>Ga0154020_10001747_pt1 | contig 26664 bp, 24 predicted proteins | sample Klosneuvirus_201_FD_109709 | JGI IMG/M metagenome (GOLD analysis project Ga0154020, IMG submission 109709) | Active sludge microbial communities from wastewater, Klosterneuburg, Austria - Klosneuvirus_20160825_MG | ecosystem: Engineered > WWTP > Aerobic digester > Activated sludge | place...
GCTATTCGCTATTCGCTATTCGCTATTCGCTATTCGCTATTCGCTATTCGCTGTTCACTTCTCATCCACGATCGTGTAATCCGCGTCTTCCACCTTGTTGCCGTCGTCGGAGGCTGGGGCGTCTCCGGCTGGTTGATCGCCGTCTGGTGGTGTGGCTTGGGATGCTTGCTCGTACATCTTTGTGGAGGCTTCGCTCCAGATCTGGTTGAGGGCATCCATTGCCGGACGGATGTCGGCGGCATTGTTCTTGGCGGCGTCTGCGAGACGATCCTTGGCTTTGTTGATACGATCCTTGGTGTCGGCATCGAGCTTCTCGTCGAATTCCTTCAACTGCTTCTCTGTGCTGTAGACCAATTGATCGGCTTGGTTGCGGATCTCGATCTCTTCCTTGCGCTTCTTGTCTTCTGCAGCGTGGTCTTGAGCGTCGCGCTTCATCTGTTCAACTTCGTTCTTGTCCAGACCGCTTGAGCCGGTGATGCGGATGTTCTGTTCCTTGTTCGATGCCTTGTCCTTCGCAGTTACGCTAAGGATGCCGTTGGCGTCGATGTCGAACGTTACTTCTACCTGTGGGATGCCGCGCGGTGCCGGCGGAATTCCATCGAGGTGGAACTTGCCAAGCGTCTTGTTATCCGCAGCCATGGCGCGTTCGCCTTGGAGGATGTGGATCTCAACTGATGGCTGGTTGTCCGATGCCGTGGAGAAGGTCTCGGTCTTGCGGTGCGGGATGGTGGTGTTGGCTTGGATCATTGGCGTCATCACGCCGCCCATCGTCTCGATACCGAGCGAGAGCGGAGTAACGTCGAGAAGAAGCACGTCCTTCACATCACCGGAAAGCACTCCACCTTGGATGGCTGCACCAACGGCGACAACTTCATCAGGATTCACACCCTTGTTCGGTTCCTTGCCAAAGAAGTTCTTCACGAGTTCTTGGATCTTCGGGATGCGTGTGGAGCCCCCTACCAAAATCACTTCATCGATCTGGGACGGTGTGAGCTTGGCATCCCTCAGTGCACCTTCGCATGGCTTGAGTGAACGGTCGAAGAGATCAACACACATCTGCTCAAAACGTGCACGGGTGATGTTGATGTTGAGGTGCTTCGGACCATCTGCTGTGGCAGTGATGAACGGGAGGTTCACGTCTGTCTGCAGCATTTGCGAGAGTTCGATCTTGGCCTTCTCGGCTGCTTCACGCAGACGTTGGAGTGCCATTGGGTCCTTGCGAAGATCAATGCTTTCTTGCTTCTGGAACTCATCAGCAAGGAAGTCGATGATGCGCTGGTCAAAGTTATCGCCGCCGAGGTGGGTATCACCGTTGGTGGACTTCACTTCAAACACGCCATCGCCGATCTCGAGGATGGAGATGTCGAACGTACCGCCACCGAGGTCGTACACTGCTACGACTTGATTCTGCCCCTTTTTGTCGAGACCATAGGCAAGTGCAGCAGCTGTTGGTTCGTTGATGATGCGTCGGACAGTAAGGCCTGCGATCTCGCCGGCGTCCTTGGTTGCCTGACGTTGTGCATCGTTGAAGTAGGCGGGAACGGTGATCACCGCTTCCGTGATCTTCTCACCCAGATAGTCTTCGGCGGTCTGCTTCATCTTCTGAAGCGTCATTGCCGATATCTCAGGGGGCGAATAGAGTCGCCCATCAATGTCAACACGTGCCGTGTTGTTGTCTCCGGCTACCACGGCATACGGAACGCTCTTGGCTTCGTCCGACACTTCGGACATCTGACGTCCCATGAAGCGCTTGATCGAATACACGGTGTTCTTCGGATTCGTAACGCTTTGGCGCTTGGCCGACTGGCCAACGAGGCGTTCGCCGCTTTTTGTGAAGGCAACAACCGACGGTGTGGTGCGCATGCCTTCGACATTCGCGATCACAACCGGAGTTGTTCCTTCCATCACGGCTACGCACGAGTTCGTTGTGCCGAGGTCAATTCCAATGATCTTACCCATTGAGGTTCCTTGTGTGGTCTAGTGTGTTGTTCAATTACTGAATGGTGATCTCTTGCTCCTGCGGAGCAACAGGTTCTTCTTTCGGGATCGTGATCGTGAGAACGCCGTTCTCAAAGCTTGCATTCACCGAGTTCGTTCGCATGCCATCAGGCAAGGTGAATGACCGTGCGAATGTGCCAAAGCTGCGTTCAACGCGCATGTAGTTCTTCTCTTCGTGATGTTCTTCACGCTTCTTCTCACCGCGGATGGTAAGAACGTTGCCGTCGGTGATCGTGATCTTCACGTCGTTCTTTTCCATTCCGGGAAGCTCGGCGTGGATTGTAAGGCCGTCAGCGTTGTTGGACACATCAACTCGCGGGCTGAACTCCCCAACTTCAAATCGAATGCCGCCGCGTTGGATATCGTCGAATACATCGCCCATTCTGCGTACAACTGTGTCGAAGCTGCGAAACGGGTCAACCTTGATCATTGTCATGGCTGGTCTCCTGAAACGTTTGGTTGAGTACATTGTGAAGTGCCTGTTGAAAGGGGGCATATCTGTGCTGCCGTTCCCCATGGAAAACTGTGCCAAACCGGTAGGTCTGTCAAAACGGCGGTAAATCGGACTAAACATATGTCAGAAATGCGGTTAGGACCTGACGAAGTGGCAGAATGCCTCAATTGCGGAGCTACAGGATCGGGTTCATTCTGCGCTTCCTGCGGACAGGAGCGCGATATCCATGGCCAGACCTTCAAGGAATATCTTGTTGACATCTCCTACGACTTCCTCTCGATCGACGGGAAGATCTGGACGGCCTTTGTAGATCTGATGGTGTATCCCGGACGGCTCACAAGGGACTATTTGGAGGGTAAACGGGCGTCTCGTCCGGTGCCGTCTCGCCTCTTCCTCGTTATCTGTGTTGTGGTGTTTGGTATTGCCCCCTTTGTCTTTGACAAGGTAGGGATGACGGATGCAGTCGAGAGTTCGGTGAGCATGGATGTCTTGGAATTGGTGACATCCCTCTCGTACAAGTCAGGGCTTCCGTTTACGATGACGCCGGCTATCCGCGAGGCACTCATCGATAGGGCGTCCTTGGCAGCACTGATCTCGGTGATCCCACTCACGATCGTCCTGATCCTCTATCGCAGGCCATCAACGGCGATGTTCAATACCCACGTTGCCCATGCCTTCCACATCACCGGGGCAACTCTTGTACTTGGACTGATCGGTCAATTCTCATTATGGTACGTAACACCTGCCGCAATTGCCGCTATCTGGTATGCAATACAAGGATATCGCTCAGAGAGTGTCAACAATCGACGCAAGGTTCGCAGACTCGGTTATTGGTGGTTAGGGGGCTGGCTGTTCTCCGTTCTCTGGATCGTCCTTGTTGTGGTGGTTCTTCGCTTTTCAGTTGACGGTGCCTCGATGGATGTTGATGGTTCAACACCGGCCGGCATCATCGCACTGACCCCCATGAGTATCATGATCTCATCAATGATCTTGTTGTTCGGCTTTGGCGCAGAACTCTTCTATGTAACACGCAGCGTGATGTCGATCTCTAATGTTTCGATGTCTTCGGCATTGTTCCAAGGCTCGGTTGCTGTGGTGGTCTTGGTCTTCGTCCGAGGTGTTCTCGTTCTTGCAACAGCATATTGGTTATAGGTATGTCCCGCTCGCAGACTCGCCATCTTCTTCTGACCGAATTGCTGTCGGGCACCAAACCGGTGGTCTTTCTGACCGGCGAAGCCGGAATGGGCAAGTCAACAATGTTGCGTGGCCTAAAAGAAGAGATCGCTCGAGACCATACGGCAGTGCGCATCGCAGATGTGGATTGTTCCTCGCCCCTTGCCGGGATCAATGTAGGAGCAGTAGAGGCACTATATCCGTGGATCCAGATGATGCGTGAACTGGCCGAAGAAGCGCCTAACACGCAGACGAAGAAGTTGGTGACGGACCTCGCTCGTGCGTGGATCAAGTTCATCCCGATCGTTGGTGATCTGATCGAGTCCACCGTGGATACTGTGTCGATCGTTAAGGAACATCGTGCTGCATCTGCCCCCTCCGAGCCCGCTACGAGTCGTGAACATGTGTTCCATCAATGTATCGGGTTCTTCCGTGCCCTTGCTGAAAAGGGGCGAGTGGTTCTCATCATTGATGATGCACATTGGGCAGATGACTCCTCTCTGAATCTCCTCTTTGCTCTTGCCAGAGCGTCTGCCGGAAACATGACGTGTGTCCTTGCCTACCGTCAAGATGATGTGCGTACGTCGCGGGATGGCAGTGAACATGAGCTCCTTCATATTCGTCGTGAACTAGAACGTTATGATCTCTGTACGGAGATCGAACTACCTCCGATGAGCGGCGATGAACTTCTTGAACTCGTTGGCTCTGCCGACGTGTCTGCGGATGCTCTTGTTCGATATAGCGGCGGGAATCCGTTCTTTGCCTTGGGGTATACACATCGAGACATCAACGATGCGTCGCGTGCAAGTATCGATGCCGTTATCGCGGAGAAATTGTCGCGCCTCGATCCCGAACAGCGAGATCTCCTTTCCATGGCAGCCATCGAAGGAGAGACGTTTACGTCTCTTGTACTGCGATCGATAAGCCCCTTACCACCATTGCAGATCGCTCAGGTTCTAAGAAGGGCAGAGAACGAGCATATGCTGGTGCGTTCTGAGGGCAAGACAATTGTCTATGGCACCGAGACACCAACATACACGTTCGTCAATGAGGCTGTTCAACATGCACTTGCAGAACGTATCGGAGATGAGGAACGCGAGATCCTTCATGCCTCCATTGCCGAGGTCTTGAGAGCTGAGCGAGACGTTGCGGCTGAAGAAGGAGTAGATGCTCATTCCTTACTGACCAAGCTTGCCGTCCATACAGAGTTAGGAGGCAACAAGATCGAAGCAATGCGGACGTGGATCCAGGTTGCAGAACGAGCATGGCGCATGTATGCTGAACAAGAGGCACGGTCTGCCATCGCACAGGTGCTGCGGATAAGCACATCGGGTGTTGTATCCCGTGAAATGAAGCGGGTTCGCGGCCAGACATTGGGACTTCTTGGGATGATCGAACAATTCGTCCGAGATGTTCCAAAGACGATCTCCTGTTTCGACGAAGCCATTGAGTTAGGGCGAAGCGCCGATGACCCGGAACTTGAAGTGACGTCTCTTTGCAGACGAGCCGCGGCAGCCAATATGTCCGGTGACCCGGATGGTGTTCAACGGTATGCCAACGAAGCATTGCGACTATCTGAATCTCATCACAACGTTGTTGGAGAGCTTGCAGCTATCTCGATGCTAGGAATGTGGCACGAATCAAATCGAGACCTCGATGGAGCAGAGGTATGTTTTGAACGATCTCTAGCCTTGGCCAAACACGTGGGACATTCTGATCGAGTGGCCAACGCCCTTGTGAACATCGGACGCATCAAGGTGCATCGCGATGAATATGGTTCTAGTATCCCATACTTCCTTGAGGCCGCCAGCGCGTATGAGGCGCTTCAGCGATGGGATGGAATGGCGCGTGCGTTGAACAATGCTGGCATAGCCTATGCAGACCTAGGTCAACTAGACGAAGCCGCAGAGATCTATGGAAGAGCACTTGAACTTCACGAGAGAATAGCTGATGTGGTAGGGGGCTCTTCACTCAAGACCAATCTTGCCCAACTGCATATGCGACGCGGAGATCTCGACGCGGCCGAGGTCCTTATCGAGCAGAGCATCGCTGCCAAACGCTCGTTGGACGACGGGTATGGCCTAGCGATCGCGCTCTACACACGCGGACTCATCGCCGCCGAACGCAATGACAAACCCTCAGCCCTCAAGTGGCTCCTCGAAGCACGCTCCATCGCCGAAACCGTGCAGGAACAGCTCGTCATCGACGAGATCAACTCCGCCATTAGCACATTAGCACATTAGCACATTAGCACATTAGCGTTCTAAATACACTCCCAACGTCTTCTCCAACTCTTCTCCACGCAAGCCTTCTGAGACGGCGATGATCCGTCCGTCCGGCCCAACCAGGATAGGCTTCGGAATGCCGGAGACCTCGAAGAGTTCGGCGGCCTTACTATTGAAGAGACCCGGAGAATAGACGTGTTTCCAAGCCATCGGGAAACGTTTCTCGCGGAATGGGGCGATGTCCTTCTCGCTTGCATCAAGGGAGATACTCACGATCTCAAGTTTCGATCCGCCGTAGAGTTTCCAGACGCGTTCGATGTTTGGCATTTCAGCCACACAGGGGGCGCACCAGGTAGCCCATAGATCGATCAGCACGTACTTGCCGCGTAGACTGGACGGTGTGACGTGGGTGTTTGGGTCACCGAGAAGTGTGAAGTCGAACGATGGAAGTTGATTGCCCGGTTTGATGAAGCTATTCGGATTGAACTTCCGCTTCACTGAGCTGGCCATATCGTGTTTGGGGTACGCACTCATGAAGCGATCATAGAGTCGTTTGATCTGTGCACTGTCTCCGGCAAGGGATGCAACAAGCATCGATCTATACAGAACATCTGCACCGCGATCAGGATGTGCCGAAACCACGCTATCCAGATACTCCCACAGTGTTGGCAATGCAGGTGCCGTTGCGATGATCGGGACGAGTGCTTCGTCGCTAACCGTCCAGGCGTAGGCATCAGGAGGAACACTCGATGCTATACGTTCAGCATAGCTCGTTTCGTCCCGGAACGAAAGAACGAGCGGAATGTAGCGGATGCAGGAATTCGCGATTGCAACATCGCGTAGTCGACCTTCCGGGAGTTCGAGCGCTTTAGCGAGCTCAAATGCGGCATCGCCCTCGCGACCGTTGCGCCAGCGTCTGATCTCAATAGGGTCCGTAATGTTCGGCGGGAGCCCCCTAAAGGCATCGAACGATCTCTTGTTGAAGGACTCACGTGCTGAGTCGATGCGAATGTCATCGGGAGAGAGGTAGACAAAGTCGGCAGGCTTATCGGAGGTGGCAGCAGCAGCTGGGTTCCAGACGATTGTGATCTTCTTTCCCTTGCCCTTGATGATGCTGCGATAGTCACCGCCGTCATCGTATTCGTACGATGATTGCATGGTGCCATTCACGCTATGGTTATCGTCAGCCGGAATGCCGGTGATGTACGGAATGACCTGATAGACAGCTGTTCCGCCTTTAAGGGCGATATCGGCAGCATACGTTCCGTCAGGCCGTTGTGACATCCGTGGGGCGTTATCAAAGTTTCCGTCGGAGAAGTCCGATATGATCTTCACGCTGTCGATCACTTCTCCTCGCTTGCGGTTCGTCTCTAATGTCACCACGATCTTCACACCACGAGTCTCGGGGGTGAGGAAGATGTCGTGTACGAGCATCTTATGATCCGGAGATGCAAAAGCCAGTTTGTACACGCCTGCGCGTATCCGTGCGTCGGGTTCAAACCGGAAATTTCCGTCACGATCCACGACTGCCGAGATATACCGAGCAAGGCTGCGAGGTTCGGTTATGTAGACAGTGAGGTCTGAAAGTGCACCCTCGGTGGTACTTCGAACCCTGCCTGAGATCACAGGCAGTATACCCGTAGATATCAGATCATTCTGTTGTGCAGATAGGCAATGAGCACCCACCACTACGATAAGGACAACAAGTAGGATTCGGACCATTTCTTCCCCCCGGATGAATTCTTCGCCATCTCAACGGCACAATCTAGCAACGATCAATTCGACACGCGACATGCCCCTACATATCGCGGTGCCCAGTACGAGTCGGTAAGGGGCGAGATCATCACACCGCGTGACGTAGACGAGTGGATGAATGACGTGGCGTTGATCAAGATCCCGACGTGGGAGATTGATGTGCCGTTCGTTCGAAAGAAGACGAGGTCTCCCGGACGGATGGAGCCCCTTTCCACCTGACGTCCCTGCTCATACATGGCACGCGCCGTTCGAGGGAGTTCGATCCCAATGTCCGAAAAACAATAGGTCACAAATCCGGAGCAGTCGAAACAATCGGGGGTGCTACCTGCAGCACAATACGAGGTGCCGAGAAGGTCTTCGGCAACTGCGAGAACATGATCCACTCTAGGCGAAACGGATCCGCGTGTTGACGAGGAACTGGAGCAGGCCGCAAGACCAACGATACATGCGAGTACGAAGGTTGCCCTATGCAGTAGCGTCAGGAGTATCTGCATCGTCTGTTGACTTCTCTTCTGGAAAGATGATCGATGCAAGGACGGAAATTGCAAGGACGCCGGCGATCACACCGAGGGCGATGTCGATAGGAACCACATACCAATCATGGATGATCATCTTTACTCCGATGAAGGAGAGGATCACACTCAACCCATATTTGAGGAAGTGGAAGATTCCCATTACGCCGGCCACGGCAAAGAAGAGTGATCGCAGACCCATCACCGCAAAAACGTTGGACGTAAAGACAATAAAGGTGTCGTGGGTGATGGCAAAGATGGCCGGAATAGAGTCCACAGCGAAGACAAGATCCGTGAACTCCACCACGATCACAACAAGGAACAACGGTGTGAACCAACGAACCCCATCCTTCATGATGCTGAAGCGCTCTTGATGGTACGTGTCGGTGATCCGGAAGATCTTCCTGGAATACTTCACCACCACGTTATCATCGAGATCTTCGGCATCCTCGCTGGCGAACGCCATACGTACTCCGGTGAAGAGCAGGAAGGCGCCAAAGACGTAGAAGATCCAGTCAAAGGCATGGATAAGGGCCGAACCAAGGGCGATCATTGAACCGCGCATCACAAGCGCACCGATGATACCCCAGAAGAGAACCTTGTGATGGTACTGCGGGGCAACCTTGAAGTATCGGAGGATCAGAATGATCACAAAGATGTTGTCTACCGAGAGCGACTGTTCCAAGAGGTAGCCGCCGAAGAACTCCTTGGCGGCCTCCGGTCCGCGATTGAAGTACACAAACGTGTTGAAGGCCATCGCCAGGGCAACCCAGAACACCGTCCAGCCAAGCGCTTCGCTGACTTTTACGACGTGAGGAGTGCGATTGAAGATCCCGAGGTCCAGTGCCAGAAGGAACAGAACCAGAAGGATAAAGCCGGCGTACAGGATCGGGTCGGGAATTTGATTCAGCATGTGAATACGAATCTACGACCGTAGATTGTACCATGCGTCCACTCATCCTCATTGACGGTATGTCGCTGGTCTTCCGCGCATACCATGCCCTGCTGCGTACCGGCATGCAATCACCCTCCGGCGAACCCACTTTTGCCGTGTTCGCCTTTACCAATATTCTCACGTCGTTGCTCGACAAGCACAATCCCGATGCAATTGCCGTGATCTTCGATACGCCGGAGCCTACGTTCCGACATATCCTCTACGATCAATACAAGGCCCATCGGGATGCTTTTCCGGAGGATCTCGTTCCCCAGCTCCAACGCATCAAGCAGTTGATTGGACTTATGGGGCTGGAGATGGTAGAGATGCCGGGGTTCGAAGCCGATGATATTGTTGGGACGATCTGTCGCCGAGAGTCCGATGACGGACATGAGATCCTATGCGTAACATCAGACAAGGACTACTTCCAACTCGTTAACGACAAGGTGAAGATCCTCCGTCCGGGCAAGGACGTAGGACAATATGACGTGATGGATGCAACAAGCGTTAAGACCAAGTTCGGCGTGGGTCCGGAACACGTGATCGACGTTCTTGCGCTTATTGGCGACAGTTCCGATAACGTTCCCGGAGTGAAGGGTGTGGGAGAGAAAACGGCCATCCCTCTCATCGAACAATTCGGCACGCTCGAAAACCTCTATGAACACCTTGATGATGTAGAGCGTGTCTCTGTTCGAACGAAGCTCGAAGAGCACAGGGACATGGCCTTCCTCTCCAAGACACTTGTAACGATCCATACTGATGTACCGATCGATGCCAAACGTATTGCTCTGGTTCGTCGACCAATGGACATCACCGCGCTTGATTCCTTCTGTGAAGAACTCGGCTTCCACACGTTGCGCCGGAAGTTCGCCAAATACGGTCAGGGAAATGACGAAGTGACGCAACTGCAAAATGACGGAGGGACGGAGGGACGAAGTGACACAGTGACAGAAGGACGAAGTGACGGACTGAAGAAGCTCAGTGATGTTGAGCACTCGTACGTTTTGGTGGATACGCCGGGTGGACTTTCAGACATGATGAATGAGTTGAAGGGGGCTACCCTTCTCTCCGTAGATCTGGAGACCACAGGACTCGATGCAATGCGGTGTGCCATCGTGGGGATAGCATTGAGTGCTGCAGAGGGAACGGGCTACTACATCGATGTTGACGATTCGGCCATTGATAATGCAGGTTCACTCTTTGCAGATCATACTGAACGACATGGCCTGCCACTTGCCGATGTCCTGACTGTTGTAAAGCCGATGCTTACCGACCCATCCGTGGGAAAGTGCGGACAGAACTTGAAATACGACATGTTGATCCTGAAGAGGTACGGCGTAGATGTCGCACCGGTGGCCTTTGACACGATGCTTGCCAGTTACGTGTTGGATCCGGATAAGCTGCACAACCTCGATGCACTCTCGGAACGATGGCTGCATTATGCGCCGATCTCCATCACCACGTTGATCGGTGAGAAAAAGGGTCAGCAGAAATCGATGCGTGATGTTGATGCAGCTCGCGTTGCCGAGTACGCCGCAGAGGATGCCGATCTCGCACTGAAGCTTACGAATCTCATGAGACCCGAGTTGGAGAAAGAGGGACTGTTGGACTTTGCCCAGAAGGTTGAGTTCGCATCCATCCCGGTGCTGGTAACGATGGAGAACAATGGGATCTGCATCGACACCAAGGCACTTGGCGGACTTGGTGAGTTCATGAGATCAGAGGCAGTGCGCCTTGAGGCAGAGATCTGGAAGGAAGCCGGACGGGAATTCACCGTGGGCTCTCCTAAACAGCTTGCAGAAGTTCTTTTTGAAGATCTGATGCTTCCTTCATCGAAGAAGACAAAGACCGGATACTCTACCGACTCCAGTGTCCTCACAGAGTTAGCCGAGTCCTATCCGATCGCTCAAATGGTCCTCGACTATCGTCAGGTAGAAAAACTTCGCAGCACCTACGTAGAGTCTCTTCCTCGCCTGATCAATCCGACTACCGGACGGGTTCACACCACGTTCAACCAGACTGTGGCAGCAACGGGCAGACTTTCATCAACGGACCCGAATCTCCAGAATATTCCTGTGCGTACCGAGCTTGGACAACAGATCCGCAAGGCTTTTGTGCCGCAGCATGCAGATCATGTGATCCTCTCTGCGGACTACTCACAGATCGAGTTGCGCATCATGGCGTCGTTTTCCAAGGATCCTAATCTCATCGCGGCCTTTGCCTCCGGTGCAGACATCCATTCTGCTACAGCAGCCATTCTTTTTGACGTGCCGATCGATGCCGTTTCCGGCGATCAACGTCGGGTAGCAAAGACCGTAAACTTCGGTATCATGTACGGTCAAGGGGCGTTTGGTCTGTCACAGGGTCTTGGCATACCGCGCGCTGAAGCCCAGCAGATCATCGAGAACTACTTTGTGAAATATGCCGGGATCAAGAACTACATCGATGAGACCGTTGCCGTTACCCGAGAAAGAGGATATGCCTCAACGTTGCTAGGGCGCAGACGCTATTTCCCTACGATCAATGCCAGCAATCGTGGACTTCGAACCGCCGCCGAGCGAGCAGCCATCAACATGCCCATTCAGGGCACGGCAGCGGACATGATCAAACTGGCCATGATCCGCGTTCATCAACGTATGCAACGAGAAGGTCTGAGGTCCCTGTTGATGCTTCAGGTACACGACGAACTCGTCTTTGAAGCCCATGTTTCCGAGATCGAGGCACTCACGAAGGTGGCCAAGGAGGAGATGGAACAGGCGCTTCCTCTCGAGAATGTTCCCGTGATCGTAGAGACAGGGAAGGGGGCATCGTGGTATGAAGCCCATTGATGTCGTAGTTTTGCGTAGATGTCTCTCGTTACTGCACTTGTCCTAGGTCTCATTCAGGGGCTCACGGAGTTTATCCCCGTGTCCAGCACGGCCCACCTCACGGTGGCGGCTGCTGCGTTTGGCGTGATCGACCCCGCTCATCCTGAGCGGTGGACGGCGTTCATGGCCACTATCCAGCTTGGAACGCTTGCCGCCGTGATCGCCTATTTCCGATCAGATATCCTCACGACATTGCGGTTCTGGTTCACGGAGAATTTCGGATCTAGGCGTAGATCTTTCCGGGAACAAGGCACGGAAGCGCGACTCGGCTGGTTCGTCATCATCGGCACGTTGCCCATTGTGATCGTTGGCTTGGCCTTCAAGGACATTCTTGAAGGTGCACTCACCAAGGACCTGCATCTCATCGGTGCAAGCCTCATTGGTGTTGCCGCTTTGCTGTGGATAGCCGAACGTGTTGCTTCATTCACGCGCACCACATCCGATCTCACGATAGTAGATGCGATCAGCGTCGGTGCAGCTCAGTGTTTGGCGCTGATCCCGGGTAGTTCTCGCAGCGGGACCACGATCATGGCCGCTCTCTTCCGTGGTATGACGCGTGAACATGCTGCTCGATTCTCCTTTTTGTTGTCCATCCCCGCTGTTCTGGCAGCCGGCGTATTGGAGTTCGCCCATGAGGTGAAGCATATAACACTCGATAACGGGGGGTTGCAGCTTGCGGTGGCTACGATCGCAGCCCTTGTGAGCGGATATTGGTCCATTGCCTTCCTCTTGAAGTATCTCCGAACCCACAGTCTCAGCGTCTTCATTGTCTATCGGATCGCCCTTGGAAGCGTGCTCCTATTCACCGGCTGCAGCACCCAAGAGAAGTCCATGCCTGAGGCATTAGAGCAACTCAAGCCGCCACCGGCTACCTCTGAGCAGACGGTCGTACAAGACACCGTCCCCGAGATCGTTGTTGTTGCCACGGATACCGTGGTGGTGAAGACCTCCATGGGCATGATCACGATCGAGCTGTATGGAGATGATGCGCCTGCCACCGTGGCGAACTTCCTTGGACTTGTTTCGAAGAAGTTCTACGATGGGATTTTGTTCCACCGAGTTTCACAAGGGTTTGTGATACAGGCCGGGGACCCCAAGACACGTGATAGTCAGGCTAGAGCAGAATGGGGCAGAGGGGGCACTACAGCGTCAGGAAAGCCCCTTACTGACGAACTCGACCCACAGCTCCCATCGGCACGGAGGGGCTATCTCAAGGGTGTGGTAGCCATGGCCCGAAAGCCAGTGGCGAACAGCGCAACCAGTCAATTTTTCATTTGTCTCGAGAAAGCCGCTTCACTTCCGTACCAATACACGATTTTTGGCAACGTCGTTGACGGAATGGATGTGGTTGAAAAGATCGGAAGTGCAGATGTTGAGCCGGGACCGCTGGGTGAAACCGACGGAATCCCACGTTCGCCGATCACGATCAACAGCATACAACGCAAATAACAGCATTCGGTATTTACGGAGAAGAACATGCGGATCATCACAAGCCTAACAGTTGTTGCCCTTTTGATGGGTGTATTTGCCACAACCGATTCGTCGGCTCAAAAAGAAACGAAGAAGGAAGTCAAGACTATGACGTACATCATGACGGTGATGCAAGGAAATAAGGAACTCGGCAAGATCGAGATCAAACTCTGGCCCGATGTTGCTCCAAAACACTGCGCGTTCTTTGAAGCACGTGTTGCTGAAGGGTTCTATGACGGTTTGGCCTTCCACCGGGTGATCCCCAACTTCATGATCCAGGGCGGAGATCCGAACACCAAGGACCAACCACGCAACACGTGGGGCAGTGGTGGCTATAAGGAAAAGGTCGTTGCCGAGTTCAACAGTAAGAAGCACGTTCGCGGTGTTCTGTCGGCCGCTCGTACGCAGGATCCGAACAGCTTCAGCGGACAATTCTTCCTTTGTGTTGCAGACTCACCATGGTTGGATAACCAATACACAGCATTTGGCGAAGCGGTGAGTGGCATGGAAGTAGCCGATATCGTCGTGAACAACCCTCGTGATGCCGGTGATTGCCCACTTGAGAAGATCACGTTCTCGATCGTGAAGGGTAAGTGACTTGACACACCTGCGGAAGATTCTGACGATCATCTTCGTCCTAGGCATGGGAAGCTGCTTCGAGGCAGCTGCCCAAGTGGTGGACTCTGCCTATCTGCCACAGAACGTTGGACCGAACGTCAATGGCCAATATGACGACATCCTACCAGTGATCTCCCCGGACGGACTCGCCTTGTATTTCTGCCGAAGCCATTCACCGGAAAACATCGGTGGTGGACGTCAGGATATTTGGTTGAGCGAGTTTCAGGCAGATGGGAAATGGGGCTTAGCAAAGAACGTTGGCATCCCCTTGAACAATAGGGACAATAACTATCTCTGCTCAATCACTCCCGACGGCAACACCCTCATCATCGGAGACGGATATAGTGCCGCTACGAACCGGCAAAGAAGCATCGCGATCTCGCACAGGACGGCAGACGGATGGTCTGTACCTAAGCCTGTTGTGATCAAGAATTTTTACAACGACAACCGGTTCGGTGAATATTCTTTTGCCAACGACAGTCGCACCCTGATCCTTGCGGTTGAACGAAAGGACTCTCGCGGCGGCAAGGATCTCTACGTTTGTTTCCGACAGGAAGACAGCACGTTTTCGGAGCCCATGAACATGGGCATTGTTGTGAATTCGCTCGGGCATGAGGCAACTCCATTCATCGCTTCGGACAACTCGTCGCTCTATTTCGCATCCGACGGTCAAGGGGGCTATGGAGCATTCGATGTGTTCGTTACTCGCCGTTTGGATTCGACTTGGACAAATTGGTCGCCCCCTGAAAATCTGGGGCCAACGATCAATACGGCAGGATGGGACTTGTACTACACGATCCCTGCTTCCGGTGACTATGCCTACTACGTATCGTACAGCAACACCTATGGTGCCGGAGACATCTTCCGCATTCGACTCCCGGAAAAAGTTCGACCACGTCCGGTGGTGCTTATCTCCGGTCGAGTGTTGAACAAGAAGACAAATCAGCCGGTTGAAGCCGACATCATTTATGAGATCCTACCGGAAGGAAAGGAAGTTGGTCGTGCTCGTTCCACACCTACCACCGGTAACTATAAGATCGTGTTGCCGGCGGGTGGCAAGTACGGGTTCCGTGCTTCTGCTCCGAACTACCTCTCTGTGAATGACAATCTCGATCTCTCCGGTCTCACGGAATACACGGAGATCAAACGCGATCTCTTCTTGGTTCCGATCGAAGCCGGAAGTGTGGCCGAACTCAACAACATCTTCTTCGACTACAAGAAGGCAACATTGCGTCCGGAGTCATTCCCCGAACTCAATCGCATCACAGATATGTTGATCGCTGCGCCGAGTATGACGATCGAGATCGGCGGACATACAGATGCCATTGCGAGTGACCAATACAACCAGGTCCTCTCCGAAGAGCGTGCTGAGTCTGTTGTGACCTACATCGTAAAGCGTGGTAACATCGACAAGGCTCGCCTTGTACCAAAGGGCTACGGAGAACGTAAACCGGTTGCCTCGAACGATACTGACGAAGGCAGGCAACAGAATAGACGAGTTGAGATCACGATCATCACTAAATAGATGGACGCACAACTTTCCGCATCACCTAGCGGCATGCTCATTGAACGTGAGCATGCCGTCGTCTTTCAGACCTATCGTCGCATTCCGCTCGCCATCGACAGGGCAGAGGGCACGCGTATCATCGATCTGGATGGTCGGTCCTACCTCGATATGCTCGGCGGTATAGCCGTGAATGCCCTTGGGCACTCACATCCTAGGATCATCGCCGCAGTGGAGCAACAGATCCGTCGCTACATGCATGTTTCAAACGTGTTCTACCAAGAGCCGCAGGTGCGTCTTGCAGAGCAACTGGTTGCCGCCTCTGGATATCCGCGGGTGTTCTTCAGCAACTCCGGTGCAGAGGCAACTGAAGGGGCTCTTAAGATGGCCCGACGTTTTGGAAGTGCCCATGCGAAATACGACGTGGTCGGATTCTCCGGCGGCTTTCATGGTCGCACGTATGGTGCATTGTCCGTTATGGACAAGGCCCTGTACAAGGACGGTATGGGGCCATTCCTCCCACACACTCTCGTGTTGCCGTTCAATGACGTGGATGCACTCGAAGCTCGAGTGGACGAGAACACCTGTGCTGTGATGCTCGAATTCCTTCAGGGCGAAGGGGGCATTGCAGAGGCCACACCGGAGTTCATATCTGCATTGTGGTCGCTCAAGGAGAAGTTTGGCTTCCTCGTCATCGCCGACGAAGTTCAGAGTGGAATTGGACGCACTGGCGACTTCTTCGCGTTTGAACGTTATGGCGTTCGGCCAGATATCGTAACTATCGCCAAGGCCGTAGGTGGCGGACTTCCCCTCGGTGCAATTCTCGCTACGAATGAAGCCGCTGCACTCTTTGAACGTGGCATGCACGGAACAACCTATGGCGGAAATCCCGTTGCTTGTGCTGCCGGCAGTGTTGTCCTCGAAGAGGTAACATCCGGCCTGACAGATCATGTGCGAGAGATCGGCAGCTACCTCACAACGCAACTACGATCCCTGCAGGGTCAATTCCCTGAGCTTGTCCGCGACGTACGCGGTCGAGGCTGCATGCAGGGCATCGTCCTCTCCGTTGAATCAGCCCCCTTCATACCGAAACTTCTAGAACATGGCGTGATCGCCAACGCTACGGCAGGGAACGTGATACGATTCGTTCCTCCGTTCATCATCACTCGCAACGATGTTGACGAGTTGGTTGAGGCGTTACGTTCCGTGTTCAACAACACCTCGCTGGATACACTCCAGTCCTCTCATGGCTGACCTGCCAACCACCACGTCAACGATCCTGTGTACCTGTGCACGGAACATTCCTCCCATTCTTCGGCGTGAGCTTGAAGACCTCGGCTACGTTGTGAAGGCAGAGTATCCGTCAGGTGTTGAGATCGAAGGTACACTTGAGGACTGTCTCCGACTAAACCTTTGGCTTCGTACGGCACACCGCGTGTTGTTCCGACTCGGAGCGTGGGAGGCCAACACGGCCGATGAAATGTATGAGGCCGTGAACAGCGTGGAGTGGGACCAGTGGATCCCGGCCAAGGGCTACGTGAGCGTGATCGGCTCGGTTGATACAAAGAGCATCGACAATGTGATGTATGCCAACATGCGTTGCAAGGACGCTGTTGTAGACCGTATTCGAACGGTGCGCGGTATCCGTCCGGATTCTGGACCGGATACCTCGATGTCTGTTGTGTTCCTTTATTGGCATGATGCAACGTTGATGATCTACGTTGACACGTCGGGCACGCCCCTTTCCGACAGAGGATACCGGATCAGTTCCGGCAAGGCACCGATGCGTGAGTCTCTAGCAGCGGCCGTTGTGTTGTCGACAAAGTGGGCACCACACCTTCCCTTCGTCAACCCCATGACCGGCAGCGGGACACTTGGGATCGAAGCAGCCCTCATCGGACGAAAGATCCCGCCAGGCTCCATGCGCGACGGCTTTGGATTCATGCATTTGTTGCCTGTTGATCCTCGCGTGTGGCAAACAATGCGCAGAGAGGCCATTGCTCAGGTAGATACCAAGATCGATCTCAAGATCCTATGCTCAGACAACGATATCCGGGTGATCCGTCAAGCACGGGAGAACGCAAAACGGGCAGGTGTTGCCGTTTCGTTCACCGTAGCCGATTTCAGAGAGATCGCACCACCAGCGTCCGGACAAGCCCCTTCCCATGACTCAGATAGCGAACACACACCAGTTGTGATCATGAATCCTGAGTTCGGCATCCGTATCGGTGATGAGAGGACCTTACGTACCACCTACCGCGAGATCGGCGACCTCTACAAGCAGAAGTTCCGCGGATACACTGGCTACGTCTTTACCGGCAACTTCTCCCTCGCAAAGGAGATCGGCCTCCGCTCGAAACGCAGGATCACCTTCTGGAGCGCAGACCTAGAGTGCAGACTCCTCGAGTTCGAACTCTACGAGGGATCGCGTATACAGTACCCGGAGCGAAGCAGTAACGAAGTGACGTAAAGACTTAGTGACGAAGTGACATAGTGACGAAGTGACATAGTGACGTAACTGCGTAACCCCGTAACCCCGTAACCTCGTATTTTCGTCCATGATCAACATCACACTACCGAATGGCGACGTGCGGGAGTACCCTATGGGTGCGAGCGGCATGGATATCGCCAAGAGCATTTCCGACGGCCTAGCACGCGTGGCTATTGGTATCTACGTCAACAACAAGCCGTATGACCTTTCGCGTCCGATCACGATGGACGCTACGATCCGCATCGTCACCTTCGATAACGACGAAGGCAAGGAGATCTTCTGGCATTCCACGGCTCACTTGATGGCGGAAGCTCTGGAGAACATGTATCCGGGTGTGAAGTTCGGCATCGGGCCTCCTATTGAAGCCGGTTTCTATTATGACGTTGATCTGCCGGGAGACGTAAAGCTCAGCGTTGCAGACTTGCCGAAGATCGAAGCGAAGATGATGGAACTCGTCAAGCGTGATGTTCCGTATGAGCGCGTGGAGATGACGTGGGGAGATGCCGTTGCCTATTTCACGGAAAAGGGCGACGAATACAAGCTCGAACTCCTTGAGGGTCTCAAGGACAGTGAGATCACGTTCTATCGTCAAGGCGAATTCACGGATCTGTGCCGTGGCACACACGTTCCATCGACCGGACTCATCAAGTATCCGAAGTTGCTATCCGTTGCGGGTGCCTACTGGCGCGGTGATGAGAAGCGCAAGCAGCTCACGCGTATCTATGGCATCGCCTTCCCAAAGAAGGCACAGCTGGAAGAGTTCATCACACAACGAGAAGAAGCCGAACGCAGAGATCACCGCAAGCTGGGCAAGGAACTCGAGATCTATATGATCACGCCAATGGTGGGAGGGGGCTTGCCGGTCTGGCTCCCGAACGGCACCATCCTGCGCAGACGTCTCGAAGCATTCCTTCGAGAAGAACAGGTGAAGCGTGGGTATCAGGAAGTGATCACGCCCCATATCGGCAACCTTGAACTCTACAAGACGTCCGGACACTATCCGTACTATGCAGATTCGCAGTTCGACCCGATCACGGTGGAGGACGAGCAGTACCTGCTCAAGCCGATGAACTGTCCGCATCACCACCAGATCTATTCGTCAAAACCACGTTCCTACAGAGACCTGCCGGTGCGTTTGGCCGAGTTCGGTACGGTGTATCGTTACGAACAGTCCGGCGAACTCAACGGTCTGTCCCGTGTACGTGGGTTCACGCAGGACGACGCCCACATCTACTGCACGCACGAACAGCTCAAGGACGAGATCAAGAGCGTTGTAGAACTCACGCAGCTCGTCTTCAAAACATTCGGTATGGATGTAAGCACACGCCTTTCATTCCGTGATGATAACGAAGCCAAATATGGCGGCGATCTCGAAAATTGGGAACGCGCACAAGCAGAGATCAAGGCCGTTGCTGATGAAATGAATCTCGAATATTTCATCGGCGAAGGTGAGGCTGCATTCTACGGTCCTAAGATCGACTTCATCGTGCGCGATGCGATAGGTCGCAAATGGCAGCTCGGAACGGTACAGGTAGACTACGTGATGCCCGAGCGTTTCAACCTCGAGTACGTTGGCGCAGACAACACCAAACATCGTCCGGTCATTATCCATAGAGCCCCCTTCGGCTCGATGGAGCGGTTCATCTCGATCCTCATCGAACACTACGCCGGCAACTTCCCGTTCTGGCTTGCACCAACACAGGTCAGCATTCTTCCGATCGCAGACGCACATCAATCTTTCGCACGGGATCTCACCGCCGAATTCGAAAAGATGGGGCTCCGTGTTCATTGCGACCTTCGCAATGAGAAGATCAACCGTAAGGTTGCTGAGAGCGAACAGAAGAAGATCCCGTACGCCCTTGTTGTAGGAAGTAAGGAGATCGAGAACGATTCCGCAGCTGTTCGCATCCACGGTGAGGGCGATAAGGGAATGATGAAGATCAGCGAGATCAAGGCGCTGTTCGCAACGTTGAACATCCCAGGAACGCATGCCACAGGTACTTGATACATTGGTAAGGGGTTGGGGTATTGCATCTCAGAGTATGTTCTACGTAATTTCTCCACTCACCATTACCAATATCAATCTTTAGGAGTTCGTTGTGGCTATTCGAGTTGTTATAGCGCTATGCGCTGTCATGCTTACTGTTCTTGCAGGATGTTCCTCAGATTCTACGTCCCCGTCAAACACAGATCCACTGATCACAGGGACAACGTTTCTTCGTGCTGATGTCAACGGATTCAGTTTTAAATGTAACCAGATCTCAAACATGAGTACGGAGATCGCGCCTACAGTTATGGCAAAGGAGATTGAAACCAACAAGTACGAGATCTCCATATCTGGTGATTCCTATTCGATGAGTGGAATCGTCACACTTCGAGTATCGGCAGTGATAGCAAATACAACTGGCACGTATGAGATCGGTGGCTCTTCCGAAGCAGCTCAGATTACCTCAAACTATAATACCGGTTCATTGTCTACAGCTGGCCTCTATTCCTCGGAAGCAAAGGACAAGGGCACGCTTACGATCACAAGTTTTAACACCTCAAAGCGTCGCATTGCTGGAACATTCTCGACGAATCTCTTTCGCCAGCTAAGCAGTGCCGCAACTATTCCGGTCACTAAGGGTACCTTCGAAATCGGATATTGACGTTCATTTCGAAATGTAGTAGTCGAGGCAGGAGTTCCACGGTACGTGGGGCTCCTGCTTTTCGTTAGCACACAGAGTGCGATGCTCCGACTCATTGCCAAAGACATTTCCCGTAACCCCGTAACCTCGTAACCTCGTAACCCCGTAACCCCGTAACTGAGTAACTGACCATCTCCGTACCTTCGCACATGACTTTTGGACTGTATCCTTGGCAATGGTTGCTCCTTGCCGCGCTTGTCGTAGGGGCCATTGTTGTGGCCACGATCATGCGCCGCCTTATCGGTGCTGTTGCAAAGTGGTTGCTGCGAAAGGTGCACGTTGATGCTGATGCCGGTCTTGTAAAGGCCGTAGCACGTGGTCTGGCATTGAGTATCGTGGCCGAAGCGGACAAGTTCATGCTTCCGTTTGTTGGTCTTGATTGGAAGACAACAACAACGATCGCGATGTGGGTTGATGCACTTGCCATTAGCTTCCTTGTGATCGCGGCCTACCGGTTTGTGGATCTTGTCTGTCTTCGAACGGTGGATCATGTTCTGCGGAACAGAGCCAATGGTCGCAGCGCAGCAGCAACACTTGCCCCGCTGATCGCATCGGCGTTGAAGGTGATCGTTGTGGTGATCGGCATCACCATCGTTCTTGGTCTGCTTGGAGTGAATGTAGCTGCGATCCTCACCGGACTTTCCATTGGTGGTGTAGCGCTTGCTCTTGCGGCACAAGACACCATCAAGAACCTCTTTGGATCCGTGATGATCCTGGCCGATCAACCCTTTGCCGTGGGTGATTGGATCATTGTTCAGGGGGCTGAGGGGGTTGTGGAAGAGATCGGATTTCGAAGTACGCGGATACGAACGTTCGCAGATAGTCTCATTTCGATCCCGAACGGACGTATGGCAGACATGACGATCGATAATCTTGGCCTTCGTAGGCTTCGTCGCTATCGGACAATGGTATCGATCGAACATGCCACATCTGTGCAGAACACGCAGGCCTTCGTTGATGCTGTACGGTATGTGATCGTGAGTCATCCGCTCACGATCAAGGAGCCGGATCGTATCTCCGTGGCGTTGACGGAACTTTCAACAGTTGGACTAACGATCACGGTGACGATGTTCGCTGATGCAGCGATGCTTGCAGACGAGGCGATGTTCAAACATGAGATCAACATGGGCATCCTTGAGGCAGCGGACGCTAGAGGCATACGCCTTGCACGTCAGGGAGAAGCCCCTTCATCACCGTTGTCGGTTGTGAACGTATGAGCTCCGTCGTGATCGGTCTGTTGCTTATCCTGCTAGGTGCCGGCGGATTTGCTCTTTCTAGCTCCGTTGCCTCTGTTGTGCCGGTTGCGGTGGGAGCGGTCTTGGCATTGTTTGGACGTCGAATCATGACACGCGGGCCATCCAGTAGTCGTATCGGCGCCGCTCTTGCTGTAAGCGCCGTGACGATGATCTTCACAGCCTCGGCCATGCCGCGGCTGGCTAAAATGGTCTTTGGCGCTGTTGTTGAGCGTCCGGGAGATATTTTTGTAATCGGCACTACAGCTGTCCTATGTCTCGTCCATGTGACGGTCTCCATTCGTTCTCTCATCCGCACACGATCAACATCCTAAGTCCGCTATGATCCGTCTCCTTCTCGTTTTGCTCGTGATCGGTGCCATTGATGCCGCCGCCTGTGTTCATTGTGCCTACTCCGCGTCGATCGCCGGTGCGAATGCTATCATCGGTTTCACTCATGTGCCGTTGGCAGCCGGTGATAAGGTGACGAAGGAAAAGCTCGCAACGGTTTCGTATCAGTTAAAGAACTCCACGTTCTTTGTGAATCCAAAGCAGTGGACGCTGCTAACAGACTCCTTGCCAAATCCGGCCATCGACCATCAGTTCGAACACATTGATGGAAACATGCGGGGCATGCTTCTGTCCTTCAAGGAATTCGTACCGATGGACGAATTCATCGAAGGGTTCTTAGGCGGCATGAAGGAAGATGCACCTGACGCAAAGATCCTCGAACGCCGAGATGTTACGGTGAACGGCATGCCGATGGTGGAGATCCTGATCGAACTCCCAACGTCAACAGCAACAGTTCGCTATTACGGCTACGTTTATTCCGGTTCTAAAGGTGTCTGCCTCTCACTTGGCATGTGTCAACGCGAGTTGTACGATGAAGTGAAAGAAGCACTTAGCATTTTCGCTGCCGGACTTGTTGTTGAATCGGCTGTGAAGCCCCCTTCAAAAAAGAAGAAGAAGTGAAACCCTCAGAGAAGCTTGCCGAGAAGTCCAAGGACCTTGGCATCGGGTCACATACCAAACACATCTTCCTATGTGCGGATCAGACCAAGCCCAAGTGTTGCAGTGAGGAGAAGGGGCTCGAAGCGTGGGACTATCTGAAGAGCAGACTTAAGGAACTCGACCTCGACGGACCGGGTCAGGTCTTTCGAACCAAGGCAAACTGCCTGCGCCTATGCGTGATGGGCCCCGTCGCCGTTATCCAGCCTGATAACGTCTGGTATCACTCCTGCACACCAAAAGTTCTGGAACGTATCATCCAAGAACACATCATCGGCGGTGTCCCGGTAGAGGACTATCGCATCACTGTGTGATGAAGATGTGCACGGCGATATAGGCAAGTCCAGCCGGAATGATGATCGCTAGCCAGCCCCCTACCCTTCTCAATTGCGGAATAGATGAAGGGGGTAATCGTTTAAACGAGAAGATCGCGCTCTTGATACCATGTCTCAGATGGAAGCCAAGTGCAGCCATGGAAACAACGTAGAAGAGCATGTACCAAATGTTGGCAAAGGCGATGTGCGCCTGTTCGTAGAGGTCGAACGTGGTTGGCCTGGTGATCCTATTCGGTACAAAGAACCGAGCAAGGTGGATCACCAAGAAAATGAGGATCACGATACCGGTATAGCCCACTGTGCGCGAGGCAAAGTTCGTGACCTTGGGAATACGCGGATTCATCATTCTGACCCGACGTTGGTGCAAACGCATCTTCATCCCAAGTCCGATATGGACGATGAAGAGTGCGAAGAGACCAACCTCCATGATGCGTATCAGGAGCGACCGACCAAGACTCTCCGTATACCACTGATAAGGCGCTGGATCGGGCCAAAGTAGAAACAGGTTCGCCGCAAGATGCTCCACACAGAACAAGAGAAGCAAGGTACCCGTTACTGCTTCCGTGTTCTTCCGACCCATCGGAGTGAAAAAGGGGCGAAGGAATTTCTTCATGATAGGGCCAAACCTACGAGAGATGCCACAGATCTTCTGTGACAGAACGCACAGCCGTTACGGCAGTGCCGAACTTCTCTGTGTGATGGGCTTGCAGAGCAGGGGCGTGCTCGCTGCGATAGGTTTCGAGGTCGTCGATCGATCTGCAAGCATAGCGTACGCGAAACACCGTTGCATCCAGAGATGTTGGATCGACCACCTTGATGAGGTGGGCAGTGAGAAAGAGCCCCGTATTCACAACATCAGCGATATGCTGCGACGTCATGTAGTCCACCCATTGATCAACGAGGGCATTGGGAACCGTGACTTCAACCTGATAGGTGATCATGTGCGTAGTGGCTTTGGTAGTGTGGACCGGAGGATGACCGAGCCGATGATGGCGCTGATCGTGGAGCCGACAATGATGCTGAGTTTTGCAATGTCGAGGTGACGCGGATCAATGAAGGCCAGATGAGCAACGAAGAGCGCCATCGTGAAGCCAATGCCGCACAATAATGAAACACCATACATCTGAAGCATAGAAACGCCGTTCGGAAGTACAGCGATCTTAAACCTCACCGAAGCCCATACGGCAAAGGTGATCCCCAGTTGTTTCCCCAGGAAAAGCCCGAGAATGATTCCAAGTGATACGGGGCTCATCAGGGACGTGATCAGCGATGGGTCGATAACAACGCCGGCATTGACCAATGCAAAGAGAGGCATGATGCCAAAAGAGACCGTCCGTCCGAGCGCATGCTCAATGCGATGCAGTGGAGACTGGACCTGCTCTGAGAGCTTCTCGAGTGCATGTATCGCATCGAGTTGAGCCCCTTCATCCTCCACTGACTTCTTTTGACGAGATATCGTATCGAGGAGGTCTCTTGCACTCGTAAAGAAGGACACTCTGTCTATGCGGGCGTCCGCAGGTATACACAGCGCAAGGACAACTCCGGCGATCGTTGCATGAATGCCGCTAAAGAGCACCGCCACCCATAGTGCAAACCCAAGGATAGCGTAGAACCAAATCGTATTGATGCGTAGTCTGTTGCCCAGAACGAGGAGTGACGTGATGAGGCCTGCCGCAAGCAGCATTTCCATGTTCAACGATGCCGTATAGAAGATGGCTATGACGAGCACCGCAAGCAGGTCATCAACGATCGCAAGGGCTGCAAGGAAGACCTTAAGTCCAAGAGGAACGCGATTCCCAAGCAAGGCAAGGATGCCGAGAGCAAACGCGATATCCGTTGCAACCGGGACTCCCCATCCGCGAGCAGCGGTGGTACCGGAGTTGAAGAACAGATAGATCGTTGCCGGACCTACCATTCCCATCACGGCGGCGATCATCGGGAGCAATGCCTTCTGTCGAGAGGATAACTCCCCAACAACCATTTCGCGTTTGATCTCTAACCCCACAAGCAAGAAGAACAATGCCATCAAGCCATCGTTTACAAAATGCTCGAAGGTGAAGTGGAGATGCAGCTTTGCAAAGACGATCTCGATGGGCTGGTGCAGCAACGTAGCATAGAGTTGCTGCCACGGAGAGTTCGACCAAAGCAGAGCTATGGCCGTAAAGACCAAGATCGTGATCCCGGTGGATGTTGACCTCTGGAAGAACTCGTTGAAGCTGGACTGGATGACGCCAGTGAACTCACGAAGTTGCCGTGATCGTATCATAACACTGTGAGGAGGCTCTCGCAATAGCTACGATAGCTTGATGCGGGGAGTAGCGAGACACTTGCACGATATTCATCCGGTGACAGAAATCCTTGGTGAAGTGCTACTTCCTCAAGGCAGCCGATCTTGAGCCCTTGACGTTTTTCGATCGCATGGATAAAGGTGCTTGCATCAAGAAGACTTTCCGGCGTACCGGTATCGAGCCAGGCAATGCCACGTCCAAGCTGTTGGACATTCAGTCTGTTCTGCTCGTGATAGACCCTGTGTACGTCCGTTATCTCCAGCTCGCCGCGCGGTCCGGGCGTGAGCGACATCGCAATGTCCGTTACCGTGCTGTCATAGACATACAATCCCGGGATGGCCAGGTCTGAACGGGGCTTCATGGGCTTTTCTTCAATGGAGAGGATCTGCCCCTCTGATCCGATCTCAACAACACCGTAACGTTCCGGATCCGAGACCCGATACCCAAAGATCGTAGCACCCGTATTGGCAGCGATGGCCTTGCGTAGGAAGTCGAGCTTGCCGTAGAAGATGTTGTCACCCAAGATGAGGCAGACCGGAGAGCCCCCTACAAACTCCTTACCCACTCGAAATGCGTCGGCGATGCCTCGTGGCTGATCCTGAACTGCATAGGTAATGGAGATGCCATAGCGGGAGCCGTCGCCTAACAAACGCTCGAAGACAGGTGTGTCTGTTGGCGTTGAAATGATCAGGACATCTCGAATCCCTGCCATCATCAGAGTGGACAAGGGATAGAAGATCATCGGCTTATCGTAGACAGGCTGAAGCTGCTTTGAGAACGCCGACGTGAGCGGATACAACCGTGTCCCACTACCACCAGCAAGAATGATCCCACGTGTTTCCATGAAGGAAATTACGGATATCTAGTTACTAGTTACTCAGTTACTAGTTACTAGTTACTAGTTACTCAGTTACTCAGTTACGGTAACCAGTAACCAGTAACCAGTAACCAGTAACTAGTAATTAGTAATTAGTCATTAGTCATTGGTCCTCATTCACCGATCTGTGGCGAACGAGTTTGGCCTCTGCGAGGAAGATCACATTCTCTGCGATGTTTGTGGCGTGGTCTGCCATACGCTCGAGGTTGTAGAGGCCGAGGAGGAGTTGGGCGCCA
>Ga0154020_10001748_pt1 | contig 26648 bp, 21 predicted proteins | sample Klosneuvirus_201_FD_109709 | JGI IMG/M metagenome (GOLD analysis project Ga0154020, IMG submission 109709) | Active sludge microbial communities from wastewater, Klosterneuburg, Austria - Klosneuvirus_20160825_MG | ecosystem: Engineered > WWTP > Aerobic digester > Activated sludge | place...
CTGCATCATCCCCCCGAACTCCTTCGCGCTGGCCCGCACCGTGGAATACTTCCGTATCCCGCGCTCGGTCCTCACGCTCTGCCTGGGGAAGTCCACCTATGCCCGCTGCGGCATCATCGTGAATGTCACGCCCCTCGAGCCCGAGTGGGAGGGCCATGTGACGTTGGAATTTTCCAACACCACCACCCTGCCCGCGCGGATCTACGCCAATGAAGGGGTCGCCCAGGTGATCTTCTTCGAGAGCGATGAGGTCTGCGACACCTCGTACCGCGACCGCGGGGGCAAGTATCAGGGACAAACCGGCGTAACGCTCCCGAAGGCCTGAGGCAAATGACCAACTATCACGAGAGCGAAGACAAGCTCAGCGCCGCGACCATGGACATGTCGCGGGCGATCAACTCGCTGCGCGAGGAGCTCGAAGCGGTGGACTGGTACCAGCAGCGGGTGGACGCGGCCAGCGACCCCGAGCTCAAGGCGATCTTGGCGCACAACCGTGACGAAGAGAAAGAGCACGCCGCGATGGTCCTCGAGTGGATCCGGCGCCGCGATCCGACCTTCGATGCCAAGCTCAAAGAGGTGCTCTTTCGCGAGGGTCCCATCACCGGTGATCATGGCGCCCACGACGCGGCGCCGGGCGCGCCCTCGGCCTCAGCTGGGGCACCGCGGAGCACGGTGGGATCGCTCGTGTACCGGGGCGAGTAACGACACGTCACCACACGTCGAAGTCCTTGACGGGCCCCACCTGTCCCAGGTGTAACGGGGCAATGTTTCGCCCGCGTTCCTTCGTTGTTGCCCTGCTCTGTGCCCCCCTTGGCTTCGCCTGCTCCGACAACGTCGATCCGATTGGGCAGCTCGCGCCCCAGATCGAGCTTGAGCGCGCCCTCGTCGACTTTGGCGACGTGCAGGTCGGGACGGAGAAGCAGCTCACGGTCTCGGTAAAGAACCCCGGCACCGCCGTGCTCAGCTTCGCGCTGAGCCGCGTCGATCCCTTCGACGATGCCTTCACCTACGCGGTCGACAAGACGGACGTCCCGCCCAACGGCCTGGTCTTCATCACCATCAACTTCAAGCCCACCACCTTGGGCAGCAAGAGCGGGTTCGTGAAGGTCACGCCCAGCACCGACAAGCTCGCGCCGGTCACCGTCGAGCTCAAGGGCCGCGGAGCCACCGCGGAGCTCCTGGTCGAGCCGAAGAACCTGAGCTTCGGGAACGTCGTCGTCCTCACCGACAAGACGATCGCCGTCGACGTCACCAACACCACGTCGATCCCGGCCGATGTCCAGTACGTCCCAGGCACGAACATCAAGGGCTGCGGCGTCACCACCGACTCGGCGACCTTCTGCTTCGCCGCGACGAGCAAGCGTCCCAGCGCCGATGGTCGCTTCCCGCTGGCCGCCGGGGAGAAGGCGACCTTCAACATCACCTTCAACCCGACGATCGTCGGCGCCCGCGAGCGCGGTGATTTCTCGTTTCAGGCCTGCGCCTCCTGCGCCGCTACGGTCATCCACCTCGACGGCGTCGGCGTAGAGAAGGGCTTCGTCTGCACCCCGGCCGCGCTCGAGTTCGGGGTCGTGAACCCCCAATCCTGTGTGACCAAGTCGGTCTCCTGCCAAAACGTCGCCAACGAGCAGGTGACGGTGACCGATTGGTTCGCCGACGCCGCCGCGGGCACCAGCCCGGACTTCCACATCGCGCCCTTCACGACGCCCAAGGTCCTGGCCGAGAACGACTCGGTCATGGTCGACGTGCAGTACTGCCCCGCAGATCTGGGCAACGACGCGGGCAACCTGCTCATCAAGACCGACAACAGCGATCCCTTGCGCCGCTTCGCAACCGTGGCCATGGCCGGCAGCGGCGGCGGGCCTGACATCGAGGTCCAGCCTCCGGTCATCAACTTCGGACAGGTCTCCTTGATCGCCCCCTCCCGGCGCAATGTGCAGATCCTCAACGTCGGCTTCGCGCCGCTCAACGTCGTCGACGTGCTCCCCGACGTCGACGGCACCGGCGCCTTCACGGTGGTCAACTTCACCGCCGGTCCGATCGTCGTCGGTGGCGCGATGACGGTGACGGTCGAGTTTCAGCCTCAGGCCGAGGGCATGGTGATGTCCCATCTGCTCGTGAAGTCGACCGACAGCGACGAGCCCGAGGTCACCGTGCAGCTCCTCGGCGAAGGCGTGAACCTCCCGCCGTGCTCCTTTGACGTCGTCCCGGCGACTCTCAGCTTCGGCGTCGTCGAGCGCGGCCGGGTGTCGAGCCGGGCCTTTGAGATCCGCAACACCGGGGTCAGCGACTGTCTCGTCACCAGCGCCCGGCTCGTGCCGGGATCGGACCCCGAGTTCTCGCTCCCGGACGGCGACGTCCTCTCGCTGCGCATCGCCCCCCAGAGCTCAGCGACCTTCCGCGTGACCTACGCGCCGCAGTCGGCCCGCGCCAACACCGGCAACGTGGAGTTCTCGATCTCGAGCCCGACCTCCCCCTTCAACCAGGTCGCCCTCCAGGGGACCGGGGCGGACGCCGTCCTCCTGATCACGCCCAACGACCTCGACTTCGGCACCATCGGCATCGACTGCTCGGCGCGCGCCCGTACCGTCACGATGTACAACACCGGCGCAACTGCCGCGGTGATCGACGCGATCGCCCTGGCCGCCCCCGGCAATCCTGCCTTCGTCGTGCGCAACTTGCCGGCGCCGCTACCCGGCGGCCCTTTGACCTTGCCCCCAGGCGGTCAGGCCGAGTTCGAGGTGGGCTTCCACGCGTCGGCGCAGTCCTCCTACGCGGCAGCGGTAGAGATCACGGGCCGCTTCAACAACCTCCCGGTCACGTACATCGTCTCGGTGCAGGGCCGCGGCGCTACCGACGCGGTCCAGGCCGATGAGTTCGAGCAGCTCGGACGGCCCAAGGTCGACATCCTCTTCGTGGTAGATGACTCGGGCTCGATGGGAGAGGAGCAGACCTCGCTCGGCTCGAACTTCACCGCATTTTTGCAGTACGCCAGCGCGCAGCAGATCGACTACCACCTCTCCGTCGCCACCACCGACTGCGATGATGCGAGCAAGTCGGGCCGCTTCCAAGGAAGCGCGGGCAACCTGATCGTCACCCCCCAGACCCAGCCCTCGCCCGAGTCGGTCTTCGGCTCCAACGTCAACGTGGGGACCAACGGCTCAGGCTTCGAGCAGGGCCTCCAGGCGGCCTATCTGGCCTTGTCCAACCCGCTCATCTTCAGCACCAACGCTGGCTTCCTGCGCAACGACGCGGTGCTCTCGGTGATCATCGTCTCCGACGAAGAGGATCAGTCCCCCGGCACGGTGGACTTCTTCATCAACTTCTTCCTGTCGATCAAGGGCTTCCGCAACACGAACCTCTTCACCCTCTCGGCGATCGTCGGCGACGCCCCGAGCGGCTGTAACGGCGGCGGCGGCAGCGCCGGGGAAGGCATCCGCTACATCGAGGCGGCCAACCGCACCGGCGGGGTGTTCCAGTCGATCTGCGTGGCCGATTGGTCGCGCGCGCTCGAGGATCTGTCGACCACCGCCTTCGGGTTCAAGTCGCGCTTCTTCTTGTCCAACCAGCCGGTGATCAACACGCTGGTGGTGCTGGTCGACGGCGTGCGCATCGACGCGCGCTCCATGGGCGGCACGGTCAACTGGACCTACGACTACGGGACCAACTCGATCAACTTCACGCCGTTCGCGACGCCCGAGCCCGGCGCGGGGATCCGCATCGAGTACACCGTCGAGTGCCTCCACTGAGCAGATGGCCGTCCCCTCCCCCGCTTTCCTCGCCGTCCAGAACCACCTCGTCTCGCACCTGGGCCCGCCGACGGAGGTGCTAGAGCTGGGGTCCGACGCGAAGCTGATGGTCGCTCATTTCGGGCCGGTCGGAGCGAGCGCGCCCGAGGTGCTCAGCACCTGCGGGGCCTCACGGAGCGCGCTGCCGGATGGACGGCGGGTCGAGCTGCTCACGATCCTGAGGCCGGGCCCGGACCGAGCGGGACGCGCGGCGATCATGAAGCTCCTGGCCCGGGTCGGCGGGCTCGCGCTCCAGAAGACCGCGCTCGGGCCTGGTTTCGTGCTCCCAGCGGCGGGCGAGCTCGCCTTGGTGTCCACCCTCGACGCAGTCCTGCTCCTGCCACCAAGCACCTTTATTCCCGCCTTCCAGCGCTTCGAACGCCGGGACGGAAAGACGGTGGAGTGGCTGTGGTGCGTGCCGGTCTCGCCGCCCGAGACCGAGTATTTGAAGGCCCAAGGGCTCAAAGCCCTGCTGTCTCAGTTTGCCGATCAGGGCGTGGAGCTGGCCGACTGGGGGCGCCCCGGGCTCGGCCGCTTCCTGGGCCCAGGGCAGGCCGAAGAGGCCCTGGCAGCCCGGGAAGCGGCCCTCCGTGTTGTCCGCCCCGCGCCGAGCAAGCTCGCCCGCCCGCGCGCAGCGGCCCCGCTGTCGCGCCCGATTCCCTCGCTCCCGCCGCGCAAGAAGCCCTGAGCTGATCCGCCGCGGTTGACGCTGAGACGGGCGGTCCTATCTGCCGACTACATCTGCGCCCAGCGGGAGCGCCGCAGGGGTCTGGTGCTGGCGAACCTCGCCGCCGCCAGGCGCCTGAGCCGCCGAAGCTCGGCCAAAAAAGGAGAACGATATGTTCATGCGACTCTATGACTTCGACCGCAGCTGGGACTGGATGGACGCCCTCAACCGTCAAATGGGCCTCTTGGCCAACGCGGCTCCGGGGCTGCGGGGTGGCAATGAAGGTTGGCCGGAGGCTTCGCTCGAAGACCTCGGCGACCACCTGGTGCTGACCGCCGATCTCCCCGGACTCACCGAGCAGAACCTGCAGCTCAGCATCCACGACGAGGTGCTGACCCTGGCCGGCGAGCGCTTGCCCAAAGTGCCGAGCGGCTATCAGGCGGAGCGTCAGGAGCGGGAGCGGATCAAGTTCTCGCGCAGCTTCGCGCTGCCCACTCGGGTCGATCCGGAGAAGACCACGGCGGAGCTGAAATACGGGGTGCTGACCGTGACCCTCCCCATGCACGAGGCCGCCAAGCCGCGCGCCATCACCGTCCGCGCCAGCTGAAGAGGAGAACGACCATGACGACCCTTGAGAAGCGCACCGAGACCAACGCGACGAGCCCGGCCCCCGAGGCCCGTCCCAGCCGAAGCTTGAGCCCGGCCGTGGACGTCTACCAAAACGACCAGGAGTTCCTGCTCCTGGCCGATATCCCCGGAGTCCCCGAGTCCGGCCTAGAGATCCGCTACGAGCGGGGCCGCATCGACCTAAGAGGCACGCGCCCCGGGGGAACCGTGTACCAGCGCAGTTTCTCCGTCCCGGGGACGATCGCGACGGACCGCATCACGGCCGAGATCCAGCAGGGCGTGCTCCACCTCCACCTCCCCAAGAGCGAGGCGGCCAAGCCCCGGCAGATCCAAGTCGTCGCGCGGTAGTCGACAGGAGGCCACGCCCGGAATAGCTTCGGGCGTGGCTTTCGACCTCAAATTTGTGGGCCAATCGATCGGCCCCACCGAGTTCACCTATGACTGGCAGCGGGTCGCGCTCTACGCGCTCGGCTGCGGCGCGACCGAGCAAGAGCTCGACCTCTTGCTGGAGACGCGGGGGCCCAAGGTCCTTCCGACCTTCGCGGTCGTGCCGAGCTTCGAGCCGCTGCACGCCTCGCTGGTGAAGCTCGGCGGGAACATGCTGACCCTCGTGCACGGCGCGCAGAAGTGCGTGCTCCACAAGCCCATCCCGCCCGAGGGTCGCCTCTTGACCACGGCCAAGGTCACCGCGCTGTGGGACAAGGGCAAAGGCGCGCTGGCGTTCATCCACACGGAGACCAAGACCGCTGCGGGCGATCACCTCTTCGACACCGAGTGGCAGATCTTCTACCGCGGCGAAGGCGGCTTCGGCGGTGAGCGCGGCCCGGAGGGTCCCAGCTACGCACCGCCCGAGGGCAAGCCGGCCGATCAGCGCCTCGAGATGAAGACCGCGCCCACGCAGGCCCTGCTCTACCGCCTGGGCAGCTCGGATATGAACCCGATCCACTCGGATCCGGAGGTCGCCACCAAGGTCGGCTTCCCGCGGCCCATCCTCCACGGCCTCTGCACCTTCGGCCACGCTGGCCGCGCCGCCGTGCTCAGCATCGCGGGCGGCGATCCGACCCGCATCGCCAGCATCGAGGGCCGCTTCACCAAGCCGGTCTTCCCTGGAGACACCATCGCCACCGAGCTGTGGACGATGGGCCCGCGCGAATCCTACTTCACCGCGACCGTGAAGGAGCGCAGCGAGGTAGCGATGTCCTTGGGCCGGGTGACGCTCCGCTAGGCGCAGCGCCCCGTGGTCCGAACCCTCCGAATGATGCCGACGCTGCTCCGCGTCGGCTTCGCCAACATGGCCGCCTACCCGGGTGAGATCCTCGTCTGGATCCTCACCACGACCATGCCCCTCATCATGTACGCCCTGTGGTCGGCGGTCGTGGAGCAGGCCCCGCTGGGGCGCTTCGACGGGCCCGGCCTGGCCTCCTACTTCCTAGCGATGCTGGTCGTGCGGCAGCTCTCCTCGGCCTGGGTGGTCTGGGAGCTGAATGAGCAGATCCGGAGCGGGACCCTGTCGGCGTCACTGCTCCGCCCAGCGCACCCACTGCTGCTCATGGCCGCGGAAAACCTCGGCGCGCTCCCGATCCGGATCGCGGTCCTCATCCCCTTGGTGCTGGTGGCGGTGAGCCTCGAGCCCGCGATGCGCTTCACGGCGCGCCCGGGGCTCCTCCTGGCGGCGCTGTGGGCGACCGCGCTGTCGTGGCTCCTCACCTTCCTGATCCAGGCGCTCATCGGGCTCACCGCGATGTACACGCAGCAATCGCTGGGGATTCAGGAGGCCTACTTCGGCGTGTGGGCGCTGTGCTCGGGCTACTTCATCCCGCTCGAGCTGGTGCCGGACCTGGAGCCGGTGGCCCGTGTCCTGCCGTTTCGCTCGGCCTCGGGGCTGGCGGTGGAGATCTTCATCGGGCACCTCGAGGGCGAGGCCCTGTGGGTCGGGCTGGCCACGCAGCTCGGCTGGGTGTTGTTCGCCTGGGCCGCCTTGTCCTGGTGCTGGCCGCGCGCGATGCGGCGCTTCGAGGCCTACGGTGGCTGAGCTCAAGCGTCACCTCGAGATCGCCTGGCACCTAGCCAAGACGTCGATCGTCACGCAGATGCAGTACCGCGGCGACTTCCTCCTGCAGCTGGTGATGTCGGTGTTCTGGGCCGCCTGGGCGCTCGTCCCGGTGCTCATCGTCTACCGGCTGCGGCCGGAGATCGGGCACCTGAAGGAGGGCGAGGCCATGCTGGTGATGGCGGCCTTCCTGATCGCGAAGTCGGTGCTGGAGGGCATCATCAGCCCCAATATGCAGGGCCTGGTGGAGCTCATCCGGCGCGGCACCTTCGACTTCATCCTGCTCAAGCCGGCCGACAGCCAGCTGCTCGTGTCGGTCGCGCGGGTGGTGCCTTCCAAGCTCGTCGACGGAGGCGCCGGAATCGCGCTCGCGATCTACGCGCTGTCCCGGGTCGAGGCGCCGCTCTCCCTGGGACACCTGCTCGCGGCCCTCGTCCTCCTCGGCGCAGGGATCACCATCCTCTATTCGATGTGGCTCCTCGTCGTGAGCAGCGCCTTTTGGTTCGTGAAGATGGACAACCTGAGCTACCTGATGGGCTCGATCTTCGACGCCGCGCGCTGGCCGATCACCGTGTTTCGGGGGGCGCTGCGGGCCTTCCTCACCTTCGTCGTGCCGGTCGCCCTGATCACCTCGTTTCCGGCCTTTGCTGCGCTGGGGAAGCTCCCGCTCGAGCTGGGGCTGGCCTCGATCCTGATCGCCGTGGCCTTCTTCCTCTTCACCCGCAAGGTGTGGCAGTGGGCGACCCGCCACTACGCGTCGGCCTCGAGCTAGCTCCCCGGGCGCTTCTTCGCGCTCCGCTCGGTCTCGTGGTAGTCCTCGATGAGATGCGTGCAAAAGCGCTCGCCTCGGGCGGGACCCTGGCCGCTGTATTGCTCCTCGCGCTGGCGCCCCTAGACGCGCGCGCCGACGAGGTTCGGCCGTTTCGCCTGGGGCTGACCAATGCGTTTTGGGTCGGCTTTACCGGCCCGATGAGCAACCCCGTCCCCTCCTACAGCCTGGCCATGGACCTCGGCTTCCCGACGGGTCGCACGATGCGCTACCACGTGGAGATCGGCTTTGAGTCGCTCAACGGCCACAACGGCCTGCGCGTCGCCCCGTTGACCCTTGGCTATGAAGCGCAGCTCCCCGAGGTCAACGACAAGCTCCACTTCTCGGTCGAGATCCTGCTCTCCATCGTCCAGGCCGAGGTGATCTTCGATCGCGGCTATGCGATCGCCCTCTCGTCCGGCCTCAGAGCCCAAGTCGTCATGGTCTACGAGCCCTTCTTCCTAGCCTTCTGTCCGCTCGGCTTCTCGGTCCGCTACGCCTACGGGATCGAGGACACCGGAATCCGCACGGGCGCGGGCGGGGACTGGCCCTTCACCTTCACCCTGGGAGCCGAGCTATGAGGTGGCGTCTCTGCGGCGCGCTGTCCTCGATGCTGCTCGGCGCGCTGGCTGTCTCCTGCGGCCTCGAGAACGTGGCGCTCAAAGGCACCTGGCGAAATCGGACGGGGCAGCTCCTCGTCATCGCAGGCGACTTCAGCGGCCGCCTCACCCAGACCCCCACCTGCTCCCCGGAGCTGGCGGTGGATATGGAGCGCGATCCCTGGGGAGGCTTCGCGATCCGCTTTCACCCGGACCAGCGCATCTTTTATCCCCTGCGGCAAAAGCAGTTTTTCTCGGGGGAGTCCTTCTGCTCCTCCGAGGGCAGCAAGCCGATGTGCAACTTCTGCAAGCTCGAGGGCAGCACGATGGAGTGCGAGCCGACCCACCAGGACATCGTGGGCTCCGGTATCTCGGTCACCCATGACTGCTCCTGGACCAGGATCGTGCTGACCACGACCACCAGCACCGTCAACCCAGCTTGCACCAAGGCCGAGCTCGACGTGCGCTGTCACCGCGACATGTTGTAGGCCGTATGCCTCTGATCCTCGCCTCGACCTCGGTCTACCGCCGCGAGCTCCTCGATCGCCTGGGCGTGCCCTATCAAGCGCTGCCCCACCGCGTGGATGAGCGCGCCGAGGCGCCGGTCGGCAGGTCCCCGGACGAGATCGCGCTCCACCTGGCCTTCGCCAAGGCGCGGAGCCTGGCCGATGGTAGCGCCCACGTGCTCGCCTCGGATCAACTGGTGGATCTGGACGGCACGGTGCTCGGCAAGCCGGGCAGCGAGGCGGCGGCGATCGAGCAGCTCCGGCACATGTCGGGGCGAACCCACCGCCTCCTGACGGCGGTCGCGCTGGCCCACCCCGATGGGCGGGTCGAGACGACGCTGGATCTATGCCGGCTGACGATGCGGCCCCTCGAGGACGAGGAGATCCTGCGCTATGTCCAGGCCGATCAGCCCCTCGATTGTGCCGGCTCCTACAAGATCGAACGGCTCGGGATCGCGCTCTTCTCCCGCATCGAAGGCGAGGACTTCACCGCGATCACCGGGCTGCCGCTGATCACCGTGGCGCGCCTATTGCGGCAGGCCGGTTACCGGACGCCCTGAAGCGCCAGATCCGACGACGACGCTCGGGACGTTCTCCTTCAAAGCTCGCGGCGAGGGCGAACGCCGGGTCTGCGCCCGCCGTCATCTCAGGGGCCGCCTCGAGCCGCGCCCGAGCCTCGGGGCCGAGGTTGTTGAGCTCCTCGTCGGAGTACATGAGCCACACCACCCCGAGCTCTGCGAGCGCGGACTCCTCCATCGTCGCCTGCGCCCGCCGGGCCAGCGCGTCCTGCCGATCGAGCCAGGACCTGGCCAGGCCCTGGGTCACGAGATCATAGTCGGAGCCCACCACCGGCAAGCCGCCGTGCATGGCCAACTCGGGCGCGATGTTGGACTGGGCCAAGATGAGCTCCGTGCGCACCACGCCGCGCGCGCGCCACCAGGCGATGGTCTGGGCGATCCCCGGATCGACCGGGACGCTGCCCGGGTCGTAGAGGCGGTTTTGACCCTCGAGCGGGAAGGCCACGAAGACGAAGGCGAGCACCCCGCTGCCGAGCAAGAGCGCCCGCCCCCCGCGCTGTAGCCATCGGAGGCCGCGCTGCCCGAGGCCGTGGTCGACCACCGCGACCCATAGGATCGACAGGGCGAAGGCCGCCGCCGAGGGGAACTTCACGATGTCCCAGGATCGCGTATAGGTCAGCAGCTGCGGCGCGAGCGCTCCGCCCACCGCGAAGGCCACCAGCACGCGGAGCCCGAGCTGATGCGCCAAGCCGGGGCGCGCTCCGGGCCGAGAGCCAAACGGGTCGCTGGGCCGCGGTTCCCCAGAAAACAAGGCCCAAACGCCGATCAGCGGCAGGGCCACAAAGCCCACCCCCAAGTTCAGGAGGTTGTAGCGGAGGATCGCCCAGGGCTCCGGCGAGGGAAAGCCGGGCCGGCGTAAGAAGGCCACCAGACCTGAGTCGTTGAGCTTGGCGGGGGTGAACATGCCGCCCGAGAGCACGGCCCAGACCAGCGCCCCCGCCAAGATCGCCAGGAAGGGCCGGAGGAGCCGCCGCTCTCGGGTGATCGCCAGCGCGAACAAGGTCGCGAGCACCCCCAGCGCGAAGTACACGACCTGAGCGATCGCCAGCGCCGGGAGGATGAGGAGGAGCAGCGCGCTCAGCCCGGCCTTGCGGTAAGGCGCCGCGGCCCAGCTGAGGAGCAGCACCACGAACAAGAGGAGCAGCGGTACGCCCACCGAGACCGGGTGCTGAAACACGTTCAAAAAGGGCGTGGGGAACAGCTCCGCGGTGCAGCTCGGGTGGTGGTACTGCACGAGGCAGCGCGGGTGCCGCCCCGGCACGCCGGCGAGCATCAGCCAGGCCAGGCCCGCCCCGAAGTGGATGGCGAAGGAGGCAAACGGCGCCCGCTTGGTCGCGCCGAGCGCCGAGACCAAGGCCGCCGCGCTGAGGCAGATGAAGATCACCATCAAGGCGGTCAAGAGATCGATCGCCGCGTCCGTCGACAGTCCAAAGGCCCGCGCGCCCGCCCCCGCCAGGAGATCGAAGCCGTAGTGGTAGCGCACGTCTTGCCCTGGAATCGGGGGCAAGAACGGAGGATAGGCCCCGTTTCGCAGCTCCTCGACCATCGAGCCATGGCCAAAGAGAGCGCGCTCGTCGTGCATCTGATAGCGGACGGCGATGACGGTGTACGCGGCGGTCACGCCCGCGGTGACCAGCCAAAAGGCCACGCGCGGCGCGCCAGGGATGGTGGCCGGGGCCCGCCAGCGGCGCGACGCATAGAGGAGCGCCAGGGAGACCAGCGCCAAGGCCAAGAGGCCGGCGTCGAAGCTGTGCGTGGCCCGCCCGACGAGCGGCACCACCACCAGCGCCACCATCCACGGGAAGCCGAAGCTCAGCGCCTCCAGGCCAAACGGGGGCAGATCCGCTGAGTGCTGCCGCGCCACCCGAAAGCCCACCACGGGCAAGCATACGAGCGCGATCAGGACCCAGAGGAGGCTCATGGGTCCCTGGACGGCGGGATGAACCGGCCGGCGGACGCGATCGCCCCGCTCAAGGCAATCGCTCCAGCACCACGCGATCATGCAGCGTCGCGCCGGGAGGGAGCGCGGCGCCCGCCTCGGCGACGGCCCCGTTTCTCACCCGGTAGCGGACCGGCGCGCCGCCCTGGACGCGCAGGCTCTTCTTGAAGCCGGTGTTGGCGATCATCTCGAAGGCGAACTGGTTGTGAAAGCCTTCGAAGCTCAGGCTGAAGGGACCGGGCTCGGCCTCGAGCTGCTCGACGATGGACCAGGTGGCCGCCACGCCGTTCCTGGCGTCCACCGTGCGGTAGTAGCGCGCCGTTGAGGCGAACATGGCCAGCATCACCAGCGCCGTCGCGATCGAGCCCAGCCAGCGCTGACGATCGAAGAGGCGATCGAGCCCGAGCGCCAGGGGCAAGAGCAAGGCCGGCATGAGCAGCAAGGTGTAGTGCGGAAAATAGCCCTTGGTGGACAGCACCAGGAGCGCCGCGCCCGCCGAAAGCCCGACCAAGCAGCCGAAGAGGAGCCGGCCATCCGGGGACAGCGCGGGCCCGCTGCGGCGAAGGAAGGAGCGCCGCAGCTCATCGAGCGCGACCTTGGCGCCGTAGGCCGAGAGGAAGAGGGAGAGGAGGTTGAGCGCGCCGAAGAACCAGCCGTGGACCCGCCAGTGCTCCGCCCAGCCAGCCAAGGTGAAGTAAGTGTCGGAGTCGTCGAAGGGCCGCCAGTAGCCGCCGCCGAAGTGGTAGCCGATCTCGCTCGATCCGTAGAGGATCGCGTAGCCGAAGACCTTGAAGGGCGTCTCCACCACCTTGTCCCAGGGCTCATGTCCCCCACCCTCGCGCAGGATGGCGCGGGTGTTGGCGAAGCCGTGGGTGAGCTCGCTGTACAGCGGCGCGGCATAGGTCAGCGCTCCGAGCAGCGCGCCGAGGAGCAAGGCCGATCGCGACCAGCGGACCTTGGGCCCGTACCACAGCATCCCCAGCACGCCCGCCCACAAGAGCGGCGCCGACATATGGACCGCCGGGCAGGTGATCGAGAAGAACACCAAGAGCCCTTGCCACAGGGGCCGCTCCGCCGAGAGCGCGGCCCGCAGGATCACCGCGCCCCAAAACGGGACCACGCAGGAGAGCCAGATCCGGTCGCCGTAGAGCACGTCCCAGGGCGCGAAGGCCCCGACGGCCAAGAACAGCAGGGCGACCCGGGGACCCCTGCTCTGCGCCACCACCGGGAACAGGAGCAGGAAGGCCGCCAGGTGCAAGAGGACGATGAAGGTCCCGCCGAAGTAGGGCGAGACGCCCAGCCGCTGGGGGACCGCCATCAAGTAGTAAAAGAGGGGGCTCGGGTGAAAGGCGCTCGAGCCGGTCATCGCCGGACCGAAGGTGGCGCTGGCGTCGAAGGTGGCGATGTTGCGGGCCGTCGCCCAAAAGTAGCTCTCGTCGCCGGTGAAGCGCGCCGAAGGCATCGCCCACAGGCGAAAGGCCAGGCCGAGCCCGAGGAGGACGAGCGCGATCAGGCGCGTTCGTCTCGCCTCGCTCACGCCGGCTTGTACCCCGTCCCGCGCCAAGAGTTCTCGTTGTGCCAGGAGACCTGGGTCCGCTCCAGCGAGGCGCGCGAGAACCAGGCCTCGAAGTCATCCCGGGGGATGTAGTTGGCGATCGGCGGCGTGAGGTGGTCGTGCACGATCGAGTGCACCTCCTCAAAGGGGAAGGCGGCCAAATGCGTCAGGTAGGCGCTATAAAACAGGCGCTTTCCGACGGCGTCGAAGGGGGCCTTGGACAGCGGCTCATACACCGCGCGGCTGGCGGCGTAGACCAGCGCCGCCGGGGCCCGCGACAGCTCGTAGATCACGCGGTGCGGGAGGCGAGAGGTCAGCTGCTTGCGGATGGGATCGACGAAGTTGACGATCCAGCCGTTGTTCTCCCGGCCGTAGACCCAGGCGATCATCCGGCCGCCCGGCTTCACCCGCGCCACCAGCTCACGAAACGCCCCTTCGGGATCGACCGTGTGGTGAAGCACACCGACCGAGAAGGCCGAGTCGACCGAGCCCTTCTTCACCGGGAGGTGGAAGAGATCGGCCTGGATGACGTGGCAGTTGGTCAGGCCGCGGGTGTTGCGGTAGGCGGCGTCGACGGCCGAGCCGAGATCGACCGCCAGCACGTCCTGGGCGCTGTTCTTGGCGACCAGCGCCGAGTGCCGACCCTTGCCGCAGCCGCCCTCGAGCACGATCTGACCGGCGAAGGACTCCAGGGTGTTGGGGGCGATCCACCCCAGGAATTGCTGATTGTAGTGCTCACCGATGAAGTCGAAGTCATTCCACTGCGCGCCGAAGCGATCGACGGTGCGCTGAGCATCGCTGGTCACGCCCGAAGGATCTGGTAACAAACGCGGGACCGCCCCGGCGATCGGGAAGGCTGTCTTGCAGGAGGGACAGGTCAACGTGCCTTCGATGATCTCGTCGCCCTCCGTGCGGGTCGACTCGAGCGAAAAAGGGCCCCCTCCGCAGCGTGGGCATACGACGAGATCGAGCAGACGGAGTCGCACGCCTTGCGCCATACCGTGCACGCGGACGTATTTCCATTGGAATTCGCGGTCTCTGCCGCTACAAGTCCGGCGTGCTCCGGCGCCTCGCCCGCTCGTGGCCGTACGCGCTGGTCGCGTTTCTCTACCTCGCGACCTCCCCCTATCACCAAGGGCTCAACAACCCGAACGAGATGGTGCGGGTGTACATGAGCAAAGCGCTCGCGGAAGAGGGCACGCCGGTCATCGACGCCGTCATCAACCGCTGGGGCGGCGTCGACGACAAAGCCGTCCGCGACGGGAAGATGTACTCCTCCAAGGCGCCGCTCCAGAGCTACGCTGGTCTACCGATCTACCGCTGGTTTTGGCGCGGAACGACCGAGGATGAGCGCAGGGAGGTCACCACGCTGCTCCGCCGCGGGGCATCCGTCCCGGTCGGCCTCTTCTTGGCCTTCGCCTTGATCGCCGTGGCCCGCCGCCGGGCCCAAGCGCTGGGCGCCCCCGAGCGGGCCGGCACCGCGATCGGGCTCAGCTTGGCGCTGGGGTCGATGATCTTCCCTTACGCGATCACCTTCACCGGGCACATCTGGGCCGCGGCCACGGCGGGAGGGGCCTTTGTGATCGCCGCGCTCCTCTCCCGGGTCGCGCCCGGCTCTGGGCGGGCCCGCGCCCTAGCGGTGGGCATGGGGGCGCTGGCCGGGCTCGCGCCGTTCGCCGAGTACCCGTCAGCGTTGATCGCCCTCCCCGCCCTGCTGCTCGGAGTCCTGGCCTACCCGCGCTGGCGATCGCGCATCGAGACGGCCGCCTTGGCCGCGGCGGGCGGCGCCCTCCCCTTCGCCTTTGGCCTGTGGATGCACGCCCAAAGCTGGGGCTCCCCGTTCAAGACGGGCTACGCCTTCCTGGAGAACAAGGCCTATGTGGAGGTCCACAAGGGTGGCTTCTTCGGCGTGGGCGCGCCCAAGCTGGAGGCCTTCGGCGGCGCGCTGTTCTCCCCGGGCACGGGGCTCTTCTTCTTCTCTCCTATCCTCTTCGTGGGCCTCTTGGCCCTCTTCGTCACCCTGTGGCGGGGACGCGAGCAGGTCCGGGCGCTCGAGCGGCGCGCGGCTTGGATCGGTCTGCTTGGCCTGGGCTTCTCCTTCCTCTTCATCTCGGGCCACACCGGGTGGCGCGGAGGCTGGACCGTCGGCCCGCGCTACATCATCGCGGTCACCCCGCTGCTCGGGCTGTTCTCTATCGAGGCCCTGGGGATGAGGCGGCTTCGGCCCTGGCTGGGACCGCTGGCGCTGCTCTCGATCCTCTTCACGGGGCTGGCGGCCGCCCTGTATCCGCACCTCTCGGACGTGTTCACCAACCCGGTCATCACCTTCCTGCTCCCCTCGTACGCCAAGGGCTACACCAGCTATGGCCTGGGAAATGGGCTCGGGCTCCACGGCCACGCGTCCAACCTGGTGCACCTGCTCCCGCTGGGCTTCGCGGCGCTCTACGTGGGAAGCGCCTTCAGCTGGCAGGACGGGCTCGGGGCGCGGGCCAGGGCCCTGGGGATGAGCGTCTTCGTGGCCCTCCTTCTCGTGTTCTTGGCCTCCCGCGTCCGCGAGCATGATCCGGAAGCTGCGGCCAAAGAGAACCAGCGCCTCTGGGGTTTTTGGGAGCCGGCCCACGTGGCCCGAGACACCGCGGCCAAGAGCAGCCCGCCGCTGTTTCGGGCCCGCGACCGCCACGCGCTGGCCCAGGTGGAGTCGATCGACGCCAGCGGCACCCATCGGAGCTGCGTGCCCGACGGCGAGGCGCGCTGCCGCTACGGGACCGAGGGCTGGCACCATTTCGCGCCGGAGGATCTGGAGTTTGATGGCAAGCGCCGCCCGATCCTGTTCCTACATCCCATCGGCGGCGGCGTGGTCCGCGCGACGATCCCGCTCGATCCACGGGCCAAGCGCGCAGTCCTCGAGTACGGCCTAGCCGACGCCAGCGTGGCTAGCAGCAACAAGAGCCCGGTGCGCCTCACCCTGGTCCAAGGAGGGCGCTCGCTCGCAGCGGTGGAGGCTGGGCGCGAGCGCGGCCTGGCGGAGCTGCCGCTGACGTTGAGCTCGACCGCGCCGATCACCTTGGAGATCAGGGTCGACAACGAGGGGGCGCGGGTCTTCGGCTTCGATCTGGTGGTGTACTAAGGTCTTGCAAACTCCGCCGAGCAATTATCGCGTCAGCTCGCTCGACGCGTATTCAGTGCGCTGGAGCGAGGGCTGCCATGCATCGGTGGGGCGGTGTGACGCCGAGTAGCAGCCGCGCCTCACCGCCCGAGGGCGCGCTTCCGGTGGAACTCCGCTTTGGAGATCTGACTGGATAGACCGCTGCGTTGGCCTCGCCCGAGCGGCTGCCCACAACTACGTGCTGGTCATGTCGAAGGCGCGACTGTCGGCGACCTTGCCCCAGCTGCCGCCGAAGGGCGCCGCAGCGCTGGGTCAGGGGGCACCCTGTTGGGATAGGCCTTTCGCTTGGTACCCTCTCGTCGAGGGAAGCGCGCCGACCGGCCACGAGAGAGATGGGTTGCCCGCAAGCAGAGGGAACGTTGAGTTTGGCCGCCGGGGTGATGCCCGAGGCGGCTCGGGGCCCCGCCGTTCGTCACCTCGAGATCTGCAGCGAATGCGCGGCGTCGTTCGCCAGCATCAGCCGCGGGTCAATCGGTGACTCGCCGGCCACGGTCGAGGTGGCGGCAGCCGATCTCTTCGACTGCCAGATGGCGGTCGACACCCAGACCAGGCCCGAGCCGGAGCCGGAGCCCGCGACCCCCGTCTTGCCGAGAGGGAGCCCTCTGGGCCGCTACGTCTTGCTCGACCTCTTGGGTGAAGGCGGCATGGCTCAGGTCTATTCGGCCGTGGATCCCGAGCTCGGCCGCAAGGTGGCGATCAAGCTGGTGCGCGCCCGAGCGACCTCGTCGGGCTCGTCCGCCACCGAGGGCCAGGCCCGCCTGCTCCGCGAGGCCAGGGCCATGGCCCTCTTGTCACATCCAAACGTGGCCCCGGTTTACGACGCCGGAACCGTCGAGGGGCGGGTCTTCCTGGCGATGGAGCTGGTGGACGGCCAAACGCTGAAGCGCTGGCTCAAAGAGCGGCCCCGACGCTGGCCAGAGATCGTGGAGGCCTTCCGGCAGGCGGGCGCGGGGCTCGCCGCGGCCCACCGGGTGGGGTTGGTGCACCGCGACTTCAAGCCACAGAACGTCGTGATCGGCTCCGACGGCCGAGCGCGGGTGCTCGATTTTGGCTTGGCGCGCGCCGAGAGCGACGGGGACGGCTTCGCGCCGTTGAGCGGGTCGCCGCGCGCGAATCCCGGCCTGCTCGAGGACTCCGGCAGTCAACCTCAGTTCAGCCAGTCGATCACCCGCGCCGGGTCGGTGGTCGGAACGCCGGGGTACATGGCTCCCGAGCAGTACCGACACCAGCCGTTCGACGCGCGCACCGACCAGTTCAGCTTTTGCGTGGCGCTCTACGAGGCGCTGTACGGAGAGCGACCCTTCGCTGGGCGAAGCTTCGAGGAGCTCTCCCGAGCGGTGACCACGGGAACGCTTCGGCCTGAGCCTCCGGGTTCACGGGTGCCGCAGTGGCTTCGCCGCATTGCGCTGCGGGGCCTCTCCACCGACCCGGACGCGCGGTTTCCGAGCATGGATGCGCTCCTCGACGCCCTGGGCCGCGACCCGGCGATGGCGCGGCGTCGCTGGTTGGTGGTCGGTGCTGGCGCGCTCTTGACCTCGAGCTTCCTCGCCGGGTTGGCCTGGTACCAGCAGCGCCAGCAGCGGCAGTGCAGCGGGGCCCAGGAGAAGCTGGTGGGGGTTTGGGATGAGGGGCGGAAGCTGGCAGTAGAGCAAGCGTTCCTGGACACCAAGGCCCCATTTGCAGCCCACGCCTGGGGCGCCCTCGAGCAGAGCCTCGATGCCTACGCTCGCACCTGGGTTCAGCAGCACACCGACGCCTGCGAAGCCACCCGTTTTCGCGGCGAACAGAGCGAAGCGGTGCTGACCTTGCGGATGAGTTGCCTCGAGGATCGCCGCAAGGAGCTGCGGGCCCTGACCGACGTGCTCAGCCACGCGGACCAAAAGAGCGTCGAGCAGGCGACCTCGGCCCCCGCGGTCCTCGGCGCTCTCGGCCATTGTGAAGACGTCACGACGCTGGCGAGCCGGGCTCCGCTCCCCTCCGATCCGGAAGCGCGGGCCCAGGTCGACCGCAGCAAGGAGCTCGTCGGCCAGGCGCGAGCTCTCTGGGCGGCAGGCCAGCTGATTCCGGGGATGGCGCTGGCACGACAGGCCGTCGAAGAGGCCAACGCCAGCCGGTACACGCCGGTGCAGGCCCAAGCGATGTTGCTCCTCACCGATTTTCAAGGAGACGCGCAGGAGATGGAGAACGCTCGAAGCTCGGCCTTCGAGGCCCACCGCTTGGGAGAGGCGAGCGGCGACGACGAGGTGCGGTTCTCCGCCATGCTCTCCTTGGTCGAGTCCAACGCCCGGCGGCCTGAGGCGCTCGCGGAGGGCCAAGCTTGCGTGCAGTTTGCGGCAGCGATGTTGCCTCGACTGCCCGACCCCGTCGCCAGCGAGGCGAAGCTGCTCCTCCACGCAGGCATTCTCCTCCAGGCGTATGGGAAGCACGCCGAGGCAGCCGAGCAGGTGACGCAAGGGCTCGCGTTGGCGCGACAGGCCCAGGACGCTCAGCTTCAGTCCCACCACCTCCGAATCTTGGGCAACCTGTATTATGAGATGGGCCGCACCCGAGAGGCGCTGGAGCTGCACCAGGAGTCTCTGCGGCTGCACCGGAGCGAGCTCGGGTCGATTCACCCCTTCATCGCCTACGACCTCAACAACATCGCCAACACCTATATCGACCTAGGGATGTACGCCGAGGCGATAGAAGCGCTGCTCACGTCCGTCGACATCAAGGAGCAACTGCTCGGACCCGAGCACCCTTCGCTGGGCTCCTCGCTGATGAACCTCGGCGATTCCTACCGCTTGGTTCACCGCTTGGATGAGGCGGAGCGATACCTATCGCGCGGCTTGGTGATTTTCCGGAAGACCGAGCACAGGGAGCTCCCCTGGGGCCTCTCGGCGATGGGCCAGCTGAGAGAAGAGCAGCACCGGCTCGACGAGGCTCTGCAGCTCTTCGGCGAGGCCTTAGAGCGAGCCAAGAAGAAGGGTCCAGGTGGGGTGGCCGACCAATTCGCCGCCTTGCTCGGGTCAGGTCGCGTCCACTGGAAGAAGCGCGAACTCCCCGCCGCCCACGAGGCCCTCGCCGCCGCCGAGACCCTGGCGACGAGCTACGCCTACGCCCAGAAGTCGGATCTGTCCCAGATCCGTCTGCTCCTGGCCGAAGTGCGCTGGGCCCGGGGCGAGCGGGCGTCTGCCCAGGCCTCGGCGACGCAAGCGCTTGCGGACCTCGACGGCGCTGAGGAGAACACCGGGGAACAGCGCGCCGCGGTGCGAGCGTGGCTGGACGGTCACCGGTAGCGTCGTTGAACGGAGCTTGGCAGTGACCGCTAAGCACCGAGCGGGAGTGGATTCATCGTCCCGCTGACGCGCCTCGATCTGATAGTCAATGACGATGGGCAGGCCACGGTTCTCAGTATCGAAGATGACCTCACCAAATTCGCCCACCATTTGCCCGCACAGCTCGTAGGACTGGTCCGCCGAGCTCACGTGGGGGATGCCGCCCTTGCGCACGAAGCCGCCGGCAGCGGTGGAGGCGGGGCGAGAGCGCGGCCTGGCGGAGCTGCCGCTGACGTTGAGCTCGACCGCGCCGATCACCTTGGAGATCAGGGTCGACAACGAGGGGGCGCGGGTCTTCGGCTTCGATCTGGTGGTGTACTAGCGGGCTGTGGTTAAAACCGACCGTTCACCAGCACCATCACCGGCAACCAGCCACCGCTCTCGATGATGTTCACGAGGCCGATCTGCAGCCCCCGGATCTGGTGCGCGATGTTCACGATGCCGAGCTGCAGCCCGGTCACCTCGCCGCCGGCGATGTTCAACGCGGCCGCCTGCCAGCCCAGCATGTTCTTGCCCACGATGTTGGCGCCGAGGGCCCACTGGATGCCGGTGACCGAGCCCGTGAGGTGGTTGACCAAGCCAAGGTCGAGCCCCGTGAGGTTGGTATTGCGCCCGTAGAGCAGGTTGAAGCGAAAGCCGGTGATCGACTCTCCCTCACCGAAGATAGCCACCGGCGTGACCAGCGCCAAGTTGATCGGCTGGTCGGCGCGGGCCTCGGGCACAAAGTGCACGCTTAGACCGAGGATCAGTGCATAGAAGGCGTAGCGCAGCGTTCGCATTGCGGGCGCACTCTACACTCAATCGGCGATCTTCACGACGAACTCTTGCCCCCCCTCGGCGGTCAGGAAAGGCCCCTGCTCGCTCCTCACCACCCAGGCCACCTTCTGCACCGCCCCCGAGGGCCACGGCCCCAGGGTCGCCGCAAACCCCCGGCCGTTCTTGATCAAGGGGGCATGTTCCACCGGCTCGGCCGTGGAGTCGTTCATCCGCCACTCCACCACGCCCGCGCCGGTCCCGAGGACCACCACCCGATCCTTCTGCACCTCCACCTCGAGCTTGGCGGTCTTGGCCTGGGTGCGGCTGAGGGAGATGCCCAGGACCGTCAGCGCCCCCGAGGAGACCTCGAGGCCGAGCCGCCCGTCGCGCACGAACACCGTCCCGCGCAGCAGCCGTTTTTCGAGACGGAGCGGCGTGCCCTCGGCCAAGACGACAGTGCCCGGCTCCATCTGGTCCGCCTCGAGCTCGATCACATAGGGCCCCGGGGTCAGATCCGCCCAGTAACGCAGGCTCGCCGCGCGCCCCACGGCGGGGCTGAGGCGGACCCCACAGCGGCTGGCGCCGGCCTTGTCGCGGGGGCAGTCGAGCTCGGCCTCGAGATCGCGGCTCCAGCCTTCCCCGCGCAGACTCGAGTAGCGGAGCGCCCGCGCGCAGCGTTGGTCGGCTCTCCGCGGCGCCCCTGGCGCGCAGAGCACGATCTTCAGCGGACCTTGCGGCTCCGCCGGCCCCGCGCAGGCAGCGGCCCCCGCAGCGCGCTCGGCGGCGTCGAAGACCAGCACTCCGTAGGCCGGCACCAGGATCGAGCTCCGGCCCGCCTTCAGGGCCGCTGCCCGCGCGCCGCCGAAGCAAGCGGGCCAGCGCTCATCGACGCTGCCGAGGAGCGGGCGCAGGTCGAGCGTGCCTCCCTCAGGCGCCGACGAGAAGTTCAGGACGACGAGGGCTCGGTCGCGTCCCTCCTCGCGCAAGAAGGCCAGCAGGTGCTCGTTCTTCTCCACCTTCACCGGGAGGCGCAGCCCAGTGCTGAGCGCCGCGCTCTGCCTCCGGAGCGCGAGGAGCCCGCGGGTTCGGCTCCAGATCGAGTCCGGGTCTTTGCTCTGGCTGAGGAGATCGTCGCCCGCCTCCCGGCCCCCGATCGCCTGCCAGGGCGCCCCGCTGCTGAAGCCGGCTCCGGGGCTGGAATCCCAGCGAAAAGGGCGCCGGGTCTGCTCCACATCCAGCGTGTGCTGACCGATCTCATCGCCCTGCCACAGAAAAGCGACCCCGCCCCCGAGCAGCACCAGCGCGTTGGCGAGCACCTGGGCGTCCCTTCTGTTGGCGGCGGCGCGCTTCACCTGCGCGTCTGGGCTAGCGCCGAAGCTGGCGAAGCCGAAGCTGGTCGAGGCCAAGCGATCGCTCTTGTCCATCGCGGCGCTCAGCAAGGCGGGCTTGCCGGTCATGAGCGCGCGGTCGAGGGCGTAGGCTCGGTCGAAGTCGAAGGCCAAGGCACCGGGCTCGAGGTAGCGCGCGGCGACCTCCGCGGTGGTCCGGGCGTCCGAGACGACGATCGCCCCTTGCTGCGCCCGGGCGTGCGCGGCCAGCTCATGGACGAAGGCCAGGGTCTCCGGTCGATCCGCTTGCGCCCCCGGCCCGTCCTCGAAGAGGTAGCGGACGGAGTTCAAGCGAAAGCCATCGATCCCTCGCTCGAGCCAGCCATCGAAGGCCCGCACCACCGCGCGCTGCGTGACTCTGTCCCGCAGGTTGAGGTCCGGCAAAGCCGGCGAGAGCGCGTGATAGTAGTAGCCGCCGAGCTCCGGCGCTTCGGTCCACACGGACCCCGCCTCGCTCGCCGACCACGGTACACGCCAGCCTTCCGGCTGCTCCCTCGAGATCACGAAGTGCTCGCGCGCGGCGAGATCCTGCGCTTTCGCCGCCAAAAACCAGGGGTGCGTTTCGGACACGTGGTTGGGCATGAAGTCAAAGAGCACCGCCAGACCGGCCTCGTGGGCCTGAGCGATCAGCCGCAGCGCGTCGTCCATTGTGCCGTAGCGCGGGTCGATCGCCTCGTAGCTCTGGACCGCGTAACCATCCAGGCTCGGGCCGGCGTAGATGGGCATCAGCCGCAAGCCATCCACGCCGAGGGTCCGAAAGTGATCGAGCTTGGCGGCGAGCCCGGCCAGATCCCCGTGCCCATCACCGTCGTGATCGACGAAGGAGCGAACGTAGACCTCATAAAACACCGCACTCTTCCACCACCCGGCGGGGTCCGCGCCCCGCGCTGGCAGCGGCGGAACAGCCTGGGCGACGAGCGCCAGGAGCGCCAGCGAGGCCGAGACCACACGCTGGGGTATCACGGAGCATTCGAGCCCGGCCACCGAGAAAACCAGGACCTCAGCAGCCCGAATCGAAGCTCACCCCGGACCAAAGCTCACCCGCCGAACCGAAGCTCCCCCCGCGCGTCTTCGCGCGTAGTGGCTGTCGCGCGAAGCGCGACTGGTGCCACTCGGACAGAATGCCCACGCCATCAGCAAGTACAGAGAAACAGATGCCCTAAACGCCGAAGCGAGCGGCACATCGTGAACGGCTCACCGCGGCTTGGGCTCGTCCACCAACGTGCCGAGTTCGGTCTTGGGCGCCTGTTCGCGCAGTCGATCGGTGGTCTCGCTCAGGGCTCGGCGTTTGCGCTGGCGAGCCTCGGTCGCGGCGGGAGAGAGCGTCGTCTCGGGCTCGGTGGCGTCTAGGGCGAGAACCTCGCTGAGCCGCGCCGGGGCGCGCCCCGCCGGCGCCGCCGCCTTGGGACGCGCCTTGGTCTCCGCTGGCACCGGGGCTGGGGCCGAGAGCTCTGGCGCGACCTCCACCGAGATCCCATGCGCCGCAACCACCTGAGAGTCGCGCGGGATCGACTCTCCTTCTTGGACCTCGCCCGGCGCGCGCCGCCGCTTTTCTCGCTCGATCTCGCGATCGGCCTCGGACACTGCCAGGTCCACGGCCGCCAGCACGTCGAGCGCGGGCGGCTCGTCGCTCGGCGGAGGAACCTGAAGCAGGCTCTCGACCGCCAGGAGCCCGGACGAGGGCACGATCCCCGGCTTGGCGGCGGCGATGGTCGGCGCCAGCCCCGGGATGAGCCGCACGCCCGAGCGCGGGATCGGCGGCTCCGTTCCGGCCGCGTTGAGCCCGCCCGGCGTTGTCCCTGGCGGCTCCTTGTGCCACTCGGCGTAGGCGCGGTTCAGCTCGTTTCTGGTGACGGGGCCCGGCGCCTCTACGCTCTTCAGCCCCACCGGGTGGATCAGGCGCTTTTGCTCGAAGTACTTCAGGCAGCGGCGCAGCACCTCGAGATCGATGGCCTGGCCGTCGACCTCCGGCGCCAGCAGCTCGCAGATCGCTTGGACGTCGCGCGTACCATCGGAGACGAGCAGCACCGCGTGCTCCCAGGCCTCGAGCAAGGTCACCTGGAGCGTCTCGGGGTCGAGGAGGGTGACGAAGCGCTTGCCGCGCCGGGAGTGATCGGTGGCGATCAGGCCCGACCGCGCCACCGGCTTCAGCCCGGCGCTGGTCACCGAGCCTTGCCCTCGATCGCGCTCAGGATGGCCTCGGCGCGGCGGCCGGTGTCCCCCAGCGCGTCGAGCTCTTTGGCGCGGAGCAAAAAGGAGCGCGCGTCATCCAGCTGACCCTTGAGTCGAAACAGCACCCCGAGCTCCAGATACACCTCAGCATGGCGATCATCCATGCGCCCCGCCATGACCAAGGCCTCCTCGGCCCGGGCCAGGTCGCCGTCGAGGAGGGCCTGCTTGCCCCGCTCCAGGTACTTGTCGGCCTCGTTCACCACGTTGATGTCGAGGAACATCTTGGCGCCGAGGTTGACCGCCAGTACCCGCGCCAAGCCGCCGGTCGCGATCGAGGCCGCCTCCATCACCGCTACGGCGGCGACCGGGATGTCCGGAAACACCGGCTTGCCTTTGCGACTGATGCGCACCTTGCGGTAGCGGCCGCGGTCGATGAGGCGCCTGGCGGAGTCGGCCACCGTGCTCACCGCCGACTTCGCGCCGTCGAGGAGCTGCCCCACCGTCACCGCGCCGGGATCCGCCGCCTGGGCGGGCTCGACGGGCTCTGCGACCACCGGCGGGTCCTGCGTGCGGTCGCTGACCTCTAGATCTCGTTCCTTCACGCTCTGTTAAACCTCCGGCCAGCCTTGAGTCTGCCGTCCCTCTGGCCGAATAGCCAAGGTCGCCCCTCAGGGGGCCGGAGCCTTCACTAACTCTGGCGTTTTGGTTCGATATTTCTGCTCTACCACCCGCATCAGCTCGAAGAAGGCCTCGCCATGGCGAGCGCCGTGGCCGTCCGTTCCCACGAAGTCGGCGTAGAAGGTCCCGGTGTAGCACTCCCCCGGCTGGCACTCGCCGTCGGCGAAGACCACCAGCATCTTCTGCCAATCCGACTCGCCCTTCTTCTGCTTCTCGGGATCTTGGGATCCCATCTCGGGGCTCAAGAAGAGCAGCGCGCTGGCGGCCAGATCCCGGGCCTTCTGTCCCTGCCCGTGCAGGAAGTACAGCACGGGGTAGCGCGCCTCGGGGTTCTTGTAATAGTCGGGGGGCAGCACCACCACGTAGGGCTGCGCTCGCCCGAGCGCGGGGCTGTCATACGTCTCGACCTTCACGTAGTCGCCGATGCTCTGGGTCGGCCCGCCCTGCTCGAAGATGTCCCCCACGAGCGCGCGGCGGTCGCCGTTCTCAAAGCGCGCCGACGCGAAGCCGAAGACGGTGCGGATCCGGTTGAGCACCTCCCACGGCGGACCGACGTGATTGCCCCGGCCCTCCACCGCGTCGATCCCTGGGCACACTGAGGCGTCGCCGTAGCGCAGATAGGCGTGACGTCCGAGGCGGGCCTCGCTGAGATCGGCGCGCTCAGGGCTGTATTGGCCGTCGCCAGGGCCGGTGGTGGCGCGCAGGCCTTCCCAGTCGGTGTAGAGCTTCGAGGCGCCGGGCCGCCGCCGCAGGACCTCTCCGAAGAAGCGATTGGTGATCTGCGCCGAGTAGAGAAAGTCGCGGATGCCCGCGTCGGCCCAGATGTGCAGCCGACTCAGCATGCGGTCGTCGATCTGCTCGAGGAGGCGCCGAGGAGACTGGGAGATGCCAAACTCCACGTTGGGGTTCACGTCGTGTTTGCCGTTGCCCTCCCCGAAGTCTTGGGTCCCGTCCACCCCGTCGAGCCCAAAGTCAGCGAAACGCTCGCCGGGATCGAAGTGATAGTTCTTCTCCGTACCGGTGGGGTTCGCGAGCCAGTCGTAATTGTCCCCGGCCGGGTCGGGGTTTAGAGCCGGGTCATAACCAGGCTCGCTCGGGTCGGCCACCCCGTCGACGCCGAAGTCATCGAAGGCCTCTAGGGAGGAGCTGATCACCGGCTCTCCATAGTCCCGCTCCCCGTCGCGGTCATAGTCCACGGCCAAGGCCACCTCGAAGGGGAAGCGATGAATTCCTGGCTCATACTCCCCGTTGGTCGGGCCATTTCCGTCGCAGAAACTAATGACGGGATACTCACCGGTGGGGTTGTATTTCGCGTGCTTGAAGTTCTGCTGGATCACCGGGTGAGCGCACAGATCGGCCCGCTTTGCGGCCAGCTCGGACTCCTTATCCGGCGCCAGGAGCGACAACGGCACGAAGTGACCCTCCGGAATTCCTGGGGGCAGATACTTAGAGCTGGGGTTATAGAAGGCCGGATTCCCGTAGGCCAAGGCCAGGTCGAAGACGATCTGAAAGGAGCTCACCCGATCGAAGCTCCCGCCCCGCCCGGCCGGCGCGCCGCGGTATTGGTGGTTGAAGTCACCCGAAAACCCGCCGCAGCTCGTGCCCGGCAGCGCCAAGTCTCCAAAGGCGACGGGTCCACACCAAGTATCCGGGTTGTCTTTGTCGTCGAGCTGGCTGAGGTGAGAGACCAAGGCCGGCATCGGACAGAACCCACCGCCGGAGGCGTCGCTGACCGAACTGAAGAAGTACTCGAGATCGACGTACGGCGAGCCCAAGGTCCCCACCACGTCGAAGAGCCCCGGGTTTTGGAGGGCGACCCGCGCCGCCGCCCCGCCGCCCATGGAGATGCCCGCCACCCCTCGGTAAGTGAGGCAGCGGTAACCGTCGTGCGCGACGCCGTCGGTGCTGTCGTTGTTGCAGGCCGCCAGATCATGCACGCGAACCGGAGCTCCGATGGTCGGCGCGCCTTGGCTGCAGCCAGCGAGCGGCGCGAGCGAGCTCAAGAGCAGCAGCGAAGCGATCGCGCCCGCAGGCGGGCTCACCACGCCCATGAC
>Ga0154020_10001749_pt1 | contig 26638 bp, 19 predicted proteins | sample Klosneuvirus_201_FD_109709 | JGI IMG/M metagenome (GOLD analysis project Ga0154020, IMG submission 109709) | Active sludge microbial communities from wastewater, Klosterneuburg, Austria - Klosneuvirus_20160825_MG | ecosystem: Engineered > WWTP > Aerobic digester > Activated sludge | place...
AAACATCGGCAAAAATAGCTTTCTTGATCCCATCTCGTTCCTCCAAAAACCCTGTTTACTCTACTTTTCCTATGGAACCATTACAAACAAACTTATTGTTGACGCCCCAGATAGAAAACTTACCTTTCGCTCCGATAATTACCGCTGGTAGTTCTGCTATATTCGTGATGGAAAGATCTCCACCTATACCACTAGGCTTTGTATCTCCGCTAACTGGATGCGTATGAACCCAATACTCCCAGTGAATGTTCCTTTGGCTATTCGCTGACTTTGTGTCCATCATCCATCCAGTAAAATATGGAAGGCTCTTAGGTTTGTTTAATCGGTCATAGGTTGCGGTTACACTAGTCCCGGCAACAGCTTCTTCATGCCCAAAGAGTCCGCCTGTTTCAAGCCATGGGGTTGAATCACGAGCAGCCTTCCATAATCCTTTTGCCCAGTCAGTAAACACTGAATTTTTAGCTAGTACATCACACGGAGTCGATTTATGTAAATTCTTTTTCTTTCCTGGGCCAGCAAAACTATTCGCGATTGAGCCTGCCGCACTAACACCGGCCAGTGCAACTTGCCACCATGATATATGCTAGGTAATGTCCTCAGTGCTTGCTGTGAAAAGGAAACATTTAAACGAATATTCGCACTAAACTTGCGCCTTGTGCGGGGCGTTTTAAGTCATCCAGCAACAAGCACTTTCTGGTCAAAATCCTGAACAAAAAGCAGTAAATTCAGTAGCGGTTGGGGGTAAATTCCCTTCTTTTTTTCCAGTATCAAATTACTATGGTTCTCCTTAAGAACCACAATTTCTGTCTCCTTTTTCTTAGAGAAAATCACTTTCGTGACAATTGAGGCATCTAGAATAGGTACGGTTGGAGAATACTCGGATTTTAACACCGTTTCTCCTAATTCACTAATTAAGGTCTTAACTCGGTCAAGCTCATTTTTGTCTAGTTCAACTTCTCTCCTTTCCAGCTTAAAGGGTACTCCGGAAGTTTGTTCTGGATAGTAATCATATTCAGCTCGCCCAGAACTAAATAATCTGATGTTGATAACACTACCGGGCGGATATACCATGTACTTTGATTCGGTAACAACTTCGAGAATAACCTCCGACGGCATCTCCTGATTCGTATCAGAGTTGGGTATTGTTTTTTGACTCGAACAACTATGATTGGCAAACACAAGCAGCGCCGCAAAGATATAAATCATAAACGAATACTTTCTCATTAATCAGCTCCATGATAAAAATCAAAAGTTGGTAAACGAAATTTGCCATTTACACCTGCTACGAATCGAGTGACCATCATTCTTATGGAGTTACTCCAAAGCATTTTTTGGCGATCTCATTATAGTAATAGTTATTCGCTTCTCCAGGAGCATGGCCAACGTCAACCGCATGCTTAAGTTCGTGCAAAACGATGTTAGTTCGAGTATTTGGAAGGTTCATAGTCCCTTTCCACCCTCCAACCGTCCAGTCATCAAAAAATTTACGCCCAAGATGTATGCGGGAGTTCACTCCCTGACCAGCTTTAGGATTTCCTTCTAGATCCGTAGTTTGTCCAACTGGGGCGCTTGCGTCTAATCCCATGCTCTTGTCAAAAAATACATTCTTGTCGTCTCTTAGGCCCTCTAAAACTGCGACCGGATCCTGAGAAGAACTGCCTTGTATAAACTCCTTACATCCCGGCATATTTTTCAAGCGCCATAGAGCACTTGCTATAGTCCGCTGAATTATGCTCGCTTGTCGTTGTTCGGCGGTTTGTTTTTTCTTTTTTGGGCCGCTTGCAAAACTATTCGCGATTGAGCCTGCCGCACTAACACCGGCCAGTGCAATTTGCCACCACGATATCGTGGATGTATTTTCCTCTGTACTCGCGATATGCAAAATTAGGGAATCATCTATTTTTGGCCCCGCCGCTATCGTCGCGATTCCCGCGCCTATTCCGGTACCGAGTGCTATCCACCCCAAAATCTTTGCGGCCGTGGAGTAACCGAGCGCACCCATAACCGAAGATCCCGCGGAGGCAGTCGCACTTATAGCGGCTAAGATTCCTGCAATCGTAGCTGGAGCCGCAATTATTGTAATGACAGCAACAATCACCGCAATGACAGCGACGATCCATTTGAACAGCTTCTTGAGAAAACTCCAGAAACCTAGCCCACTCGGGTCGAGATGATTGATCGGGTCATTCGCACAGTAGGCATAGAGATTCAGCGTCTGCGGTGCCGCTAGCGAGGCAGCATTCATTCCAGCAGGATCGACTTGTGTGAACCGGCCCTGTTTCGAATCGTAAGTTCGATTGACGGCGTAATCGAGTCCTGTGCCCGCGCTTCGCTCGTACGATGTGAATCGCTTCGGATTGGTCGTTAAAGTTGACTCGGCATCGAGGGCCGTGCCGAAAGGCAGATGGGACTGCTCGGAACTTGTTCCCGCAGACTGATTTGTGACCAGTTTTGTTCCCAGACGATCGGGGTGAGTATATTCGGTTGTCTCGCCACCGGCACCATCCGGCATGATCGTCGAAAGTAAGCTGTCGCCCAAGTAGGTGCAAGTCTTGGACCAGACAAGAGTGCCGCTTCCGCCTGTTTCGATATACTCTACTGCGTCGCCGTACCAGGTTGTTTGGTTTATCACTGCATCGGTCAGAGCGATCCTTTCATTCCCGACTCCGAACTGCTGTGTTTCAATAAGAGTGCCGTCATTAGCTCCGTTGCCATGTTTAATATTCACCGGCCGATTCGCCGCATCATATTCATAGCGGATCCAGTTAGTGCCGTCCTGATCGAGCGCCCGTGTTTGATTACCCGCTACATCATATTCGAACTGCCCGTTGGCGTTCGATGTCGTGATCTGGTTGTTGTTGGCCGTGGTGTTGTAAGTCAACGTTGGGATGCCGTCTGTCGGCATTGTCGTGTTGTCGGCTGCCACTCCGGTCGCAGCCACGCTCGTCCGGTTGCCGTATCGATCATAGCTATAAGTCTGACTCCACAGAGCACTGTTCACGCCGCCTTTGGCTGACGTCAACCTTCCAATCGCATCGAACTTATACTCGCGATCCTTGTTGTGATCGAGATTGTTAAGGATCTTGGTCAGATGCCCCGTCTTGCCGTTGAGCGTACCCGTACTATTGTTCCGGTTGTAGTCGTAGCTCAGGTCGAGCAAAGTATCTCCGTCCCGAACGGCTTTCTGGTTGATCAGCAAACCCGTTTGCTGATCAAATGTGTATTGCTCGTTGACTTGGTGCTTTCCCGCACTGCCGATGTTAATAGACGTGGTTTGATCCGAAGCGTTATAGACGAGGTCGCCTGCCTGCTGGACCTGGCTCAAAGCCGTGCCGTATTTCAGCGTGGTAAGCCGGCTCGATGAATCGTAGTCGTAATATACAAACTTACGCGGACTGCCCGACAGGCCATACTGCGCGGGAAGCCGTATTGATGCTGTACGGTTCAGGGTGTCATAGGTATAGCTCGTGACAAGTGGATAGGATGATCGGTTCAAAAACGTTTTGGTTTCATCGGTCACTCTTCCCTCGGTGTCATAGGCAAACTCATCAGTACTCACCCCAGCAGCCGTGACCTTTTTCAAACGATCCTGATCACCCGTGGTTACATACTCATAAGTCACCGTTGGAGCGGCAGGAATCGGTTTCGACGTATCGTGCGTCCCGCTCAGATCGTAGCTGATCGATTGAATGCGGTTCAGCGGATCATCACCTCCACCGCTGATTTGATAAGAGTAATGCGTCTTTACACCCCGAGCGTCCGTCCGCTGAGTCACATTTGAGCGGTCGTCATAAACGAAAGCACTGCTCCATAGAGCTCCCGCTCCGCCCGCACCAACATAAGCGCCAGTGTCGTTGATGGTAGCCGTCTGTTCGGCCAGCTTTTGGCGTGTCAATCTTCCAAGCGAATCGTATTTGAAACTCCGTAGCTGTCCGCCCTGGTTGGTTCCGGTAAGGCGTCCAAGCGTGTTGTAGCTGAAATTCGTGACCAAGCTGCCGGCTGTAAAGACCAACCCGTCTCCGTCGGGTTTAGGCTCGACGACTTCCGCCAGCCTGCCGAGAGCATCGTATCGCCCCCAACGCTCACGTCCCCACGCGTCCATCACTCTAATAGTGCTTCCTGTGGCGTTTGATGCAGAGTCCGGCCTTGGCGTTTCGTTATAGAAAGCCTTTGTCTCGCTCCCGTCCGGTTCGACGATCTTTGTTACCCGACCTTGAAGATCGTAGAACTTCTCGGACCATTGCACGGTGTCGCCGCTTCGATAAGGACGCGATTGCTTCCAAAGCTCGCCAAGCTGATTGAATTTGGTTTCGGTGATGTCGGTGACATTGCTCGGCCCGATGTTGTCCTCGCGCTTAACAAGGCCCAGTCCATTGAGATATTTGACTGTCTTACCCGCGGTAACATTACTTGCATCTTTCACCTCATCGGTGATTGTCATACCCGATTCATCGTACGTCGTCGTGGTGTAAGCACCGGTCGGCGCGGTAGTTGTAGTCGGGCGCAAGGTATCCGCATCGTACGCGGCGGTGCTCGTCCTTCCATTAGGATCGGTAGACTGCTCGACCAGTCCGGTATTGAAATCAAAGACCGCCGAACTCGTATTTCGTATTGTTGCGTTCGGATCAGACGAGCCTCGCGTCTGCGTTGTCGGATAAGCGTATTGGGTATCGATCGTGTAATCGTAAGTCTTTAACTCACAGCAAGACGCAGATTCAGCTACACGATTGCCGGTTTCGTCGTATTGCTTTGTCTGAGTTATCGCACCGGAGGGAGTCGCGGCATCGGAATAGACTGTTGTCTTGGTAAGATTACCGCGAAATATCGTGTTCGGATCGTAAACGCTGACGTCCGTGTAGGTCCAATCGGTACACGAACAGTTCGCATAATACCCACCGGCGATCGGAACCCAGACTTCTTCATCCTCATATTCGCATTGTGGCTCGGACAGCGATGGATCCCACATATTACAATATTCCGGTACCTGCTGCGTGTCAGTCGTAAATGGATCGGCCGTACTTAGATGGTGCGTTACATCTGGAGTGTTCTTTAAGTTCGGGCTTCCGGTTCCATTTACCACCGCGTTGCCGTCGTATTCATAATCAGTTTTTGCCACTCGATTCCCTGAGCCGTCGTAAACCTCAGTTGACTTTACGAGACTGAAGATGTGACGGCTTGTATAGGACGAACTGTTTTCGTATGTGTTTCGAGTCTCTTTAAGGAGGGTTGCATTGTCGTAGCCGTATTCTTTTTGAGACGTAACCTGATTGTAGTTGCTTCCATAGGTGTAGTCCGTCCTCAGCGCCTGCCCTTTCTCGTCCACGGTATACGTGTGAAAGGGGCGCGGTGAATCATAACTCCCCTGCTCCCAACCAGCATCACCCATTGCAAGCAGCGCATTTGTCGTCGGGTCGCGCGTTTCGTCGCGAAAGATCAATCCATCCATCCACTGTCCGGGAGTTCGATACGAATACTGTTTGTTTACCACGCCGTTCGGCTGAGTCACCGCTATAGAACGTGCCGGGCTTGAGCCACCATTGTGATAAGCCGGGTCTCCCGAAGCCGGAAAGTAATATGTATCGTTATTATTTACGAGGTAGCTGGTTACCGCAGCACCGGTGTCCATGCCTGCCCAGCTTTCTGTGAGAGTTGTATAAGTCGGTGCGTCGCTCAGCGTGTAATTTGGCGTGAGAGTATAATTATAAACGGCCTGCTTCGACATCGTTCCGGCGGTGATCGTGCCTTGGTCTCCTAGGTTCCCAGACCACGACATTCCCCGTTGCTCGATCACTTTGGCGATCATTCCATAGGAAGAATATGAATCACTATCGTTGAACCAGTAGCCGGTGCTCGTCCCGGGGTAGTAGATACCGTCAACGACATATGGGGTGGCGTTGTTGGTGTCAGTAGTGATCCCATACGCCCAGCCGGGGTTGAGTGTCAGTGATTTGTAATGAAGCCGGACCGCCGTTCGCGTGCCCGCATTGTCCATTTTCGGCACATCGACCGAGATCAAACGGTTTAATGAATCGTAATTGAATGTAATAACGCGCCCCATTGTATCCGTGACAGTCTGGAGCTCCGGACCATGATTATTTTTGTATGAAACACTTACGTAGTTACCTTGGGAATCAGTGATCTGCGATGGGAAAGCCTGCTTCCCATTTGCCGACGTTACGCCGTAGTAAACCTGTGTACCATTCGGAAGGGTGACCGAACCGGTCATTGTAGTTACACCGTTGTAGGTGCCGACAAAACAGCCATAATCTATAAACGTGCTGTCAGCTGTGTGACCTGAGAATTGGCTGTAATTGTAACTGCCGCCGTTGTAATTAGAAATCGTACCTGTGTAGCCGTGATTCGTTCCGTCTGCGTCGATCAGCATGCAGCCGCCACTGCTGCCCATGAACATCATTTTGCCAAACCCAAGGTTCCAACCCGGGGCCGGATAGCCTCTTTCCGAGTCAAAACTCATCGTGGTTCCAGACTTGCTCCAGAGGCGCGAGTTATAGTTTAGAGAAAGACTGAGATCAATCCCGCGCCCAGGCAGTGAAACCACCGGGGCCGACATTTGAAAATTGCCATTGCCCGCTCCTGCATCCGGCGATGATCCCGGAGGGTTGCCGGTTTGATTTCCCGGGTCATCGGCCATCCACCAGTTGTTATTATTCCATCCATCTTCATCAGCAGGCCGCATCAATGCTCGCGATATTGAGTGCGTGACTGAGGCATCACTTTCCTCCTCTGTATCCTCTGTACTTGGCCCGTGCTGGCGTCTCCGAGTCAGTCTTTTGGATGTCAGTTGCTCCGTCTGCACCTGATCGGTATAATCGCGCTTTGACGAAAGCGTATCGCTCCTATACTGTCCGCTTTGGATAAGCCTGTTGCGGTAATCGTATCTTCCGCGCGCAGCCTCGGACCGTAGTCTACTCATTACACGATAAGGTTCGTTGACCTCAACCGTTATATTCGCTTGCGCTTGAATTCCACGAGCCGTTGCTGTTATCAAGAATTGGCCGGGCCTATTAGCCGCGAATATACCGTCATGCATTGAATGAGGAGACGTTTCACGAGCCGTATCGGTGACCGACCATCTAAAGTGCAATCCATTAACAGGATTACCATCGACCGTGTAGCCGATCGCAATAAAATTGACTGGTTCTCCTTGCCGAATCGCAAGATCGCCACCTGGAACGATTTCGATCCTGCTTACCTGCATATTTCGCTGCCCTCGGGTACTGAAGAATAGGAGCGCACTACTTGCCCAACTCGAGATGCTGCTTGCCACGTTTACAGACTCAAAGCTGGACCAAACGTTCTGCCCCATCTCGACCAATGAAACACACAATGTCCTGGAGGAATCAGGAGATGCGAGAGATGTGTCAGTGAACAATGTGATAAGAAGGAGTCCCACGACCACTTGACGCAGTCGGTAGCCAAGATGAAAAGAGCCAGGTGGAATCATTGGGAAACCTCCAAAACAAACTTGATTGTTAATTGTTAAAGGAACGAAAACCGATCTTTTTCACATAATATCAATATGAAATGGAAAAGTAAATATTTCGAATTGCCCCAAGAAGAAATCTTGGTGAAAAAAGATTGATGATAGGCCGGAGACCGGAGAGTTTCAGAAGATGCCGGATGAGAATCGCGAGCATTACGAGTATCAGCTATATCTCCCGATAGAGGGCATCGACCACACGAAAATAAAGACGAGGTGATCCATAACAAACGGAATCTGCGAGAGCTTTCACAAAACCATCCTCAACGAGTTCTGCTGGAAGCGCTGCAGCCGGACGCAGCCGAGTGGGTACGCCACTACAACACCGAGCGACCTCTTTCCGGCAAATACTGCTAGGGCAAGACCCCAACGGAAACTCTTGCTGAGTCAAAGCACCTGGCAAAAGAAAAGGAGTTGGACAATGAAGAATGGTGGTACTACGATCCCAAAAATCGTACACCCACCATTATCGAAAATCCTTTCAAACGTCAGAGGAAGTCTTGACTAGTACAAATTAGTGGTTCAGAGTGTTATTTCTTTCTATAAAAGACTCACTCTTGGTATTGTGTGCGTTTAGTTGAGGCGTATCATAGTTGATTTGCTTCGGCTGTGACATGCGAGTACGCAGACATTCCTCTACCTGATGACTGAGTGCGTCGATGCTGGATGGTTCAACACTGTCGGTCAACCGATATTTACTCATGTGAGACACAACAATTTCTCGTGACCTCGATTGTGAAATCGTCATGTCCATACTCAAATCCTTGACAAGATCATTGACAATATCTACACGAAGTTTTGTGAGTTCAGAAAAGGTTTTGTCCGGCGCTCGCTTTTCACCATATCGCTCTTGTACTCGAGTTTCTAGTAGATCCCTCTGATGCATCGCCTTGCCGAAAATAAAATCTTTTTCGTATGGAGGTAAATCTTGATAAGTCTTCGCGTGGTCGAATTCGTTCGGGTTTCTCAAATCATTGCTTGGAGTGCTCAGACTTGAAAGAAAGTGTTTAGTCGCGGCAAATGAATGTCTCAGATCAGATCTTTCCAATCTCGCTTCGAGGCTGTGCAGTAGTTGCTGCCCCTCCGTGCTTAACCGGATCTTGCCATCAAAAAGGGCCTGAGTCTTTTCCTCGCGACTCTTTCCAAAGTGTGAGTAGGACATTTTTGCCGCTGTCATTTCGGATGAATAGTGTGGAGGTGAACTCTCGGTAAAGAGGAATTGAAGTTCCTTCACTGAAACTGCGATCGCGGTTTCTGAACGTTCTTGATCAGAAAGTTCCTTCCATCTAAATCCAATCTGAGAATTATCCTTTCGGATGAACGAACCAGCCTCAATTACTTCTTGGCGAGTAGTTGCGCGATCAAGCATCGCGGCATATTTTCGGTATCGTGCATTGAAGTGCCGTAGCCTCGAATCTGGATGTTCTAGTTGTTTCTCGATATAGGCAGCGGCAAATCTCAGATCGTCAACCGCTTCGTGTTTCCTCGAGGGTTCGTGAATGGCGGTCGTGTAGATAGTATCTCTGTAGGCTTCTAATATTTCATCGACAGGCTTGCCGTCTTCGAGTTCCTTGTCGATTGCCGGCAATTTCACGTTGAACCAGTGTTCGCGCTCATTGTGACTCATCTCCGATGCCATTTGAGCGAGTTCGAGGTTGCCGATTTCAAATCTTTCAAATTCGACATGACTGGCGTTAGTCGCTTCGCTTGGACCTCTCGCAAGCGAACCATCTTCATCTCGCAGAAGTTCATGATTTTCATCCTTTGCGTGATCGTGATCGCGTTCGAATACCGTATCCAACGGTACAAAATGATCGGAAGGTTCAAGCTGGCTTAACTCGTGAGCAAGGTTCGCTATATCGGTCATTGTTCGCTCAAAGCGTTCTTCTTTAGACTCTTCGCTGAATGTCCTATCGCCGGAATCTAAAAATTCAGTTTTACCTTCCAATGACTGGTAGATCCAATTGAAGACCCTTAACTGAGTTTCACGGTCGGCGTCAGAACCCGCGATCTTTTGGCCGTATTCGACTATCTGGGGAGCAAGTTCGGCGACTTTTGACCTGTCTCCGGTTATATGTTCCAACTTCTTTACCGCATATTGGTTGGTTGGGATATCCAACCCTGCGGCAATGGATAGCTTTTCTTTGGGAACGATAACCGCGTTCCCGGATACTGTGGCTCCGCGTTCGTAAAGATCCCGCGCGAATTGGGAATGTTGATTCAAATACGAGGCGTGTTCATATCGGCTTCGACCATCAGTTTGGTCTATGCGGGCCAGCAGCAAGTCCGATTTACTGACGGAAAGTATCTCGTTGATAGCTCTTTGAGTCCTCGGATTAGGAATATCTACCGATCTTGTTATTGATGGTGAGTGTTCTGCTTTGCGTTTGGCTCTGTCATGAAGAAGTACCCGCTGTTGGACCTTCTCGATCGCGAGCTTTACGACATCGGCATGACACATCTCGCCGGCGCGGCAAAAGCAGGAAACAACAATTGGTTGACCGTTGTTGACCGTTTCGGCCAAGAGTTTCATGCCCTCCCTCAGACCGCTTTCGTTTGCTCGATATGTATTCCTAAGCCGTTCGGAATAAGCAACCAGTGCCCTTGCCCTCGCAAGGCCCTTTGGTGCGATCTCCGATCTTAATGGAGCCAACTGCATCAGTTCCGGCGTATTGATGTTCAACAGATCGAGAGAACGCCTCGGAAGGCGGCCATTTGTTTCTTCAGGACTTACCACAACTTGGCTTGTGAATTTTATCTCCATTCAATCAATCAGAAACGCTAGGTTCTAATCAATCTGAATAGCAAGTTTTGTGCCTGTAACTGCAAAGAGATCGCTAAACCATTAGCGTTCGATTCCATGTTCAGCCCTTGAAGTCTGAGTGCTGTGTTCTACTGACACTGATGGCCTTTGGGGCTGTTCCCGAGTGATCTCCAACGTTCGGTTCGGAGAATTAAAAGTCTTCAACAAATTTCTTGTTGACGGTGCGGAGCTTTTATCGGAACCCTTGAGGATTGTCTTCAGCTTGGCCGCTTCTTTTGAACTTTGAGTTTGATTGATTCGGAATTCGATCAATGAAATCTCCGAAGGGGTAAAGATCGGAGCATATTTCGGCTCACTGTGTAATGACATAACCAACTTTTGTTTGAATCCGGCGGCGATTGTCGATGCAGCGTCGAAAATACCTTTCGCTCCTACGTATTCTAAGTTGAGTCTTGTTTCCTTCTCCTCCACCATCTTCAGCACCACTTTTCTGTTTTGTCTGTGATCCTTGCCCTCCAGCATCAACGCAACAGCTTGATCCAATATCGAGTGCGTATTTGGCAGATCGACCTCTTTTAGACTCAAGTAATTGACTTCTTTTGGACGTGACCCAGAAACAGGAAACTTGGTATATTGTCTTGTCTTTCTGAAGATTTCGAGATCTTCTTTAGCCATATCTAATCGGATTTTTGCAACTATCTCTCTTGCGATGGCTCGGCCGCCGATCACTTCTTGTTTGTAGACCTCAATATCAGGTTGATCTCCGGATTTTGAAAGCCTTCTGGCAGCAGGACAATCGGCTCTAGCCGAGTCAATTAGTGATCTTTGTTCACCCCAGTTTTCCTGGTAAACCTCTCGTAAACCTAGTCTGGCCGCCAGTCTTTCTATCTCGTCGAGTTCGTGTGGCAAGTACTTTCCGTCCTGAATTCCTGAAGCGCGATCCGATTCAAGTATCTTTTCCAATAATTTCGATTGCTTCTTGGCGCCTGAATACTCATTCGCTATTTTTCGCTTCGATTCAGCGAGTTTAAGTTCTATGTCTTGCGGGAGTTGAGTGCTTTTTAAGTCCTCACGCCAGACATCCGTACGAGTAAACCTACCTATAAAATGGTGGACATCCTCAACCAGCTTGGATGCGAGACTCTGCTCAGTTCGTGCTCTTTCAACGTCTGCAAGTGAAAGCGATTTTCCATCCACATCCGCGCGACGATAGAAGCGGCCGGTATCAAAATCCTGCATTTGGCGTTCGGTATTTTTGACCCTCAGATTTGCGACTGCTTTTTGTGCGAATATTCGACTGAGGTCATGCTGATTCCGGCTTTCAATTTCGCCTCCTCTTTCAAGCTCCGACCGCACCTTTTCCAGATAAGCGAACCGAGGGATATCGGATGTCTCCAGACACTGTTCCTGAAGCTGATCGATCTCGGATTTTGAGAGTATTGGCGTTGGAAGTTTCAGGCTTTGCTTTCGATGGTGAGATCGAATCTTCTTTGCCCCCTCGATTGCCTTACCGAAGGTCTCTTCTACTTTGGCTTTTTGATTCTCCTGCTTGCCCATCATTTTGAGCAGAACGGTCTTAATAATCTTGGCTTCTGGATTGTCATCTAAGCGCTCATCACCGGAGTGCTTATCCCGGCGCCGCTCCAAATCGTTCAGTGACAAGCGCCGTTTCTCACCACTCGATGAATCCGTAACAAGGAATCTCATCTTGTCGCCATTTTGGGCCAAATGTTCTATCTGCACTTCAATTCGCCGGATAAGAGCTTCGCCGATGATCGCCTTACCGAGCGTTCTTCTGTCGTTACGGTCAGGGCTTCCAGACTCATTGAACTCCGTGCCGTTGCCCGACAGAATAGGAGAGCGATCGGGCGACTGCTGCTGCAAATTCCTTTTTTTGGTTTGTCCTTGCATCAATACCGAATCCATTTTCACTTCAGCCGCGTGTGCAAAAATGCCTTGAACAAATACCTTCTCTTTGTTCACAATCTCATTGTGAGGTAGTGCCTCTCTTGGTATCTTCGTGAGATGACAATTGTCGAATGATTTTGAGATGTATTCCTTTTGCAAGGCGATGTGAACATGAGGATTCTCGGTATTAAGATGCAGTGCGGCAACCCAGGACAGTTTTTCGGCTCCGAGATGTTCTTTTAATCCGTCAATACTTGCTCGGGTGATAGATTTTATTGCCGCTTGCAGTTCTTTTTCAGATCCCGCCAACTTCCGATAATCGGACTCCCTGAAAGAGATGACTAGATGATGTAATTGGTCATTACCGACTCGCGTTTTTGAGAGTGCAACTTTCAGAGAGTTGTTTGCACTTTCCAATGAGAGATTGCTTGAAAAGTCATTGAAGAGATCCCGGCCATTTGACCGCTCCGTCGATGGATCGATCTTGCTGTTGGCAATATAGTTGACAAGGCCGTGAGAACTACCTCGTTTTGACTGAATTGACACAACGATTCTCACTAAGATTTTTCATCCTTTTTGGACTTTGTGTTTGCCGCGTTTGCCGCAATGCGTTCCTGTAAAACTTTGATCTTGGTTTCAACAAACAAATTGGCATCTGCAATGGGTTCAGTCTCCAGCCCGTGAAAGGAATGGCATTTATTAAGATCGAGAATAGAATGCGCGATCAGATTTGCAAGAAATGCGTTCCCGATATCTATGCTGTTTTCCCTCTCGGATTGATTAGGGGATAAGAATTCGAGCAGTCTTGTAAAGATCTGATTGAGTGACGACACGGTGATATTCAGCATGCAGTAGGCCTCACGCAGCAGAACAGTTGTGTTTAGCGAGTCGTCTGAAAGGCTTTTCACATTATCACTAAGCCTTTCCGTCTGTTCATTCAACCCATCGAAGAGGCTCAAGAGATTACGTAAATCAGTTTGGTTTTCGCGTTCGGTTCTTATGATCCAGTCGATCTTGTTTTCGAACCGCTCCTGCTTAAGTTTTGAGTCGTGTTCCGATAGGGCTTTTTGAATGAGTTTTCTTGCAATAGCAGCGCGGGTCTCGCCTGTACTCTTTGCTAACTCGGAAAGCTTGCGAACATCGCTTTCATAAGGTCTGATCGTCATCGGAAATCCCTGCTTCGTAACTGCTCCGGAGTTTATTCCTTTAATCAACTTTTCGCGTTCGCGTTTTCTCATTTGTAATCGCCTGAAATACAGCGAAGGTCTGCAAACTACGTGCCGGGAAGAACATTTGGCTAAAGCAGTTTGGTTTGTAATTTTCGATTACAATGGATAACCCTTGTGGTGTCATACAATTGCGGGAGTTACAAACTGGGTAAATTGGTCTATCCTGTCAGGCAAGCAGAAGACAGCAACTTCCATAATAAAATTTCACCGCCAGCCAGCCGCTTTTTTCCCGCTGGCACGCCGTTTGTACCTAGCATCTATGATCAAATCCAAAAGGAGGCAGATGCAAAACTTATGAACACAATCGTAGATACAAACACACAAAAAAAGGCCGCAAGCGACCAGACAATTCTCCAAATAAACCGGCTGAATTACATCAAGGTCAATGCAAAGATCCTTGATTCGACTAACGAAAAACTAAAGAAATATCTACGCTTTGCAGCCGATCAAATGAGGACGGAAATAACATCCGGCGATGTGGTCGACTTTGCCCTGAATATGCTCTTTGACCGTGATCCGGGATTTAGATCGTGGCACAAACAGCAAACCTGACAGTCGTCTTTTTACGTGGAGAATGCCGAAGGAAGATCATTTCTCAAATCGACATGCGAGAATACATTTCCGCAATCAACTGACAACGAATACCGGCTTACTGTTGCTTCAAGACTCTTCTCGAACGCCCGAATATTCAGTTGGTTGCTCTCCAACAGCAGCAGTTTGGAAAGCCTTTGCAAATCCTCATCCGGCAAACTGCATTGATAGGTCGATGCGGCCCGCGAAAGCCTGTCGGCGGCCTCCTGAAACGTGACACCGACATGTCCTCGAACCCATCTCCAACTGACATGATGCCGATAGCATCTCGTGACAAGATCACTCCAGAAGCTCCGGTTCGACTTCATTCGATTTTTGCCGGTCATAGTCTCCACGACATACCTTGAGTCCGAAACAATCTCGACAATGCAGGGACGGCGAAGTGTGCCGAGAGCCGTTCTACAAGCCGAAATTTTTGCTTGTTGGTTGGTCAGAGAGCCTAGATGTCTGGATATAAGCCGCAACTCCATCCTATGCCGGTCAGCGATGACTGCTCCGCACCCGGCAGATGCTTCCACAGAACCATTTCTTAAACAGGACCCGTCAGCGTAAATAGTGATTTCCGGGAAATAGTCTTCTGTTACCTTATCGTTCATATACCCTCCAACAATTTCAGGGCACCGACTTCTCGATGCCCTGAAAGATCCCTTAGCAATCAGGAAACCATTTCCAAGATCAAACTCAGAACTGGTCGTCAAACGGCTCCGCAACGGCCGAATCCTCATCATTCGGAGCAGGCTCAGGCAGCATCTCCGGTTCGGGGGATTCTGCTTCCTGGCCGTTGTCTGTTTTGGCCCCGTCCGCGAACTCGTACGACTGGAGAATCACTTCTGCGCCGGCCCGCGGCTGGCCTTCTTTTGTCAGCCAGGGTTTGAATCCAAGGCGACCCTGCACAAGCAGATGAGTGCCTTTCCTGACGTTTGCCGCCAGGGTTTCAGCGACCTTTCCGAAAGCGGTCACGTTGTACCAGTGTGTGGTCTTAACACGGCCTTCAGCACCGTTCTTGTAAGAATTTGAAGCGATCGGAAAGGTTGCGACCGCCGTTCCTTTTTCCGAATAGCGGAGTTTTACTTCGCGACCGGTATTGCCGAGGATCGATACTGTAGTTGACATTGTTATATTTGCTCCTTTTTGGTTTATTTTTGTTCCACTGTGGATGATTTATGCACCACAATGGATGATTTATGCACCACAATGGATGATTTATGCACCACTGCAAGAGGGCGATCAGGGCGGTTCGGCTCTTAGACTGTCCCAGCCTGACCGCCGCTCTTTTTCAATTAACTTGATAACAAATCTCACGCCGCGTGAACGATCTTTACGAGTGCCGGCTGGCCAAAGAGCATTTGTTGGGACTGTTTGGCATTCATTTCGGCTTTAAGTTCGCACTCTCGACTCCGGACGGAATCCCACAATCTCTGTTTCTCTTGTCGTGTAAATCCCTTGGCTTCAGGATCGTTATATAGTGCGAACTTCAGAAACCTGAGCCGTCCCATTGATGCTTTCTCGACGGTCCTTATCCACTTTCTGGCTGCCGCACTAATTCGATTTGCAAGGCGAGCTTCCTGGGATTTTGCAACCGTGTTCAGCGCCGTAAACTCCTTGAGTGAGATCTCATGTCGCTCTTTGTAAGCAGCAAATCCTGTCTTTTTCAGTTCAGCGACTACGGCTGTATCTTCCGTTCCTCGAAGGCTCAAATAAAGATCCTGATAGGAGGCGTTACGGAGACTTCTGATATGGAAATCACCACGCATTTTTTGCCAAAGAACACGGCAAACTCCGGCCACGTACTGCATCTCGTCGTAATCGGGATTGATCTCGTTTTCCGTGACGTATTCGAAAGTTGAATTGCGGATAGAGCGTACCTTGCGGACAGTGCGAACAACTTGCCGGCAATAGATCTGCTCCAGTCTCAGTGTCAACCATTCCTCGAACTCGTTGTCTGAAAACGGACGAGTAGCGGCATCCGCCGAAAATCCAAACGAAAGCATTTCCGGTCTCGATTCGGCGATAAACTCCCGGGCTTTTCTGGCCTCCGAACCGCCCATCTGATGTCCGACAAACAGATGCGAAATGATCGAACTCAGGCCGCGAAGATCGGACGGCAAGTACGAGGCGTCAATCTCGCATTCGAAGTCGAAAGCAACTACGGAGCTTTGCCCACCGTTCATTCGTATGTTTACTGTTCCGTTCTCGTCATACTGTTCGAGACTCTCGAATGTAAGAAAGTCACGATCCACTTCTTCGATGGACTTGTCACCGTCGGAAAGGTAGTATTCCTCGAATTCGTCCGTGATCATTCGAGTGATCTTCTGACGCCCGATCCGACGCATCACCGAATCCATTTCTGCATCAAAATTCGGAGTCGGCTCAGGCAACGGCAAGCAAGATTTGGCAGCGTCGCGGCTTCGTCTTTTGTCAGCTCTTGTGAGCTTCATCAGGATCGGACGCGACTCAAAGACATCTAATTCTCGCGCGGATAGAGGGGCAGTCACAGCCGACATTTGCATTCCGAGCATTCCCATTTCTTTGAGAACTTCGGGGATGCCTCGACGCCTGATCTCGCCATAATAATGTGAAGCGATCTGCTGAAGTTCAAATTGTCCGGCGTCGGGACTTGCAACCGCCCTGACGCAGCGAACGAACTCAAGTGCATCTATCTCATCGCCAAGCACTTTTACCGCATATTCGAGGGAAAGTATCTTCACCTTATCGACCGGTTCGGCCTCAATCTCATCTGCAATCCTGACCACCACCTCACCAAGAATCGCAAACTCCTCAAGTTCCTGCCGACGCAGCGGATTTCGCTGAAGATGCCGACACCAGTCCTGCATTGGTGAGCCGCTGTTAAGCGGTGTGAAAGCCAGAATCGGACTTTCCGGAGCGTATTGTTTTAGCATTTCTAGATTCATTTGTACTGCCATATTCACCTCGTAAATCCCGGACAAGAGCCGGAGAGAACACTTGTTTTTGGGCAGTGTTCTCAATGCCCAAGTTGAAAAAAGCACAAGAATTCAGGCTCGAAAATCCCTTTCAACTTGGGAATAAAGGCTTGTTAAGTAGAACGGAAGAACTAGCCAATGGAGGCTTCCAAATCGGCTAATCGACGTTGAAGATATGCGAAAGTTTTGGGCGCCCTTCTATCAAGTTCGGCTCGTCCGGTTCCGAGACCATCTGCCGGAATGACGACAGTGATATTCTTATCGCTCACGGCGGTGAATACCGGAGACAACGCGGCTTCGATCGCGGACTTGTTGTGCTCAAATTCATCGTCGGTGAAGAACGCAGACTCCTCCCTGCTCGGCGTTTTCTTGGTTGGAACACCGACAGCATTTGGTTCACCGCGCATGGCAGCTGCCTGACCGCCGAAACCTCGTTGTTCGAGGTTGTCACCAAACAAAACCAGCTTGTCCCGATTTGCCTTCACATATTCGCGAGTGATGTATTTCAATCGTTGGATCATAAGGCCTCCAAAAGAGTGGAAGCTAAAAGGCGGCTACTTGATCCGAAACTTCGCTGACAATTGACGCCGGAATGGGGCCACCGGAGTCCTCCGACCCGCTTTCCGCCCTCCGTGCTCTGGGAAGAAATTGAAATTCCTGAAGCACAATGTCCGCTCCGGCCTGCGGGGTGCCGTTTCGGTCGAGCCAGGGGTTGAAAGAAAGCGTTCCCACGACACAGAGCCGGGTCCCCTTATCGACGAATTTTGCGAGTGTCTGGGCTTGTTTCCCGAACGCAATTACGCGAAACCAATTGGTCTTTTCGACCCGCCCGTCATTTGTCTTGCGAACGGTGTTGGACGCCATTGAGAAACTGGCGATGAATGTCCCTTTGTCTGTTGTTCTGGTTTCCGGCGCTTTGCCAAGATTGCCAATTAAAGTGATGCTAGCTGACATGTTATTTTCTCCTTTGCGTTTATAATCTGTGATTCATCCACCAATGCTTGAAAGCCTTGATGAATTCACTTTCTATCAGCCGCTTTTATTTTTAGGTTCTTAGTTCACACTTTGTTTACTGGCAGTTGTGGGACAAGGTGGCGAAAAAAAGCACCACAGTGGTGCATTTTTTCGCCAAAGTGGATTATTTTTGCACCACTTTAAGCTCTATAAGCGATTCGTTTGAGTTTTTTGATAAGCCCTGATCGGCTAATTCCGAGATCCTTGGCTGCTCTTGTTCTATTGTTGTTGTGGACCGCCATGGCATTTTTCAGAAGATCGGTTTCGATCATCTCAAGGTAGTCATCAAGCTTTTTACCTTGGGGAAGGGTCTGGAAATGGCCGTTAGGCTTCTCATCCAAGCTAGCTCCATTAACATTCGGGGCTTCGAGATGCTTTTGGATTATATCTCCTGTGAGTGGGATAGGAAGAAGCCAATTTCCTCGCTCATCTGCCTCAAAAAGGATTTCAAGACAAACCTCATCAATAAAAGACCGCAGTTCTCGGACATTTCCAAACCACGGCGAGCGTTCGAGCACTCGCAATGCCTTCTTTTCGGCAGTTATGATGGCCCCGGACTTTGCACAAAAGTCCTTAATGAACTGGTGTGCCAGCGGAACTATCTCCCCTATACGTTCCCTCAAAGGCATCAGTCGAATTACGTGCGAAGTAATGCGGTATCTGAAGTCTTCGCGGAACACCGAGAGATTACGATGAGTGGCATAAATTATCCTGACATCTACATGTCTTGGACGGTTGCCGCCGACTCTCGTGATCGACTTTTCCTCAACGACCTTAAGCAGCTTTGCTTGTGTGCCGTTGTCGAGTTCGCCTATCTCGTCAAGGAACAGCGTACCGCCGGCGGCAGTCTCGAACTTGCCGATCTTTAACGCTGTAGCTCCTGTGAACGATCCTTTCTCATGTCCAAACAACTCACTTTCAATGATCGAGTCGGCCAATTCCGCACAATTAACTGAAACGAACGGATGTTTCCGACGCGGGCTTAGATCGTGTATCTGCTTTGCGGTATGGGTTTTGCCTGTACCTGTTTCACCTAGCAAACACAGGTCAAGAAAATCGAAACGTGCAAGTTGCTCGATATTTACATGATTACTTTGAAAGGTGTATAACATTTACAAATAGCGTATTGCAGATTCATCATGGATCACCGGAGTTTCGACGGTTTTATCCTTAATTTGGGAACAAAACTCCACTCCGAATTTGACCTGTATTAATAAAAACCTTTGGAAGTCGAAAAGGTTACATAACATCAACTTGCTGGGAGTACTTTTTTCGAGGTGGTAAAAAACACGTCGGAATATCCAAGAGGTGATGAAAAGGTCGTTTCTTCAAAAGCTACAGCCATTCCCCGGCAACGTCCCTTCGCCGGACGCTGAAGTTAAGCCCAAGCACTCAAACGAAGGATTTATACGCGAAGCCTTCAATCTCATAAAGCTTATTACAAGCGGACAAAGAACTTCCTTACCCGCGTCTGATATTCCCGACGTTGTTCAGGACACATCGCTGCGACTCTGGAAATGGCACATAAAGTTTCAAGAGCGAAGTAATGGGATGTCCCCGGATGAATGGCGTTCATTTACGGCAAGATCCACATACAACGAGATCAATCGCTCCAAGACTAAATTGTCCAGAATGAACGAGGTTCCACTTGAGCTTGTCCATGAATTTGAGGCCAAAGCTCAGGATGCGGAGTCCGATCTTGAGATGAAAGAACTTGTTAGGAAAGTATGGCAAGGAATTTGCAATCTCAGTCTATATCAACGGCGAGCATTACTTTTACATTCAGCGGAAACTTTGATTTATCTGATGCAGTTTGGCATCAGCGAGAGTCGGATCGCTTCGGAGCTTTCATTCGATTTTGAGACATGGAAAGTCTTATCGACGCAAATGCCTCTGACGGACATGGAAATCGCGAAGCTGGTGAACGGGAATGGCAACCCATCAGAAATCGAAACATCGGTGCGAAACATTAAAAAGGCAAGATACGACGCAAGAAAGAGACTTGAGAAGCTAAACAAATGAACAGCGAGCATTTACAAGTTTCACACATCACACTTTTTCGAAAGGGTTCACTTTCGAGAGAAGCACTGCGTCAAGCATCCCGTCATCTGTTGACATGTCGTGACTGCCGAGACCTTCTGCCCAAGCCATCACTAAAAGAATTTCTGAATTCCGTGTTTGTTGAACTGGACGACAGCGTCTTCACCGATGAAGCAGACGAAAACCTTGGAAAGAAGTTCTTTACATTCCTGAGTAGTTTCCGTCCCATGCTTCGGCCAGTATTCGCTGCCTTGCTGTTCATTGCAATAACAGGCGGCTTGTCACTATGGTTCCTCTCCAATCCAAACAATTCGACAAGTGCCAATCTGGTTGCATCGATCGACAGTAGCGAGTTGAATGGCCGAGACAGTATTCCGGGACTACCGCCGCTTGATAGTGATCAGCCCACTCACGCTCGTCCCCCTAATAGACCGAATAGATCGTCGGTATCGACAACCCAAAAACTGGAATCCAAAAGATCGATACCCAAGAGCGGCCGGTCGCAAAAATCCAAATTGAACACACCGGTGGAGTCCGAAACACGCAATCTCGATAATCCTTGCGGCTCTGTTGAGTCGCGCGGTCTTGACACTGTAGGGTTCGACGAGGGGGTGAAACTGATTTGGAGCAATGTCCCGAAAGCTGCTCGGTACGCCATCTATATTTCAGATCTCAACGAAAAGCTCGTCGATCATTTCGAGACCGAAACCGAAACCTCATACGTTTCGAAGGTCCGCTTTGAACAAGATGTAGTTTACAAATGGCGCCTTGTCGTGACTCTTCAATCGGGCGAAACCATCTCAAGTGGATCTCAGCGTTTTTCGCTGAACGACAGCGGTGAAATTAATAGTGATAAAAGGAATCTTCGGCTTCAGAAGCGGAGTTCGCCAAACCTAAGGTGTACGGAGAAAAATTGATGAAGAATTTATCAGCACACAATCTAATTTACTATTTCGCACTGGTCATCCCCGTATTGGGCTCAGTTTCGATCTTTGCACAATCAACTTCTGATGATTTTCCCATTCCGGCCAATATGAAGGTTGAAGGAATACCGCCTATAAAGAAGGATGAAGTCGAAAAGCTTTTCTTCGATCCGTCACAGATCAGGAACAATCTTATTTGGGATGTCAAAAGGACGGGCCGGGCAATACTCGTTACCGATGAAAAGTCATTCATTTATCGCGTCGCGTCGCCGATGGCGAAGCCGGAGGTCATTATTGACAATAGGGTTCCGAATACCGTCAGAGGGAATCCAACTAACGCTACCTTTGCATTCACCGATGACAAAGCCGACGAGGACAACTATGAGCTTTATCTATGGACAGGCAAGGAAATCAAGAAATTGTCCTCTTTTACCGGCAAGGACGAGTCCGTCGAATCATTTATCTGGTCAAAAGACGGTAAGAGCATCTATTACACTCAGGTTGACTTCGACACTAAAACAACAAAGCTGTGCAGCCATGATCTTGTTTCTATCTCCTGCCTTCTGACCGACTTGAAAGGAATTTGGAACGTTCTAGACTCGGATCAAGACAAGATGCTGCTCAAATATTGGAAGGCCTCAAGCAATCAAAGCTTGTATGTGTATGACAACACAAATAAGAAGACCATTCCGATAGAAGAAAAAGGAAATTCAAACAAAGGCTTTTTCGCACAGGGACGGGTCTTTTGGCTATCGGAGGGTTCGGATGAATGTGGTCAGGAGCGATGCCTGCTTTCGTTGGACATTAGGACCGGTACTAGAAAACGCATAACCTTGCCCGACGGTACGGCAAATCTTCAGGACGTTAAAGTATCTCCTGATGGAAAGTCGTTCTTGATACAGGAAACAAAAGACGGGATCGACAACCTCAAAATCGCCAAATTGAAGAATGATCGGTTGGGCGAAGTGGCTTCATCCTTTGTAAGAGGTTCATATGTGATCTGGGGAACAAGATGGCTGTCAAACCATGAAGTAGTTTACACAATTGAAAATGTTGGCAAACCTGCGTCGGTCGAGTCCTTTGATTTCTCAAAAAAGAAGCATACGTCATGGACCAAGGAGCGGGTTCCACCTCAAATTGACAATGCTGTACAACCACCTGAAGTGATCAAATGGAAGTCCTTCGACGGCAAGACCATTTCAGGCTATGTAATACGCCCAAAATCAGAACAAATTAAGTCACCAGTCGTGATCTACGTTCATGGCGGACCACAGATCATTGATCGCCCGACATTCAATACCTCTGACATACGTCTAGCAACCTATCTGGGCATCACCACCATTCACACAAATATTCGCGGTTCGTCCGGATTCGGGATCGAGTTCATGGATGCCGATAACGGTGCAAAGCGCGCAGACGCCGTTAAAGATATCCGGACATTGATTGATTGGATCGAGAAACAGCCGGAACTGGATGCCTCAAGGATCTTTATCCGGGGCGAAAGTTATGGCGGCCTTATCGCCCTAGCGACTGCACTTCAAGAGCCTAGGAGAATAAAGGCCGTGATTGCTGAATATCCTTTGGTATCCGTCCGGGGATATCTTTCACAGAGTTTTATAGATGAATTCTCCATCAATGAATATGGAGACCCAAAAGACGAAAAGTTAATGAAAAGGCTCGACGAGCTTTCTCCGCTGAACAACACAGAAAAGTGGAATAAGACGCCGTTGTTTCTAACGCGAGGAAAGCTCGATCAGAGAGTCCCAGAAAGGGACGTGCTCGGTCTCAAGGATCAGATCAAGAACACCGGGGCCGAGGTGTGGTTCATATACGCTAACGAAGCGGGACACGGCGTTGGAGGCCGTTACGTGACTGCCGCGATGTATGAGTTTTTGAAAAAACAAATAGGGAGTAAAAAGTAATGAAAACAATAAGAACAACTATATGCTCGTTGCTGCTTACGACTCTGCTGGCCGGCAACATCCTTGCCAACACCGGTATTGTTGCAGGCACCGCGGCTGTCACAAGCATCATTTCGGATCTGGTCGAAGAAGTACTTTTACTGCTTCGTGATGGGGATTGCCCACCCAGGTTATGTACAACGTGTCATCCAAATGGGGTGATCGATGAAAACGGCAATTGCCGTCCCCGTGAGGAATGATAAAGAATGAATGACTTCCATCAGAACGCAGGCGCAGCAACAGCCAGACTCGCGGTCTTCGGCTTGGTAACTGCGCTTGCGTCAATTTATGGTTTTGCGGCCCCAACCGATCTTCGTTCTCTTTTCGAGGAAGGAAGTTTTAAGGCGGTAATAGAACGTGCTCCATCCGAGATCACAAATGCTCGTAAGTTCGGCAAATTCGCGGATGCTGCCGTTAGCGGGCTATATGCCTCCAAAGCCTTGATACAACTTGAAAAGTATGACGACGCCGAACAGATGTTGGTCGAGGCTGAGGCTGATGCCGAAAGAGTGAAAGCAGACAAGGAACTCCTTGCATCTTTGCTTTTTGCACAAGCACATCTTTTCAGAGCAAAAAAAGATTTCCGATCCGCATCTGCTCGTTCCCGCGATGCTTTTGCCCTTGCCCCCCAGAACCGCGAGGTCGAACTTGAATACTATGTCAGTAACGGCCGGATACTTTTTTCGAGCGGATATGATATCTCAGCGATTGTCTGGTTAGAAAAAGCGGAGGCGGTATCAAATACGATTCCGAGGTCGTCTCTTCATCTTGAGATGCTGCGGTTTCTAAGTCTGGCCTGGCAATCCAAATTCAATTATGGCAAAGCAATTTCCTACTCACAGAAGTTGGTCGATGCCAGTCAGAATTCGGAATTCAAATTCCGTTACCGACAGGCCCTTTATGAATACGGAAATTTATTGAGCGCGGCCGGTCAAGAACAGCGGGCAAAGACGATGTATGAAAAAGGATTGAATCTGGCATTATCGGCAAAAGATGACACTCAAAGTTCCATTTTTCTTTCCACACTGCTTCTTAACGCACTTTATCAAAACGATCTTACGACCGCTGAAAAACACGTAAGGACGCTTGCGGAACTCGACAAAAGTAAGAGCTTCGAATATGACGTTATACTCGGTCACGCAATCATTAATGCTTTGCAAGATAACGCTGGTGAATCCGAAAGGCAGTTCTTTCGGCTCGAAACCATGAAGACGTCCTCCAATTTTGTGGTTCCTTACTGGAAAGCCACAATTGCGGAGCGGAAACACAATTGGGAAAAGCTTATCGAGTTAAGCGAAATACTTTTGCGTCTTGCGGAAAAGGAGAACTTTCGTGAGAACCTCCCGCATTTTTATCTAATGCTCGCTAGAGGACATTGGGGGCTAGGCGAAAAGGGGGCAGCTTTGAAGGCCCTGCGGAAGGCCGAGGCGATCGTAACCGAGGCAAGGCCGACTGACGACGCACCGTTATCGCTCTCGATGCTAGAAACCTTCCACTCTGTCTATAGATTGATTGCGGAGGTCGAGTCTGACGCCAGTGATCTTAGAAGGTCAATTGAAACCGTCGATTATCTCAAGGCAAGGGTCCTGAGTGACCGCATCAACTTCTCGCCGCTAAAACAAGTCTCGGATTTTTCTCCGGGTATTAGAAAGAGAGCAAATGATCTCTCATCAGGATTTCTCAATGGCGACGACAAGAGCGCATTGGACGATTTTGAAGCAAACATAACAACTGCAATTCCTCAGAATTCGACGCCTGCGGCAAAGTCATTGCACTTGGACAACATACAGGGCCTTGATAACACGGCAATCGTGTCATACTTTTTTTCGCTTGATGGCAAGCTTGCGGCTCACGTGCTTGAAACAAATAAGCCCATTCGTCTTGTCAGACTGGGCATCTCTGAGCCGGAAGTCGTCGCAATGGCGAATAGTGTCCGAAACAAGATCATGAATCGGATATTCTTCAAGAATGACGGAAAGGAGATCTACGGTTTTCTAATAGAACCTTTATCGCTCAGTTCTTCCCACATAGTGTTCGTTCCGGACAAGTCGCTCTGGAAGATCCCATTCCATGCTTTGAGTCCCGACGGCGAATCCTATCTGATAGAGAAGAAAATGGTAAGCTACTCACCCTCAGTTTCTTTGCTGTTTGAATCACTGAGCAAAAAGGCACCAGTCAGAAAGAAAGCACAGGTCTTTGCCAACAACACATTTGAGAACCGTACACTCCGATTTGTAAACCAGGAAGCGGCAACAGTTGGCAAACTTCTTGATGTGCCGCCGAGAATCGGAGCCACTTCGCAGCAGTTCTTCAATCTATCTCACGGGGCAGACATTTTGCATTTTTCGATGCACGCCCAGGCCGATCGTGAAGAACCGCTAGATTCCTTTCTTGGATTCAAACCATCGGGAAATCATAACGGCCGCATAACGGTCAACGACCTGCTGAAAATTCATCTCAAACCACAAAACCTTGCCTTCATAGCCTCGTGTGACACGAATAATGTACTGAATGGCGAAGGCGTGGTCAGTATCGGCTGGGCATTACTCGGATCCGGGAGCACCACAGTAATTTCGTCTCAATGGGAAGCCAACGACCGATCGACCGGATTGTTTGCACAGAACTTCTACAAGGAATACAAAAAAGGAATCCCGGCAGCCAGAGCTCTTCAAAACGCAGCGATCTCCATGATCCGTGACAAATCATCCGAGACCTACGAACCATACTACTGGGCAAGCTTCACGCTGCTCGGTGACTTCAGGTAAATCGGAACAAAATCCATTCATCGACGAAAAAGCATTGTCTATGGTTGGATAAAAAATGCACCATTTCAAAGGCAAGTGGTGCAAAAATGTTCCACCTAAAACCTAAAACTATCCAGTGATATTTGTAGAGAGCTTGTATTTACAAGCGTCCGAGAGTGATCTATGCCGAGGCACGCGTTTTGCATTTTGAAAATCCAGAGGAGCAAAACATATGGACGACAAATTTATTCTAATCCCGAAGGAGGAACTCGTTGCGACCCTGGGGGCGTTGTTAGATGAAAAACTTGAAGATCATTTTCATCCATTCAATTCTGTTATCGCTGTCAAGCAAAAGGAAGCTTGTGAGGCTTTGGGAATATCCGACGATACCGTGAGGCATCGCATCAGCCAAGGAAAGATTACTCCGCTTCAACGTGACGGTTCCCGTTTGGTCATCCTAACTTTTGAGATGATGCGCGGATTGAAACCACGGCCACGACGCCCTAGATTGAAAGCGTAGCCCGGAGTCAAATGGATAGTAAAATGGATAGTAAAAAGAAAAAGGCGTCATCTCAGACGCCTTAACTTGTTGATAATATTGGTGATCCGACCAGGACTCGAACCTGGGACCCAATGGTTAAAAGCCATTTGCTCTACCGACTGAGCTATCGGACCACGCGGCCTGCCGGACGCCCGCACACGAGGTGCGAGATCGACCTTGGCCGAATTGAAGATTTTACATATTGCCGCTTTCGATGGCAAGTTCCATACGTATATCTGCCCGAGCATATTCTGAATTCGGGTCGAGGGGCGTTTCGGCGAAACCGAATTTTCGATAGAGAGCGATCGCCGGAGCGAGCTTTCGGTGCGATTCGAGGAACACGGTTCGCGTTCGATTTTCGACCGCGTGTTCGATACACGCCTGCATCAACAAGTTCGCAATGCCGCGGCCTCGAAAATCCGGCGAGACGCCCATTTTCGTGAGCTCCAGCACGCCTTCACCGGCCGGGATCAACGCGAC
>Ga0154020_10001751_pt1 | contig 26634 bp, 33 predicted proteins | sample Klosneuvirus_201_FD_109709 | JGI IMG/M metagenome (GOLD analysis project Ga0154020, IMG submission 109709) | Active sludge microbial communities from wastewater, Klosterneuburg, Austria - Klosneuvirus_20160825_MG | ecosystem: Engineered > WWTP > Aerobic digester > Activated sludge | place...
AGCGACGATCCACGCTCGGGCGTGAACTCGCGCCGATAGCCAAGCAGCGCGGCGGAGAAGGCGCGTTGGGTGATGGTCGCTTCAGTGGCCAGGAGCGCCGTCTTGGCTTGCTCCCAGACGGTGGCGACCTCGCTGTTCGCCGTCGTCAGCAGCACGCAGCCGCGCTGGCTGGTGACTTTCATGGTGTCGAGCGACACCGCCACGCCGTCCACCGAAAGCGCCACCTCACGCGTCTCACCGGCGCGCAACACAAATACGGCCGACGTGAACGGCGCGACTCCGACGCGGCGCGCCGCCAGTCGATAACTGCCGGAACGCGGCGCCAGCACGCGATAGGCGCCCGCGTCGTCGGTGATGGTGCGTGAGACAATCGCGGACGTACTGTCCAGCAGTTGCACCACCGCGCCGGACACTGGCGTCCCCGAACGCGTCACGAGACCGCGCACGGTTTGTGCGCCCAGTCGGGAGGTGAGTCCCATCAGGGCGCTGCCCGTCAGGGCGCAGACAATCAGCAGCGGAACGACGAACGCACGACGGAGAAGGCGCATGCGTCGTCCGCCGGATCAGTTACCGCTTTTCAACCGCATCGCGCACATCGAGCAGGATCTCGAAGTACAGCTGCTCGCGGCGATACGCGAAATCGAGCGACGCCATCTGGGCCGGATCGCCCGACTCCTTGGCGCGATCAAAGGCTTCGCGGTACATCTCTTCCAGGTTCGTCAGAATCCGTTCACGGGAACGCGACATACGAATGCTCTCGAGGGCTTGAAACGTGAGGCGGGGCGGGACGTCGTGCGGCGTTGACACGCTCTCCTCGGTGTTCAGGAAGCGTGTCAACTGATCGAACAGTTTGCGACGGCCGCGATCAGGGAGATCCACGAAATCCTAAAGGAGTGCGGAGTGCAGCAAGTGGAACGGAACGCGTGAAACGGCTGGAGATCTTTGCCCGGGACGGGTATCGCTGCGTGTACTGCGGCGAACGATTCGCCCCGGAAGATCTGAGCGTGGACCATGTCCAGCCGCGCATGCGCGGCGGGGATGGGTCTGGGGGCAACGTAGTGACCGCCTGCAGGGGCTGCAACACGGCCAAGGGGGGGCAGCGGCTGGCGCACTTCCTGGCCGGCAACGAAACTGCCCGGCGGAACTTCTTTGGACTGGCGCTGTATGTATGGCCGAGACACTTGAAAGCGGTGGCCGAGGAGCTTGCGCGCCAGGGCGTGGTGGAGCGTCCTGCGGATTTCGTGGAGGGGGTCCGGGAGCTGCGCGGCTCCGAGGCCATCGCTGAAGTTCAACATCGGAACGACCCCGCGGCGGATGTCTAGCCACGGGGTCGCTTCGTAGGCAAGCGCTTTCGGGCGTGCGCCCAGAGGCGCGCGCCCGGAACAACCCGCTCGCGACCCGACTTTCGACGTCCTCCCGCGGACGCTTGGAGTACTAGAGATGAACAACCTGAAGGTGTTTGTGCTCATGGCCGGTCTGACCGGTCTCGTGGTGGCCATCGGCCAGTCGCTCGGCGGCAGTTCCGGCGCCATGATGGCGCTGGGCCTGTCGGCGGTCATGAACATTGCCATGTACTGGGGCTCCTCCAGCATGGTGCTGCGCTCGTACGGCGCCCGCGTGGTATCCGCTGAGGATGCGCCCGCGTTGTACGCCATGGTCGACCGCCTGCGTCAGAACGCCGGGTTGCCGATGCCGGTGGTGGCTATCGCGCCGCAGGCGCAGCCCAACGCGTTCGCCACAGGTCGCAATCCGGCCAATGCGGTGGTGTGCGTCACCGAGGGCATCCTCAAGACGCTCTCCCCCGATGAGCTCGAGGGCGTCATCGCGCACGAACTGGCGCATATCAAGAACCACGACATGCTGCTGTCGACGATCGCCGCCACCATGGCCGGTGCGATCAGCAACCTGGCGCAGATGGCGTTCTTTTTCGGTGGACGCCGGGATGACGATGAAGGCGGCAGCCCGTTCGCCGCGATTGCCATGCTCATCGTTGGCCCGATCATCGCGATGCTGATCCAGTTCGCGATCAGCCGTCAGCGTGAGTTCAAGGCAGACGCCGTGGGCGCGCAGATCTCCGGCCGCCCGCTCTCACTCGCGAGTGCATTGCAACGCCTCGACGCCGGCGCGCATCGCATTCCGATGCACGTCTCGCCCAGCGCGGCGTCGCTCGCCATCGTCAATCCGCTCGCGGCCTTCAGCCTGCGCGGTGCGGCAAAGTGGATGAGCACGCACCCGCCCACCGAAGAACGGGTCGCGGCGCTTCGGGCGCTCGCGAGACAGCAGTAAACGCGTCGCTACACGCGTCGAGTCGCTCGGCGGTTATGGCTCCGAAGGCGAGCTCTCGCCCAAACGGTGAAAGACCGCCGACGACACCTCGCGTCCCGCCTTCAAGTGCTCGAGCACGATACGCTCCAGCAGATCGGCGTTCACGTGGCCGTACCACACGCCTTCGGGATACACCGCCACGACAGGACCGCCCGCGCACACCCCGAGACACGGCGCCTCGCTGCGTTTGACGCGGGTGGGGCCGAACAACAGCCCCTCCCGCTGCAGCAGTGAAGCGAGACGACTGTAGAGTGCCCGGCCTTGCTTGGATTCGGAGCAGAAGCCGCCCGTGCACACCAACACATGGCGCGCATACGGCTCCATCAGGGGCAGCGTGGCCAGCGGACTCTACTCGCGCGTGCCAGGCTTTTCAGCGGCGCGGCGGGCCGCTCGCTCACGCACCAGGATGAACATGCCGCGCATGGCAATCACAGTGCCCATCAGGGCAATCGCGATCCCGCGATTGCCCTGCGGCTGCAACCACCGCGCGGCAACGGCGCTCATCAGAAACCCGACCCCGGCCAGCACCAGCCCTCGGCGCTGCATGGCGTTCCAGCGGTCGCTGCGACTGTGCAGCACCGCGCTCCCCAGCAGCCAGGCACCGCCGGTGCCGACAATCGCCGATGCGATCGTATCGCGATCCAGGTCCATCGGACGAACCTCCCGGGGTGCAGACGTGGCGTCGGACGGCGCCTTTCCGAAAGGTAACCGAGGTGTGCGGCTGGGGGGGAAGCCGGGGACGAACCCGTGGCGCCCGCTAGTGCACCCGTACAAACGCCAGAACGAGCTCGGCAACAATCAGCAGGACAATGGCAATCTCCAGCGTTTCACTGCGACCGGCCAAGGCCTCGCCATTGAGCATCGCGTAGGTGTCACGCAGGATGGCCAGCTTTCGGTCGATTCCGGCGCGCCAGACGCGGCCGCGAAAGATCTCCAGTGCAGACGCATAGACGCGGGCCAGGTACACATCATCGGTGACCTTGAGTGCGTTCTCGACCTGTTCGACCACCTCGGTGGTGTCTGCCACAGCCGCCTGGAGATGCGACAGCAGGCCGGCAAACCGTCGTCCCGGAAAGACCGAGCGGCGGCGGCGTGCGGCGTTGATCGCGTCATACATGCGCGGCAATTCGCCGTCGAGCACCGCGTCGTAGTAGCGCAGCTCGAGCAACTGCGCGTTGGCGAATTCCAGAATGTACTGCAAGTCGGTGTCGTGGTCTCCCGGCTCCGCCATCAACGCACTCTCCCATGTCAGAATCGCGAGATCGTCGTTGTAGTAGGAGAAACGGTGTGGCAGCAGCTCCCGCCGAGCTTCAGCGCTCAACGCACGCGTTTCGCCGAGCAGCAGCGGCACGACATCCAGCACGCTCAGCACCTCGCTCGTCACGGCCGCGCCGTCCGCATCACGAGCCCGGGTGATACGATAGACCGTGTAGTCCTCACGAACATCGGCGACGGCGGGACGCTCGATCGCTGGCGCAATGCGACTCACGAGCCGACTCAACGTGTCGGCAACCATCGGTGTCAGCGCCTCATGGTCGTGCACGGCCAAACTGAAGGCCGTGAACGCGGGCCATGTGAGATCGTCCGGTGTTGTGGCCCGCACACGAAGCGACACAACGCCGAAGTCGAAGATGCGCGCAGAGAGCTCCACGGTTTGCGGCCGACCGCCAACAAGCAGGGCCTCGGTTCCCAGCAGCACGGTGACCGGCGGATTCCGGATCTGCAGCGCCTGCGCTTCTCCGCGCAATGGACGCACCCGTTCAGGCGCGCTCGAGGCCAGCAGTTCGAGGGCGCGACCTAGGTCGATCGCATAACCCACATCGAAGAGGCGATAGACGACGACCGCACCACAAAGGCGGAGATCCGGAATCGCAGGTGGGGATTCGGTCATCCGTGGAAGGTACCAGATTGCCGGACACGTGCGGGACCACTCCCCTTCGCGCCTGGGACCGAGTAGGCTCAAGGATCAGCGATTCCATGTCCCGGAGACGAGCATCATGACGCGTGAGTTCGAAAGCGATCTCAAGCTGCAGGACACGGCGGCCATGCCCGTCGTCGGCAAGCCACCCGCCCGAGTGCACGTCTCGTGGGCAGGCGAACACCGCTTCGACGCAGCGCGCGCATCCGGCGGTCCGTCCATTCGGATGGACTCCAGTGGAGCCACCGGCCCGTCGCCCGTCGACACCCTGCTCAGTGCGCTCGCCGGCTGCACGGGCATCGATGTCGTCGATATTCTGGCCAAGCGCCGCACGCCCGTGCATGCGCTCACGATCGATGTGCTTGGCGAGCGTTTTTCCGGCATCCCCGGTCGCGTGACGAAGATCGTCATGACCTTTCGTATGCTGGGCGCCGACATCGATCGCGCCCATGCCGAACGCGCCATCGAGTTGGCCGTCACCAAGTACTGCAGCGTGCGTGATTCACTCGATCCGAATATTCCCATCGAGTGGAGCCTCGAGCTCAACGGCGAGCGGTAGACTCGCCGTCGAGATCGGGCACACACGGCGAATCATTTGCCGATCCGCCTCTCCATCCACGCGATGGCACGCGGATCCTTGCTTTGCGCCAGCCAGAACACCGCCGTCTTGCGCAGCTCTCGATCGGGCAGTGTTTCCGCCATTTTGAGCAACGCCGGCACCGCTTCTTCCGCTGGCCGACGTGACATGGCGAAGATCGCCTGCTTGCGCATCTCGCGGTCGCCGGGCTCGTAGGCGAGTGAGTCGAGTGTCTGCGACACCCGATCGCCCACCACGTCGGCCAGCCAGTTGATCGCATTCGAGCGAACTTCGTTGGGACGCGAATCATCTTTCGCGATACGCAGCAGCGCATCCGCAGCGTTCACCGAATCAGCGAGTGTCGCGGCCGTGATCGCGGAGCGCGCGGGTTTGGTAGGCCCTGTCGCCGCCATTTGGAGCAACCAGGCACCCGCCTCCGACGCCGGCACCTCGCCGAGGTCGGTGATACCGGTGTCCGGTCGCCACGTGCCCCCAACGTAGCTTCGCACTTCGGTGGTCTCACCGTCCTTGCGCAGCACCACGAGACGTACCGGACCGCGTTCGCAGGTGGCGTCGACATCGCGCCCGCCACTGAAGTTCCCGTTGATCACCGTGCCGTAGATCGTGGTGTTGCTGCCACTCGTCTGCCGCTTCCGAAACCAGCTCATGCCATTGCCGCAGAGCTCGGGCCGAGAGGCAAACGTCACCCGCACTCGGCCCGTCCGAACCGCATCGATACGCGCGCCGAGGGTGCGCTGCGCGTGGGCGGTGGTCGTGGTGCCGGCCGAAGCCAGCACCACAGACGTCACCGCCACGCCTACCAGCCATCCCCCGTGCACGCGCCGCCGCTGGGGCGCGCGTGCGGCGATCATCGGTCGATGATCTCGGCGTACAACGCGATCACGCGCGGATCCTTGCTGCGTGACAGACTGTTGAGCGCCTGCTTGCGCAGTTCGACGTTCTTCTCGTTGCGCACGATGTCGATCAACTTGTCGACGCCACCGTTGTCCTTGAGACCTGCCAGAACGCCGATCACTTGCTTGCGAATCTCGGTGTCCGTTCCGCGATCGTAGATCGTCGCGAGCTGCGCGTTCGTCACGCCCGAGCCCTGCAGCGACCAGATGGCACTGCGCCGCACTTCCATCGACTCCTTCGCATTCTGCGCCACGTCAACGAGGAATGTGCGGGACTCTTCGGTGCGACGGGACGCCAGACTCTGCATGACCCGCTGCTTGAATCGCGTGTCGTCGGCGCGTCCGTACACGTCCTTGAGGAAGGCGAACGAATCATCGGCGGTACGGCCAGGACCTGAGATATACCAGTTGAGCGCATCGGCACGCAGATCGCCGTCCGCGTTCGCATCCAGGATGATCTCCTTGAGCGTCGTAACAGCACGCGGCGACTTGGAGCGCGAGAGTGCATACACGGCGCGTTTGCGCAGATCGAGATCGTCGCCCTTCTTGGCGAGATCGATCAGCATCGTCGTCGTTTCTTCGGTGGGGACGTTGGACATCCAGTACACCGCCTGCTCACGCACTTCCTTGTCCGGGTCCGTCTTGGCCACGTTCAGCAGAATCGACGCGGCGTCGGGCAGACGGCGGGACGCCACCAGCCAGACGGCGGTACGGCGGAGCTGCTGCGTGCACGGCTCACGACGCGCCAATGTTTTCTTGAGGATCGGCAGCGCCAGTTCTGCATCCATCTGCGCCACCGCGTTCAGCGCATCGACCCGTTCGTCATCCTGAGCACGCGGACATCCGTCGCTGGTGGCGTTGCGGGCGCGGTCAGCGAGACGGGCGATCGCCTGTTCGTCACCCATGCGCGCCAACTGTCCTTCGATGCGGGTGCGCAGCGAGTTGGCGTCGCCCCGCGTGGAGGCCTTGGGATACTTCTCCTGCTGCTGCGCCAGCAGGTCCAGTGCGCCGTTGAGCGAGGCCCGTTGACCGACCCGCTGCATCGCGAACGCCTCCCAGTAGTACGAATCCGGCGCGTAGGTCGACTTCGGGAACTGGTCGCGGATTCTGCGAAACAGCATGGCGGCGATCGGATAGTTGTCGTTCGACAGCGCCTTTCGTGCTTCACGGTACAGCGAGTCGGCCGGATCATCGGCTTTCCACGACGCCGGGGCCTGCGTGCGGAAGGACGATCCACCAAACGACATGGCGAGCGGTGCCTGCCCGACGCTGTAGGCGTAGGCATCAACCCCGGCGACTGCCGCCGCCTTGACCGCGTTGATTGAGTACACCGATGCCTCGGCTGCGATCTTCTGGCCGGCGAGCGCCGCCTGCTGCGCATCCAGCATCATCGCCTGCACGTTCATCGATTCGAGCGCACGCGGCGCCGCCAGTCGCGCGGCGTTCATGGCATCGAACTTGAGTGCCTCAAGATCCATGAACTGTCCGCTCATGGCGGCCGCGCGCTCCACATCGTAGCGCCAGGACGACGACGATGGCGCCTTGGGTGCAGCGGCCGGTGCGGGTGCCGATGCTGGCGTTGGAGCGGTGGCCGGTGTGGGTGGCGTCGGTGGCGTGCGACTTTGCTGCGCACCGGCGTTGACCGTCACGAGCGACGTCGCGGCAACGAGCGCCATCAGCATCGGGGTCCCCGCGCGGCGCGTGACAACAGCGAACATGGACAGATACGGCATCAGAGTCCTCCTCCGAGAGTCGGATCGTCACCACGTCGCGACGCCGTGACTGCGGCGCGCACACGAGGCAACAGGTTGGTTTCACGCATGGTTTCACTCGGTGCCCGCTTGGTCTCCGGCGCGGATCTACGCGCCTGGACGATTTGCACGAGCACCAACTCGAGATCCTGCAACAGCCGCCGCGTGCGTTCATCGCGCAGCTGTGGTTCGTCCAGCAACACGCGGGTTGTGCCCAGCAGATCGCGCGCCCATCCACCCAGATCCGCACCCGGACCACTCATCGGATCCTCGTCGCGCACCGCCGTGAGCAGTGCGACCGTACGCGCCAGATGTTCTTCCATCGCCACCTGCACCGGCTCACTCGACTGCGGCAGTGCGGCGAGCGCTTCCGGTCCAAGTCCCAGCGCGCGAATGCTGTCCGCACGGGACGCACTGCTGGCGATCGCCGTCTGATACTTGGACGGGCCCGTGGCCGGCAGCAGATAGCGGCCGATACCGATCCCGCCCACCAGCAGCGCCGCAATCCCGGCGGCGCGCATCATCCACGGCTGCGGAGTCCGCGTGCTGGTCGTGACCGGTGCGGCAAAGTGCAGCGGTTCCACGTGGGCCACTGCCGGTGCGGCGCCGGCACGATCCGTCGCGGCTGGCGCATCACCGGCGCGACGGCGTTGCTGAATGCGTGCCCACATCATGTCGCGCGGAATCTCTTCCGGCGCCACGTCGGTGGCTTGTTCGACGAGCGACGTGAGCCACGGATCGAGTGGCCGATCCGCGTCGTCGTTCCCGTCGGTGTGTCGTTGGTCGGTCATGCGGTTTCCCTCCGCGCAAATGGCGCGAGCGCCACGCGCAGCTTTTCCCTGGCCCGCGAGAGTTGCGACTTGCTGGTGCCGACAGCGACACCGAGTTGCGCGCTGATCTCTTCGTGGGTGTAGCCTTCCACATCGTGCATCACGAACACGGTGCGGGTTCCGGTGGGCAGCGCGTCGATGGCGTCCCGCATGCGCACCTTGAGGTCCGGTTCGCTTTCCGTCGGCCATCGACCCGTGCCCGCTGCTTCGTCGAGCGGCGCCGCCAGTGCATCGCGGCGTTTGAACGTGCGCAACCCATTCAGCGTGACCGACACCGCGATGGTGTGCAGCCAACTCGACAGGGCGGACTCTCCGCGGAATTGTCCGATCCGGCCAAATGCCCGGACAAACGTTTCCTGCGTCCAGTCCTGCGCAAGGTCGGTACGACCGGCCATCCGATAGATGAGCCGGTACACGCGGTCGACATGTCGGTCGTAGAACTCGCGTTCACCGGCCGGGTCTCCCGCCTGCACTCGCGCGATCAGGTCTGCGTCAGCTACAGAGGTCATCCGTAGGTCCGGAGCAGTCGCGCCATCAGTCGTCCCTTCGTTGCGCATGCATATGCGTACGGGAGACAGGGGGAGCCGAAAAAGGGTTGCACCGGGACGGCGTCGTCACGTCCCGGCGCGAATCCCGCGGTCAGCCGCGCGGGCGGTCAGCCGTCCTGGCGGACGGCGACCTGTTCGCCCTGCATACGGGGCACCGCAATGGGTTGGGCCGCACCGGCGCCGAGCGCGCGGCCGTTGTCCGTCATCACTTTCGTGATGAAGCGCTGCCCTTCGCCGATCCGCTCGACCTCGAGCCCGATGGATTCCACCGCGTCGCCCAGCTGATCCAGCCGGTCGCGGACCTCCTGCGGCACGGGGGCAATGACTGTGGCACCTTTCTTCCAGATTCGGCGCGCGTACGCAATGGCGATGGGTGCGAGCACGAAGATCGTGAAGACGATGGGAATGGCGAAAACCTCGTCGGGCGGGCCATTGCGGACGTATGGTGGCGGCTCCACCACGGCCCCGGGAACAGCCGCCGCCTTGGCCACGGCCAGGTCGGACTGGGCGATCTGCTGGTCGGTCGCCGAGATGCGCGCGTCGATTTCCTTGATGCGCGCCTCGAGGCCGGACCGTTCGACCGCCGAGACGTTCTCACCGTTCAAGTCCCGGGAGAGGTCGTTGCGTTTGTCTTCCAACCGGTCGAGTTGATTCCGGAGCTCCTTGTTCTCCGCCCGGGTCGCCTTGAGCAAATCGGAAGCGCTGGCGTTTCCAGAGCGCGCGGATGCGGGCACATCCACGGCACGTCCGGCCTGGGCCGCGGGGGCCGCGGGAGCGGCTTGTGGCGCGGCGGCATCGGGCGCGGCAGGTGCGTCGGGCTGAAAGACGTTCGTCTCGGGTAGCGACATGGCGGGTGGAGCAGAGTGAACCGGACGTCGCGCGGCATCTCGCGCGGTAGCGAGTCGTACGCCCGCTGCCCGACGGTGTTTCAAAACAGCACAAGTTCTTCTTGATGCTGGAACCTTGCCGCGGTGCGTCCCGCGCGTAAGGTCTCACATCATGCGCACTCATGTCCTGCCCCGGATTCGCCATGGCCTGCCACGCGTTGTTGCGTGGACCGTGACCGCAACACTCGTGCTGGCGTGCCACCGCACTGCCGGTCCCCCACGCACCGCCGCTGCAACGTCCGCGACTGCGACCGCGACGGGATCCGCAAGGCCAGCGGGGGCCGGCGATCGCGTGGAAATGCTGGATGGCGAGGCGCTGCGACCACTCGCTCCCGCGCAGAGCGGATCACGTCTTCCCGATCGGCTCGACGACAGCACCTACTGGCGCACCATTCGCGACCTCTCCGAACCGGGTGGCTACTTCCAGTCCGAGAATTTCGTGTCCAATGAGATGGGACTGCAACACGTCATCGCCCATCTGGAAACGCTGTCGCCGCCGGGCGGCGTGTACATCGGCGTGGGCCCTGAACAGAACTTCACCTACCTGGGGACGCTACGCCCGCGCATTGCGTTCATTGTGGACATTCGGCGACAGAATCTGCTGCAGCATCTGTGGTACAAGGCGATCTTCGAACTCTCACCCACGCGCGCGCAGTTTCTGTCGAAGCTTTTTGCGCGTCCCGGCGTCGCGAATGCGCCCGCCGGTATCAGCGCCGATTCGCTCATCACGCTGCTCAATCAGGCGCCCGCGGATCTCGAGACTTTTCGACGCACATTCGAAGCGGCCCGACGACAGTTGGTCGAACGCCACGGCTTCACGCTCGACTCGACCGATCTTGAAACACTGCGATACGTGGACAGCATTTTTGTGGTCTCGGGGCCCACACTCAACTACTCATCCGGAAGCGGCGGGCGCGGTGGCGGTCGGTTCAATCGCATGCCGACCTTCGCGCAGATTGCCAGCGCCACCAACGAGCGTGGCATCAATCGCGGATTCCTCGGCACCGAAGACAACTATGCCGCCGTCCGCGATATGCAGCGTCGCAATCTGATCATCCCCGTGGTCGGCGATTTTGGCGGACCGAAAGCGCTCCGTGCCGTGGGTGCGTGGCTGCGCGATCACAACGCGCGCGTGAATGTGTTTTACACGAGCAACGTCGAGCAGTACCTCTTTCGCGACAGTGCGTGGGAGCGGTTCTACCAGAACGTGGGATCGATGCCACTCGATACGAATGCTGCGTTCATCCGGTCAGCTACCAACGCGCCGTACGGCGGGAGTCAGGGATTCCTGATGACGCAGCTGACCTCGTCGATTCAGGAGATTGTGAAGGCGGCGCAGGCGGGGGGCATTCAGGGGTACTATCAGGTGCTGGGCATGTCTCGACCGGACTGACCCGCTACCACTGGGGCTATTGCGAATCTATTTTCAATTATGCCCTCGCTGTTGCATCTCCCGTTCGGGACCTGGACGGGGACCTTTCTCGCCGTCGCGGCGGTCTCCGGACTGCCGCTGCTCGTCACGTTGGTTATGGCGCGGCAGGAGACGATGCTGCGACGGTGGTTGCCGCAGCTCACGGCCTTTGGCTCGGGAGCCGTCTTTGGTGCGGCGGTGGGACACCTGATTCCCGACGCCTTGCGGGCCGGCCAGACCCCGCTTTCGGTAGCGGCGGGCGTGGCGGCGGGGTTCCTGGTGTTCGCGCTGATCGAAAAGGCGCTCGCCGGGCATGACCACGCGCACGCGCACGGCGTGCCGCTCGGTGCACCATCAGCGCATGACAGCGACAGCAGCGAGGAGGCGTGCGTTCACCTTCATCCCACGCCGGCCAGCGCCTCGTCGGCGCATGCGGCCAGGGCGCTGGCCCCGATGGCGTTCGCAGGTGACGCGCTTCACAACTTCATGGACGGGGCGCTCATCGCGGCCGGGTTCATGGCCGAGCCATCGGTTGGCATCCTGACGCTGGTGGCGGTCGGGCTCCACGAGCTGCCGCGCGAGGTGGGGACCTTCAGCCTCTTCGTGCACAGCGGCATCCGACCCATGCGGGCGGTGCTGTACAATCTGGCCACCGCAGGCGTGGCGCTGGTGGGCGCGTCACTGACGCTCTACCTCGGACACCAGGTCGCCTCACTGACCGCTCTGCTCCTGCCGTTCGCGGCTGGCACCTATCTCTATATCGCGCAAGTGGTTGCGCGTGCGTCGCTGCACGATCGGCATGCCGATCCGACGCACTGGGGCCGCTTGGCCTGGAGCGCGGCGGGTACGGCGCTGGTGCTGGGATTCGCCGTCGGCGGGTAACCGCAGGTCGATCAGGACTGATCCTCGCCTGATCGTCGCCTGATCCCCGCCTGGTCCTTGACCGTGGCCCGGAATCAGGCCATTCATTCAGGCTCTCATACCTCGACAGCCATCCGCAGCACCGGCTGTTCGAGCGCTCCACGTGCGGCACCATTCCGCCACCGGAGCTTTTCCATGGACGCGTTCCCGCCGGCAATGGGAGCGCATGCAGGAGTCGTAAGATGGCCAAAGAAGGCATTCATCCGCCGTACCATCCGGTGGTGTTCAAGGACGCGTCCACGGGCGCGACGGTGATCACCCGCTCAACGATGACGAGCGAGCAGAAGATCAAGATGGAAGACGGGAACGAGTATCCCCTCATCCTCCTCGAAATCACCAGCGACTCGCATCCGTTCTACACCGGTACCCAGCGCCTCATCGACACGCAGGGTCGTGTCGACAAGTTCAAGAAGCGCTACAACCGCTGAACGCGTCCGCAGGACCACAAAACACCCCGCATACCGAGCTTCGGTGTGCGGGGTGTTTGTGTGTTTATTCCCCTGGCGGTGCGGTGCCGGTCAGTACCGCGGTGACGATCAACACGAGCGCCGCCAGCGCCAGCTCGGTACGCACGCTTCCGCGTGACGGGGCCGCCTGCGCGATCACGTTCCGACGGTGGCGCGCGCCGAGTGCGAGGATGCCCAGCACGATCAGCGTTTTCGCGAGGAGCAGCCGACCGTAGTCGCTCGACACGATGTCGCTGATGCTCGCCATCCCCACTCGGCGAAATGCCGCGCCGACACCGGTGAGCACCACCAACGCAGCCGCTGCAGTTGCCGTGCGACTGAAGCGTGTCCACCACTGCGCCGACGGCGAGATGGGCGCACACAACAGCGTGCCGATCCACACGCCCATTCCCGCCACATGGATGGCGTCGAGCGACCGACCGATCATGAGCGACTCGTCGGCGGCTGCATGTCCCAGTCCCCCCATCGCCAGGGCAACACCCGCCACGGCCACTGTGCGCAGCAGCAGCGGGAGTCGTGCGAGATGCGCGAGCGCGCCCATGAGCGCGGCGCCGGCGAGGATCAGCCAGCCGTGCCCCCACGCGGTTTGCCGGAGCAACATCGCGACGTCTTGCGCGGTCGGCGCGAGTTCAAGCGCCAGAAACTGCATCACGAACAGCACCAGCAGTGCCACCAGCACCACGGTCCACGCCCACATTCCCTGACGCGACGCAGGTGGCGACTCGCGCGCGGGCAACGACGGCGACTCCATCCAGCGCGCACCGACGCCGCCGATGACCATCGTGACACCCGCGTACAGCATCAGGCGTGCGACGATGGCCACCGTATTCACGCGCGACTACTTCGCAGCGCCGACGCGAAAACCAAAGGTGCCATTCACCACGTGACCGTCTTTGGACATCGCCTTCCACGTGACTTTGTACGCACCGACGGCCAGCGGCTTGGAGAGTTTGGCAACCAACGGCGCGTCTTTCGCCGCGTCACGCGTGAGTGCGTCGAGCGCCACGGCAGCGCCGGCCTCGGTCGCAAGCGTGATCTTTGAAACCGGTGCTTCAACTGGTTCTGACAGCCAGAGTCGAATCGCGTCGGGCGACGTGCTCAGCGTCGTGTCGGCCGACGGAGACGACCGCACCAGTTTCAGGTGACGCATGGCCTGCATGCGTGGCGCGACGAGCGCGCCCAAGACCGCCGCCACGGCCAGGACGGTACCGGCGCGGATCAGCGTGCGAATGGTGGTGCGGCGTGCGCGGGACACTACAGCGGTCGGAGGCGTCATCGTTTGGTCCACGGGTTTGAGAAGCGTGGGTCGCGTAGGAATGTGCTGTCGGTGAGGCTGCGGAGGAATGCCACCAGGTCGCGTTTCTCACGGGTCGTGAGCGCCATGGCCTTCAGGAACTCGCTCTTGTACGGATTGGTGCTGCCGTTGCCGGCATTTGGACCACGGGTGATGGTCCGGCCGCCGGCGTTGTAGTGCTCGATGACCTCCTCGAGCGTCGCGATACTGCCATCGTGCATGTACGGCGCAGTCACCGCGATGTTGCGCAGTGACGGGGCCTTGAACCGTCCCATGTCGGACGGATCACCACTGACTTCGGCGACTCCCGTATTGCGCGCCGGATAGGCCCCTTTGCCGTCGATGTTGTATAGCCCCGTGTTGTGAAATTCGATCTCGGCGAACCCTTTGCCGACAAAGTCCGACGTGCCGGTGAAGTTGAAGCCGCCGTGACAGTGAAAGCACTCCGTCTTTTCGCTGAAGAACAGCTCCTCACCCCGGCGGGCCGCCGCACTGATCGCGGTCCGGCGTCCCGCTTTGTACACATCATACGGAGACTTTCCGGAAATCAGCGTTCGCTGAAAACTCGCGATTGCTTTGACGATCTGATCAAGTGTGACCACATCCGCCGCGCCGGGGAACGCCGCGCGAAAGAGCGTATCGTATCGTGGTACCCCGCGAAGCCGTGTGAGAAGCGCCACCTCTGAACCGCTCAGTCCCAACTCCACGGGATCTTCGCCAAACATGGGAACCAGCGCTTGGGATTCCAGTTCGCGCTGCAGTGGATTGGCCCACGTCAGCACCGGCGCATAGGCGATGTTCATGAGCGCCATGCTCCCCCGCGGATGTCGCTCGCCAGTGGAGCCGACCGCACGCGCCAGTCCATCACTGAACGCCAGGGCTTGCTTGTGACAGGTGGCACAACTGAACGTGCCATTGCCAGAGAGTCTCCGGTCGTAGAACAGATGCCGTCCCAACGCGACTTTGGCCCGGGACATCGGATTCGACGCCGGCACCTTCGGAGTCGGAAAACCCGTCGGCAGGTCCCACGTCCACGTGTTATCGGTGGCGGCGCCCGCGCGCATCGCGCCCGCTGGTGCCGATTGCGCTGCGGCGGGCGGGACACCAGCCGCCAGCGCCACGAGCGCGCACGCGAGCACGGTGACGAGCGTGCAACCGGGATGCCGGCGTGCGCGCATGCGCGTCCTCACTTCGGCAGAGAGCCAACGCCGGTTGATCCGGCGCGCGATACGGAGAAGAAGCGGGGTGAATCGGCACCGGTGGACGAACGGTGCGGCAACCCAAGCGAAGCAAAGAGTCCACCACAATCGCTGTCGGTGTCAGCCGACATACAGCCAGCGGCTGTCTGCGGCTGGTTCTTTCGCACGTCGGTGCGAGCCAGCATCACGCCGAGGTCGGCCGTGACGATGTCGCGCGCGGGATCGAATCGATCCAGCACCACCGACGAACGATTCGGTTGCGTACACTGCGCGACCGGGGTCGTGGCGCTCGCGGCCGGCGAACATCCGGTACTGCCCAAGTGGATCACCCATGGCGTCGCCGCCGAATCGGCGGCCGTGGCGCGCATGTCCACGCGCATGAATTTGTAGCCGCCGGTCCACGACCAAAACAACCGGGACAACGACAGTGGTGGCGGTGCCTGCGACACATCGAGATGGTTGCGCTTGAACGGCACACCCATGCTGAACGCGACACCGGTATATGTCCCAGCGGGTGCGAGGACGACCACCCGATCGCGCATTTCGGGTGTGCCATTGGAACAGCTCGCGGTGCCATTCTCAAAGTCGAGGAGCGCGACGTCGGCATCCTGCCAGGGGGCCTCTGGTCGCAGCGCCCCACGAACGGTGTCTCCCTTGGCCGTGATCAGGCGCACGTCGTGCACATAGAAACGAAAATCGCTGGCAATCACGGTCGCCTTTGAGGTCCCGACCTGCTGATAGCTGGTGCCGCACGCAAACGGCACGCTGTTGACGAGCGCTTGGAATCGGATACTGATCGGCACGAGCGAGTCCGCGGCAGCCGCTGGTGCTGCACGGAGTGGTGCGCCGGTGGCCGCCATGGCGGATACGGCGAGTGCGACTCGCGCCCGCGTGAATACGCGCGGGCGACGTGAAAATACGATGGGCATGAGAAGACTCCGCGCGAGAAGCGCCGGGAGATGGCTGCTGCGGTGCGCCGATGCGGTGTGCCACTGGCGCAGGCGCACGGCGGCGCGCTGGTGGCCACGGGTGTTCGGAGCACGCCGTGGTCACCGCACGCATTCGAATGAGAGAGCCAACAGGCCGACCGTGGTCAGCCGATCACATTCGAGGGCGGCGCGGTGGCAAACGGAATGAGGTGATCCACCCAGGCCGCCGCGATCTGCGGCTGCAACGGGATGGACCGGCGCTCGACGATCGTGACCGAGACATGAATCGTGCCGGCCAGCGGACGTGGCATGGCCACCGTCGCGGCACAGCAATGTCCCAAACAGTCACACGGGTGCTGATGCTCGGGCGACTGCTCGTGGGGCGACCCATCGGCCGGGTGCGCCTGATGCTGGTGAGATTCCGCACCCGCCAGCGGTAAATCGGCGGCAACCTGACCAGCGGCGAACGACGTGGCCGGTCGTGCGAGGCTCGCGGCTGCGGCCGTCGCGTGCGCCATACCCATCGGACACGCGAGCAAAGTGGGGCGCGCCACGAGGGCCGCGCACCACAGGGCGCCGAGGAGCGCCCCGCCCGGACGTGACCGCCGCAAATACCGCATATCTTTAGCGTACGTTCTCCTGTGCGTCGCTGTCAACCACGCGCTCTGCGTCGCACTCCACCACGCGGTACCCAACGATGGCCCCGACGCGACCGGTGAACTAACGTCCCACACGTTCATCGCTCGTCGTCCGCTCGCACTTCTTCGGGTCCCATGCCCTTCCCGCACCTCGCTGGCCCGTGGCTTGTTCGACTGTCGATGGCGATCGCGCTCGCCGCCGCGCCCGTGCAGGCGCAGTACATCAACACGCACAGCGGGCACCCCGGCCGTCTTGACGACGCAACGCCGGTGACACGCCGTTCAGTCGACGTCGATCTGTTTGGCGTGCGCGTGGAACGTCTGGTCGGCGGTATTACTCGCACACGCATCGATCCCGGGTTCACGTGGGGCGCGCTCCCGCAAACGGAATTCGGGCTTCGTGTCCCGGTGATCTGGCTCAACCGGCCTGGCGCCGGCCGCGCCGCACGCACGGCCGGGGTCGCCGGCGTTGCGGTGAACGGCATGCATGCCTTCAATCTCGAGACACCAGGGCGACCCGCCATGGCGTTGTCGACCGAAGTGCTCCTGCCGGCCGGCGAGCTGGCGGCACCACGCACGGCGTTCGTCACCAAACTCATTGCCACCAAACACATCGCCGCGCTTCGGCTGCACGTGAATGTGGGAGGCGGGGTGTACTCGGTGCGCGTCGCGTCGCCGTTTGCCGATTCGACGTGCACGGGAGCAGACAGTGTGACGGCGGGCGTCGGCGGTTGCGCCGGACCGCCCATCATCATCGACCTCCCCTGCGAGATGGCGCCGCTTACCGTTTCACCGACCGCGGCCTCGATTCGTGCGCGTGCGATGTGCGCACCGCCGGACGCATCCTCCAGCACATCATCGGTGGCCACACGCGAGATTGGCCGCGCACCGCGGCCATTTGGCGCCCGGTGGCTGGCTGCGGCAGGGCTCGACCGTGCAGTGGCGTTGTCCTCGCTCCTGATTGGCGCGAACGTGGTGGTCGAGCGGTTCGTAGGCCTCTACGATCGCACCGATATGTACGCGGAATCGGGCGTGCGGTGGCAGGCAACCCCGCGCGCGGTCGTCGATGCCGGCGTCAGCTGGCATTTCGCGGGCACGATTCGTTCGGTCGCCATTTCCGCCGGCGCATCGTTCGATATCGCCATGCCGCTGGTTGTCCGGCGCCCCTCGCCGTGAGCACGCCACGCATGTCGTACGGCGCGCGACCAACCCGACACTCGATCGCGCGCACGCTCACCGCGCGCACGCTCACCGCGTGTGCCGCCATTGTGTCGCTGACAAGCTTGTCCGCCTGCCGCGGTCCGTTTCGCGCGCCCACTGGGTACGAACAGACGTATCTGGCGGCGTTGCACAACGGCGCATTTCGCACGCATCATGCGCGGGCCGATGCGCTGTTCAACGCGTTCGACTACGGCCACGCCATCGGGTACGAAACCCTGCTCACCAAACCGTCACCGGCCGCGGTGATCGAGGGGCCGGTGTTCGCGCGACTGGACACCCGGGTGTTGCGTCGCCCCCCATCGGTGCCGTTGGAAGAAGCCGCGGTGGGACCGCGCTACGCCACGCTGGTGCCCGAGGTCGTGGCGATGTTCGAGTGGTCGCATCTGCTGCACAAGCAGTTGTACGACGTCCTGGCCATTCCCGACTGGCACGAGTCGCTGCGCGACAAGGAAGTGGCGCGGGTGCTCGCGTATTATCGGTCGCGACCAGACTTGGCGTTCAGCAGCCATCCCAAGAGCATGGCACTGATGGACGGGCAGCCGTACTCACAGGTGTTCCGACAGCGAGCGCCCAAGTTCAACGGGCTGCTCTGGACGTATCACTGGATGCAGATGTCGCTGTACGACGCCCTGATGGCCGATCCGCAGCTCGACGCGCAACGCACCGCCGTCGGGCGCGTCGTCGACCGATTCTTTGCGCTCATTGCGAATGCGCCGAGCGAGATGCCCACCATGATGCCGATGTCGGCGGCGGTGGCGCCGCGGTTTTCGGCGCGGTACCCGGAAGCGGCCATCATCTTCGACAACATGCATGCGATGCACGACGTGTTGTCGGATATTCTCCTCTCCGAGGCCGTGCCCGCTGCACAGAAGCGGCAGGCCATTCTGCGAGCGGCCGCCACCTACCGGGACAGCACCACCGAGATCACCACGCGCGCGGAGTGGCTGGAGATGGCGCAGATGATGACTGAGTCACGGTTACGTCCGCCCCCCGGAACGCATCCGTGAAAACGGGAATCCGTTGCAGCCGGTCCGCGGCGTGCCGCGGTCCGCGACGCGCGTGGCCTGCGCACTGTCACGGGTAGGCGCCTTGTACGCACTCAGGCAATACGCCCACTGATAGGGGGCCATGCCGGTCAGCGTCATCCAGTCGATCCGTGTCCATTGGCCGGCGTCGGCGCGATTGGTGGCCGCGTTGCGGGCAATCAGATACTGCGAGTCCGGATACCAGGCCACGATCTCATAGCGCGTACGCGCGCCATGCTCCCACACGTCCGGCGAGATGCGGTACGTGACATCGTAATCATCGGTGAACGTGCCGAGCAGCACGCTGGGCGCCGCCGAGGCGACAGCCGGCGTTTGCGGCGTCGCGGTGACGCGGGCACAGGCAACCGCGAGCAGGACCGTGACGCTGCAGATCGCCAGTCGAACACCCGTCGCCCACGTCATCGCGTTCGCTCGTGTGACACGAACCCGATGCGCTGATTGACGGCGATGCGTTCCTCGCGTGTCATCTCACGCCATCGCGCGATTTCGTCGAGCGTGCGGCCGCATCCGCGACAGCGATCATCGAGATCGATCTGACAGACTTTGATACACGGCGACTCTGCGGTGGGCGCGTATGGCGCACTGCCAGCCGCGCGGCCACGCGGCGGTAAGGCAGGTGTGGTCATCCGGCCGTCTTGCGCGCGGTCGCGGAAGGCGCGGTGGCGGAACGCGCGGTCGCGGAAGACGCGGTTGCACGACCGAAGTTCCCGGATTGTGACAGCAGCACACCGATCGCGTATCCCACGCAGGCTGCGACGACGGTATCACTGAGGAAATGGCCAACCGCCATGATCCGCGTGACGGCGCATCCGGTGGCCAGCAGATACCAGATCCACCATGACCGCGGAAACACGCGCGCGAGTGCGGCCGCGCCGGCAAACGCGACCAGCGCATGACTGCTCGGCATCCCCATGCCACGGTTGGACAGCGGTCCATCGGCAAAGGGACGGAATACGTATTCGAAGTGGTCCGGCAGCGGGCGCAGGCGCCGTATCAGCAACTTGAGCAGCTCGGCCGCCGTACCGCCGAGCGTCGGCGCGAGCAGGACGAGACCGCCACGCCACCCCCACCCCGGTCCGGACTCGCGGCCCTCGGTGTGTGCGCCGCGATCATGCAGCCACACCGCGCCGGCCACAATCAGCCACGTGGGAAGAAACCCAACGACACGAAACAGGCGCCCGATGTCTTTTTCGTAGATGCGCGGGTCGCGCAGCAGGCGCCACGCGGTCTCGTCAAGCAGGTGTGCACCCAGCACCAATACGAACGACACGGCACCAAAAACGAGCCATTGACGGCGCGTGTGCAAGGCACGCGAAGCGGGCGGATGTTCGATGACCATGTGCGCGAAATCAAACGGTCCGGGAGGCCTGCACGCCACTGTGGATCCGGGCATATTTGAGCCATGAAACGCAAGACGCGTCAGCGCGACGCCATTCGTCAGGTTTTCGAGGCCGCCCCCCGCCCGCTGGCCGGTGGTCCCAGCGGTGACCTCCGGCGCCTGGTGGGGCTGCTCGGTGTGCTGGTGGTGATGACGGCGTGTGGCGGCGAGCGGCAACTGCACGGCGTGATGGTGGAACCGCCGCGCGACGTGGCGTCCTTTGCCTTTGCGCAGCCGACCGGCGATTCGCTGCGGACCGCGCCGATCGCGGGACGACCGATGCTCGTCTTTTTCGGCTACACGCACTGTCCCGATGTCTGTCCCACCACACTCGCCGATTGGAAGCGCGCCAAGCAGAAGGTGGGTGCGGACGCGGCCAAGGTGCGATTTGTCTTTGTCACCGTCGATCCCGAACGCGACACCCCACAGATCGCCGATGCCTATGCAAAGCAGTTTGATCCGTCGTTTGTGGGCGTCTCCGGTGATGCTGCCACGACAGCGGCCATCATGGCCTCGTTCGGCGTGACCGCGGCGAAAGAGACCGGCACGGCCGCCAGCAACTATCTCGTCAGTCACTCGGCGCAAGCGTTTCTCGTGGACGACCGCGGTCGTGTGATTGCGATGTACCCGTTTGGCATCGGGTGGGATGCCCTGGCCGCCGACCTGGAGTCAATCCTCTGATGCGCCTGCTTCCTCCCGGAACACGCCGCGTGCGCACGCGTGGCGTCGGGCCACTCGGTGGTATCGCGGTCGTCGCCGCGACCGCCGTTGCCTGTGCTGCGCCCCCGGAGAACCACACGCCGTTGCAGGTACGTGACGCGTGGGTGCGCGCGGCCGATTCGGGTGCCACTGGAGCGGCCTATCTGACGCTGGCCAATGGTGACACGGTCGATATCGCCATCACAGGATGGTCGTCATCCGCCGCCGTGGCCGCCGAACTGCACGAGACCATGCAGCATCAGGGCATGGTGCACATGAGCGCGCGTCCGGCCATCGTGATTGCCCGAGACAGCACGCTGACCATGATCCCCGGCGGACTGCACGTGATGTTGATCGAACTGCGGCGCGCGCTGGTCGTCGGCGATACGGTGTCACTGATCGCCACCTTCGCCGATGGGCGGACGCTCGACGTGCGGGCACCGGTACGCGCACCGTGATGTTCTCCCGCATGTTGTTGCTGCTTGGCATCCTGGCGCTCTCCACACTCGTCGCGTGGTGGCTCTGGCCTCGCCCCGATCTCTCCATCGAGGTGGAACGCGGCGGTGTGGCGAGTGTGGTCGATCACTACGGTCGGCGACGTCCACTGTCGGATACCATTTTCGTGGGCGGTTCGGGGGCGCGGCGTGCCGTCCGCGTGATCAATCGCGATACGATGACGCATCAGCTGGCTTTGTTCACGGCAAATGCGGGCTCGGAGACGTCGTACACCATTCCACCGGGAACGTACGGTGGATACTGCTCGGCGCACGCCGCCAGCCGACACCTCACCGTGGTGGTGCGATGACCATCGTCGACCCCACGTCGCACGAAGCCGCGGATCCAGCATTCGATGCGATGCGCAGCATGCACGATGTCCTGGATGAGGAATTGCAGGCACTGCAGGCCGCCGGACTGCGGCGCACACTGCGCGCCGTGCAGCAGCGTCACGCCGGGACCGTGCTCATCAACGGCGAGCGCATCGCCGACTTCGCGTCGAACGACTATCTGGGGCTGGCCTCCGATCCGCGCGTCGCACGCGCCGCCAGCGCCGTGTTGCAGGCCGAGGGCACAGGCGCCGGCGCCGCACGCCTGATTTCCGGCAATCATCCCATTCACGATGCGCTCGAGCGCGCGCTCGCCCGCTTCAAGGGCTGCGAGCATGCGTTGCTCTTTCCATCGGGCTACATGGTGAACATCGGCGTCATCCCGGCACTGGTCGATGGCGACGATGTGATCTACTCGGACACACTCAATCACGCCTCGTTGATTGACGGCTGCCGACTCTCCAAAGCGACGTTGCGGGTGTTTCCGCATTGCGATCTCGATGCGCTCGGGGCCATGCTCGACGCCGACCGCGGTCGGTATCGGCGTGCACTGATCGTCGTGGAAGGTGTGTTCTCGATGGACGGCGATGTGTTTCCGCTCGATGGGCTGGTGGACCTCGCCCGTCGATTTGGCGCGTGGACGTATGTCGATGATGCGCACGGCACCGGTGTTCTCGGTGACACCGGCGCGGGCGCAATCGAACAGCTCGGAGTGACTGGCCAGATCGACGTGGTGGTCGGCACGCTCGGCAAAGCACTGGGCACGGCCGGCGCGTGGGTGACGGGCTCGCAAACCCTGATCGAGTTTCTCACCAGTCGCGCGCGGTCCTTCATTTTCACGACGGGCACCCCACCAGCGATGGCGGCCGCGTCGCTTGAAGCGCTGCGGTTGGCGCAGGTCGAGTCGTGGCGGCGCGACGCCGTGCGGGCGCGCGCACGCCGACTGCGCGAACGGCTGCGCGATGCGGGCCGCGAAGTGCCTGGTATTCCGGATGGACACATCGTTCCGATTCTTATCGGCGATCCCAACCGGACGATGGCAGTCGTTGGCGAGATGCGGCGACGCGGGTTTCTCGTGGGCGGCGTTCGTCCCCCGACCGTGCCCCCGGGCACCTCGCGCTTGCGCGTGTCCGTCTCGGCGGTGCATCCACAGGAGTTGATCGATGCCCTGGCCGCCAATCTCGCGGACGTGCTGCGCGGTGTCTTCGGTTAGCGTGCCCCGCCTCGACGCCTCGCCTCACTTCCCCGCGCGCCCATCGCAGGCCCGCCCACACCTGTACGCTGACCAGGCGATGACATGACCGACCGTGAAGACGACGAGGCTGCGGACGGGTACCGTCCGAATCCCGTCTTGCTGCATGATGCCGCTCACGTGTGGCATCCGTACACGCAGCACCTCGGCGCGCCACTGCCGGTGCACATCACACGCGCCGATGGGGCCTGGCTGTACGATGTCGATGGGCGCCCCGTGCTCGATGCCATCTCGTCGTGGTGGGTCACGACGCACGGCCACTGCCATCCCGATATCACACGCGCCATCAGTGAGCAGGCGGCCGTGCTCGATCAGGTGATGTTTGCCGGATTCACACATGAACCCGCTACGGCGCTTGCGGCCGAACTGGTGTCGCGTCTCCCGCGCGGACTGACACGCGTGTTCTTCAGCGACAACGGTTCGACGGCCGTGGAAGTGGCCGTGAAGATGTCGCTGCAGTATTTCGCCAATCGCGAGACGCCGCGTCGTCTGGTCGCCGCACTCGAGCATGCGTATCACGGCGATACGTTTGGCGCGATGGCGGCCGGTGCACGCAGCGTGTTTTCGCAGCCGTTCGATCCACTGCTGTTCGAGGTCGCGCGGCTGCCGGACCCGTCCGAAGGCGATACCCTGGCGGCGCTCGACGCGTTACTCGAGGCGCGAGGCAGCGAACTGGCGGCGGTGATTGTGGAGCCGTTGCTGCTTGGCGCCGGCGGCATGCGCGTATGGGACGAACGCGTGCTGCGCGCGCTGCGCGAGCGCACGCGCGACGCAGGCGTGCACCTGATTGCCGATGAAGTCCTGACCGGATTCGGACGAACCGGGCCGATGTTTGCGTGCGATCGCGCCGACGTGCAACCGGATCTGCTCTGCATGTCGAAGGGACTCACCGGCGGTGCGCTCGCGCTCGGTGCGACGGCGGCGACGGAAGCGATCTACGACGCGTTCCGCAGCGCCGATCGCACCAAGACGTTCTTTCATGGACACTCGTTCACGGCAAACCCGATCGCCTGCGCGGCGGCATTGGCGTCGCTCGAGCTGTTCGACGACGAGAGTGAGGACGAACGCATCCGCATCGAAGTCGCGCAGGCCGGACATCTGGATGCACTGCGTGGCCATCCTGGCGTGCGCGCGGTGCGACAGATCGGCACGGTGGCGGCTGTGGAGCTCCACGCGCCACCGGGGTATCTGAGCGCCATCGGACGCGACCTGTCGGCGTTTGCCATCGCTGAGGGCATCCTGTTGCGGCCGCTCGGCCACGTGGCGTATTGTCTACCTCCCTACTGCACGACCAACGACGAGCTGGCCCGCGTCTACACCGTCCTGCAGCGCTTCCTTGACGGTGAACGTGCGCCCGAGTCGTCGCCGTTTGCTGCAGGCGCCGGAGGACCGGTCGATGAGTGATATGGAGCTGCTGCGCTACGGCATTACGGGCACCGACACCGGGATCGGCAAGACGGTGGTTGCCTGCGCGCTTGCCGAGCGAGCGCGACAGTTGGGGTTGCGTGTCGCGGCGATGAAGCCGGTCGAAAGCGGCATCGACGAACGCATTGTCTTCGACGGCGGCCCGCGGTCCGATGCGGAGCGCTTGCGGCGTGCCAGTGGCGGCGAGGACCCGCTGACACTGGTGCGCCCGTACGTGCTCGAGGAACCGTTGGCACCGATGGTTGCGGCACAGCGCGCCGGCATTGTCATTGATCTGACAACGCTGGATGCCGCCTGCGCGACCCTCTGCGCTGATCGAAATCTTCTGCTCGTCGAAGGCGCCGGTGGTTTGTTGGTTCCAATTACCGCCGCGTGCTCGTTTCTCGATCTGTTCGCACGCTGGCAGTGTGGTCTCATCATCGTCGCCGGCAACCGGCTGGGTGTGCTCAATCACGTGCTGCTCACGGTACGTGCCGCCGAGTCAGCCAACGTGCCGGTACGCGCGGTGATCCTGACGCAGTACACCGACGTGGACGCGGGCATCGCCGAGGCGACGAACTACGACGCGCTGGTCACGCTCCTGCCGCGGTATCTCATTCTGCGATTCCCATGGATCGATCGGACCGATGACGCGGACGCACTGGCCATCGCCGCGGCCGGCAGCGGCCTTGATGTCTTGCTGACCGATCGTATCGCTGCGCCTCCTGGCGCAGCGGTTCCACCGTTTTCTGCCTGAGCCTCTTCATGATTTCATCTGTTTCCACTGCGACAACCGACTGGCAACGTCTGGCCGATCTGTCATTGGCCGGTGACGTGCTCAGTCGCGACGACGCGCACGCGGTGCTCAACGCGCCGGACGACGCGCTGCTCGACCAACTCGCTGCGGCGTACCGCGTGCGGCGCGCCGCGTGGGGCAATCGTGTGCGCCTGCACTTTCTGCTCAATGCGCAGAGCGGACTGTGTCCGGAAGATTGCCACTACTGCTCGCAATCGAAGATCTCGGCGGCCGAGATCGAGAAGTATCCGATGCTCGCGCAGGAGCGGATCATGGAAGCGGCCGACCGCGCTGCCCAGCTCAAGGCGGGGACGTTGTGCATGGTGATCTCGGGCCGCACGCCGGGCGAAACGGTGTTCGGCAAGGTCCTCGAGTCGGTGCGCGCCGTGCGCGCCAAACATGATCTCAAGATCTGCGCCTGTCTTGGCCTGCTCAATGCCGAGCAGGTGCAGCGACTCAAGGACGCGGGCGTGGAGACGATCAATCACAATCTCAATACGTCGGCCAATTTCACGCCCGAGGTCGTGTCCACGCACACGTTCGAGGACCGCGTGGACACCGTGCAGGCAGTGAAAGATGCCGGCATGAAGACGTGCAGCGGCGGCATTCTTGGCATGGGCGAGAGTGATGACGACGTCATCGATCTGGCGTTGTCGCTTCGCCAACTCGACGTCAAGAGTGTGCCGGTCAACTTTCTCATCCCGGTTCCCGGCACCTCGTTCGAGCAGGTTCGCGCGCTCGATCCGCGCCGCTGCCTGCGCATTCTCTGCCTCTATCGGTTCCTGCTGCCAACGCAGGAAATCCGCGTCAGTGGCGGGCGCGAAGTGCACCTGCGCAGCATGCAGGTAATGGGTCTGTATCCGGCGAACTCGATTTTCATCGGGGATTACCTGACCACACAGGGGCAGACGGCGCGCGATGATCTGCGCATGATCGAGGATGCGGGCTTTGTACTGGAGACGCCGGACGGCGCGCCGTTTTCAGGCGATCCGATGGACGGCGTACCCGATGCGTATCCTCGCGCCGCTCTGCCACTCATCGAGGTCTGACGCGTGTCCATCGCCGATATTCGCACCGACTACCGCCGCGAAGCCCTTTCCGAATCGGACGTTGATGCTGACCCGATGGTGCAGTTTCATCGTTGGTTCGAAGAGGCCATCACGGCCGAAGTCAATGAACCGAACGCGATGAGTCTGGCCACGGCGACGCCGGATGCGTACCCGTCGGTGCGCGTGGTCTTGCTCAAGGCGGCCGACGCGCGCGGTTTCGTGTTTTACACGGACTATCGCAGCCGGAAGGGGCAGGAACTCGCCGACAATCCACATGCAGCGCTCTGTTTTTTCTGGCCTGAGCTCGAGCGGCAAGTTCGCATCGCCGGCGCGGTGCAGCGCGTGTCGCGCGCCGA
>Ga0154020_10001752_pt1 | contig 26619 bp, 25 predicted proteins | sample Klosneuvirus_201_FD_109709 | JGI IMG/M metagenome (GOLD analysis project Ga0154020, IMG submission 109709) | Active sludge microbial communities from wastewater, Klosterneuburg, Austria - Klosneuvirus_20160825_MG | ecosystem: Engineered > WWTP > Aerobic digester > Activated sludge | place...
ATTAAGCGGCTTCAAGCACGGCTTTTAAAAAATGACTAAGATTGTTCGTGGACTAATTTTTGTTGTTCTTGAGTTGATAACTGTTTATTGGAGAGTGACTTTTCTCTTGTTATCATTCTTAGGAGCACAGAAATACTTGAAGCATAAGGAAGCTTCCGTGGCGACCCGGAGTTGATACGATGTCGGCAGAGGGGTGATGAGCTTAAGTCTTCCGGTACAGGATGTACCAGTCATCTCGATGCATAGAAATGCATTGAATATTTTATTTGTTTTCACATATATAATCTCTATTTAAATTAACTTTAAGATTAACTTTAAGATTAACTAAAAGATAGATTGAAGTTTAGACAGATATTCACTTTTATGAGGGAGATTCCATAAAAAAATCGAATCGCCGCTTGAAAGTATAAGTCGTTTTGTCAGAAATAAGTGAAACAAATAAATCTTAAAAAGAATGCGTGTTTAACTTTTTGACACACAATTCTTCAATTTGTCCATCTCCATTTTGTCTTCAATGAGGTGAGCATTTCACCTTTCGCCGTTACTGTGAGATTTTCTTTTTTTATAATAATAATTAATAACTACGACGAAAGTCTAGGCCCTTCCTATTTTTTCTTTTAATTTGTCCAAGACAGAATGATCTTTTATGATATTAGCAATAGCAAACTGCATAATTAAAAAGAGGAGAACAATTGTGTCTAAATCATTTTTAAATATTAAACTAATAATAACTACTTTATTAATTGCATGTCTAAGTTTTTCTTGTAAGAAAAAAGAAACTGATGAGACCGATGCCGACGCCGACAGTATCAACTATGCGATTGAATCAGCAGTGTCTGATGCAGGTCAAATGGCCTATTCGGTAGAGGCAGAAGAACTCACATTTTCAATAAAAAATGAAACGCCGAGATCAAATATAAAAACCACTTCTGCTAATCATATTTTAGCAGCTTGCGATTATGCTACCGCTCGTTCAGCCTGCAGTGATACTTTTCAAACTATCGTTGACTGGAATGGTTGTTCATTAACTCAAACCAACTCATCTGGAACAACGACGGCAACCATCAAAGGAACTATAACCGAATCTTACAGTGGCTTTGGTGCAGCTACTTGTAAAATGACGGGTGATGGTTCACAAGTAAAACGTGCCATTAGCACGACAAACCCGTGGGTCCTCACTTTTTCCAGTGGCGCCACACTCACGCGTGATATGGTGCCAGGCACTGCCTTTGATGGCGAAACTTTTCCAACTGCAGCCGAGGGTACAACCATTACTAGAGTGGAGTCTGGTACTTCTAATGGATTAAGTTGTACTCCCTCTGCACGCTGTTACAATCTCGTAGCAAATGGATTACATAAAACTTTTAAAGGACCTCGAGGAAGAACATGGTTTGAACACATTTTAAATTCTGATGTGAGTTTCACAGGAACAAAATCAGCAGGGACTCGGGCCATGTCTGGTACTGTGAATGTATGGCATGAAGTTGCCGAATACAAAGCGGCTAATACTTTTACAGCAGTCACTTGGGGATCAGCAAGTTGCTGCTACCCAACTTCAGGCTCCATCTCAACTGTTTTAACAGGATCAGTTACAGGAACAATGAGTATGGCCTTTAGTTCTACTTGTGGTGAGGTTACGGTAACAGGAACGGATGCCTCTACTAGTACGGTTAACTTAACTCAATGTTCGGAATAAGATTTCATAACTGACATGCCAGATATAAATAAAAGGCGTTTAACCTACTGCAATGATAAGGGCTCCACGAGCTTCCCAATTTGGAATAAAATCAGTAAGTTTTAAATGATGGTCGAGCCCCTCGCGGGCCGTCCATGGATCCATCAAAAGAATAGAATTTTCATCTAAATGCTTTACTAAACTATAATGCCCTGAATCTTCATACCACCAGGTGACAAAAATAATTTTGCCTAATAATAACTGCTCTTGTAATTCTTCAATTTGAGCACCTTCTTTGATCATGCAATTAAAACCATAGTCTTTAGCTAGATTCACAATATTAATGGGAGGAGTAAATCCCAGATCTAATACCCCAAGTTCTCTGGCAAAATGCAATTCTCCGGGAGATTTTTTTTTGCTGTAAAGATACATACTCTCAAAGCAAGCTGCACCACAAGTATAGTCAAATGTTTGCGCCACCATCGGCAAATCTAAGGGATTTATGGTATATCCTTTTGAAAATTCAATCGGCATAAGTCTCACTGACTATTTTAGATTTTTCCAATGTCATTATAAAATAGGTCATCAATACAAAACCTATAGAAGAGATTAAATAAATTCTATGAATGGGTTCATTCAGAAAAATCAATTCTGCAGGTTGAATAACAATTGACGAAATCAATGTTGGGAATTCTGCCGTCGCTAGATCCGTTATTTCGTAGAGTTTCATTGTAGCAATATAGGCAATAAACATCCCTGCTCCAGATAAAATACAGAAAATCAAATTAGATTGATTCCAAGCAGAGGAGATACTCCCACTTCCACCCATCATTTCAAACAACCCATAAAAAACAATGGCTAGCGATGGAGTCATAATAGCAACAGCTTTATTTTCTTCCATCATACTTTTCTTGATAAATAAATAACCGAAACACAAGAGCAATGATCCCAAGGTTAAGGCTCCTAAACCATAAAGTAAATTGACCTGTCGTTCTAAATTTGCAAGGTACCACAATAAAAATAATATAGAAATCAAAGAGAGAACTCTAGCGAGCCTACTTGCTTGAATACCAATTAAGGGTCCTAATACAAGTAATAAAGGTACGTCAATATTCGATAAGACTGAAACTGTTGAGGCTGTAAGCCAATTGTAACTCAATGAAAGAAAAGTAAGAGCCAATCCGGCTAAAGTTGCTCGTAACAACTGACTTTTAAGCGACTTTGGTATCAACGATAAGTGATATTTGATAGCATAGATGATAACAAAAATGAAACAACTGAAACCTCGAAGAATAAGACTTTCCGAAACCGGCACACCTTGCAATGCCAACAAACGAATACAAAGTCCAACAACAACAAGACTGACAATTAAAGTTGAAGACCAAATAAAAAAGCGTACATTCATATTAATTTCCCTATATCTCACTCACGATCATAATGAAAATTATTTTCACCTCATAAATCAATGAGAGCACACTCGAAGCAGCAAATAAAACAACACACTCGGCTATTCGAAGCAGATATAAGTCCAAACTAATACATTTATAAAATTATTAAAATTGATTGATTTTCAGCAGAATTGTATCAAAAAACTAAATGATTAACTTTGAAATATTATAGAGTCTGACGAGTCGCCGCGACCTTAATCATTTCGCGAATATTTTGAATGATATTTTCCATGGCTTGAGTATGGATACGATATTTTGGCCAAATCGCTGCTATTTTGTAATCAGCATCCCAACCACGAGGAATATAAGTCTCAATATCTGCATGGTGGCTGTAGGCCAAAAAATCTGGCAAGAGTGTCCAAACTTTATTTGATTTTAATGCACGAATGGCAACATCATAACTATCAAACATATTCACCGTTTTTAGCTGAAGTCGAAACCTTTGGAATGCAGGATGATTCTCACAATTTTCAATACCTTGGGCCGCAAGAGCGGCAATGCATGGATAGTGACTTAAATTTTCTATTCTACGATCTTTCAAAAAAGGATGTTTCTTTCCAAAACACAAGATTAGTTTTCCTTGATGTAAAAGCTCTTGTTCATGATTAGGTCCTGAATGAGGAGAGAAACAAATTCCCAGATCAACTTCACCTGAATTGACTCGAGACAATATCTCTCCAGATCTTAAAGAATGAAGTGTTGCTGTCAAAGCTGGATGATTTTCCTGAATATTCATCCACACCGGAGTTAAAAACTCTGAGCATAATGTATGAGTAGCCGCAATTCGATAATGACCTCGCATTTCTAATTGATCAGAGGATAACTCTTCACGAATACGATTGGTTTCAGAGAGTAAAAACTCTGCACGATCCAAAAGTAGTTTTCCATGCGCCGTTAGTTTAATTTGACGACCATGTTTTTCAAACAATGATTTGCCAAACTCTTCTTCTAATGCCGCTATACTGTGACTAATGGCACTAGGAGAAATATTCAGAAAGCGAGCTGCCTGGCCAATGTGTTGGCGCCGGGCAGTTTCTACAAAATATTGAAGTTGATCTAATTTCATAATTTTTTGTTTATTTCACATCGTTCTGATATTTTCAATGATTTAAATGAAAAATCATCAGTTTTATTCATTTATAATTTTGTGTAAGTTGAAATCAATTTTGAAATGAGCGTAACTAGCCAGCTCCTATGACTATCTAATTGCAATTGATAGTCATAGGAACTGGCTAGTCACAAAAGAGTTAACTGGTTAGTTCGAAGGAGTTGGAATGAAAGAGACACAAAACTTAGAAATCTTTTCGTTAAATAAGTCTCAATTTACAGATAGTTATGGAATCCAATGTTCCACAATAATTCAGCATAGCGATCGAAATGGACTTTATCCAACTTTTTGTCGTATTCCTGTTGCGGGTAAGACCACTCAACACTCCCATTTTGAACCTGAAATATTTTTAATTATTAGCGGAACAGGTCAAATTAAAATTGATCAAGACATAAAATGCATTAAAGAAAATGATCTAATTCGTCTTCCCCCATTTTCACAGCACGAACTTATTAATTTAGGAACAGAAGAACTTGTTTTTCTCTCCATTTATAGTGAGGATTTTGAAGTACCTATCTTACCTGCTAACTCTGTTGTGACAGCGGCACCACCCACTCCCAATGGACCTTTACATCTTGGGCATATAAGTGGACCTTATTTAGCCAGTGATATAATGAAGCGCTACATACGTTTACGAACTAATTCAGTGCGATCACATTCAGGTACAGACGATCATCAAAACTATGTTTCAGAAAAAGCCCATTCACTCAATCTTAATCCAGACATTTTTCGTCGACAAATGAGAAATCGAATTGAAAAGGGTCTCCAATTAATGCAAATTGATTTTGAAGAATTTATCGAACCAAAAAAAGATTTAGAATATCAAACAAAAATTTTGAGTTTTACTCAAAGAGCTATTGACACCGGTGCCATTGTCAAAGAAACCATCGATTTTCCCTATTGCAATCATTGCAATCACACCCTAGTGGATTGTTTGATCGAAGGTCTTTGCCCTTCTTGCAATGAAAGTAGTCGTGGAGGATGTGAGAATTGTGGACTTGTAGTTCCTCCACAAGATTTATTAAAAGCAAGATGCACACGTTGTAATCGTTTTGCAGATCCGAAATCTATGAGCATCTATACTTTCAATCTCAGTCAGCATCTGCATAGAATAAAATCTGACTTAAATCAGTTAACTTTATCACCACGCATACTTCAATTAATTGAGCGTGTTGAAAAAGTAAAAGATCTCAAAGTTTTGGTCACTTATCCTGATGAAAATAATTCCGGTTTAAAATTGCCAGAATCAAATCAAACACTACATGTTTGGTTTGAAATGGCTGCTCATTATGAACAATTTGCTACTAACTCTACTGCTTGGATACATTGTTTTGGCTTTGATAATAGTTTTTATTACCTCTTATTTATACCCGCCTTGCTGAAAGCATTAAATTCGAAAGCAAAACTTCCGGATGCAGTTTTAACAAATGAATTTTTACTTTTAGATGATCAGAAATTTTCAACCAGTCGAGGTCATGCCATTTGGGCCGATGAATTCGTTGGTGATAGTGACCTACTTCGTTTATATTTATCTCTGAATCGACCAATGAACCTACAGTCCAATTTTCGTTTGGATCATTTTCAAAATTTTGCTTTTGAGTTAAAAATGCAATTATCGAAACTACAAGATCGAGCTCAGAACCTTGCAGAAATAAAGGTCGGTGATATAGACCCTTCAATTCTTCTAGAATGCAATCGCCTCACGAAAGAATTGGAATTTCTTTATTCACCTAAAGTTTTTGATTTACGCCAAGTTTCTCGAAAAATTTTAGCTTTCATTGATTTAATAATTCAAAAAAGCGAATCAGGCAAAAAAAATGAAAAACTCATGTTACACACGTTCGCGACTCTCGTTGCACCCATAATGCCAAAGACTTCTGAACAATTACTTTTAGCTCTTGGAGTCAATAGCAGTAATTGGATCAAGGATTGGACGAGGACTCTATGAAATCTTATGATTTTGATATTACCATTATTGGCGGAGGCTGCATTGGAAGCAGTATCTTACATGAACTCACTCGTCGCGGATTTTGCAATATTGGTTTGATTGATTGTGGTCGTAACTCAATGAGTGCCACAGTAAGCTCCGGAGGAATGATTCGAGTTTTTCACGAAAACCCTACACATATCGAATTGGCCTTAGGTAATTATTCATTACTTAAAAAATATCAAGCGTCTGGAGTGCTGAAACAAAGGATGATGTTCAATGGCAGTTTGTATTTTTTTAACAAACATCGATATATTGAATTTCAAAAAAATCTCGAAATAATGGACGGAGCTAATTATCCATTTGAGGTTTTCACTACGGCCTGTGGACGAAAACACTTTCCACAGTTTCTATGGAATGATAATGAATGGGCTATTTACGAACCTCAAGGCACACAATTAACTCCATCATTATTTACAGAGAATCTGCTCACTTCCAGTATTAATGCAGGAGCAATGATACTCGACGACCTATCAGTATTGCGATTTAGTCATCATCGTGATTATTATAGAATATCGGGGAATGAAGCTACAATCACAACTAAAATTTTAATCCTAGCTGGAGGTGCACGTCTCTTACCTCGATTAAAAGACTTGGGTTTGAATTTACCTTTAGAATCTAAAATGATTACTACTTATATTGCCATTAAATCAAAAAATTGCATACCAACTCATTACTCCTCTATCCCACCCGATAACTCGAATAAAAATATTCAAAAAACTAATGCGGATACTCACTTAAACAAGAAAAGAAATGGGATGGAAAAAACTTCTCTTAATAACGAGTATTTAAATATTGTTGAGCCTCAAACAACTTGGTTTCAACCCAATTATTTTGATCGCGAAACATTAAATTTTGCTTGTTTAGGTCAGGCGTCCTACGTCACTCTCTCCAGTCCTGAGGAACAACGTCTTATCGACCGTCCGTGGGAGCGATCCTATGAAGAAAAATCTGAACTTGATTGCTACGCTCCAAATAGGATTGGTTATGCTGGTCAAATTTCTGGACTCCCTCATTTGCATTTAGCTACGGGATGGGGAGGAACTGGATTTAAATTTGCACTTGAAATTGGTAATCACATTGCGACAGCCATTGATTTAGGAAAACCTGAGAGGAGACAATCGTATGCTCTATTATAAACAAAAAACTCTTGGTATCGTTGGTGCTGGACCAAAGGGAATCGCAGTGGCGATTAAAGCTAAAGTCCTAGAAGAATTCGGCTACCCTGTTGATCGAGTCATTTTAATCGAAAAGAATGGGGCTGGCGCAAATTGGTCCGGAAACTTTGGTTACACAAATGGAAAAATGAAACTCGGTACTTCACCAGAAAAAGATGTCGTATTTCCAATTGAAACTGATGTGGGAGACGTACAGATGAATGAACGCATCCATAAACGGCTTTTACAATTTACATGGACGGCTTTTCTAGTACAAACTCATCGCTTTTCAGATTGGGTAGATCGAGGTCGACCCGCCCCCTGCCATCAATTGTGGTCTTTATATTTGCAATGGGTCTCAGAACAACTCAAGCCTGAAGCCTCTATCGTAAAAGCGGAAGTTGTTGGTATTGATTTATCAATTGATAATAATCAATGGGAATTAACACTCAAAGGTTCATCAATTAAAACTTTGTCCGTTGATCGATTAATGCTTACTGGCCCCGGGAAAACCCGAAAGGATTTTTTAGTCAGTGATAATGGACAACTCACACAAGAAATATATGATTTGGAATCATTTTGGAGTGCACTAATAACAAAAAAATTTTCTGCGAAAAGTAGAATAGCAATTATTGGTGCAGGAGAGAATGCCGCCTCAGTTTTATTGGCTTTATCTGAATATTCCCCTGAACTAAGAATTGATATCATTTCGCCAAAAGGTTTTATTTCTACTAGAGCTGAAGGATTTTATGAAAATCAGATCTACAGCCAACCAGAACGCAATCACTGGAAGAATATTGAACTGTCAGATCGTATCGATTTTATTGAACGTACCGATCTTGGTGTTTTTTCAACACATGCGATGTCCATTCTCAATGAACAAATTCAGCATCACATTGTTCCTGGCCGAGTCATTGGGGTTCATAATGATGGTGCCTCTCTATTAGTTCAAGTGGAATATGGAAAACAAGTCACCACTCGAAACTATGATCAGATCATTCTTGCCACTGGTTTTGACCAAATTTCAATGCTCAAATCGATCCTATCAAAAAGAGCCTTGAAAGTATTAGAAGAATCGGTTGGATCACCCTTGATTCAACGGGAGATTGCGTCTTTGATTCAATCTGATTTATCTATAAAAAATATGAAGCCATCACTTCATTTACCTATGTTGGCGGGATTAATGCAAGGACCTGGTTTTGGAAACTTAAGTTGTTTGGGCCGACTCTCCGATCGAATTGTTATTCCATCTATTTTTGAAAAAAATAAATATAACTCATCTACAATAAATGCTTTAGAAAGTACATCAACTCAATGTCCTAACTCTAACTCCGATCATTGTGATCTGAGTAATCAAATCGTTCAGACTAATCTATCCGTTCAAAGAATCCAAGTTAACTCTCTGACAACGGCTGAAACACAGAAGCTATTTGAAAAGTATCCAAAACAAAGCATTGAAATTAAAACATTGAATTGCACACTGACATCGTCCATGAAAAGCAGTAACGGAAGCTTAAGTGAAACCAATATTATAAACAATGTGGAGGCCAACTCATGAATTTACTCCAATGTGAAAACAAAAATGCGAATCAATGTTTTTTTGCTGACATAAATTATAAAGAAGAAATTAACCAACTCCGTATGCAAGAATATGCCAAGGCGAGCGGATTTATCGTGGATCTATCTACACTCAAATGGAAATCATCTGATGATGAAAGTTATATTATGGTCGCAAAAAATGAAACTCAAATTGTCTCTACCATGCGAGGAGAAATCATCAATAATCTTTCTTTACTGGAGAAAAAACTTGAATGTCCTTGGAATTATCCCATACAAATCAATATGCCAGTCCTTTTACTTAGTCGTGCCGCAACCGACTCATCCTATCGTTCATCAGGATTGAATCTCGTTTTGAGATATTGGTTTTTACGATTAGCACTCCATCATAATGTTCGTTATGTTGTTGGAACTTTTGTCGCTGGTTCGCCACGCGAGAACTCTTTACGTGAAATGGGTTATCAGTTTTTTGAAAATCCACTTGGCTGGCAGCAATCTACTTATCGTTCTGTACGCGAAGTTAAGATTGTTGTTTTAGATATGAAGACACATGGAGAACAAGCCCTTCATTATTGTCTTAATCGCGTTTCCAAAACAATAAATGAGTTTTCCTTTGATGAAGATTTTCCAGAATTAAAATATGTAAGGAGTATATAATGACAACAGGATCCTATCAATTTGAAAACTTAGAGAGTCGAAACCTGGAAGCATCACATTTGGCAGAACGAGCTGTACTCAGACTTGAAGGTTTTCCTGATTTACTCATTCGTCATGGATTTCCTACAACAGGAAAAATACTTGAAGTTGGAGTTGGTCACGGCATTCGCGCTCGAATGATGGCTGAAAAATTTCCACAAGCTCAAATCATTGGTGTTGATCGCAGCGATGAACTTTTGAGTGAAGCAATGAAGCAAAATCAAAATGTACCAAATCTTTCGTTTGTAGAGGCTGATCTTTATCAATTACCATTTTCAAATGACAGTTTTGATTTTATCTATGCCCGATTAGTCTTCATGCATCTTACAGACCCTATCACTGCAATTCAAAGTCTCAAGCGTGTATTACGTCCGGGTGGTCGGATTCTGATTGAAGATGCCGATCGAGATTGTATGTTTTTTGAACCTATACCAACAAGCTTTTCTAATTTTTGGAATAAAGTTCAAGAGGGACAGCGGCGACTCGGTGGGGATCCCAATATTGGACGTAAACTGACTCCCTATTTTAAAAAAATGGGATTACAAAAAATCAACACAGAAGTGCAACCCATTATAGGTGACGGCAAAGAAATTGAATTTTTAGCTCGCACACTTATGCCTAGCTTAAATATTTATCTCGAACCCCAACATCGAGCAGAGGGAGAACGTGCTATTCAAGACTTGCATCATCTATCTCGCGATTCGAGTGCCTCCTTTTATCATTTTTGGTTTGTTGTAAGTGGAGAGAAAAATGATTAAAATTACAGAGCTCATTTTAAAACCCTGTAGTTTTGGTGGTACTAATGAACCTGAACAGGTTGTGGCACTAGCCTCAGAAATCGATTCCGGTCGTATACAACACGGAGTTTGGGAAAGTGGTCCCGGTGAATTCAATCTTAAATTCAATTGGCATGAAACAGCTTACATACTCGATGGTCGTGCCGACATTGAAAATCTTCAAACTGGAGAAAAATATATTCTCTGCCCACAGTCCATGATGAGCTTTGAGCAAGGCTCATACTGGCGGTGGCGTATTCCATGGAAAGTAAAAAAAATATTTACTGTTGTAGAGTCAAGTCAATGAAACTATAGGCAAAAATAACCGAGATCTAGAAAATATCCTGGTTCAAACATTTGACGCGAATGAGACACTAATTAATCTTAAAATCAAACGACGTCTTACAATTATGATGGACCTCAATGTTATTTTTGTTAATATTATTTTAGATTTATTTATTGCTGTTTTTTTATTTCCATCAGGAATCTCATGACATTGATTAATTTTGTATCGAGTTCATGGCCCACTGCTAGAGCCTCCAAATTCGATGTCGCTATTGGAAGTAGTTGCGAAACATCCAATAAAAATAATAACCATAATTGGAAAAATTAATTTATTTGAAAATTGCCATACAATGCTAGTGTATGGCAGGTTCTAGTTAAAGAATCTTACTGACTTTTTTTGTCTCAAACACCAACACTTTTGTAGCTAACTTAACTGAACATTGCAAACGCAACTGTGCCGAGTTACAAGTACCCATTAAACTACTTACCTTTTGCATAGGCGACTCTATGGAAAATACTGTAAATGAACCTTTTGACAACCTACGAAGTAAAACAGATAAAAGCCTCCAAGAGGAGCGACTCAAAACTGATGATTTTTTAAATCAAAAAAGCCAGACAGTCACTGATGTTGCCGAAGAAATAATTCGCAAAAACAGGATCGCCGCTGACAAAAAACGTGAACACGCGCGCGCGGAAGATGATTTTGATAAAACAGAGAGTCGTCGCACATCGAACAACATACAATCTACAACATCGGACGACAAGAGCTTGATACATGAACGAAAACGATCTGACGAAGCTCAGAATATGGAGCGAGAGAAGGAAGATCTAGTCCACTCAAAAGAGCAGTTTCAGAAACGATTGATTGCTGATTCTCTCCTAGAGGGTGAGCGAATAGAAACGGATACAAACCTACTTGATGAACGCCACAATCTCGATTTAGTGTCCGAAAAAAAATCAAAGCTACTATTAGAAGAAAAGATTTCCCATGATTTGACGAAAACTAACCTCATAACACGAGATCAGTTCCTCGCTGTCGTAAGTCATGACTTAAAAAATCCTCTCGGAAGTATTTCAATGAGTGCTGAATTGATGAAGTCCGGCCTTTCCTCATCAGAATTAGATGTAGAAAGCCTTCGCTCCTATCTAGAAATTATTGAGCGAAATGCCACGCACATGAACCGGATGATCAACGACTTACTCGACGTAGAGCGCATGGCAAATGATAAGCTCATTATAACGACTGAAAAGTATGACCTCTGCGACCTTTTGCGTGAATGCAGAGACCTTTTTTCTCCTATTGTAAAGAGTAAGTCATTTTCAATGACAATTGCAACGTGCTCAACCCCATTATATGCCGCGATTGACCATGATAGAATACTTCAGGTTTTATCAAACTTAATAGGTAATGCACTGAAATTCACTCCCAACGGTGGCGCCATCTGCTTGTCCGCTCAGAAACACACAACAGAAATCGAAATTTCAGTGACCGATAATGGTCCAGGAATTCCAGAAGACAAGAAATCTAAAATTTTTGATCGATTTTCCCAATTAGGATCAAATGATCGGCGCGGGCTTGGCTTGGGTCTTTATATTGCTAAGTGGATAGTTGAAGCTCACAAAGGACGAATTTGGGTTAACTCAACACCTGGTAAAGGAAGTACATTCTCCTTTGCAATCCCAATTACCAAGTGAAGATGAACTAAATTTAAACTTAGTTTTTTTAATATGGACTACAGTGATAAAACTGAAGAGCTTCTCAGAGCATAAAACTGATGCAGGGCTTTGAACTGATTTCAAAAATCATCTAATTAAAAAAACGAGGGGCAACTGCTCCTCGCTACAAGTAGGCTTTTTCGAAGGGTTAGCTCAACAAATCTATAACACATCTTCATACCTACTTCCAAAATTTTCGGCATAATTGATCGAACATTTCATCTTGGATTTGAAACATTTTTTGAGCCTCTTTTTGATTTTTTTCATGATCATATCCAATTAAATGGAGTATACCGTGAATTAACATGTACCCTAATTCTTGTCGAAAACTTAAGTCGTGTTCTTCAGCTTGCTTTTGTAAAACCTGAGGGCAGAGTACTAACTCACCGAGCGACTCAAACCCATCCCCATCAAAACTTAATACATCGGTCGCATAATTTTTTTTTCGAAATTTTAAATTTAGTTTTTTAGCTGGAGTGCTATCGAGAAAAATTACTGTGAGATTTTGATTTTTTTGCATCAATTGAGATTTACTGGTTCCATGTTTTTTATTTGGAACAGTCCCTTTTTGAACACTCATTTTTTTTTCTTGAAGAAAAAAATAAATCTCCAACACCCATTGGTTAATAAATGTTTTTGGCATTCTACATTCAGAGGAATTAATTAAAATACATTCAATCATTTTGATACCTAGACAAGAACTCACTCCGCTCTTTACTTATAGATGGGTCCGAAATTAATGGGACATTCGTTGTCTTCGTCGTCGGTTTGTGCGCCCTACAGGAAGTAGGGCTCCGCACCTCCTCCTTGAACGCCTCTTTCGCATTAATTTCGGACCCATCTATAGATTTTGCTAAAATAAGGTCAACATATTTATTGAAATAAACCCGTCTTACTCACCTCATAGACTTGGCGGGGTTACCCCTTCACAGAGGGGTGCCGGGATATATCTCATTCGATTTGAATTTTCCACCTCGAATATGAAACAATTCAAAATAGTTTCTTATCGTCCACATCAACATTTGTCAGAATCGTCTAATTTGGTGACTTCGAAAGTAATTTCGCGAATGCGACTAACTAGACTCTTCCTCATTATTTGGTTTTTCTTTTAATAAGTAAGTATCCTGAATAGCCTTACTTTCAGTTGTCGAAGTGGTTTTCTTGCTCCCACCTCTCAACTTTCTAATTGAGGTCTCATTAGGTTTATTTAGATGTTCACTCACATCAATTGTGACATCACCATAACAATGCAACTGACAAGAAAGTCTTCGATGATCCACAAAATAACCCGAACCAATCAAATTAATTTCGGCTTTTGAAGGTGGAAGAACATAATTTTCACCTTCAGTAATTCGCACACGACACTCTGAACAGGCCGGTACGCCTTTACAAACAGTTCTAATGGGAATTTTATTAGCAAGGCCCACCTCGAGCACTGTTTGCTCAGGAGTTATTTCTACTACTTTATTCATGGGTAGAAATGTAACCTTCATAGTCCCTACTTTCCTTTATTACTATCTTGCATATTCAACGGCACGAGTTTCGCGAACAACAGTCACTCTCACCGCACCCGAATATGGCATTTCTCTTTCAATCTTACGAGTGATATCTCGAGCCAACATAACTGCTTGTTCATCAGTTACTTTCGCCGATTCCACCATCACTCGCACTTCACGACCTGCTTGAACTGCAAAAGTTCTTACCACTCCATCAAATCCATTTCCTATGGACTCAAGATCTTCGAGCCTTTGAATAAAATTATCCATATTTGGACGTCGTGCTCCAGTACGAAGTGTTGATAGAGCATAGGCTGTCTGAACAATTGATGAAATCAATCCCGGATTTTTATCATCCCCTTGTATCCCCTTGATGGCTTGAACGACGACTTCTGGCTCATTATGCTTCTTCGCAAAGTCTGCTCCAACAAAAGAATAATGACCTTCAGCATGATGATCCACAGCTAAACCAATATTATGTAATAATCCAGCTCTACGAGCCATCTTAACATTCGCCCCTAATTCGGCTGCAATGAGACCAGAAATATACCCCACTTCAAGCGCTTGTTGATAGGCATTTTGCAAATGAGTAGAACGATATTTTAAGGAACCCAGTGCCTTCAATAACTCTGGATGTAAGTTGGCGATTCCCAGTTCCACACAAGCCTTTTCACCATCTTCTTTTATTACCTTGGTCATCTCTGCCCTGGCTTTATCTGCCATCTCTTCAATACGTGCAGGATGCACACGACCGTCTTCAATGAGTTTTTCCAAAGTTTTACGAGCCACTTCTCTTCTCAAAGGATCAAAACAAGAAATGACCACTGACTCTGGAGTATCATCAATGATCAAATCCACTCCACATACCGCTTCAATGGTTCGAATGTTTCGACCTTCACGACCAATAATCTTACCCTTCATTTCATCTCCGGGAAGTGCCACCACACTTACGGTGCGCTCTGAAGTGTATTCGCCTGCATAACGAGCCATAGCTTGGGCCAGCAGACGTTTTGCTCGCCGGTCAGCTTCTTCACGAGCTTCATCCTCAAGCTTTGCAATGGTCTTTGCCGCTTCTTGCTTAGCTTGGTCTTCAAGAGCTAACATTAACTCTCGCTTTGCTTCTTGATCTGTCATTGAAGCCACAGCCTGAAGTTTTTGCTTCAGTTCATCGATATGGGATTGAATCTTTTTTTCCATTTCTTTCAAACGCTGATCAGCAATAGTAAGCTTTTGATCCTTGTCTTTTAGAATTTGTAGACTTTTATCGTAATCCTCAATTTGCTTCTTCTTTTGATCGTCTAAATCCTTGAGTTTACGCTCTAACTGACTTTCTTGATTTTTCAATTTGAGTTTTTGTTTTTGGACATCGGCCTCAACACTTTTTCGTGCACGCACTTCAAAATCTTTGGCTCTGTTCTTAGAGTCCTTATCAATTTTTGCCGCTTCAGATTTAGCCTTATTAATAATACGCTCAGCCTCAATTCGTGCAGAACGTTTTTTGGTCTCGTCTTGATAACGTTTAACCAAAAAAACAATAAAACCTCCAAAGCCAAGGCCAGAAATTGCAGCAATTATTGCTTCAGTCATTTCTGCGTTCTCCTTCTATTACTTGGTTAGGGTGATGATTCATTAAAAAAATATTTTGCTCAGTAATTATAATATCCATAGAAATATCAAAAGACTCCCTCGGTAGATCTTCTGAAAATATTTGTGATTCAAAAGCTAATCCAACTTTTAATCCCTTGAAACCTTCAAGGGCCCTATCATAAAAGCCAAACCCTCTTCCCAATCGAGTTCCTTGCCGATCAAAGGCTAAGCCCGGAACGAGACAGGCATCCAAACTATTGATTTGGTATAACTCACTTATTGAAGGATCTGGCTCTTCGATTCCAAATGAACTCTTAATCCAAACACTTGGATTAAGATAGAATTCGAGATTCTGTTCTTTTACTCTAGGATAGACCCATCGAATATGCTGATTTTGTTGAATTGACGGAGTAGGAGAAACCTCTCCAGAAATTGGCTGATATGCAGACCAAAACCCCTTTTTCTTTTTTAAAAAGGAACTTAAGTTTAAATCAAAGGTTTGCTGCTTATTTTTAATTGAATCAACTTGCTGAGCTTTAATCCGGCGTAAAGCTTCAGCACGAGCCTCAACTTTAACTTTCCTGATATTTTCCAATTTGATTCCTCATCCAAGTGAATTGCTGAGGAATGTCATTTATAATCAAGGATACCCAGGGCAAGAAAGACTCAATTAACGATTCACAAAAACCATAAAATCTTTTAAATAGAAAGTAAATTCCAGAAGTTAACTGATTATATAAAACATGGAACTTGAAACTTTCAGGAAAGAAATTAAAGATTTGTCTTCCGAACTCGAAAAAAGAATTTAGGAAAGGAACAAATGAAAAGAGTAAAGGATATTTAATCATATTTAACCCCACACTCATTTCATACCCTCACTTGATTTAAAAACACTCCAAAACAGAATAATTTTGCTTAGTCTATATAATCACTTGCTTGTCCGCAATGACTTTATTGATACGACGGAAAGCATTGAATTAACAAAACTTCTCAAAAACTGCTCATATTGCAAGCTATTCGCAGTATCACTCCTTTTTTATTTATCAAGAGTGTTTGAAAAGACATCAATTTCCAGTAATTAGCCTCTATTATATGAGTCTAAATTCAAGAAAGTTCAACAACCCCAAATACCTATCGATCATTCGAGCACTGACAGAATGGATGACCACCAGCTAAATTACATACCAAAGATGCTTTAGGTTTTTTTAAAACTGCTGATAATTCAAAGACTTTAAAGTTTTTAAGCTTATAATTAACAACAGGTTCCGTCGGTATCTCGAAACGCTCCCATCGTTCATCAGTTTCAATTTCTTCTGCATGCCCAAATTTTAACATTTTTTCTATATCCAATACTTCTTCTTTATCGGGAGAAAAAGTTTCTGCATAGCCCACACCATCTTTTAATTTATAAAACTTTAAACGATATTTCTCTTTACCCTTTAATGATTCTGCTAATAGATAAAACTCCACTCTCCACTTTTCTCCAGCCTGATTTTTATAAAATAATTCACGATAATAGATTTTTGATTGTTTCATACCATAAATTCGTTCAATTTTTGTTTTTAAATTATCTAGACTGGTTGTTTCTTGCGAAGAAACAAACCCCTTCAGCCTATCTAAGCAATCCACAATAGACTTTTCATTCTGCTCTTGTGGTATACGACTAAACGCTGCGGGATCACGAGTCTTACCCCATTCACCGTAAGCGAAATGAACTATAGACAAGACTAAACTTAGTATAGGTAAAATTAAGAGTTTCAGCTTCATCTTCACTAAACTATCATTATTTGTTATTGATTTGAACTAAGGTTAAAGATTCTGGACTTTTAGACTTAGAAAGTTATAGTACTTCAGACCTTTGTACACACATCTCACGATTTGTTTGCAATAAAAAGTTTTGCCCAATCGATCTAAAGAGTTGCGACATATTATGAAGCTATATGTTTTCTTCTCGAGTAATTAGAAGAGTCTCCTCTTCATAATGTCGAATAAACGCATCAAGATTCAGGCCTGTTTACTCAAATCCTCCAACTTCTTATTTATAAAGCAAGTATCTGATCAAAGGGCTCATGAACACTATCGTTTCATCATTTGTAATTGATTTGAATAATCGTTAGAGATTCAGGCCCTTTTGGTTTAGCGACTATAACTTCATCTCCCTCTTTTTTTCCCAAGAGTGATGTTGCAATGGGAGAGCGCCAAGAAATCTTTCCCTGAGCAATATCTATTTCATCTTCTCCAACAATTTGATAACTTTGCTCTTCACCATCTTCATCTTCCACCACAACACTCGCGCCAAACAAAATCGTTTCGCTTTTTAGTTGTGAAGGATCAACCACTTCGGCATTTTCTAATCGCCCCATTAAAAACCGCATCCGACTGTCGATTTCTCTTAATCTGCGCTTTCCATAAATATAATCAGCATTTTCTGAGCGATCACCATTACTCGCTGCCCAAGCAACTGTTTCAACAATCTTAGGTCTTTCCACTTGCATCAACTGTTGATATTCAGCTCGCAATTTTTCTAAACCCGCAGGCGTAATATAGTTCTTCTTTTTCATCTCATAACTTTCTTAGTGTGAAGAATAAGCTCAAAAAAGCAAAAAGCTATTCTCGTACTTATCGCTATCACAAGCCCTAAACTAAGGCTCCCGATAATTCGAGCATGAGTTCTTTTACTGATAAAAGTCGATCAATTTTATAGGCATTATGCCCAACTGTATAAAGTTCTTTTTCATTTTTATTACAGTTGGTTGCAGCTAATAATCCATTACAAATACAAAATGTTTTTTCATTCTCCTCTTTGGAAGGACAATTTCCTTTATTAAGGAGATATCCCTTGTCACACTTGGGTGGTCTCAATCGTGCCAAAGCTTCTTGATAAAAAGGAGAATTTTTGAGAACTCGAAAAAGCATACCACAGGGAGAACCTGGCCGATCCGCCAACTCGATATCCTCTTCAGTCGAATCAATGACCATCTTTTTGTATTCTTCATTAGCTCCACTTTCAAAGGTCGCTAAAAAACGCGTGCCCATCTGCACCCCTGAACACCCCATTTTAAGGTACTTAAGAATGTCATTATGAGAATAAACTCCTCCAGCTGCAAAAACAGGTATCGCCAGTTTCCATTTATTGAGTACCTCTAAAATTTCTTCTATCAAATTTTCCAGTTTATTTTTAGGATCCTTAGCTTCCTCTCTTGTTTTCCAAGCAATATGTCCCCCTGCTAAAGGTCCCTCAACCACGATTCCATCTGGAATTCGATTTGATCTAGCCCATCTTTTTAATACCACATCAACCGCACGACCTGATGATAGAATAGGAACTAATGCGACTTCATCTTTTCGAGGATGGGATTTCACCATTTCAGGAAGTGCTAGGGGTAATCCCGCACCACTGATGATCACATCTACACCACCATCCATAGCGCCCAAAACGGAGTCTTCGTATTGATTAATCACAGCCACCATCACGTTCATTCCAATGGCCCCAGCACTATTACCACTGATTGCTTTAGCATCAATTACATCTTGGGCTGCTGCTTCTCGGGCTTTAAACTTACGACCATGACGCGCTCCTACGATTCGATCAAGTGCGGCGCTCGATAAAACACCCAATCCACCCTCTTTTGCCACAGTACCGGCCAAACGAAAGTTAGAAATTCCAATTCCCATTCCACCCTGAATAATAGGAAGCTGTAATTTTGTTTTTCTAATATTCACTTCTGGCAACATAGTATGTCTCCTTATTGATCCAGAGCTTAGTCCTATTTCTTTGGTTTAGGCTAGCTCAATATCCATTTTCATTTCACTCGTCTTTAGACGAGGCCTGAATTCATCCCTATTATTTATTCATTAATAAGTAATTCAAAGTAATTTTAATTGCAACCCTACTTTAGGTTTAAATCAAAGGTCTATATTTAAATAAGCTTTATTGATTTTCTTCTAAACTACTAACTTTTCAAATGTTTTTTCCGATAACACCACTGGAGGTATATGTGGTCTCCAGTATAAAAAGAACCGCTTTAGCTACTGCTGTAACAGTACTTGGTTGTGCTGTTACATATGTGTGGCACATAAAAAATGAACCAAAATCAATGGGCGATTCAGAATCGGACGTGATCGCTTATATTGCTACAACAAAAAAAGAAATTCATCGCAAGGGCTCTAATAATGCTCTGTGGGAGCCAGCTGAAGAACTCGATCGCTTACGCTCTGGTGATTCTGTCCGAACCTCTGGCGATTCTGAAGCCCGGATTCAATTTTATCAATCTCAAAGATATATTGATCTTGAAGCTGACTCTATGATCGTTATTCAAAAACAAGAATCTGAAATCAATTTAGAACTTTTAGAGGGATCACTTTTCGTAAACGGAGTCGACAAAGCGAGTGGTTCTGGTGCTGCCGAGCCTAGCAAAAGCACTCTGACCTTGAAATCTCAAGGTGGAAAAGTCGATTTGTCAAAATCAACGGCACAACTATCTGGTTCTTCTAAAGACAAAGTGGATCTAAAAGTTATAAAGGGTTCGGCACAATTTATTAAGACCAGTGGGAAATCAGAAACAATTCAAGAAGGCAAAGTTGGTGGCATTGGAAAATCTGGAATGCAAGTGAATGCTGAAAAAATTAAAATCATGTCTCCAGATAATTCCAAACCGTATTTTACCAATGCACTTTCTCCCACACCGATCATTATTAAATGGTCGGGCTTTCCGACAAAAGCCAAAATTACATTAGAGAGTGGAACCAACAGAAAAAAATTAGAACCCACTCTAACAGAAAAAAAATCATTCGATCAGTTAAGCATTATTTGGAAGCCGGGAGTTTATTATTGGAAATTAAAGGCTAGTGATCCTGATACAAAAGCGGACTTAGGAGAAAGCTCAATTTATAAAACAGATGTGATTGGAAGATTTCCTCCAACACCAATTGCTCCTGAGCCTAATTTTGTTTTGCAAACTAGAAAACCCACTGAAAATATCACATTACGTTGGAATACACCACAAGAGTATAAGGATGTCTTAGTAGAACTTCAGAATGATCGAACAAAGCAAAATATATTTGGCAAAAGACTACCGTCTTCTGTTGATGCGCAAGATATTCCGAATCTCCCATTGGGAACTTATTCTTGGAAGCTCACGGCATTTCCAGCTGATGGTAGTGAACCCTTAAAGAGTCCTGATTATCGCTTTTACATCAATGAAAAGAAGTTAGTGAAAATTCCTATTGTTTGGAATTCAAATCTACAAGAAACGCAGTACTTCCTCACTGATCCCAAACTCTCACTCATGTGGGATACAGAAGCCATGGACAGAGTTCATAAGTGGAAAATCCAAATTGCTCCTGATGGAACAGATATCTCCAAAGTTGAAGCCATTGAATCCTGGCAACCTAAGTTTGAAAAAACAGTAACTAAACCGGGGCGCTATTTAGCTTTCGTCTCAGCTTTAGACGAAGAAAATGAACCTATTGGAAACTCCGAAGTGAAACCCTTTAATATACAACCACTTCCACTTTTGATTGCTCCAAAACTACTCCCTGACGATTCTAGTGAATTTTTAGCAAGACCTGATGGAACTTTTATTTTGCATTGGAATGCTGTAAATGAAGCCAGTAATTACGCAATCTTAATCAAAGATAAAGATGAAAAAACAGTAACTCAAGTTAACTCAACAATACCAAATTTAAAACTCAGTAATTTAATGCCTGGATTATACACTGTAGAAATTAATGCTATAGATAAATTTGGCCGCGATGGAGAAAAATCTCAAAAACGCAAAATTCAGGTTCCAGATAAAAGTGAAGTTAAAGCACCGACCTTAAAGAAAATAAAGGTAAACTAAAAAATGAAGCTTTGGCGTTTTAAAAACCTTCAATCAACAGACAGCAAAGAAACACCCGTAAGTTTTCTTTGCTGTCTGTTGATTGTATCGATTTATTCGATGCCCTGTGTTTCACAAGAATTAAAAGATTCCAATGCACTTAATGCTTCAAAAATACCCAGCAGTTCAGACTCTCCAAACTCTTCGAAAACTCTCGATGTTCAAAATAATTTAGCGAATGAAACTTCAATTCTCGATAGCGAAACTCCCGTCCCATTATTAAATCATGTGAAGGTGCCTGATCGTACAAGACGAACAACTAACTTTGAATGGTCACCTGTTGTAAAAGCAAAATCTTATGAAATAGAAATCACTCCTATTGGACGAGCTGAAGGTCAAAACACACCTTATAATTTTACTGTTACTAATCCCAGCTGGGATGGAGAACTCAAACCTGGTAAATATTCCATGCGCCTTCGCTCAAGAGACAAAAGAAATGTTCCAGGTGATTGGAGCAATCCAGAAGTATTTCAAGTTAAACTCTACGCACCAAAACTTTATAGTCCTTTGGCACAAGATGAAATTCAATCAAGTAGTGCAGAGTCTCATTCTCTTACTCTCCATTGGGAGGCACAAAGTGAAGCCTCACTTTATAAAATTCATATTGAAGATGAAAATAAAAATTTTATAAAAGATCTAGAAACTTCAAAAAATGAACTCACGTTAAGCGTACCTGTAGCAAGAAAATATCAATGGTCTATTATTGGACATGATTTGCAGGGCAACGAAGGAGAACCACTGAGTGATGTCATCCCATTTACCATTGTAGGCAAACAACTCAATACGCCTCAAATTATAACTCCAGAAACATCTTTTGTGCGTCAATTAAAATGGCAACCTTCAATGTATGCACAAAAATATTCCTATATTTTATATCGTAGGGATAAATTAAAAAGTAGAAAATGGATTAAATTTCAAGATGGAGAAACTCAAAATAATTTATTCATTTTTAATCCAAAATGGAAAGGGGGGGAATACAAACTATCTGTGACCGCCCACGCTCCCCTTCGCATTAATTCTAAAACTTATAGTATTAGCTTTGATGTGGCCACAGGGTACCGTTCCATTGCTGCCGAAAAGCGTGCTACACTTCGAAAATCCATTGTTAGAACCAACGATTGGTATTTTATTGCAAGTTATTTTATCACACAAATTCAATATCAATCACGAAATGGTGATAAAGAAGTTGATTCTAGTTTTTCTGCAATTGGCGGAACTGGTCGTCTTGGAGTGGGATACTTCTCTTCAGATAATCCATATGGTTTTCTTGGAATTATTGATTATAGTGGCTTTACAATCGACAGTCAGACTTATAAATATCCAAGTGCAGAAGCGCATGGAACCTATAGAGTCTCTTCTGATTCCTTGGGTGAAATTCGAGTTTCAAGCGGTTTTTATTTAAAAGAACTACCAGAAATTATCGGTCAATCCACGAGCGATTTTAAAGTTAAAACTATTGATACCTTTGGAATGCATGGTGGTGGTGAATATTGGTATCCACTCACATCAAAATTAGGACTCCAAATAAATGGTAGGGTTTATTATCCTATCAGTGGAAAAACGCCAAGTGGTGCTAAAATTAATCCAAGCCCAAGTCTTCAGTTTGGATTCCTGGGAAGTCTTAGATTAAACGAAAAAGCCACAGGACTAATGGGTTATGCTTATCGAAAAGATCAAACGAATTACAAAGTGACAGATAATACCTCTTTGGCCGATGGATTTACAACTAACACAAGTTCAGTTGTAGGGCATTATCTAAATTTTTTGTTAGAATGGGATATTTAAGGGAGCAAATATGAGATTTCCAATCTTTGTTAAAACAAACTTAATTACAATTGTCTTGCTACTCTTTGCGGCTCTTCCCATTACAATTTGGTCTACCAATGAATTTGAAAAAACATCTCGTTATCAAGAAGAAGATATTAATCTTCGCCTAGCCTTTTCTAAAGCGAATGAATTGAATTACATTATTGATAATGCAACTGAAAAAGCTCGTAATCTAGGAACATTAGTATTAAACACTCTAAATGAAGTCTCACCAGATACAGAGAATAAGCTAGATTCGGCATTCAATCAAAATAAAGATATTTATGCTCTTGATCTTTACTCTGTTGATCCAATAACTCAAAAAACTAAACTCCTCAAACGACTCACGGAATCCAGTCGATTTACTCCCTATAAATATGACATCTCCTATATCGATCAGCTCAGAAAGTCTCAAAATTTTCCTATTCAAAGTATTCTCCAAAATAAAATGATCATACAAAATTCTAGCGTTCCAAAAGGAATTCCTCTTTTTACTATTGGATTGCCTCTCGCCAAAGATTTGCAAGGTAAAATCTCACACATAGTTATTGCTGATTACAGTCTTGCTAGGCTTCAAAAGTCATTTAGTGCCAATGGCTATAGAACTTTTTTTCTAGTCGATGAAAAGGGAGTCACGCTTGCTCATCAAGATGATAATCAAGCTGTAAATAGAACTAATTTAAAATCACATCCTATTGTTAATTTAGCACTTTCAAGTAATGAACCTAACAATCAAACTCGTTTTTATGATTCAAAGAAAAAATCCTACTTTTATGGAACCTATGTTCGTTCTTCACTCAATACCTATATAATTAGTATTGTTCCAGAAGACGTGATTCTGCTTCCAGCACGAAAAGTACGACACGGTGCCTTTTTCTTTCTTGGTATTTTAATTTCAATTTCATTATTAGGAGTTTTTATCTTTTCGATGACTATCACGAACCCCATCGAAAAATTAGCTAGTCTGATTAAAGTTGTTGCTAAAGGAAATTTTAGTGTTTCAGCCAGACGACTTATCCGTTCCAAAGATGAAGTCGGTGATCTAGCTAAAGCCTTTGATAATATGACTGAAGGTTTAAAAGAACGCGATAAAGTGAAAACACTATTCTCTAAATTCCACGGCTCATCGATTACAGAAGATTTACTCAATAAACAAGTGGGTGTTGGTGGGTCCAATAAAGAAGTAACTATTTTTTTTAGTGATATTCGAGGCTTTACCTCGTTTTCAGAAAGCCGAACCCCAGAAGAAGTTGTTGGAATGCTCAATGAATATTTTGCAATCATGGTTAAAATTATTCAACAAAATCATGGTATTGTTGATAAGTTTATTGGCGATGCTATTATGGCTGTATGGGGTGCACCAAAGACCTCCTCCAGAGACGCTCAAAATGCTGTTCGCGCTTGTATTGAGATGCGAAAAGCACTAGCTGAATTAAATACAAAACGAAAAAATATTGGGCAACCTCCAATCATGATTGGAATGGGACTCCATACTGGCCCTGCTATTTCTGGAACCATAGGTTCGGATGATCGAATGGAATATACAGTTATTGGCGACACAGTTAATATGACATCAAGGATCGAAAGCTCAACGAAAGCCTTTGGTACCGACCTTCTCGTTAGTGAAGCTACAGCAAGTGCCGTAGAAAAAGAGTTTGCAATTGAAAAAGCCGGCGCCGCGGAAGTTAAGGGTAAATCAGAGCCACTTAATCTTTACAAAGTAATTGGGTATAAATCAGAATCAGGTGAAATTACTATTGTTCAAACTCCCTACTCTTCTTACGCAGCAGAGCACGCTGAGAAAGTAAAAGTTGCTTAAAGAAACAGAATTTAATCAAGAAAATATGTATCTCTTATTTTGAAAACACATTTTTTGTAATTAATAACTTTTATTAATTATTGCATCATTGATAATATCTATCATTATTATTATCATTTAATAGTTGATTTATTTCGCAGCTCTAATACATTCACCTCGAGTGTCGATCAAACAAATTCAACTTCTATGAGGTTTTTTATGAAAAATAATTATTTGCTATTTTTAATTATATTTATTTCAACTGTTGGAAATGCAAAGTCCTCTAACTATAAATGTACTGTGAATGAAATCTACAATGGGCAGAGACAACAAGAACTAACTCTAAATATTCACTCTAGTTCTGAACAAGCTGAAGTAATTACCCAATCAAAGCTTAAAGCAAAAGTTTGGACCTATGTCGGTCTTTTGGGCATCAGTATTGAGAAAGAACGTACTGTCCTAACGCAATCTAGAACACCTGAACTTAATTTCACAAGCAATGAGCTTTGGTATACTACAAACGAACAAAATGATAAACTTTGGGTATCATGCATTGTAGAGTAAATATCAGTTTATTTTTTTCTTATTCATTAGTCTTTATTTGTCAGAATTTGATTTAGAAAATAAGGAGCCCTGGTTTCAATCCAATAGGAAAGCTGATTATTTTTATTTTTTGATATAAATCCAACGTGACCTCCATTTTCAGCAAGTTCCATCATAACTGAATTAGAAAGTTCCATTTCATCAGGAATAATTTCAGGAGGAATAAAGGGATCATCTTTAGCATGTATAATAAGCGTTGGTGTTTGAATTAATTTTAACTTTTGTCGAGTGCTACACACATTGTAATAGTGTTCAGCTCCTTTGTATCCATGAATAGGTGCTGTAATAAACTCATCAAAATCAAAAATCGTATTAATATTCCACAATGATGGAAGCTTTTCATGTTGTTCAAATTTTTTATAAAGTTTGATATTTTTTTTATATTGTTGCCACTTCATAAAAGTAAGTAAATATTGTTCATAAATTTTAGAAAACCCTTGCTGTAATCTTGCTGTAGCCTTATCTAATTGCAAGGGTGCAGAAACAGTAATTGCCGCGAAAAGTTCTGATTGACCGGCGCTCTCTGATAACCAATTTAAAAGAATACTGGCACCAAGCGAGTAACCAATTGCTGCAATAGGGCGATTGGGAAATCTATATCTTAATGTTGCAACAAGAAAATTCAAATCCTCTGAGGAGCCACCATGATAGCCAGTAACCCTTATATTCGGTTCACCACTACAACCCCTTAAGTTCAAGGCAACAGATGCAAAACCTTTGCCAGCTAATGCACTTTGTAAACCCATTATATATTTAGCCTTAGATGAACTGGCAAGACCATGTATCAAAATAACTAAAGGCAAAGATTCCTTTTCATACCAATCTATATCAATAAAATCCTGATCCAATGTTAATAGTCGCTCTCTAATGGTTTTAATTTTTGGACTTGCTCGTAATAAAGTTGGCCAAAGTGTTTGTAAATGAGAATTTTTAAGTAATGGATGAGCTTCAAAAGTACTTTTTACTATTGTTCCACCTTTAAATAACTTCAATTTAATCCTCTATCTTAATTATCAGGAGTGTCTTTACCAACAGAATCCCA
>Ga0154020_10001753_pt1 | contig 26615 bp, 33 predicted proteins | sample Klosneuvirus_201_FD_109709 | JGI IMG/M metagenome (GOLD analysis project Ga0154020, IMG submission 109709) | Active sludge microbial communities from wastewater, Klosterneuburg, Austria - Klosneuvirus_20160825_MG | ecosystem: Engineered > WWTP > Aerobic digester > Activated sludge | place...
ATCCATTTTGTATCTCCTATTTATGGGTTTAAATTTGTATATGTTTTTAATACTGGATCATATAAATAACCAATGTCAACAAAATCAGATTCTTCTAGTTGTACTAAATAACATCCATGATGACATTCATATTTAGAAATTCCATCCCATACTATTTTATTTTCAACTATATTTGTTTCTCTATTAATCATTGCATATTTATTCATAAAATCCCCTTATTTATGCAAAAGATACTACAACTAAGTATCCATTGGCTCCATTTCCTCCTGCTCCAGAGTTTCCTACAGAGTCAGTAGATGCTCCACCGCCACCTCCTCCAGCTCCATAATTACCACCATTATCGCCCGCGCCGGCGTTAGTAGTGTTTGATCCACCACCACCGCCTCCGCCACCACCAAAGATATTCTCTCCTATGATAGTTCCCACAGATGTACCTATAGAGCCTCCAGTGCTTATAGCACCTCCAGCTCCGCCAAGAGCATAAAGAGAATCTCCTCCGCTAGCTCCAGCTAGTCCTGTGTTAGATGTAGATACTCCTCCACCTGTTCCGCCTGGCTGAGAATATACCCCAGAAGCTTTAACTGGCGCAAATGTCGATGAATTGGGAACATTCGCAGGAGAAGACCCTGGTCTAGCTGTAACAGTCCCATGCACAAAGCTTGACCCTGCCTGACCCCCAAGACCCCCATAAAATGTAGCATACGTCCCAAAAGATGTATCTCCACCAGCGGTTCCTGCAGAACCATATGTACTGTTTGCTGTCTGAGAAGAAGCTCCACTTCCTCCAGTGCCGATGGTTACTGCTACTGTGGAGGTTATAGTCGAACAATCAAGAATGATAGATCCAGAACCTCCACCGCCGCCTCCTATACCCCCATACCGCGCAGCACCAAGGGGACCTTTTCTACCAGACCCCCCACCACCACCTCCGCCAACACCAATGACTTGTACTGATCTTGCCCAAGAAGGTTTTGTCCAAGTCCCAGAGCCTGAGAACTCGTCAACTTTAACTTTTGTAGGAATTATTGGTAAATTAATTGTAGGCATTATTTTAAGTCCTTAAATTTTTCATTGACAGTAGCTACTGTTATAGTTCCTGTACCAGATGTTTTAGTGTACACTACACGGAACCATCTAAAATAAACGTGCCAGTGATTCCAAAGCACAGTATCCGCAGCTGCAATAGAAATCTCACTTCCATCAATATCTTCCCACGATGATGCGGACACATTAGCATACTCATTAACATCATCGTTTGATGCTTGGAGTTTAAATGTTCCCACAGGACTTCCCGTACATACAATGGATGCAGAAAACCCTATGACGTGGTTTACACCAATGGCTGCAGATGTAATCGAGGCTGTCGATAAATCTGTTGATGATAGTAACCCTAGTATATTCATTTTTTCTCCTACAATTATTGATCTATTTTTCCTTTTAATTCACCTAATGCTTGTAAAACTTGATTCATTGTTGTTTGCAACGAATCAACCTTACTCCAAAAAACCTCATCTTTTTTTATATATTCTGCATGCTTCTCTTTAAAAGTTAAATCTAAATAAATTACCTTCGCTTCAAGACGAATAGCCCAAATAACCAAACAAAAAATAGCTACTAGTATAGGCCATAAGTCTACTATAGTTATTCCAGTTATCATCTAACCACCCACACCGGATCACACACCCAATATTTTTCATCGTGTGTTTGCGAGCAATTCTTACCAACTATTTTTGATGCACATCCGATTGATAAAAGTGTTAGTAAAATAATTATTGTTTTCATTTATCACCCTAAAAGTTTCCTGTCCTCACAATGGAGAAAAAGTTTTGATTTGAGCTAGATCCAAAAGTTGGTGAAGTTCCATTGTCATAAGATCTTATTGTCACTAGATCACCTGCTAACAGAGGAACACTATGAACAGACAAAAGTGGCCACATTGTAACTGCTGCTCCAGAGGCATTAACAACTCCAGTTTCATATTGAACACCATTAATAAACAGAGCAATGCCAGCGGTATTTCCTGCGGAATAAGTTGCATCATGTCTTGTCTGTGCTGATATAGAATAAACCCCGCTAACTGGAACCGTGTAAGTCCCCCCCGAATAAGCATTATGTGAGTCTTTTCTCTTGGTCCCAAAAGTCGTCGTATTATATGCGCTTGTTAATGTTCCAGTGGGAGGAGCTGCTGTATATAACGCTGATACACTTTCGCTTGCTGCAATTTGTGATGGACCAGACAAGCGTTCAATCTCAATAAAGTTTTTACCCGCAGTTGTAATTAAAGATTTAGATGTATTAGCGGCGTTATTAAAATAAATCCTTACATCAATATAGTCCCCAGCAACCAAATCTATCGTACCCCGTCCTCTAATCGGAGCTTTTTCGGCAGTTGTTGTCTCTACAACATTCAACCCGATTGTTGAGTAAAATGAGCCATTCTTGTACAAATCCATCTGTTGTGTTTCAGCTATGCTCCAAGCGGCATTGTCTAATAATACAGCCGCATTTACTACGTAAGTCCCAGGCACCTGAACGGTGTATTTCCAAGAGGCCCCTGTAGTAACTGCCGCCTGATAATCAAAACTCTTTGTACCAAAATCTATGATAGTTACTGTGTTATCAGATATCGATTGTCCTGCAGCGGTTTCATAACGAGAAGCAACTACTCGAGTGGAAGCATCGTTGGACATTACTGCAGAAGATGACCAGCCAGCTATAGGAACAATTAAATCAAAACTGATATAAACGCTATTGGCCCAAGCATTACCGTTAGCAGCGGCGGTGACTGTTGCCGTGGAGGTTTGTCTACCAAACTTAATATAGTTCGTAGTACCTGATAGAGGCGCTGTTAGGAAGTAAGTAGCGGACGCTGACTCTGTACTCGCAGCACTTCCGATTATGACAGTGTTACCAATCTTATTGGTATCAATGTTTACGTTTCCATCAACTCCACCGTAACCAAGAGTCATGCGAGCTTCGACGCCTGTATTAGTGCCAGTTTGGAAATATCCAAAAACTCTTAAACTATCGCCAATACGCTGAGACTTAACATTGATGTTTGTTACTGTTCCAAACCCAGTAAACGTAGGCGTATAAGCAACAGCATCAGTGATGGGAGATCCGTAAAGCTTAGCTTGAGGTCCCAAATTCCAATTATCGAAACGAATTGTGTAAGCCGTTGCTGTTGACGCGGCAACGTGGCCAATAAGCCTATATGATGTTGAGCTTGATGATGTTTGAAATTCAAAAGCAAATTTTTCAGCACTTCCAGAATTTTTAAGTTTAAAAGGAGCTGGCTGAATTAAAGCGGCGTTTGTTACGTCGTATATCCAAAACTGCAAATCGTCATCGGCGTAAGTTCCTGAAGCGATAACATAGTCAAAAGACCCTTGAAGAACTTTCCCCTTGTCTGCAGGGTTAATAGTAAAGTCGTAAGAAAAACCTTCGCCTTGTCTGTTTGCCGCTGAATGCGTCCAAAGAAAATTTGATGATCCTCTAAGGGAGGTGTCTGTAGATACTGCGTAAGTTGAGCTAGGTGAACCACCTGTCCCATCAACTGGAGTTGATGCCGCAGCATCAGCGTATGTGGTCCAAGATCCAATCGCAGACCCATCATAGTCTGTAATATAATTGATGCCGGAAGATCCACTACCTACTTCAGCCCAAGAGGTACCGTTATAAAAATTAAGTTTATTTGAGTCTGTGTTATAGACTTGAAGACCAGCGACAGGAGTAGCAATAGCATTTCTCTGCGCCTGAGTCATACGAGGCCCTACAAAGCCCTTTGTCGTACTCGTAAAATCAGCAATAGCAGAAGTGTCAAGCGTTGAACCTAATGCCAATGATGTGCCTGTAGCTGCGCCCAATACAGGCGCCACAAATGTTTTATTGGTTAAAGTCTGTACCTCATCCGTGGTAACAAGCGTCCCAGTTCTTCCTGACAAAAGACCGAGTTCTGTAGACGTCACAGCGCTCGACGAAATATTCTTATTAGCATCAGCCACCAGTGCTGTAGACGCTGTTAGACCCGAGGAGCGAATATTGCCTACCACATGGAGCGCTTCAAGAGGAGTAGGTGTACCAATCCCAAGAAAATTATTGGTGTTATCGTAGAATAAATTCGCGTTATCTTGCTGAAGAACTGGACCTGTATCTACAAATAAAAGACTTCCAGCTGTCCCACTAGTAACACCACCACCTATAGAGACCGCTGCGGAGTTTAACTGCCATGAAGTATTTGTACCGTCTGTCTGTAAAACTTTTCCAGAGTGGGTTGCCTGAGAAGGTAGAAAAGCGTTTAGCGCATTATTTGCCGTTGCCTGGCCAGAACCTCCACTGGCAATGGGAAGTATGCCTGTCACTCCTGTTGTAAGAGGTAAGCCGGTAGCATTAGTTAATGTGGCAGCAGAAGGCGTGCCTAAATTAGGCGTAACAAGCGTTGGGCTTGTCGCTAATACTAATGCTCCTGATCCCGTAGGAGCTGTTACCCCTGAAAGATACCCGAGTTCTGTCGGAGTTACCGCAGAGCTTGTTAGGATTTTACTTCCATCTAAATAGGGCACAGTGTTCGCTGTACCAGACGATATTATAGGAGAACTAAACGAAAATGACGCTAAAGAATTACTCCAAGATAAACCCCCTGAGCCATCCGTTGCTAGAAAATAACCAGAGGTTCCCGCCGATGCGGGAAGAGTGAAAGTATAGTCTGATCCAAGAGCTGGAGAAATGAGAGTAACCTTATTCGTCCCACTTGCCGCAGGTTCACTTACTTCAAGCTTCTGTGTCTGAATAATCCTATCTGCGCCCGTATAGCCTAGAACTGCTACGAGTAAAACTATAAAAAAAATAATAAAATTTCTCATTAATTTGACCTCGCTACTTCTGTCCATTTAGAGGTTGTCCCATTCCATACTAAAGATAATGTGCTAAAGGCTACAAGAACCATGCTTCCATTCATCTCCATGTTGGTAGAAGATCCAGAAATTGTCACCGAATTTGTAGCATGTGCCCCGCGCAATAGCAGCTCTTGACCATCAATCGTACCATTCTCGACAGCAGTCGTAGTATTTGCTGTTACTGGAGCAGCATTTCCTTGGACTGGAACAATTAATCTTTGTTTAGTCTCGTCAATAGTAATAGTTGCCGCAGCATTAACCGTCTGGGTAGTCTGCGAATAAAATCCAAAAATTCCCGAAGAAGAGAGAGTATTTGTGGTTTCCTGAATCATCATAGCAAGCCTGTCTAGCGCCTTCTCCACATTTTCCACATCAAGAGGAGATGCGTTTAAAAAATCATAAATCTGCGTGAGAGGGGTACTTCTATACACTGTCAGAGTCTCCCCAACAGCTGGAGCAGTGCCCGCTACAACAGTCGTGCCAGGATCTCCACCTGAGATAGTATATTCTACACCAGAGGTCCAGTATGTTACTACACCCCCAGAGTCCGTGAGTTTTACTTTTACTTGGGTGTTATTAAAAAATGTAAAAGGAATAGCAAAATTTACTGTTGAGCCATCCCCTGCAAAATCATCCGATGTAACTAAATTTGATAAAGCCATATCACTGCCCTAACATCTGCACAGGAGCAGATGCTCCGTCGCGGATAAATTGTTTTTGTGCGCCATAATACTCCATAAGTCTTTTGCTGTATGCCTCACTAAATTCAGGATCTTTTAGGATAAGCATTTTTGCCCTCTGTTCCGCTTGAGAAAATATTTTAGACACATTTCTAAGAGCGTCTTTATACTGTTTCTCTGATTGTTTTGACTCAAGTCTTTTCCACAGAGGGCTATTATCTCCCAAGGTGTTCTCTAAAACTTTTCTCAATGAAGGCCCCTGAGCCCCTTCATGAATATTTCCATAATACTGCATAAATTTATCATACTGTTGAGGTGTCATCTCAAAAGACATTCCTCTATCTGGAGCTAAACCCTCTAGGGTCCTAAGTGGAACTCGCATGCCTATGCCCAGTTCTGTACTTTCTCCAAAACGTATGCTCTTCCCAGGCATCCTAAGACGAAGCTCTGGAGCCTCATCTAAATTTGTACCAGGATTTATACGAGAATCTTTTGCTAAAATCTCAAGCCTCTGCATAAGTTCTGATTTTTCTTTGGTATTTGTCATGTATTGGCTATTCTCATCCTCTGTTCCAGGAATAAGCTGCGGCTCGCCTAAAATATTGCGAGATACTGGAAGATCCTGATTATACCAAGGGAGATCCGCCTTTAGCTGATTTTTTACCTGAGCGATAAAAGATTCAACCCCTTTTAGATTTTCACCGTACTCTTTTAGATTTCTCTTATACGCCTCACCGTTTTGCAGCTCTTCAATTTTCTGAGCAGCTTCTCTGCCTAACTTTGGGAAAAATCTACCAATAAATTGAGCATTCCACTCTCCAACCTTTTTAGCTGAATCTAATTCTCCATTAGACACAGCATCCACAATGTCTGAAAAATCTGCGATGTTTTCTAAAAGCTGATTCGATGTGAAATGATTTAAAAGCCCTGATGTAGTGTACACTAGAAAATCATGAAATTGATTCGCGTCCATGTACGATTTTGCTTGCGCTGTAAGATGCGCAAGATCAATGAACGGACGCACAAAGTCCGCCTTTTCAAAAGATACTCCACCAATTGAATATGGCACATACCCTTTACCGCTCTCAGCAGTAGACTGCTGTACCCTCCAATTTGGAGAAGTGGCACCGTTAACAAGTCCCATTGCTGATAACCCACCAAGGGTTGCAAGGGCTGTACTTCCCACAACTATTTTTGCAACAGCCTCATCCTTTTCAAATTGAGTGCCGCCTTTCAATATCCTTTTAAGTTCTGTTGTATTATCCCCAAAAAGAGAAAGTAATTTTAAAGGAGAATGATCAAGAGAATATTTCACAGAATTATAGGTAACATTACTAAAAGGTAGAATAGTATTAAGCGCAGGGTTTTCTGTAATTTTCCGAACAAAAGAATCTTCAGGGGCCCTTTTTGCCATAACAGATAATTCTGCATGCTCCATTGCTTTAGTGTGAAGTACTTCTAAAGGATCTTTCATCATCGCCGTGTACGCGTTGTCAAACTGATCTAAAGGTATTTTCTTAGCTATAAGATGATCTGTTACAAGCTCTGATAATTTTCCATAGTAATTAATACCCCCATAAAAAGTATCAAGCCCTCCAAGAGCTTTAAACGCCACCCCTCTCATCCCAACAGTAGCCATGAGTTCTCCAAAAACTTTCATCCCAAAAGATGAATCTTTTGTGACTCCCATCTTTTCTACATCGGTGAGACTTTTTATCCCTCTAGATCCAAGTTCTAGCTTGGTTGTAGAGTACGCATTTTCTCCAGAGGGGAGAGGTATATTGAGTCTATCAAGTTTTAATGATCTTCCTAATCCTCCAATAGCTCTCCGTACTCCATCGTAATACCCACGAGTAATCGCTGTATAGCGTAGGGCTTCGTAAGCTTTTTCTGCATCTGTTAGTTTAGGAAGATTCATTGTTGCCCTATAGATATCAGAGTTTCTAAAAGATCTAATCCCATGAGCTACAAATGAATCTGTCATATTAACAGCAGTTCCTATGGTATTCGCAAAAGCTGCTCCCTTAACAGAAGCCCATCCAAGCATATTATTAAGCATGGCATAGTTAAGCGCTCTTCCAACTTTAGGAAGAGTCCCCTCCTTACCTACTTTAGAAAGCCATTTAGCCCTTTCAACATCATCAAGAGAAAGATTTCCTATGTCCTTTATAATCTTTCGCATCTTATCTTCTCCGCCCATAAGACGCATAGCCTCTGATGCCAGTAAATCTCTCTCTTCAGGATTAAGTGCAGCCTTCACCTCGTCAATTAAATCTTGTCTGCCCTTAGAAACTGCTGTTTCCATAGCGGCGCTAACAGTCTGCTCTGCTGGTTGTATCTTACGCGCTTCTAATGCCTGCCCCGCTGTACGACCCACAGCCTCTTCAGTAACACCAAGCCCCTTTCCCGCAGTAAGAGCATCCCAAAGCTCTAGCACTTGCTCTTTATTTAAATTATCTACATTTCTAGAAAGTTCTCCTATTTCCTTAGAAGCATTCTCACGCACTTTAGATACAGCGTACACTTCAGCGGGAGTAAGAGCCTTCTTTTCAGGATCCTGTTTTAAAAGAGCTGTAAGTTTTTTCTCATTCTTTAATATTTTCTCTCCAGCATCTATAGTCTCTGCATGCGTGGTGCGAGATACAACATCTCCGACGTCTAAATCTCCTCTGGCAAATAATGTCCCGTAGGCTGGATTATCTTTCTGCAATACTGAGGTTTTAAATATAGAAGCAGTGGGCTCTGCTGTTTGTGCTGTAGCTGTAGCCGCTCCTGTGACTGCTTCTGTCGTCTGAGCCGCCACTTTTCCAGTAGAGTTCATGGCGCTTTCAATAGTATTAATCGCAGTTCGAGCTTTTATCTGTGTAGTGAAAGCATCAACAACTTTCTTTATACCGTCTGTGCTCTTTGCAGATAAAGCTTTTGAAGTTTTAACAACTCCAGATACAGCCTCTGGAGTAAACATAAGAGAGTTAACAATTAAACTTTCAAGGCCGTTTTTAAATCTACCTTCCCAATTACCCTCTCCGTCTTTATGCTCTAAATATTTTAACACAGATCCTATTGCCCCATAATCTCTTAATTCAGGCACAGAGTTTGTAATGAGATTCGCTAAACGCTCCTGATTTGGATCCATAGCAAGAGTGTCCATAGCCACATTTATTCCAGCTGCTCCAACTTTACCAAGTCTAAATGCCTTAGCCGCTGCTGCTCCAGGCAAAGTGTACTCCACAAGCCCTGCAATTAGTTTAGTTCCAGGATTGTCATCTGGAGATTCGAGTTTCGATTTCCAATCAATATTGTAAGGTTTCAGCATTTCCTCTTCAGTAATTCCAAAATACTTTGCATAATCGTCCACCCCATTAGCTACGTCGTAAGCTAATTGAGAAAGATTCTCAGCAATTCCTACAGCCCCTTGAGCCGCCCCTTTTAATGCCTCCGGTTTCGCCTTCTCAGCAGCTCCACCCGCAACAGGAGTAACTCCTCCAGGGGAAACAGCAAATTCAGGAGATGCATTTTGAAATAATTTCTCTAAGAATGTCTTATCCTCAGGAGTCGCCGCTTTTCCTACAAGGCTCTCAGGAGTTTCGTTAATCTCTATAGGTTGAGACTCTTCCTTAGGCGCTTCATATCCTGCCTCTGTCAGCATTTGATCTAGATCCGCTGCCTCTAAAGGATTCTTATTTAAATTTTCTGCAACTTTATCAAACGCCATAACTATTCACCCTGACCCTGTATCTCTTTTATCTTACGAGCATACTCCAGATTTAATTCTTTTGTCATTTTTCCGCTTTTTGTTAGTTCCTTAATTTCATTCCCAAGGGCTTGAATTCGTGTTTTCTTGTCTGACTTTTTATCAAAACCTTCTTTAGGATAGATAGTATCTAATATTGGCTTAATATCAGATTTATGTATGTCCTCTGAAAGAATTGAAATATCAACCTCAGGATTAGCCACTACTCTCTCGTATAGATTTGCTTTGGCTGAAATAATTGCGTCGTGAAGTTTTATCTGATTTTCTCTTGTGTCGTATTTAACAATAGTAGGATTATCGATAATAGCATCAAATCTTTTTGCAGCCTCATTAACTTTGGCGCGTATTCCAGGGTTTTTATCTAGTACTCTTGATAAACGGTCCATTTCTATTTGCACAGCAATAGCAGCAGACGCAGAAGCCCCACGCTTTGTCATGCCATCATAAACGTCTGCTGATACAAGCATAGGATCCTCTCCTGCAAAAACTTTCTCATAGGAATCAAACTTGAACTTTCTATCTGCATCAAAATCAGTAATGTTCATCCTTCTTGTATTTACATAGGATGATACTGCCGCAGAAGAAAGTGCAGCTTTTTCAAGAGCCGGTATCTTTGCAGGGTCAAGTTCTCCTCTAGCAGCCTTCATTCTTATATCTTCTCTAAATAAATCTAATTTTTCATTATCTGTGACTTTTGTTACTCCAATGAAATACATGTCTTTGAATGTTTTCTCGTAGAGTTTTTTCTGAGCCTTAGCATCCATCACCTGCTGCATCTGCTCTTTTCTAAAAAATTCATTCGCTGTTCTATCAAAAACAGAATCAACCTTTGCCCTATTCTTTTCTCTCATCTTTTCATCAAACATATCAGTAATATTAAATGCAGAAGGAACACTCGCACCTTTCTCTTCTCCGTTTAATACCCGCATAGCCTTGTCAGCATACTCCTTCATTACTGAAGGATTAGATGTAGTGCCAATTTTATTTATATACCCGTCAATATACGCCTGAGCTATTTCCTTTTTTGCTCCTGCAATTTTTTCCTGCTTCTCTGTCTCCGTATAGATGTTGTTGCTATTTATATGATTCTCAATTAGTAAAAAAGTATCGTCAATTTTACTCCCAGCCTTTGGATCATCCGAAAGACCTGAGATGCGTGATACTTTTCCTGAGACAAATTCTCCGACCTTTATATCAGTGTTTTTGTTGTACTCTTTTATGGAGTTTGCGTAGAAGCTGAGAAATGTGGATCTATTATATCTCTCTGCCTCTGCTGAAAATTCAGAAGATACTCGTCCTTGTAATTTTGAAGAATATTTATCCTGTATCTTTCTAGAACTGTTTTTGAATTTATCTAGAACATCCTTACTAGACATAGTACCATACATAGGATCTTTTTTTATATCTTCCTCTAATATCGCTAGCTCTGTTGTGTAGTTTGTTAAGGCCTCTTCCTTATCTACCTTTTCTCTTTCTCTTTCTGCCAAGGTATTTGCATGATCAATCTCCGCAGCTTTTTGAATAAATACGGAACTTAATCCGCGTGAAAAAGATCCAAGAGTCTTAGCCTGAATTTCTCCTGCTGTATCCCCTGTGGCAAGAGGAACCGGAGATCCTGCATTAAGTACCTGACTCTCATCTGCCCTTGGTATAATTGCCATATATTACCCTTTACTCCCACTAAATTGACCAATTGATGTAAGGGCAGGCCCAGTGATAGACATTAAATTATATCCTGTTGTGGACATAAGTTGCGCTTTATTTCGGGCCTGGTCTGCTCTACCAGAGGCTAATTTATACTCTAACTCTCCTTTTTGCATAATAGCGTCTAGCTCCAGCATTTGTTCTGCCAAGGTGTTAGCTATTACTCCAACGGAAGAGCCCTCAGTTAAAGACACTCCTGCTTTTGCAAAGGCACTTTTTTGCACACCAACAGCTCCAGTGAATTTTTTCCTAGAAAGAAAAGCCTCTCTACTCATAGCCTGCCGTGCAAATATGGCCTGCTTATCATAGAAATCAGCATTCTGAAGCTCAGACTCAGCTTGCGCCCTATTTGACGTGTATGTGGCAGCGGCGTTTAGAAAAACACCCGCTGCAAGTAGCGCCGCTGGTACAGCCATTATATAATTCTCCCCATAATATAATAATCTTCCTTATTTTTACCAAAAGATTTTAGAGTACCCTCAACTGTAAACCCTAGAGCAATAGCCCACTTAATAAGACTTGCTTCACATTTTACATGGATCTGTAGTCTGTGCAATCTAAACTGCGTAAAAACTTCCCGCACTATTATCCTCATTTGCCTGGTGTACGCTACGGGATGCTTCAAAAGATTCTCCGTTGTAACTGCCCATCCCTCTGCTACTCCAGGTCTTATAAGAGTGAGTCCTGTAATAACCCCTAGTTTTCCCTCTGAATCTTTAAGCGACACATTCCATGGATGATCTAGTATGGTCTTAGCTGTAATTTCTTCAGAACAGTACACAGATTTTCTACTGTACTCCACAGCTTCTAGCGCGTCGGCAATTGTAGGCGCTGTCATATTAATCATACACGACACCCTCTGCCGCAATGCTTAGAACATTCATAGGGACGGGTAAGGTATTTTTTATCTCCAGTAATTTTTCTCTCGAATGCCCTGGAGGAAATGCCATCCTCTTTTCTCCTGTCAAGAAAGGAGGATATGTGTCGGGTGCCGCCGTAATTATCTCAAATGGAATATTATAATACTCCGCTCTTTCGCGATCACCGTATGCTGCAGCTAACGTGTTTAAGAATTTAATATACAGCGTATCTATTTTTACGTTCTTCCCCTGACTATTTCCAAATTGTGTAATAGTTTTAATAGGAGCAGGAACAATTTTAGCTGTATACGCTATTCCGTATATTACACTACTATACGTGGTTTTATCCACCACAATATTTCCGCCAGATACAGTAGTAGTTCCTTTATACCACCCATCACAGAAGTAATGTACCACTGTCCCGTTAGAAAAAGGAGCAGCACTAACTGTTGCTGATCCTCCTGGATTTACCTCAGAGTACATATCGAGATAGTAAAACATATTATTATAGGCATAGGTAGGTTGCTCGAATATAGGTGCCATTTTAACTAAATAAAACCCTGAACCGTAATTCACAATCCCATAAAATACACTTGAATCATTCCCATAGGGGAAGGTAGCTGTCCCATCTATAATTGGAAAGGTTGGCTCATTACTACTGCCAAGATCTGTCCCAGCTCTAAAAAAATTCCATGCGCCTATATTATTTTGCTGATCAACTGTCACCAACATACTTCTGAAAATATTTGTAGTTTTCTTTTTTGTAAGACAGATAACAGTGCTTGTATCCCCAATTTTCATTGGTATGAGCTTCTTTATATAGTACTGCTTACTGTCAGTGATATTTGCCACATAGCCAATATCTTCAGAATTATGCTGCTCGTTCTGATAGGAGAAAACTAATTGTCTTAATGATTGTCCTCCTGATTGAGCGTACAGCGTATTGTTGTCAATTGATACGGGCTGTACTCCTGACATTCCATAACTACTATTACTATCGATAGTAATATCCAATATTCCAAGGGCGCCTTGAGTCCCACGCACAACCATCTCTCTATCAGAGTATCCTACTATGAGCACTTTTGTAGATGATAACCCTCGAACAGGCCCTATTGCTTTAGCGGGAGAAAAAGAAAATGGCCTAGAATTATCTGCGGCGTATGTTGTAAAATATGGATCTTGTGCTAGAGGTATCTCCATCAAATCAAATATATCCCCAGCCCTACTAGCCCAGACTCTCGTATGATCTGTTGTATTAGTATTTGTTTCAGGTTTACCACCCCAGTATAGACGCTCCTCAAAAGCTGCTACCTTTGTAGGCCAACCATAGGCAGCATTCCATGCGGAAATTTCCCAGGATGTTCCCGCCGCCGTACCGCACGCTACTACAGGAACATTTACAAGCACAAATGCCGTACATGTTGCATGTGGGCCCGGTCCCGCTGGCGTAGCCGTAATGTATGCCACTCCTGTGCTTCCAGCGGATGTTAGTTTTATATATGTTCCAGTTCTTCCTACAATACCTGCCATCGTAGCTAGAAAAAAAGGTGCACTGGCTGTTAGGGTTACAACTCCCGTCGCCGCACTTGAGGTTATTGTCTGAGGACTTCCCTCCCCAAGGACATTTGGACTATTGAACGGTACGTTGTAGAACGGATTTATTGCAGCTTCTCTTGAAATTCCAGTTATATAACAAACACCATTTCTAATATCTACGTATACTGGCTGATCCCCATCTTCAAATGCAATAAATAAATACTCTCCAGAATATGCCCACGATATATCACCTGATCGCACATTGTTTATCTGTACATCTATAATCATAGTAAGAATAGCGCCAGAGGACGTATTATAACAGAACCAATTTGTAGCGGGTAACCCCGCGTTTATAAATAAAAGATATTGAGTGCGTACGCCCGACTCTTTTCCAATAGCAGAAAGTACTTTTGTAGAATATGTCTGTGCATTCATGATTGTTTGCTGAGGTGCAGGTAGTGCCTTATACTGAAGCCCAGGACGTTGAAAAGCTCCGCCTTCTTTTTGAATAAACATATTCTGAAGTTCTTTACATGATCTTTTGTATTGCTCCACTTCCGTATTTGCGAGCATTTTATCAGACCAAAGTCCAGCAGAGAAATTTGATAAGACATGATTAAACTTCATTATGTCCTCGAATTCAACCAGTCGTCAGCGTACACCCTGTCACCCACAGCTGATTGTGCTGAGTAGGTACGGGCTTCTCTAATCTTTAATTCTCTTAACTTAACTAAACTATCTCTTAAACCCTCACTTGTCGTAAGAGCATAAGACATAGCTATAGCTAGGTCTATAGCGTACACCGTAGTAAATGATGAATCGAAACTGCCAACTGTAGTTATATCTTTTATGTATTTTATTTTGCATTCATCTGAATCTGTAAGAAGAAATCTCCCTTCTTCTGTCCAGTTATCTTGCTCTTGACCGTACATCTCAACCACTCGTAAGCAGTCGGATGGCAGGGGGAACTGATGATCCCATCCCCATTCAGGAGTAGTAGCACTCTCCGCAAGAGAGACTCTTGTAAGCGCAAATTTCCATGGGTGAGATCTTAGTAAATCTTTTCTAATATCATCAGCTAATTCTTTGCAAAGACGTGCCTCTACGGAGTCATCATCAATGCTCGTAATCCTATTTGCTCCAAGGAGGGTTAAAGCTTTATTGCAAATGGATGCAAGACTAACAGCGCCCATCATTCCTCCAAAAATAAAAGAATACCCCTTCGTTTGACGCCGAAGGAGTACTCTTATCTAAACTTAAATTGTTCTGTAGTACATTAAAACTTTTACTGTACCAGACGTGGCAGTCCACGCTGTAGCTGCAGTCAAAGTTAGTGTACACTCAGCAGAGAAAAGTTTTCCAAGTCCTACCATGTTGTTCTGGTCAACCATAGAAACTGTGTCAGCTGCTGTGTTCACATCAACAGATGCTAAGAAAGCATCGTTATCAGTAGTCTCTACCGCCCCTGCATCCTGCAAGTATCCAACGTGCACTGTACCTGCTGTACCTAAGTCAGGGAAAGCCATAACCACGTTCAGCACACGAGCGCCCTTTGGAATTTTTCCTAAATACCAAATGTCGTTGTTTGAAGGAGCACTTCCAGGTACTGTGAAATCACAGTACATAACTTTTACTTCTCCTGCAACGTCACCAGGACGGATCATATCCGCTGGTACGTCAACAAAAGCATCTGTATATTGATTACCATAAAATGTAGCCATCGTTTAACCCTCCTATTAACCTTCGTAACAAATAACTTCTACGACTTTAACTTCTTCCATACGAGTAGCGCCGATAGACATTCTACCATACACCTGTTTTGCATAACCTTTATCATCTCTCTCAGAGATACGAGACATATAGTCCTCACCTACAGAAAGTAAAAGGCCATCTTGTGCCCATGCAAAACAAGAACGGTAAGATGCACCAACTACTGTCGAGCCAGAACCAACAGCTCCAGTAGAAGTAGAAGCATCTAATGTGCCTCGTGATGCAGTAGTGTTTAATCTGTTTAACCAGATAAACTCGAAACCCATAAAAGTGTTGATGTCCCCTTGAACTAGCGCCTTTACAGTATTGTAGTCAGAACTAGATACTTCAGTAGTAGATAACAAAGATTCAATCTGATACGGAGTTACTGCAAAGTATCTTTTTAAATTCATCTGAACATCTTGAAGATCAAGCATTCTTTTAACAGCACGTAAGGTCTTCATGTTCAAGTTTGCGAATGCTGCACCGGTGTTTGCAGCATATTTCTGGCTGTTTGGGTGAGTAGTAGAAGTAGTTCCCTCTTCACCAGTATACGCCGTAGCAATAGATGCTGTAACAATTTCGTCATCTTTAGTTCTACCAAATGCCCAAGCTGCTGCCATAGCATACTCAGACGTAGGATCGATCAACATACGAATTTTATCTTGATCGTCAACTAAATCTGCCCATTCAAAATCCTTCAACGTCACCATACGTCGTGCGTGAGGTGTGTCGAGTTGGGGAGTAGCTGCGTGACGACCAGTTCTTTGTACCGCAGATACAGTTCCTACTTGATCGAAAAATTGTTTTTTACCTTTTTGAGTTTCTTTTCTAACAGCATTCTGCAACTTAGAACCTTGTTGCTGAGAAAGATGCTGTACGTTTGCACCAAACTGGTTTACAAACGCAGTAGTAATTTGCTGACTCATTTTGTAAGCCTCCTTCTAGATTGATAAATTTTAAAATGAAATAACTAGGGTGGATTATCCCCTAAAAAGAGGGTCCGATATGGAACATAGCAGTTAGCTATAAGGGTCCAGAGTGTCCTCGTGGATTATCCTCTGCCCTTATGCTACCTAAAAAATAATCAATGTCAACTAGGCGTTATACATAATTCCAAATAATTTTTGGACCTCTGCCACAGCAGTCTTGTGTCCAGGGTGTTCCTTTTGGAAATAAGGATGATTTGTATTGCCCATAATAGAATCTACTGTTTTCTTGGCTTCTGCAGGAGTTATAGCGCCAGCCCCGCCAGAGTCTCCACCAACGATCTTTGTCTCGCCATAAAGCTTTGTGCCTACTTTAGAGAGGAGTTTGATTAGTCTGGTATCATTTCCTAAACCAGCGTCTTCTAGGTGCTGAATTGTCTCGGGGTCTGCGAAATTCTTTAATACCAGGTGAGCTCTTGACAGATTCGCCTCAAAAGATTTTCCCCACTCGGACTTTAGTCCAGTTAATTCTTTTTCTTGACTTTCTTTATTTTCACTTAAAATCTTTTCTTCAGCCTTCATATTTACTTCTGAGAACCAGTCGGCAAGTTTTTGTGCCTGGCCTGGAAGAATACCAAATTTATAGGCACTCTCTTTAAATTGATTTACAAATTCTTTATCGATCGTAGCACTCTCGTTGATCTTTAAATCATACTGGTCAATTTTCTCAGGCAACCCAAGTTTTTTGTAAACATCCATCCAGTCTTCGTCGGATGCGTGCTTTCCAGGAATCGCAATTTTATCTGAACCAATTAATTTCTGTGCGTTGATGTAGGCTGCGGCCAAGGAAGGAATGTCAGAGAATTTTCTGAGAGTGGCATCTTCCTGTAACTCTTGAGGCAATCCCAATCTCCAATCTTTAACTCCGCTTTGCGCGGTAACTGGAGGAGGATTAGCGTCTCCAGTGGTTGCTGGCTTTCCACCTGATGTATCTCCAGTATTTGTCCCCCCTTGGGCACCCTCAGGTCCGCTCCCTGCGCTAAATGAAGTAAGTAAACTGCTTGCTCCAGCTGAACCTCCTCCATCCCCGCCAGGGTTCTTTTCCTGCAATATATTAGTCCATAACTTCACTATCACGGTCAATCCTTTCGTATAGAGCATTAATGTCGATATCTAAAATATGCAAGATGCGAAGGACAACATTCTTCTCGCCCTCTCTCAAAATCATATCATTAGTATTTCCACTATAACTGCTTTTTAATATCCAATGATTCTCCATTAGATCTTTTAAAACTTTCTCTCCGTCCAATGATGTAAAAATATTTTTATACGCAGAGAGTATCTCTACCTTTTCTTTCACTCTATTCTTTGCCATCTATTATCTCGCAGTTTCTTGTAGCGTTTTAAGTGTCTGACTCCCAGCCATTGCTTGGTTCATTTGGACTTCTTGCTGTTGCTGCTCCATCATCTGCTGCCTTTCCTGATCTTCCTTCTCTCTCTTAGTTATAACCTCATCAGCGTTACGAATAGCCTCTTGAGGGAATCCTAAATTGCTTGCCACAATTCTAACTATATTGTCTACATTAAAATTATCAGCAGCCCTTGTATCGAGCTGTAGGAATGGTGCAATTGTCTCTAATGTTCTTGAGATATTCTGTATGTCAGACATACGCTGCGCCTTTGCAATAAGCGACGAGTACTTAACGTCAAGACGCACGTTTACCAACTCTTGAGGTACGGGTGGAAGCTTTCCACGTTTAAGCATGATCTTATACACCCGCTCTACCATGGGCTTTAAATACTCTTGGTGCATACGCCCAAGCATCGGGCCAAGAAGACGCATAGCCTCCTCTGTACGCTGTAGTACTTCTGTGGCTGTCATCATGGGCCCGCCTTGTCGTAACTTCAGCTGATCCACATAGAACGCATCTCTTACTCGCTGTCTTCTATCTTCCATTGCCTGAAATCCAAAATCTATTCGAGTGTCATTAAATACAGGTTTCGCAATGTCAGTTCCAGATCTGTAGTAATTAATTCCTCCAGGTTTTGTAATAAATGGTAAAATGAACCCATCATCAGGTAACTGCACAGGAGGATCGACCACCTTTTGTGCCCCGATAAGCATTGTCTCATTCATTTTATTTAGTACTTTCATCTCAGGCAAAGCATTCATACCAGGGGATCTTCCCCAAGTCTCACCACTTGCCTTACCCCAGCGAGGTACGACATATGGGAATGAATCAAATTTTCCCTGCTCTATCTCGTAGTCATGCTCTGGTAAAACATATTGCGTAAGCCACTGCTCATCATCCCCATTCTCAGGATCAGAAATATATGCAGGGTACACCGTATGTATAATTTCTACAGGATCATCTTTACCTTTCATGTAGGATTCAAATAGACGTGGCGGAATTTTCTCTTTTCCCCACTTAGCCACCAGCTGGCTTATAGGCCATGTCCAACACCTATCAAGCTCCGAGACTCTTCCATGATAATCTTCTCCGATATAATAATCCTTCACAAAGTACGTCATAAAGCGCACTATCTCTTCGTCTGACTCTTCAATATGCTGACAGCCAGTTCCAAGGGACGTTAGGTCTAAATACATCTCAGCAACTTCCGTCTGAAAATTAGAATTGTTCAGCGTACTGTGCAGTTGTCTTATTACCTGTTGAAACCATTTTCTTACAGCATCTTTATTATCAAGAGTCACATCTCCAGTTGTAAATTCAAACCAGAAAACGTCTGGGTTTGTTAGAAGACTATGCAGCATTCCTGCCAATAATTCATTTGACTGCACCCCTGTATTGTCGAGTAGTCTAAAAGAGGTCTTCTGCCCGTCGGCCATCTTTCCTGTCACCGTACCCCGTCTCGGAAAAATATAATCTATAACCTCATCCCAATGACTCTCCCACAAACCACGGGCACTTTTCTTCTTCTCAAGTCTCTCTTTAACCTGTTTGACTGTAAGATATTTTATTTTCATTTATTTTCCTTGTAAGACTACAGGAGCCCCGCCGACCCCTCTCATTGATCTCGATTTTTTACTAAATGAATTTATGATAGTATTTATTTTATTTATCCTATCAGCCTCATCTGCAAACCCTAATGATTTTGCTTTCAAATCCAATTGCCTTTGAGCTGCTATACGGGCTATACCCTCAGGGGAAAGATCTCCTGTGTCCGGAGGATGCTCTTCTCCTACTAAGTCCTTTTCAATTGAAGACGTTACTCTTTTCATAGTATCTGCTGCGGTAGTTATAGGTCTAAGAGGGTTAATAGCATCTAGAGCACTAGTTGCTTGTCTTATTTCCTTTGGAGGAGGCCCACCCATAATATTCTCCTTTATACAGGCACACAGTCGCTATCGCATTGCCTTGGTAATCGTCTACGTTTGTCGTCGGCGTCGTCTGCGAACTCGTCACTTAGCACTACTGCCAAGGTTCTAAATGCATCTGCTCCGTGAGACGCCCAATCGTGCTTCGGAGTAGATAAATAAATCTTATTTTTAGAGTCCCATTTTTTCTGATAATTTCTTAAGGATTCAAGTCCTCGTTGACTTCCAATTCTTCCTTGATTACAATTATCCTTATCAAACCAGCATCGGTCAAGTAAGTTCCTGACTGCCTGTATTCCATCTGCTATCGCAAGTCTTGGCGCCACTCTCACATTCTTTAAGCCTAAAGCTTTAACAATCTCCAGCCGTGATTTACCAGTGATTAAATCTCTGACTGCAATATCATGAGGGAAAAAATGGGCACTGTAAATATATTCTTTTTCTGATAATGCTTTTATATAGTACTCCAGTCCTTCTCCAGATCCTTCCATGTAGTCTATGACTCTTACTTCTGTGCGGTACATTTGTATAAACCAAATGGCTGTAGAGTCATCAATTCCTAAATCCCATGCGGTGATTACGTTGAGGCTTGAATCAAACGGTACTGTCGTAATTCGGCCTCGGGATTCGAGTTTTGCAATATTTTTTCCGTAGTATGCTCCAACTAAAGCTGCGGTGAATGAGCATTCATATTCTTGATTAAACTCCTCCTCACTCATTATCGCTTCGGCAGCCTCTAACTCTGCCAGGGGGATAATCTTAGTTTCTGATGCTTTGAATATTGCTCTAAACCAATCCTGTTTACCTTCCGCCATGAGATACACTTCGTAGAAGTGATTCTGTCCCTTCGGAGTTGAAATGAATATCGCCCATCCTCCTCTATCGGATAAAGCAGGACGTATAACCTGACTCCAAACTTCTGGGTTCATCTCTGCATATTCGTCAAGTACTGTACCGTCTAGGTATAGACCTCTCAGTGCTCCAGGGTTCTCGGCTCCAAGTAGGATTATTCGCACCTTGTCCTTCAAATGCGGCCTATAAATATCGGCTCTTAGCTCTGATTCGTTGAACTCCACGTTGGGAATATCCTTCAAATACTCTTTCAGTAAGTCCCACGCTATACGCTTAGCCTGGCTGTACGTTGGTGCGATGTACGCGTACTGAGGATTCGCATGTGTACAGCGTAGCCCGCAGTCTATCATCTCATTTATGGATAAGTGTGTCTTGCCAAAGCGTCGCTACCGATGGCAAACGAGCACGTTAAATCTCTTTTTATTTCTGTGAATGTATGCCTGATGTTCTCTTGGTCTGTATCCTGTTGAGACTATTTTTGTGTTATCTACCAAAGTACCTCCTTTCACGTCTCGGGTGACGCTGTATCATTGTTATTGCCAGTGGTTTCTTCTACTCGCGCCTCTACGCCAACAGCTTCGCTCTGAACACTCGCAACCTCCCTCTCCTCACCACGTTCTATACCAGTCTGAATTATAAACGTCTGAGTTGCCGCTACTGCCACATCTACTTTCGCACGGTTAGTGTACCGTGGGTCATCAGTTCCAGCTAGCCATTTGTGAGCGTCAATCTTGAGACGGGTTGCCTCTATTGGATCCTTATAGGATTCCGCCATCTCCGCCTCTTCTTTGACTTTATCTCTATGGTATTCAGCTCTCGCGAGACGCGCTTCCTCCAGCTTTGGTTTAATCCAAGGATTTATTTTCATCCACCTTGCAAACTGAGGATACGTGGGCATTCGTGAATCTAAACAAATTGTAGTTAGCCCTTCCCCAGAGGTAACTCGGTCTAGAATCTCCATTACCAAAAAGTCAGAGTACGGTACTCGTCCGTCTGGAATAAGTGCCTGAGTGCTAAGCTCGCTCTTTGGGTTACACCAAATGGCTTTATTTGTTGCGGGGTCAGTAACCTTCTCGTAGGGAATATATTCAGTACCCCGTATACCGTATACTGATACGGTCTCACCAGACTGAGTGTCTATCAGGTGTAGTTCGTCTTTTAAACGGGAGGTGTAAACTTTTCCAGAGGAAATGAGCTGGGTTAGGTCCATTTGGGGACGGTATAGGGTTTTGGGTGGCGTGTCAACCAGTGGTGGTTTGCGGGCTTTTGTGGTGGGGGTGGGTAGGGTTACCAGGGGGTGGGGGTGTTTCTCGCGTCTGAGGCTGGTTTCTGTTCGTTTAAATGGGTTTCTCGGAGGGGGTTGGGATATGCCAGGTTGTTGGGAGAACCTCGTTTCGGGATGCTGGTTCGCGTTAAAAGTTCCGGTGTATGTTGTGTCGCAGATGCGGGGGACCTAAGCGCTATGCGCGCGCCCGAATCTTTGGGGGGTACCCCGTCTCTCGGAGCTTGTATCAAGCATCGGGTCTCGCCCTCACCGAAGCATGGGAACGTGCCTCGCGTAGCTCGGCACCAGCATCGAGTGACGCAAATTGCGTCACTCGTGACAAAATTTGTCGCTCGCTGGTACGTGGTACGGTATACCACGAGACCAGCAAAGCGGCACGGCGGTTGCAGCAACAAATTTTTGAAAGCGCGACTAACTTAAACTAATCAAGACAAGGAGAATTAATCATGAGCAATATTAAAAGCATTACTGAGAATAAGAGCACAGAGTTAAGAGAGTTACTGCTCAATAAGATACTAGAGAACAGTGATTCAGAGGCTCTCATAGAGAGGTTCTCTATGGATGTCCACATGCTTGTTGAGGCCGAGGCTATGAGGCGCCTCTCAGAGCTAGACGACGCTGAGCTCGTCGATATGCTGTAATCTTTACAAACATATATTATTTAATTTAAAAATGATACGGCGTACATTATACGCCTAAATTACAACTAAACAAAAAGGAGATATAAAAATGCAAACACTTAAACAATGGTTAGTTATAATAGGAACTCTAGCAGTACTCTTCAAGATAACATACTCTGAGGCGCAAACAACATTCCTAGTAAATGGAAAGAAAACAGACGCTCAGTCAGCAGCAATGGCCGCGCTTGATAGGAAAAATGAAGTCTTGAAGTGTGACGCTGTTTCCATGTCTATCAACGACAAGGGAAACCTCAAACTAAACAAAAAGGACAACGGATGGATACCAGTATCAAAATAAAATATTTTCTACTAGGGGCTCTCCAGTGCTTCCAAAGGGCCTAGATGCTCGTAGCGTGTGGGTTGTGAATGATAACTACTATCCCAAGATTGATGCGCTCTACGCGTCTCTAGATGCGCGTAGCGAGGTTTTACAGTGCTGGAGCGTTTATTTCCATGTTGGTTCTAATGGAAACGCGAGTCTGGAACGTAAAGCTCCAAAATGACCCCAAAATATGCCCATAAAGTAAACAAGGTAACCAACGTAAAGCTCGGTTGCCTATAAAATGGTCGGTTACTCGGTTACCGCCAGTTATTTCAAGGGTTTAAAGGTGCTGGTAACCGAGTAACCGACCTTTTCAAAACATTATATATATATATACAACTATATACCAATATTGATGTGGGTACTAATACTACTACCACCCATATATTAAGAAAATGTCGGTTACTCGGTTACCAGCGCCTTTAAACCCTTGGAATTATTGGCGGTAACCGAGTAACCGACCATTGCATAGGTAACCGAGCATGCGCCCCGCATTATCGGTTACCTCGCACCGTGGTCATGACAATTTTCGCTCCCGCACCGCGCATATGCGTAACAACTCAGCGCATGACGCTTTTTCATGCAAAAGGTCGGTTACCTTTTCCTAATAATTAAGCATCCTAAGTTATTGATATCACTAGACAGGTAACCGACCATGCATAGCGTCACGATGTCGGTTACCTAGGCAATAAACCCTCAAAATAATCCTCTATCTGGTATATTTCGCCATTTTTAAGATGTTTCAAAAAATAACTTTACACTCTAAGGTGCACACTGTACACCACATCAAAAATTAAACCTATTCCTATAAAGAATATTGGAGTTGTGCAGTGAGTGTCCGAGCTAAATATTCAAAAAATTCAACCGAATCTCGCATCTCATCCAGCAATCAAAGCGAAAACCAAAGTCTGGACCGAGTGTCAAATAAACCCCGAAGCGAGAAACTAAATCACACCTTGGAATATTCCGCGCCTCAAAAAAGAAAATACATAGAAAATCAAGAGATCGTATCTCTTGCAACGACAATTGATGGTGTCTCGACTTTCGTGAGTGCCACTGTACATTGTGACGATGGGGATCAAGTCTCTCTAACGTATACCCATCCAATTTATGGTGTGGAAGTAACATCAGTAAAATCACGTCTTTTAATTTTACCACATAAACCAACAGAAGGAATATTTTATGGTGACATATAATACAGCAGCGGCAAAAGTTTACGTCTCAACCTATGCGAAATATAATAATGGTAATTTGCGGGGGGAATGGGTTAATTTATCAGAGTTTACTTGCGAGGAAGACTTCCACGCTCGCTGCTTGGAGATTCATAGTGACGAAAAAGATCCCGAATTAATGTTCCAAGATTATGAATGGTTCCCGAAAAAGTACTACTACGAATCGAGCATCTCGCCTGACGTATTCCCATTTTTGGAGTTAGACGAGCGCGAGCAAGAAATAGTTGGGGCTTACTGGGAACACATAGATAAAGAGGCCCCACAAGACGACGCGCTAGAGTATTTCGTGGGGGAATATGAAGACGAATCAAGCTTCGTGCATGACTTTGTAGAGGAAATTGGGTTACTCCACGACGTACCAGATACGGTTAAGATGTATTTTGATTATGACGCCTACCTAAGAGACTTGAAAATAGACTCGGTCCATGTTGTACACTTATCACATAATAAAATATTGGTGTTTAACCGAAACTAGGAAAGGAATCATCCGAACATGTCATTAGACGAATCCCGCACCACGCACAATCAATTGGTAGAACAAGCAGCCAAACGGCTCGAAGAAGCACTACTAACTCTCCAAGACCACTGGCCTAACACAGGGCAAGAGGAGCTTGAGACGTCATTTGAGCAAGTACACTCGCACCTTCGTAAAATATACCAACGGATCATGGAGAACCTCAAATGAACTTGGAATATGCCAAAATTCTTTGGAAACACACCGTACAAAACCAAGGGCTCACCGAGGAACAACTCCTCACCATTGGATTTGAAGACGGCCTAATAGCTGTCACGCACCACGCATCCCTAATCATACTAGCAGCAAAAGACCTTTTACGGGAATTGGAGATAGGTTTCAAGTCCACGGATGAAATGTACGCTGCACCAGTGTATGGTGTACTATATAAAACTTTAGATGATAGGATAAAAGATTATGAAAAAACTCATACAAGCACAAATAAATGAAGGCGAGAAAGTAGAAACAGTTTCAAGTAAGGTGTTTAAAAAATATCAAGAGATATTTGTACATCTTAAAATAGATACTATTAAATGCAGAGAATGTGGAAAAGAAAATAATATTAACTCTAAAGTGCGATATTATCCCTATAAAAACCTGGCAGACCTCCTAAACGACCGCGAAATACTAGAGGGGATGATAGAATGATCGATTACAATAGTTATTCAGATAGAATGAGCGCAAACAACGACGGAATGGACCCTGATTGGAAACCTGATTTTAGTAGCTTAAAGATTGAGAATATACTTAGAGATAAACTCACCCTCGCAATCAAAACACTGGAACTCATAGCCCAAGACCCATTCAATGGCCGCGTGAGAGTTGATGCTTTGAATGCATTGGAGAAATTGAAATGAGCATCGTCAAACTTTACCTTGATAATTTATATAGTGTACCAAAAGAGAAATGGTCTGATTTAAAAGATTATTTTAAAGATATAAATATAGAAGGCAGCGAATTCCAGTCTATTGATGAAATTTATATTGAGCTAGAAGACATTCCTGAATGGATGTTCAACATAAATTCAATTAAAATAAAGCCAATTAAGGCTTTGAAGTTTGTTGCAAAAGATTACGATATTCCAAATTTAAATAAAGTAAAAGATCTATCATCAAATAAGGAAGTAATAGAATTTGTAAAAACTGTTAATCAAGTTGTGATGCCTGGTTATGATTTACTAGAATATAAAGGTATTTTAGTTTTAGAAAATTCTTGCACTGAGGATATTAATGAACATCTAAAGAGTGGATGGAGAATAATTGCAGTTTTACCTCAACACAATCAAAGAAGACCTGATTATGTTTTGGTGCATAAAGAGTTTTATAAATAAAGGATATTTAAGTGAAAATCGAACTTAACGAAACAAACATAAAAATAAAACGTAAAATAAAAGGAACTTTTGCGACCTATTTTGACGATCAATCAGGTACATGCGTATTAGATGTAGAAGAATTGGCAACTATTTTATCTAAAAACTGGGGTGATATTCCAAGATATTTTTCTGATTTTAGAGCGCAAGAAATACATTTATTAGCTAATGCTTTTTTAAGAGTAAAAGAAATATGTGAGAAGACCTCTATAAACATTGAAAGCGAAATAAATGACAATTAAACAAGGCAACTTAGTCTTAACAATAAGAGAAGGCGAAACTGTCGAAGTAGACGGACCAGCGACAATTACCTTACTTGTGGCGAATCATGAGAATAATAAAAAGCGAGTATTATTTGGTGTGAGAGCGCCAAAAAGTACGAATATTAAAAGGAGAACTAAAAATGGAAACAATAACGATTAATGGAAAAGAGTATGTAAAGAAACAAAAAGTAGATTATTTAAAATATGTAATATGTAGAACCTATTCTGCTGGAGTTTTTGCAGGATATCTAGAATCAAGAAATGGACAAGAAGTTGTTTTAAGGAATGCTCGTAGAATATGGTATTGGAAAGGAGCCGCATCTCTTAGTCAATTAGCAACAGATGGGACCTCCTTACCTAGTGAATGTAAGTTTCCTGCGCCTGTTGATAGGGTTGAATTATTACAAGCAATTGAAATTTTAGACGTTACTGAAAAAGCTAAAAAATCTATTGAAAGCGTAAAAGAATGGAAAATGTAAACAATATAAATGAAATTGACGGTTCCGGTGACGGTGACGGTTACGGTTCCGGTGACGGTTCCGGTTACGGTGACGGTGACGGTGACGGTTCCGGTGACGGTGACGGTTCCGGTGACGGTTCCGGTGACGGTTCCGGTTACGGTGACGGTGACGGTGACGGTTCCGGTGACGGTGA
>Ga0154020_10001754_pt1 | contig 26607 bp, 19 predicted proteins | sample Klosneuvirus_201_FD_109709 | JGI IMG/M metagenome (GOLD analysis project Ga0154020, IMG submission 109709) | Active sludge microbial communities from wastewater, Klosterneuburg, Austria - Klosneuvirus_20160825_MG | ecosystem: Engineered > WWTP > Aerobic digester > Activated sludge | place...
CCCCCGCGGCGGACTGCTGGCCCACGCCTCCCCCGACCTGGATCGCGTAGTGGCCGTCGTACGGCGTCCAGAGCTTGTATTCGCCCGCGCCGAACGGCTGGTAGAAGACGAGGAGCACCTTCGAGGCCTTGATCGCCTCGAGCCGCTCGTAGTACCAAATGTCGAGTGGCCAGAAGACGTCCTGACAGTCGATCTTCTTCCGGCCGTTGGGTGGACCGTTGACGACGAAGATCCGGCCCCGGTCCGTGTTGATGCTCCGGAAGAGCTCCGTGGCCTGGCGGACGCGGAGCTCGTAGATGTCGCGGAACGCGATCCTCATCCCGTCCGGCGCCATGGAGCGGCGCTTCCAGAACGCCTCGAGGAACTTGTCGCGCTGGTAGTCCGACGAGAGCCGGATCATCGTGTCGCGCTCGAGGTCGGTGATGATCGGCTCGACCTCCGTCAGGAAGAGCCGGTACCTCTCGGGCATCGCGTCGAGGAGCTTCTTTCGCTCCTTCGAGGTGAGCGGCTTGTTGGAGACGAGCTCCGGCAGCGCGGGCTTATCCGCCTGCCCTTTCGGGGGGACCACGTGGGGCACCGCCAGGAGCGATCGCTCGGCGAGGCTTCCGGGCTTGTCGACCTGGCGCTTGCCGATCTCGCGAGCCGCATTGACGACGAGCCGGGCGTCCCCGCAGGAGGTCTTCTCGAGGTCCAGCTCGCCGAGCGGCTTCGTGACCGACGCCGCCAGGAGCTGCGAGTCTCCGTCCAGGAGCGTCCAGTAACGGTAGGCGCCCGTTCCGGACTCGGGGAAGAAGATCACCTGAGCGTTCTTCCCGAGGCTGGGGTGCTCGAGGTACGTCCAGACCTCGAGGGTCCGGAAGAGATCCGCGCAGCTGATGAGGGACCGGGCGTCCGGGGCGCCCGACCCGATGTAGACGAGGGCCCGGTCGTCCTCGAGCTTGCCGAAGAGCTTCAGGGCCTCGGGGCCGCGGGCTCCGGGGACTTCCCTTCCGGGCTTCTCGGGTGCCGAAACCGGCGGCAGGTCCGCCAGGAGCGAACCGACCGTCAGGACCAGGCTTGCGAAAACCACGAATCGACGCATTCAGCACCTCCCCGGAAGGGGACATCCATCATTCTGACGCAAGAACGGGTCCGACCCATCGCGTCCTTCTCGTTGTACGGACGGGAACGGATTTTGGTGCGCACGCCTCCAACGTCTTGAAGAAGATCCGAATCCTTGGTCACTCGGACGCGTCCGCCGCGAGGATCTTCTTCGCCGGGAAGGCTCCACGAGCGAAGATGGCGATCGTGCGCTTCGAGACGATCCGGAAGCTCCTCCAGCAGTTCCAGGCGAAGGAGGAGCATGCCCTGGACTCGGACGAGACCCTGACCGAGAGCGAGATCGCGCTGGGGCGCCTCGTCCTGCCCCTCTTCCGGGACCGCGACGCGATGTCGAAGAAGATCGTGGAGATGTCGAAGAAGGTCGAGGCGCTCCAGGTCGCGGTGAACCACATCCCCCTGCCAGTCCTGGTCCTCGACCCCGACGGGGCGCTCCTCATCCTGAACAAGGAGGCGCGCGAGCTCTTCCGCGGCCCGGCGGCGCCGATGACCGTCCTCGAGAAGGCGAAGCAGTTCGTCCTCCGCCCGGTCCACCGCGAGCGCCTCGCCGAGTTCTCTCCCGACGACGGACGGACCAAGGTGACCGTCCGGCTGATTCCCGGTCAGGTGCGCGAGAAGACGGAGCCGACCACCCCGCAGCTCTTCTTCGCCGTCCGGCCCGGGACGACGATGCCGCTCCCGCCGAAGACGCTCATCGCCACGTTCGGGTTCACGCCGCGCGAGGCCGCGCTGGTGGAGCTCGTGGCCCAGGGGCTGACGAACAAGGAGATCGCCGAGAGGCTCAACGTCTCGGCCGACACGATAAGGACCCACCTCGCGGAGGCGTTCGCGAAATCGGGGGCGAAGAACCGCGCCGAGCTGGTGACGCTCGCCGTGGCGGCCGTCTTCGGCCTGAGCCCCGAGTGACTATCGCCCCGGGATCTCCACGTACCGGAGCTTGACGCCCGGCTTCACCCCTTCCTTCTCGGCCACGCCGGCGTTCACCTCCACGACGGTGTCGGCCGGGCCGCTGGGCGGGTAGGACGGACACGGGTCGGCCGCGCAGGGCGGGACGTTCTTCAGGACGTCCACCACGGTGCCGTCCTTCAGGGAGTAGATGAGATCGAGCGGGAAGTGGCAGTTCTTCATCCAGAACGGACGGACCTCGAGCCGGTCGAAGAGGAAGATCATCCCGGACTCCCTCGCCATCGACTCGCGGAACATCAGGCCCTGGGACTTCTCCTCGTCCGTGACGGCCAGCTCCACCCGGATCGTCTGGCCCGACGGGAGCACCACGCGCGGGCCGGCAGCGGGCGTGGGCCGTGGGGCGGCCGCGCGATCGGAGGCCGGCGTACACGAGGCCGAGAGGGTGAGGAGGGCGACCGCGAGAGGGGCGCTACTCTTCAATCAGGGCCTCGGGCGGGTACTCGAACACGTCTTCCTCCTCTTTCCGGATGCCGTACTTCTTCGCGTAGTACCGGAACGACCTCTCGGTCATCCGGAGGAGCTCTGCCGCCCGGATCTGGACGCCGCCCGTCCGCTCCAGGGCCTGCTGCATCATCCGCTTCCCGATCCACTCGAGGTACGCCTCGAGGTCGAGCCCCTCGGGCGGCAGGTCGAAGCCCTCGACCGCCTGCGTCGTCGGCACGCCCACGGGCCGGAGGAACGACTCGGGCAGCGACGCCGACGTGATGATGTCCGACGCCTCGAGAGCGGTCGTCCGCTCGATGAGGTTCTCGAGCTCGCGGACGTTCCCCGGCCAGTGGTGCGCCTCGATGAGCCGCATCGCCTCGGTGGAGATCTTCTTCTCCTGGACACCCTGCTCCTTGGCCACCTTCTGCAGGAAGTGGCGAACGAGGTACGGGATGTCGTCGCGCCGCTCGCGCAGGGGTGGGATGGGGACCGGGATGACGTTGATCCGGTAATAGAGATCCTCCCGGAAGGAGCCGTCCGCGACCTTCTTGGCAAGGTCCTTGTTCGTGGCGCAGATGATCCTCACGTCCACCGGCTCCTCGGTGTTGCCGCCCACCCTCCGGATGACCCGCTCCTGGAGAGCCCGGAGCAGCTTCACCTGCATCGTGAGCGAGGTCTCGCCGATCTCGTCGAGGAAGAGCGTTCCCCCTTCCGCCTCCGAGAAGAGCCCCTTCTTCTCCCTCACGGCGCCGGTGAACGCCCCGCGCTCGTGGCCGAAGAGCTCGGACTCGAGGAGGTTCTCGGGCATCGCGCCGCAGTTGATGGAGACGAACGGCTTGGCCTGGCGCGACGACTTCCGGTGGATCTCCTTCGCGATCAGCTCCTTGCCCGTCCCCGACTCACCGGTGACGAGGACGGTGGACGCCGTCTTCCCGATCCGCGCCACGAGGTCGAAAAGGGCGCGCATCCTCCGCGAGACGCCGACCACCGCGCCGAGCGAGCTCCGCGCCACCTCCTTGCGCAGGGCGACGTTCTCCTCGGAGAGGCGCTTCCGCTCCAGCGCGCGCCCGACGAGGTGCTTCAGCTCGTCGATGTCGAAGGGCTTCGCGATGTAGTCGTACGCGCCGGCCTTCAGCGCCTCGATCGCCGTCTTCGTGGACGTGTACGCCGTGAGGAGGACGACCGGGGTGTCGGGCATCCGTTCCTTCGACTTTCGCAGAACGTCCAGCCCGGAGCCGTCCGGCATCATCAGGTCGGTGACGATGAGGTCGATGGCCGGCGCCGCCTCGATGGCCGCGATCCCGTCGGCGCAGGAGCGCGCGGTGGTGACGCGGTAGCCCTCCTTCTCGAAGACGATCGAGAGCATCTCGACGATCCCGGCCTCGTCGTCCACGAGGAGGAGATGCGGTCCGCCGACCATCAGGCCACCTCCCGCACGCCGGCGCCCTCGGCCGCGCGGAGCCTCCTGGTCTTCATGGGGAACGACAGGTGGATCGTGGTGCCGGTGCCCGAGGCGGTGTCGACGCGGATGGAGCCGCCGTGCTCCTCCACGATCCTGTAGACGATCGCGAGGCCGAGACCCGTGCCGCGCGGGAAGCCCTGCGCGAACGGCGTGAAGAGCCGGTCGCGCTCTTCCGCCGTCATGCCACGCCCCTCGTCCGAGAAGGCGACCGTCCAGCGCCCCTCCTCGGACTCCGTCATCACCCTCAGCATGCCGCCCGCCGGCATCGCGGCGAGCGCATTCCGGGAGAGGTTCCAGAAGACCTGGCGCAGCTGCCCCGCGTCGGCGTCGAGCAGGGCGGACGCCGGCCGGATGTCCACCACGAGCCGGTGCTTCTGGGACATCTCCTCGCTGTGCTCGAGGAGGGTCATCACGTCCCGCAGGGAGGCGGCGGCGTCCACGCTCTCCACGGCCCGCTCCCGCGGCTTCACGTACTTCAGGAAGTCCTCGAGGATGCTCGAGAGGCGGTGGGATTCGTCGACGACGATCTTCATCAGCCGGTACTCGGAGGTGCCGGGGGACGCCGAGCTCCGGAGCGCCTGGACCGAGCCGGAGATCGACGCGAGGGGGTTCCGGATCTCGTGGGCGATTCCCGCGGCCAGCTCCCCCACCGCCGCCATCTTCTCCTTCAGCCGCACCTCGCCCTCCAGCTTCTTCAGGTCGGTCAGGTTCTGGAAGATCAGGATCCGGCCGATCTTGCGCCCTTCGTCATCGCGGAGCGGCGTGGCGGAGACGCCGAAGTAGGCGTGCGCTCCCTTGAGCGTCCGATGCCCCTCGAACCGCTGCAGGTCGTCCGAGGCGCGGATCGTCTCCCACGTCTTCTCGTCGACGAGGCCGATCGACGTGAGGGGCCGATCGACGACGTCGGAGGGTCTGAGGTGGAGGAGCTCGAAGGCCGGCGGGTTCGCGTAGGTAACCGTTCCCGACAGGTCGGTCGTCACGACTCCCGACGACATGGAGGCGAGGACCGCCGTGTGGAGCGCCTGCAGCTGGGCCATTTCGGCCTTCTGGCGCTCGGCGTCGGCACGCGCCTCGCGCAGCCGCTCCGAAGCCGTGGTCACGAGGAGGGCGGTGGCGAAGAACGCCGCGACGTTGAGCGCCACGTTCGTGTAGAGCCCCGCGCGCGACCAGACCCGCGGCTCGAAGTCCCCGTACTCGGGCGTCCTTATGGCGCCGACCGCCATCAGGTCGACGAGCACCGCGTAGAAGACGGCGGCCAGTCCGGCCGTGATGAGCCCGCCCCGCCTGGCGAGCAGGCTGGCCCCGGCGCTCACGGCGGCGAGGTAGAGGAACGTGAAGCCGGAGTCGGGCCCGCGGGAAAGGTAGACGAGCCCGGTGATGACGACGAGGTCCCCGATGATCTGGAAGGCCAGGTGGGCCTCCGGCCGCAGCCGGTCGAGGAGGAGGAGCGCCGCGATGGAGCTCGTGTAAGCGAACGCCGCCAGGTAGTAGATGGGCTTCAGCGGCAGCGAGATGCTGAACGTGAGCTGGATGAGGAGCGCGGAGAGGAGGAGCGTCGAGACGACGACCACGCGCAGCACGATGAAGCCGCGCAGCATCGCGGGCGACGGCTCGGTCACGGATCGCGGCGGCTCGGGCACGCCTGCATTCTACGGACCGGGGAGGCCCGAATGCGAAGGGGAGCCTTTCGGCTCCCCTTCCACGTTCGGGCCTATCGTCTCGTGAGGGACGGGCTGGCGCTAGCCGATCTTCGAGATCAGGTCGAACATCGGCATGTACATCGCGATGACGATGGTGCCGATGACGACGCCGAGGATGGCGATCATGATGGGCTCCATCAGCTTCATCAGGCCGTTCACCGCGTTGTCGACCTCGTCCTCGTAGAAGTCGGCGATCTTGTTGAGCATGGCGTCGAGCGCGCCCGTCTGCTCGCCGACGCCGATCATCTGGACGACCATCGGCGGGAAGACCTTCGTCTCGCCGAGCGGCTCGGCGATCGTGCGGCCGGACTCGACGTTCCGTCGGACGACCATGATGGCGTCTTCGATGATGGCGTTCCCGGCCGTCTTGGCCGTGATCTCGAGGCCGTCGAGGATCGGGACGCCCGACGAGGTGAGGGTGGCCAGCGTCCGGCAGAAGCGGGCGACGGCGATCTTCCTCATGATGTCGCCGAGCACCGGTGACTTGAGGACCAGGCCGTCGATGACGCGGCGCCCCTTGTATGTTTTGTAGTAGCGGCGCAGCGCGTAGCTGAAGGCGAAGAAGCCGATGACGATGAAGATGATGTAGTTGGCGACGAAGTTCGACGCCTTGATGACGAGGCGCGTCGGGAGAGGCAGCTGCGCGCCGAGGGCCGCGAACAGGGCGGCGAACGTGGGGATGACCTTCCAGAGGATGATGAAGACGACGATCGCGGCGACCGAGAGGACGGCGATGGGGTAGATGAGCGCCGTCTTCACCTGGCCCGCCAGCTTCACGGCTTTCTCGATGTAGGTGGAGAGCCGCCGGAGGATGGTGTCGAGGATACCGCCGGCCTCGCCCGCGGCCACCATGTTGACGTAGAGGTCGTCGAAGGCGCGAGGGTGCTTCCTCAGGGCGTCGGCGAGAGACGAGCCGGACTCGACGTCCTGCCTCACGGCCAGGATGATCTTCTGGAAGGACTTGTCGTCCTGCTGCGAGCCGAGGATCTCGAGGCACTGCACGAGAGGCAGCCCGGCGTCGATCATGACCGAGAACTGTCGGGTGAAGATGGCGAGCCTGCGGGCCGCGACCCGGCCGGCGCCGATCTTCGGAACCGCAAACTCCTTCCCCTTCTCCTTGACCGAGGTGACCTCGATCTGCTTCCGCCGGAGATCGGCGATCGCGAGGTCTTTCGAGTCGGCCGTGAGGACGCCGGACGTCACCGCCCCCTGCCGCGTCTTCCCTTTCCAGACGAACTGAGCCATGTCGCGTCCTCCCTGCTACGTCCGCCGCGCCTGAGCGCCCGCGGCGGGCGATCCCGGAACCCCAGGCTGACCCTGGCCTGGTGTGTTGACGCCTGTGCCGCGGGCGATCATCTCGGCGAGCTCGTCCTGGAGGGACGAGGTGCTCATGGCGAGCTCCTGCGTGATGACCCGGCGGTGCACGAGCGTGGCGAGGGACTGGTTGAACGTCTGCATGCCGTACTTGTTCTGGCCGGTCTGCATCATCGAGTAGATCTGGTGCAGCTTGTCCTCGCGGATGAGGTTCCGGATGGCGGGCGTCGGGGTCAGGATCTCCATCGCCATGGCGCGCCCCTTGCCGTTCGCCTTCGGGAGCAGCGTCTGGCAGAGGATGCCTTCCAGGACGAACGAGAGCTGCGCGCGCACCTGGGACTGCTGGCCCGCCGGGAAGGCGTCGATGATCCGGTTCATGGTCTGGACGGCGCTGTTCGTGTGGAGCGTGGCGAACGTCAGGTGGCCCGTCTCGGCGATCCGGAGGGCGCACTCCATGGTCTCGAGGTCGCGCATCTCGCCGACGAGGACGACGTCGGGATCCTCGCGCAGGACGGCGCGCAGCGCGTTCGGGAACGAATGCGTGTCGGCGTGGAGCTCGCGCTGGTTGACGATGCACCGCTTGTGGGTGTGGAGGAACTCGATGGGGTCCTCGATGGTGACGATGTGCTTCGGGTGCTCGCGGTTGACCTTGTCGATCATGGTGGCGAGCGTCGTCGACTTGCCCGAGCCCGTCGGACCGGTGACGAGGACGAGGCCGCGCGGCTTGTTGCAGAGCGCCTCGACGACGGTGGGGACGCCGAGCTCCTTGAACCCGAGGATCTCGTAAGGGATCTGGCGGAAGACGGCCGAAACCGCGCCCCGCTGCATGAAGACGTTGCCGCGGAACCGCGCCAGCCCCTTCACCCCGAACGAGAGGTCGAGCTCCAGATGCTCCTCGAAACGGTGCTTCTGCACGTCCGTGAGGATCGAGTAGCAGAGCTGTTTCGTCTCCGGCACGGTGAGCGGCGGGAAGTCCAGGGGCGTGAGGTCGCCGTGGACCCGGATCATCGGCGGAGAATTCGTGGTGAGGTGAAGGTCAGAGCCTCCACGCTCGACGAGCGTCTTGAGGAGCTGGTGAAGAGTGGCTCCCATTTCATCCCCCTTTAAATGTTGGGCGGCATCATACCGCAGCCTGAAACGCGAGGATGTCCGCCCGGGCGGGACCGCAAGGCCGCGCACGAGCGGCCCGAGGGGAAGGGCAGCCGGGGCGCTCCCGCCGGACGGGCGGAGGCGCACCGGCGCGGGAAACCTGCCGGGCCGTCCCTACAAGACCGTCTCGCGAACGACCTCTTCGGGGCTCGTCAGCCCCTCCTTGATCTTCGCGAGGCCCGATCCCCGGAGCGTGATCATTCCCTCTTCGACCGCCTTCCGCTTGATCTCGATCGACGACGCGCCCGAGAGGATCATCTCGCGGATCTCCTCGGAGATCTCGAGGACCTCCACCAGCGCCACGCGCCCCTTGTACCCCGAGCCGTTGCACCGCTCGCAGCCCTTGCCCTTCAGGACGACGACGCTCTTCGCCTCCTCCGGCGAGAAGCCGAGCTGGACCAGCGCCTGGGGCGGGACCTCGCTCGGGATCTTGCAGTTCGCGCAGACGCGCCGGATGAGCCGCTGCGCGGCGATGAGGACCGTGGACGTGGCGACGAGGTACGGCTCGATGCCCATGTTCATGAGCCGGTTGATCGTGGACGGCGCGTCGTTCGTGTGGAGCGTGGAGAGGACGAGGTGGCCGGTGAGCGCCGCCTTGACCGCGATCTCGGCGGTCTCGAAGTCGCGGATCTCGCCGACGAGGATGATGTTCGGGTCCTGGCGGAGGAAGGAGCGGAGCGTGGACGCGAAGTTCAGGCCGATCGAGTCCTTCATCTGGACCTGGTTGATCCCGGCCAGGTTGAACTCCACCGGATCCTCGGCGGTCATGATGTTCGTCTCGGGCGAGTTGATCCGCGAGAGCGCCGAGTAGAGCGTGTTCGTCTTGCCCGAGCCCGTCGGACCCGTCACGAGGACCATGCCCCACGGCCGCAGGATCGCCTTCTGGAAGCGGTCCAGGCTGTGTCTCTCGAACCCGAGCTTCGTCATGTCGAGCATCAGGTTGTCTTTGTCGAGGAGCCGGCAGACGATCTTCTCGCCGAAGAGGCAGGGGAGCACCGACACGCGGTAGTCGATCTCCTTGATCTTCCCGGCCAGCTTCATCTTGATCTTGATGCGGCCGTCCTGGGGCAGGCGCTTCTCGGCGATGTCGAGCTTCGCCAGGATCTTCACGCGCGAGGCGATGGCCTCTTTCAGCTTCGGAGGCGGGTTCATCACCTCGGCCAGGATGCCGTCCACGCGGTAGCGGACGCGGTACTCCTTCTCGTACGGCTCGATGTGGATGTCCGAGGCGCCGCGCTTGATGGCGTCGGTCAGGATGATGTTGACGAGGCGGACGACCGGGGCTTCCTCGCCCTGGTCGACGAGGCTGTCGAGATCGATGGCCTCGGCCTCGGCCTCCTCGACCACCTCGAGCGAGGTGTCGCCCGTGTCGGCGGTCGACATCTCCTCCATGACCTTCTTCAGCTCCAGGGCCCGCGACGCGCCGTAGGCGTTGTCGATCGCGGTCTGGAGGGCCATCTCGGAGGCCACGACGGGCTCGACGTTGTAGCCCGTCATGAATTTGATGTCGTCCATCGCGAAGACGTTCGTCGGATCCGACATCGCGATCGTCAGCGTGGCGCCCGTCTTGTTGACGGGCAGCACGTTGTACTTCCGTGCGACGTCGGCCGGCACCAGCTTCAGCACGTTCGGGTCGATCTCGAAGTGGTTGAGGTTGATCGACGGAACGCCGAACTGGGCCGACAGCGTCTCGGTGATGTCCTCCTCCGTGACGAACCCGAGCTTCACGAGGCTCTCACCGAGCTTGGCGCCCGAGGCCTTCTGGTCTTTCAGCGCCGCCGCGAGCTGGTCCGGCGCGATCAGCTTCGCCTTGAGAAGGAGCTCACCGAGTTTCACAGACATGACGCGATTGTAGCCTCCGACTTCACTTTAGTTCGACGCCCCTGGGGTCGGCGGACCGGACTTCACGACCAGATTCGATCCAGAGACCTTCTTGAGCCGCGCGGTCACCGAGCCGATCGGCATGACCGTCTTGGCCATCACGGGAAGCCGGCGGCTGTCGTCCGAGAACCAGAGGAAGAGCTTTCCCTTGTTCCGGTCCTCGGCCGTCTCGTTCTCCCGGAGCGCCGGCTGGACCTTCCACGCCTCGAACGTGCCGGCCTCCGTCTCCACCCTCTCCCTGCCCAGTACGGTCGCCTGGAGCTTGTAGATCTTCCCGCGCGAGAACATGTCCACCGCGAAGACCTTTCCCTCGGCGAGCGGCTGGGTCCTCAGGAAGTAGAACGACGAGATGACGTCGGAGACCCGCTCCGGAAGCGGGGTCCGGTCTTCCCGCCAGCTCCCGATCCGCCGCGCCAGGTCGAACTCCTCCACCTCGTCGGACTCGTAGCGCCCCTCGCGGGCGTGCTTCTCGAACCGGAGGGGCTGGAAGTCGCGGGCGTCGACCCACGTCTCGTAGCGGTCGCGCACCGGATAGAACTTCGACACGTAATCGTTCGACTCGGCCACGAGCGTGATCCGGTGGACCGGCACGCCGTCGGGCGTCGTCTCGCGCGAGGCGGCCAGGGTCATCTCGCCCCCTTCCACCTTGATCCACGCGATGGTGTAGACGAGCGTCTCCCCCGCCTCGAACGGCACGGGGTAGAGGCGGTCCTTCGGCAGCGATTCGCGCATGGCGTTGGGGAGAGCGACGCGCTCTCCGAACAGCGGCGCCGCGAGCGGCACGAGAACCGCGGCGGCGAACCCGAGCAGCCGGCTGGTCGTTCTAGAGCTTCTGTTTGGCACGTAGGATGTCGTCTGCTCCTGACACGGGATCATAGTCCCCTCTCGGAAGCGGGAGCACCGCGCACCGGGGGCCGATGGGGCCGAAACGCGCCGGGTCCGTCGGGCCGAAGAGCGCGACGGTGGGCGTGCCGGCCGCGGCGGCGAGATGCGTCGGTCCCGTGTCGGCGCCCACGAAGAGCGCCGCGCGGGCCGCGAGTCGCGCCGAGGACGAGGGGGACGTCGGGGGCGCGAGGGCGAGCGCCCCTTCGCCCGCAGCCACGAGAGCTTCCGCCCGGTCGCGCTCCCCCGGCCCCCATCGGACGACGCTCGCGAGACCGCTCTCCCGGGCGCGGCGCGCGAACGCGACCACGCCATCGGCTGCCCATTCTTTCGAGCGCGCCGACGAGAAGGGCTGGAGCAGCGCGAAGGGCCCGGCGTTCTCCGAGAGCCACCCGTCCACGAGGGGCTCCGGCCGCGAGGCGAGGGCGGCCACGTCCGGGCGGCGCGGAAAGCCGGTGCGCCCCGTCAGGTGCTCGACCAGGGCGAGGGCGCGGTCGGTGACGTGGGCGCGGGAGCGGACGTCGACCCGCTCGTCGGTCACGAGGGCGTTCACCCCCTCCGTGGCGGACCGGAACCCGAAGCCGATCTTCCGGCCGGCCGGCACCAGCAGGGTGGCCCACGCGGACTTGAAGAGCCCCTGCGCGTCGACGACGACGTCCGGCCGGAAAGCCCGGGCTTCCGAGAGGAAGGCCGCGATCTCGCCGCGAGTCTCCTTCCGGAGCAACGCCTTTCTCCAGGCCCGCGTCCGCGTCGTCAGCACGCGGTCTGCTGCCGGCTCGACGAGCGGCGCGAAGGGCTCCTCGACGGCCCACGCGAGCTCGGCTCCGGGGAACGACGCCCGGAGGGCGGTCGCGAGCGGCAGGGTGAAGACGATATCCCCGAAAGACGACAGCCGAACCAACAGAATCCTCATCCTCTTCCGCTATCCTTCTCTCATGCTCGACTCTCCGGTGCTCGTCCTGAATCGCGGGTTCGCGGCGCTGGCGCTGACCGACGTCAAGCGCTGCTTCACCCTCTTCTACAAAGGCCACGTCCGAGCGGTCCTCCCGGACTACACGACCTACGCATGGGAGGAGTGGTGCGACATCCCGGTCCAGCCCGACGATGACGTCGTCACCACGCCGAACCTCGTCCTGAAGGTGCCACGGGTCGTCCAGCTCCTCTCGTGCGATCGCCCGCCCCGCAACGACGTGAAGTTCTCGCGGCACAACATCTACGTGCGGGACGGTAACCGCTGCCAGTATTGCGGAAAACGGTTCTCGACGTCGGAGCTCTCCCTCGACCACGTCATCCCGCTGTCGCGGCGCGGCCCGTCGAGCTGGGAGAACATCGTCTGCGCCTGCCTCCCCTGCAACGTGAGAAAGGGGAACCGGCTTCCCGAGGAGGCCGGGATGAAGCTGCGCCGCCAGCCGGTGAAGCCCAAGGCGACGCCCCTCGGCCTCCTCTCTCCGCACCGGATCCACCCGACCTGGAAGAACTTCCTGGACATGGCGTACTGGAACGTCGAGCTGGTGTAGGGGATCCGCGGCATCTGCGCTTTCGGTCAGGTGACCACCCGGAAAGGGGTACTTCCAAAACCGGGTTTTTCGGGGCTCCGGGGCGGTGGCGCCCCAACTCGTTTCAAAAGAGCAGCTTAGGCTCGCGAACGGCCCCTGGACAAGGTTGGCAGCGAGGTTGCGATAGCCCCATCGTCGGCTGCACCCCGAACCGGCCAAAGAAGCAAGGGGAGAAAAAAACGGAGGAATCAAAATGAAGAAGACCATCGCCACCCTCGTTGCCGTCACCGTCCTCTCGCTCGGCGCCGCGTTCGCTCAGGATGCCGCGAAGCCGGCCGAGAAGCCCGCCGAGAAGCCGGCCGCCGCCGCCGAGGCCAAGCCCGCCGCTGACGCGAAGCCCGCCGCCGAGAAGAAGGCGAAGAAGGCCAAGAAGGCCAAGAAGGCTGCCAAGCCCGCCGAAGAGGCCGCCAAGCCGGCCGAGGCCCCCAAGGCCGACGCCCCCAAGTAAAAATCAGCAAAGTCTCGAGCTTTGGAAGCCCCGGGGAAACCCGGGGCTTTTTTCTTTGGCTTAAACCTTCCGGGTTTCGGTCACGTACCATCAGTTCTATGGCTGATCGCTCGAACGGAAAGCTCAAGTGGATCCTCGTCGCCCTGGTCGTCATCGCCCTCGCGGCGATGGGAATCGCGACGGTCGCGAACAAGGACAAGAACCTCGTCCGGGTGACCATGGCGAAGGCGGCGAAAGCCGACCTCGTCGCCACGGTCAGCTGCAACGGACGCGTGCAGGCAAAGACGAAGGTGGACGTCTCCTCCCAGGTGCAAGGCCAGATCGTCAACCTGGCGGTCCGCGAGGGGGACGCCGTCAAGAAGGGCGATTTTCTCCTCCAGATCGACAAGGCGCAGTTCGACGCCAACACCCGCGCCCAGCAGGGCGGGCTCGACGCGCTCTTCGCACAGCGCGAGTCCGATCGCGCCACGCGCCAGCAGGCCGAGCGCGACTACCAGCGCGAGAAGGCGAACTTCGAGGCGAAGATCAGCTCCGAGCAGGTTTTTCAGAAGGCCAGGCTCACCGCCGACGCCACCCGGGCGAACGAGACCGCCACCGAGCGCCGCATCGAGCAGGCGCGGGCGCAGCTCGCGGCCTCGGCCGACTCGCTGAACAAGACCACCATTCGCGCGCCGATCTCCGGCATCGTCACCGCGCGGCCGATCGAGGCCGGCGAGAACGCCATGATCGGGACGATGAACAACCCGGGCACCGTTCTCCTCACCGTCTCGGACATGTCGATCGTCGAGGCCGAGATGGAGGTGGACGAGACCGACATCCCGCACGTCAAGGTGGGGCAGAAGACGAAGATGACGGTCGACGCCTTCCCCGACCAGAAGTTCGAGGGCGTCGTGACCGAGCTGGGGGGGAGCCCGATCACGAAGTCGGCGCTCGGAACGGATTCGTCGGCCGTGAACTTCAGGGTGAAGATCCAGATCACGAACCCGCCCGCGGGGATCAAGCCGGGCTTCTCGGTGGCCGGGCAGATCGAGACCGACCGCCGTCCGGGCGCACTCGCGATCCCCATTCCCGCGCTCGTCGTCGCGACCGAGGAGTCGCTGAAGCGGGTCGAGAAGGGGAAGAAGCCGGCGACGGCGCCGACTCCTCTGGCCACGCCCGTGGCCGGGAAGAAGAAAGAGGTCGAGGGCGTCTTCGTCGTCAAGAACGGCGCCGTCGACTTCCGGAAGATCAAGACCGGGATCAACGCCGACCTGCAGACCGAGGTGCTGGAAGGCCTGACCGAAGGCGAGGAGATCGTGACCGGTCCGTTCAAGGCCCTGCGGTCCCTCAAGATCGGCGACCGCGTCAAGCTCGAGGACGCGCCGAAGGGCGACGCCCCGAGGACATGACGTGCTCGTCGGGGAGCTCCTCCGGGTCGCGTGGCGCGCCATCACGGCGCACAAGCTCCGCTCCTTCCTGACGCTGCTCGGCGTGATCATCGGCGTCATGACCGTGGTGGCGGTCGTGGCGGTCATCTCGGGCCTCAACAACTACGTCGCCACCAAGCTCTTCTCGCTGTCCCCCGACGTCTACGCCGTGACCCGCTTCGGGATCATCCGGTCGCGCCAGGAGTTCCTCGAGGCGCTGAAGAGAAAGCGGATCCAGAAGCGAGAGGCGGAGGAGGTCATCCGCCTCTCGAGGACCGCCACCATCGTCGGGCTCCAGTCGGGGACGTCCAAGTCGGTGAGGTACCAGGCCCTCCGGCAGGCGGACGTCGACATCAGCGGCGTCACCGCCAACATGGCCGACATCCGCAACCTCGACCTCGAGCTGGGCCGGTTCTTCACGGAGTCCGAGAACGAGCACCGCTCGTTCGTGGCGGTCATCGGCTCCGAGGTGCGCGACCAGCTCTTCCCGCGCCTGGACCCGATCGGCAAGACGATCGCGATCGGGGGGGCGCCGTTCCAGGTGATCGGCCTCCTCGTCCGGCAGGGCTCGGTCCTCGGCCAGTCGCAGGACAACGTCATCTACGTGCCGCGCGAGACGCTCTGCAAGGCGTTCGGGGCGAACCGGAACATCAGCATCTTCGTGAAGGCGCAGGGCGGCGTTCCCGGCGTCCCCGCCTCTCAGGACGAGATCCGGACGATCTTCCGCTCGCTCCGGCGCCTCTCGCCCGGCGCCCCCGACCCGATCTCATTCGTCACCGCCGAGGCCATCCAGCAGATCTGGCGCTCCATCTCCGCGGGCGCCTTCGCGCTCCTCGTCTTCATCAGCGGGATCTCGCTCGTCGTCGGCGCGATCGTCATCTTCAACATCATGCTCGTGTCCGTCGTCGAGAGGACCAAGGAGATCGGCCTCCGGCTCGCGCTCGGAGCGAAGAAGAAGGACATCCGGCGGCAGTTCCTGCTGGAGGCGGCGCTCCTCGCCCTCGGCGGCGGCGCGGTCGGCGTCTTCTTCGGCTGGGTCATCGCCGCCTGCGTCGAGGCCTTCACGCCGTTGCCGACGCTCGTGTCGCCAGGGCTCGTCGTGTCGGGCCTCGCGCTCGCCACGCTGACCGGGTTCGTGGCGGGCGTCTTCCCCGCGGTGCAGGCGTCCCGCCTCCCCCCCATCGAGGCCCTTCGGTATGAATAGAAACCACAGGAGACTTCCGTGAGCGAAGGCATCGTCAGCTTCCTCCGCCGCACGTTCGCCGAGAACCTGCGGTTCGCCCGCGTGGCGCTCGTCGCCCACAAGCTCCGGGCGGTCCTCACGATCGTCGGGATCGTCATCGGCGTCTGGACGGTGATCGGGATGGTCGCCCTCGTCACCGGTTTCAACCGCTCCACGACCGACTCCTTCTCGTCGTTCGGCACGACGCTCGTCCAGTTCCAGAAGTTCGAGCCCCGCTTCGGGGGCGGCCACCGGCCTCCGGAGGAGGAGCGCAAGCGGCGGGACCTGACGATCGAGGACGCCACGGCCATCGCCGAGCTCTGTCCCTCGATCAAGGCCGTCTCGCCGGAGCGCTACCTCTGGGGCGGCTCGAAGGTGACGGGGAACGGGAACGAGGCGAACTCGCCCACCATCATGGGCGGCAACCAGAACTACGCCGAGTGCAACAACTGGACGATCAAGGATGGACGGAACCTGACCGACATGGACGTCCTCCATGCCACCGACGTCTGCGTCATCGGCGTCGACGTCGCCGAGACTCTCTACAAGGGGAAGGATCCCCTCGGGCAGGTGCTCAGCATCAACGGCAAGCGCTCGAACATCGTCGGCGTCTTCAACAAGAAGGGCTCCAGCGGCTTCGGCGGCGATCCGGACAACATCGTCGCCATCCCGATCACGACCTTCGACAACCACTTCCCGCAGATCAAGAACTCCCACGGCGACACGATCCACATCGCCACCATCCCGCGGTCGCCCGAGCTGATCGACAAGGCCGTGGAAGAGGGGACGAACGTGCTCCGGACCCGGCGGAAGATCCCGTTCAACCAGCCGAACGACTTCGCGATCTTCACCGCCGAGAAGATGATCGCCCAGATGACGGCGGTGACGAGCGCGATCTCCGGCGTGCTGGTCTTCGTCGCGGCGATCGCGCTCCTGGTGGGCGGCGTCGGCGTCATGAACATCATGCTCGTGTCGGTGACCGAGAGGACGAAGGAGATCGGGCTCCGCAAGGCCGTGGGCGCCTTGAAGAGCGACATCTCGCTCCAGTTCCTGACGGAGGCGATCACGCTCACCTTCCTCGGCGGCGCCATCGGCGTCGTGCTGGGGCTCGTCACGGCAGTCGTCGTCCGGAACGTCTCGCCGCTCCAGACCGAGACGCCGCTCTGGAGCGTCCTCCTCGGGCTCGGCGTCAGCATCTCGATCGGCCTCTTCTTCGGGCTCTACCCGGCGCTCAAGGCCGCGCGGCTCGACCCGATCGAGGCCCTCCGCTACGAATAGTTTGGTGATGTAGGACCGCAAGGCCGCGAACCAGCGGCCGAGGGGAAGGGAGCCCGACGCCCGCGGGCGAGCGCAGCGCGGCCGCGGGGAACCGTCGCCGGACGAGGCGACGGCGTCGGGCGTGGGAAACCCGCCGGACGGGTTTCCCGCTTCAGGGCCGGTAGGTCACCGAGTTCCGGGGCCCCTCCCACACGGTGACCTCCGCGAGGCGCGCGCCGTCGGGGAGCGCGCCCGCTCGACCGATCTCGTCCGCGACCCAGAGCGCGATGTTCTCGGCCGTCGGGTTCCTCACGTCGAAGGGCGGCACGGTGTTGACGTCGCGGTCGTGGAGGCGCGCGGCGAGCGACCGGACGAGCGCCTCCGTCGGGACGAAGTCGACCGAGAGGTCGTAGGGGCCGAGCGCCTCGGCCGACAGCGCCACCTCGATCTTCCAGGAATGCCCGTGAACGGGCTCGGGCCCGCCCACGTAGTCGCGCAGGTGGTGCGCCGCCTCGAACGTGGCGTGGCAGCGGATCGTGAAGCTCATGAGGACGCCCCCTTGCGGCGCCACAGGATGACGGCGCCGCCGTCGGCCTTCGTCATCACGAGGCGCCCGTCGCCCGAGACGGCGACCGTGGAGAGCCCCGCGCCGAACGGGGCGCGGCGCGCGGTGCGGTCGCCGACGAGGAGCGTCGAGCGGTCTCTCCAGGTGCGGACGAGGAGCCCTTCGGGATGAAGGGCGACGCGGTTCGTCGGGTCGAGCTTGCGGCCGTCGTCGAAGGGGACGAGCTTCGGGTTCGCGAGAGAGACCACGAACAGCCGGGCGACCTCCGCCGCGGCGTCGGCCCCCGGGGCCACATCGAGGACGACCAGGCGCTCCGCGTCGATGAAGACGGGGTGTCGCAGGTCGTGCCCGGGCGCCGAGACGAGCCGCGCGGGCGCCTCGCCGCCCCGCCCGGACAACCAGAGCTCGGCGCCGTCCCGGCCGCGCCTCACGAACGCGAGACGCTTCTCGTCGGGCGAGAGGGCGGGCTCCTCACCGGCGTCGACAAGGAGGACGGGCGCCTCCACTTTCTCGGCGCTGGCCTCGAGGACGCCCGACCCCGAGAAGACGACGCGGCGCCCGTCGCGCGTGAAGACCGGCGACCGTCCCGGTCCGATCAGGAGAGGCTGGGACCCGGCCTTCAGCGGGAGGACGTAGAGGCCGTCCGACCCCTCGCCCTTCTGGACGAAGGCCAGACGCTCGCCCCCAGCGGAGAGCGCCGCCTCGCCGACGCCGGCCGGCAGGTCGACCGGCGTCGCCACCCACGACTCCGCCGAGTCGAAGCCGTCCGCGAGCGGCGCCGCCGCCGACTCGGCGGGCGCCGGGCGTCCTCCCACCCGACCCGCGAAGAACCCGCCGAAGAACGCGAGGACGACGGCGCCGGCCGCCGCCAGCGCGAGGAGAGCGTCGAATTCCCGCTTCCGTGACGAGGTTGCGATGGTCCGTTCGGGCTTCACCGCGGGCCGCGGCGTCCGCTCCGGCTTCATCTCGAGCTTGAGCCTCGCCAGGTCGCGGACGATCTTCGCCGCCGTGTCGTAGCGCCGCCTCAGGTCTCGCTCCAGGCAGCGGTGGACGATGTGCGAGAGGAACGGCGGCGCCTCGGGAAGGAGCTCGAGGAGCGGCCGTGGGTCTTCCTTCAGGATCGCCCGGAACGACTCCTCGATGTTGGGCCGCCCGAACGGCGTCGTCCCGGTGAGCGCCTCGTACATCAGGATGCCGAAGACGAAGAGATCGCTCGCCGGGCCGACGGGGTCGCCCTTCGCCTGCTCGGGGCTCATGTAGCCGAGCGTGCCGACGACGAAGCCGGTGCGCGTCAGCGCCGCCGACAGCGGCTCGCCCTCGAGGGCCGACGCGGACGTCTCCGGGTAGATCCACCGGACGAGCCCGAAGTCGGCGATCTTCGCGGTCCCCTGCGTGTCGACCAGGATGTTCTCGGGCTTCAGGTCGCGGTGGACCAGCCCCTTGGCGTGCGCGGCGTCCAGCCCCTGCGCGATGCCGGTGGCGATCTCGATGAGCCGCGGGATGCCGAGCTTCTGCTGCTTGATCAGCTTCCGGAGTGAGACACCCTCGACGAGCTCCTCCACGAGGAACCGGAGGTCGATCGACTCGTCACCGAACGACGAGGAACGCGGGAGCGTCACCTCGCCGACGTCGTACACGGCCACCACGTTCGGGTGCGTCACCGCCGCGGCGGCCCGGGCCTCGAGCTGGAAACGCTTCACGAGCCGCTCGTCGCGCATCGAGCCGGGGGGCAGCACCTTCAGGGCCACCATCCGGCCGAGACGGGTGTCCCGCGCCTTGTAGACGGAACCCATGCCCCCCTTCTCGATCGGAAGGACGATCTCGTACGGCCCCAGCTGGGTTCCGGGCGGGAGGAGCACTCCGGGAACTGTACCGCGACCGACGCCCTCTAAACTCGTCCGCGTGGCCCTCCTCGCGTCTCCGCGACGCCTCGCCGTCCTTTCGCTCCTCGCCGCGCTGCTCGTGCCGGCGTGGCTCGCCGGCGACGAGCCAGTCCCCTTCACGCGCCTGACGCCCGCGGACGGGCTGTCGCACCCGACGGTCACCGCGATCGTCCAGGATCGCGTCGGCTTCCTCTGGTTCGGGACGCTCGACGGCCTGAACCGGTACGACGGGCAGAGGTTCCGCGTGCTGCGCAACGACCCGAAGCGGTGGGACTCCCTTCCCGACAACCACGTCGAGTCGCTCTTCGTCGACTCGAAGGGCGTGCTCTGGGTCGGCACCTACCGCGGGCTCTGCCGCCTCGACCCGGAGACGCTGCGCGCCACCCGCGTCCACGAGGCCGTCTTCGGCGACACCGTGGTGGGCCAGATCGCGGAGGATCGCGAGGGCCGCCTCCACGCGGCGACCTCCGGAGGGCTCGTCGTCCTCGACCCGCGGCGCGAGACCGCCAGGAAGGTCACGGGCCGTGCCGACGGCTCGGCGATCCCGGGCGCGCTCGTCGCCCTGGCCGACCGCTCCGGCCGGTTCTTCGTCGGGTCGGTCGACGGGCTCGACCAGCTCGACCTCGCCAAGGGCCTCTTCACTCGTGTGCCGCTTCCGGTGCCGGCCTCCGTCGGCGCGCTCCTCCAGGACCGCGCGGGCGCCCTGTGGGTCGCCACCTGGGCCGCCGGTCTCCTCCGCCGCGACCCGGGCGGCTCCTGGTCCGCGTTCCGGCACGACCCCCTGAACGCGTCGTCGCTCCCGTCCGACAACGTGACCCGGCTCGCCGAGCACGGCGACGGAAGCCTCTGGGTGGCGACGAACAAGGGGATCGCCCGCCTCGCTCCCGCCGCCGACGGCGGCTTCCGGCTGTCCCGCGTCTCCACCGAAGGGGTCTCGAAGATCGCCGTCGACCGGCAGGGTGCCGTCTGGGCCGGCACGGCAAACGGCGTCTGCCGTTTCGACCCGGAGGGCCCGCACTTCCGGACGCTCCGTCACGACGCGAACGACCCGGAGAGCCTCGGCATGAATCGCGTCTTCTCCATCTTCGAGGACAGCGGCGGCTCCGTCTGGATCGGGCTCGACGGCGGAGGGCTCGACCGTCTCGATCCGGCCACGGGCCGCGTCGCGCATACCCGCCACCGCCCCGGTGACGAGACGAGCCTGAGCCACGACCTCGTCCGCGTGACGCGCGAGGGGCCGCCCGGAACCCTCTGGATCGGCACGGACGGAGGCGGCCTGAACAGGATGGACGTGGCGACGGGCCGCGTGAGGCGTTACCGGCACGACCCCGGCGACCCGGGAAGCCTCGGAAGCGATCAGATCCGGAGCCTCCTGGTGGACAAGACGGGAGCGGTCTGGGTGGGGACGGTGGGCGGTGGCCTCAACCGGCTCGACCCGCGGCTCGAGCTCGAGACGGGCGGCTTCCTCCGCTTCCTGACGAGCCCCACGGGAGCGGCCTACGAGAACATCCGCGCCCTCTCTGAGACCGACGACGAGGGGCTCTGGGTCGGAACGAGCCGTGGCCTCCTCCGGTTCGACCTCGTCACCTCGTCGGTCGCGGTCGCGCCCGAGCCGCTGGCCTCCGCCAATGTCCTCTCCATCGACCGGGATCCGCGCGGGCGCCTCTGGGTCGGGACCACTCGCGGGCTCCTCCGCTACGACCCGTCGACCCCGGAGATCGTCCGGTACACCACGGAGGACGGCCTTCCGAACGACACCGTCTACGGGGCGCTCCCGGATGACGAGGGGCGGCTCTTCATCCCGACGAACAACGGGCTCGCGCGCCTCGACCCGATGACGGGGGCCCTCCGGACATTCAACGTGAGAGACGGCCTGGCCGGGAACGAGTTCAACGGGGGCGCCAACTGCCGAACCGCGTCGGGTGCGATTCTCCTGGGGGGGCAGCAGGGGCTCACGCTCTTCCACCCCGCGTCGATCGTCGACCGCCCGTTCGACACCCCTCCCGTGCTGACCTCGGTACGAGCCTTCGACCGGGTGCTCCGCGAATCCGGCTCCGGGCCGCTCACGCTCCCGTTCCGCGAGAGCTTCGTCACCTTCACCTTCGCGGCGCTCGACTTCGTCCGCCCCGACCGGATCCGCTACGAGACGCGCCTCCAGGGTCTCGAACGGACGTTCACCGCGGCGGACCAGAACGAGGCGAGCTACCGGGGCCTCTCGCCGGGCCGCTACGTCTTCCACGTCCGCGCGCGCCGCGACGGCTCCACCGCGACGGAGCTCCTCGTCCCGCTCACCATCACGCCCCCTCCGTGGAAGACGTGGTGGGCGATCCTCCTCTACGCGCTCTTCGCGATCGCGGTCGCGACGCTCGGCTACGAGAGGAGGACCGCCACGATACGGCGGCACGCGGCCCTCCTCGAGGAGACCGTCCACGAGAGGACGGCCGAGATCCAGTCGACGCTGCGGGAGCTGCAGCTCTCGGAGCGGGTCGCGCAGAAGGCGCGCGAGGAGGCGCTGAAGGCGAACCGGGCGAAGGCCGAGTTCCTCGCGAACATGAGCCACGAGATCCGGACGCCGATGAACGCGGTGATCGGGATGACGGGCCTCCTCCTCGAATCGGATCTCGACGAGACCCAGCGCGACTTCGTCGAGACGATCCGGACGAGCGGCGACGCGCTCCTCTCGCTCATCAACGACATCCTCGACTTCTCGAAGATCGAGTCGGGCAGGCTCGACCTCGAGGTCATCCCCTTCGAGCTCGCCGCCTGCGTGGAGGACGCGCTCGACCTGGTGGCCCAGCAGGCCTCGGAGAAGGGGCTCGAGCTCACCTGCCGGATCGGCGCCGAGGTCCCGCAGCGCGTCCGCCAGGACCCGACCCGCCTCCGCCAGGTGCTCGCGAACCTCCTCAGCAACGCCGTGAAGTTCACCGAGAAGGGAGAGGTCGCCGTTTCGGTCTTCGCGGAGGAGACCTCCGACGAGCTCCTCCTCCGGTTCGACGTCAACGACTCCGGGATCGGCATCCCGAAGGACCGGCTGGACCGGCTCTTCGAGTCGTTCAGCCAGGTCGACCCGTCGACGACCCGCCGCTTCGGCGGCACCGGCCTCGGCCTCGTGATCAGCCGCCGCCTCTGCCAGCTGATGGGGGGCGATATCCGCGTCGAGAGCGAGCTGGATCGCGGCTCGCTGTTCCAGGCCACGGTGCGGGCCGGAAAGGCGGACGACGAGACCGCCGCGAGCCCCTTCGCCGGCAAGAGCGCGCTCGTCGTCGAAGGGCGCGAGGCGAGCCTCCGGGCGCTCGTGGCGCAGCTCGGGGCGTTCGGCCTCGAGACCGAAGGGCTCGCGTCTCCCGAGGCCGCGCTCGACCTCCTCGCGACCGGGCGGCGCTTCGACGTCGGGCTCGTGTCGCTCGACCTCCCCGACGAAGGCGCGAACGTCATCGCCCGCATCCGGACCCTGAGGGATCAGACGGAGCTGCCGCTGATCGGCCTCGTCCCGTTCGGGGAGCGGCCCGATCTCGACGGCGAGTCGCCCGCGCCCGAGGCCGTCGTCTCGCGGCCGATCAAGCCGTCGGCGCTGCGGACCCTCCTGGCGTCTCTCTTCGGAGGCCTGCCGCTCCGGGGACGGCGGGAAGGCCGCCGCCTGGCGTCCGACGACTCGTCCAGCGTCCGCCGGCTTCTGCGGATCCTCCTCGTCGAGGACAACAGCGTGAACCAGAAGGTGGCCCGGGAGATGCTGAAGCAGCTCGGGTACAAGGCCGACGTGGCGGCCACGGGGCTGGAGGCGATCGCCGCCGTCGAGCGGAAGCGGTATGACCTCATCCTGATGGACGTGCAGATGCCGGAGATGGACGGCCTCGCCGCCACCCGGAGGATTCGCCGGCTCGAGCTGGGGGGCGCGCAGCCGCGCATCGTCGCCATGACGGCCGGCGCCATGGAGGGCGACCGCGAGCGATGCCTCGAGGCGGGAATGGACGCCTACATCTCGAAGCCCGTGAGGATCGAGGAGCTGAGACGGGCTCTCGCCGCCACGCGGAGCGAGACGAAGCGCCTCGCGACGCCTTCCCGGCCCGTGGAGGCGCCGGCGATGGACGCGAACGGTGCGGTCGACCGCGAGGTGCTGGGACGTCTCCTCGCGCTCGAGACGCGCTCCGGAACCCGCTTCGTCTCGGAGCTGATCCGGAGCTTCCTGGCCGGCGCGGCCGCGCGCGTCGAGAAGATCGAGGCGGCCATCGCGCACGGCGCCCACCAGGACCTCGCGTTCGAAGCCCATGGCCTGAAGGGGAGCAGCGGCCAGCTCGGCGCCCGCCGCCTCTCCGAGATCTGCCACGAGCTGGAGAAGCTGGGGACGAGGAAGAGCGTCGACGGCGCGGAGCCGCTCGCCGGAGCGCTGGTCGAGGAGCTTTCGCGGGTGAGGGCAGCGCTCGTCGCGGAGATCGCGCCCCCCTCGCCTCCCGCATAATCGCCAGATGGTGCTCCTCTCCCGGACCATCCATTTCAACGCCGCGCACCGGCTCCATCGCGCCGACAGGAGCGAGGCGTGGAACCGCGCGACGTACGGCGACGCGTCGAGCCCCGGAGGCTACGGCCACAACTACAGCCTCGAGGTGACGGTGAGCGGCGACGCGGACCCGGCGACGGGGATGATCGTGAACCTCACCGACCTCGACCGGATCCTGAAGGAGGAGGTCGACCGGCCGCTCGACCACCGCCACCTGAACCACGAGGTCCCCGAGTTCGAGGCGACGGTTCCGACGGCCGAGAACCTGGCCCTCTGGATCTGGCGCCGCGTCGAGGCCCGCGTGGCGCGCGAGGGCTGGCCCTGTCGTCTCGCCGGGCTCACGCTCACCGTCACGCCGTCCTTCTCGGTCGAGCTCGTCTCGGATTGAAGCGCGACGCCCTCTTCGTCGCCGGGGCGTTCATCGTGGCGCTGGCGTTCCGGCTCCTCCCGTTCGAGGCCGCGACGCAGGGGGGCCTGCGGCTCCTGTCGCCCGACGCCTACGGCCACCTGCGCCGCTCCGCCTCGGTCACCCGCAGCTTTCCTCACGTCCCGTTCGTCGACTCGTACCTCAACCATCCCGACGGCGCCGTCTGGATCTGGCCGCCGGCGTTCGACCTCGTGGTCGGCGGCCTGACGCGCCTCGCGTACGGACGCGAGGCCTCGCTCTTCGACGTCGCGGCGGTCAGCGCCACCGTCCCGCCGCTCCTCGGCGCCCTCCACGTGGTGCCGCTCTTCTTCCTCGCCCGCCTCGTCCTCTCGCGACGGCGGGCCCTCGGGGCCACCGCGGCCTACGCCGTCCTTCCCTCCGCCGTCTTCTGGAGCAGCTTCGGCCATGCGGACCATCACGTGCTGGAGACGCTCCTCCTCCTCCTCTTCCTCTGGGCCGCCGCCGCCACCGCGAGACGGCCCACCCCGTGGGGCGCCGCGCTGGCGGGGGCTCTCCTGGGGCTCGCGCTCCTCACCTGGCAGGGCGCCGTCTTCGTGGCGGGCCTCGCCCTGCCGTGGGCCGCGCTCGCCTTCGCGCCGACGGCCCCGATCCTCGGCGCCGCCGCTTTCCTCGTCGCGGGCGCCGGCACGTGGCTTTCCCTCGCGGGCCAGCCGGTTCCGTTCTCGTTCGTCTCCTTCGGATGGTTCCAGCCGGTGCTCGTCGCGGCTCTCACCGTGCCCGTCGCGGCCTGGGCCCTCACCCGGGGCCCGCGCCGGCTGGTCCCCGGGCTGATCCTTCTCGCGTCCGTGGCCGCCGCCGTTCCGAACGCGCCGAGGCTCCTGGGCGCGGTCTCCCGCGGTAGCGCCCACCTCGTCACCGAGAGCGGCTCGGGCATCGCGGACGACTTCGCCGACGGCGGCTACCTGTCGTATCCGCCGGAGATGCTCCGCCTGATCGGCGAATGCCGGCCGCTCCTCTCCTCGCCGTACTTCTCCTCCCTGAAGACGAGCGTCGGGGACCTATCGCCGGGGCTCCTCCTCCTTCCTCTCGCCCTCTTCTTCTGGGCGCGCACTGGCCTTCGAGCACAGCGGCGCGACCGGGTCCTCCTCGTCGTCTTCGGCGGTGCGCTTCTCGTGATGACGCTCCTGCAGAGGCGCAACGTCTACTACCTGGGGGTCTTCACGGCGCTGGCGCTCGCGGAGACGGTGAGCCGCGTGAGGCCGCGAGCGCTCCGTCCGGCCGTCCTCGCCGGCGTCCTGGCCGCCGTCGTGGTCGTCCCGGGGTTCGCGGCGCTGAAGAAGATCCGGGCCTACGCCGGCGCGCCTGGCTCCGACCTCCTCGACCTGATGTCACGCCTCCGTCTCCTCGATCCGCCGCCCGTCGACCCCGCCATCTCCCCGGAGCTTCCGCCGGGGACGATTCCGGGCGTGATGCCGCCCTGGTCGATGGGCCACTTCGTGACGGCGCTCGCGGAGCGTCCGGCCGCGGCCGACCCGAACGCCTACGGCTGGCGCCGGCACTGTCGCCTCTACACCACGCCCGACGACGCGGAGGCGCTCCAGATCCTCACGGCGGCGCGCTGCCGCTACGTCATCACGGCGGACCTCCGCTCCGTCCTCCCCGCCTATGCGGCGGTGGCGGGCCGCGGTGGAATCCCGCTCGCGGCGACGTTCTCCGAGCGGATCCACCGCTCGACGTCGCGGAATCCCGCCCCCTTCCTCACGCTCGCCCTCGACTCGCGGACGGGCTCGAGGAGCGCCGAGGGCCGGTTCCAGCCGCAGTACCGCATCTGGCGCGTCACGGCCAGCCCGGCGGCGGCAGCGCCTTCGTCTCGCTGAGACGGTTCCTCAGGCGAGTCGGGATCGACGGCGCCGACGCGGCCAGCGCGCCCTCTCTGTCGAAGTAGGCCTCGGCGATGAACCCCCGCTGGAGCGCGAATCCGGGCGCCGTGGCGAAGCGCGAGGCGACGACCCCCGCAGCGGCCCAGACGACGGCCCCCGCGGCGAAGGCCAGGAGCCCCCGTCGCGGGACGCCGGCGGCCGCGGCGACCGCCACCAGCGCGAACGGGAGGAGCACGCCGAGCGCGGGAGCCAGGAGGTGGCCCAGGTTCGGCGTCACCAGCCCCTGTCGCAGGAGCGGCCAGGCGAACGAGCCCCACGGAAGCGGAAAGTCCCTCGGGATGAAGGGAAAGACGAGGGACGCGATCGCCACCGCGACAGCCCCGGCCCCGATCAGCGCCGATTCGAGTGTGCTCCCTTCCCGGAAGAAGAGCGGAAAGACGACGAACGGCAGCGCCGCGACGAGGAACCGCGGCCCCAGCGTCCAGCCGCCGTGCCAGCCGGGATACCCCGCGTAGAGAACCAGGACGCCCAGCGGCGCCGCGACGAGCCCCACGAACGCGTCGCGAGGCAGCAGCCCGGCGAGCCTGCGGACGGGCTTCACCAGCAACAGCAGAAAAGGCGAGAAGAGG
>Ga0154020_10001755_pt1 | contig 26598 bp, 21 predicted proteins | sample Klosneuvirus_201_FD_109709 | JGI IMG/M metagenome (GOLD analysis project Ga0154020, IMG submission 109709) | Active sludge microbial communities from wastewater, Klosterneuburg, Austria - Klosneuvirus_20160825_MG | ecosystem: Engineered > WWTP > Aerobic digester > Activated sludge | place...
CACGAGGCGCTCACCGCCTACGGCTTGGTGGAGTTCGTGGACATGAAGCGGGTCACCGGCAGCGTGGACGACGCGATGCTGGCCCGCACGGCGAAGTACATCGGCTCCCGACGCGACGGCAAAGGTGGTTTCATGCGTGATCCGCAGGCGCTCGACAGCTTCGGCCAGGCCGCGCCCGAGGTGACGGACGCGTACATCACCTGGTCCCTGACCGAGGCCGGCTTCTTCGACTACACCGCGGAGATCGAGCGCAGCGCCAGCACGGCCGAGAGCACCAAGGATGAGTACATCCTGGCCCTGAACGCCAATACCCTCCTCAACGTCCCGGCCAAGAAGAGCCAAGGGTTGGCGGCGACCAAGCGCCTCGCTGGCCTCCAGGACAAAGAGGGTTCGTGGAAGCGCGCCAACCACAGCATCACCCGCAGCACGGGCATCAACCTGGAGATCGAGACGACCTCCTTGGCCCTGCTGGCGCTGATGAAGGCCGGCGGCTTCGACGACAACGTCCGCCAGGGCATCCAGTGGCTCGCTAAGAACCGCGGCGGATTTGGGCAGTGGGGCGCCACGCAGGCGACGGTCCTCGCGCTCAAGGCGATGACGACCTACGCCAAGGTCAGCAAGAAGATGACCAGCTCGGGCACCATCGTCATCAAGATCAACGGCGCCGAGGCCGGGCGGCAGAGCTACGAGGCTGGGCGCAAGGACGCGCTGGAGTTCACCGGTCTGGGACGCTTGCTCAAGCCCGGGACCAACGAGGTCGAGCTGGTCAACGACGGTAAGTCCGAGATGCCGTACTCCATCGGCATCGAGTTCCGCTCCAAGAAGCCCGCGACCGCGCCCGATGTGGTGGTCGATCTGGCGACCAAGCTGGAGAAGAAGGAGATGAAGATGGGCGAGACGGTGCGCCTCACCGCCACCGTGAAGAACAAGACCGCGAGCGGTCAGCCCATGACTTTGGCCCGCATCGGCCTGCCCGGCGGCCTCACGTTCCAGAACTGGCAACTCAAGGAGCTCCGCGAAAAAGGGGACATCGCGTTCTTCGAGACGCGGGCCCGCGAGGTGATCCTCTACTTCCGTGAGCTCAAGCCCAGCGAGACGAAGGAGATCGGTATTGATCTGGTCGCCAACGTGCCCGGGCAATACACCGGTCCGGCCTCCAGCGCGTATCTGTACTACACCAACGACAAGCAGACCTGGGTGGACCCGCTCGAGATCACGATCCGCCGCTGAGCCGATCCTCAGGGCCTCCGCGAAGACGCCATCCCACGAGCGCACCTGAGGCCGACTTCCCGGTGCCCGGTTCACATTCACATTCCCCGGTCTGATTGCTGTCCCCCGCTCCCTGTTCCCTGCGCCCAGCTCCCGGTTTCCCGGTGCGCTCGTCGAATCGGAACCGGGGACCGGGGACAGGGAGCGGGGTACGAGAATCAGAACGGGGAATGTGAACAGAGCACCGGGAACTGCGAACGGTTCGAGGCGTGAGCTCTAGCCCTCTGTCGGCGGGGTGAACCCGCCTTCGGGCGCGATCGCTTCGCTCGACGCTTCTCGCGCGGGGTGATAGTCACCCCCCGTGCCTGTCGCTACCGCCGCCGCCAACATCGCGCTGGTGAAGTATTGGGGAAAGCGGGAAAACCGCTTGAACCTCCCGGCGCGGGGCTCCCTCTCCCTCACCCTCGACGCGCTCCGAACTTATACCGAGGTCGTGCGCGATGAGTCGCTCGAAGCCGACACTCTGACCATCGACGGCGAGGTGAAGACCGGCCGCGCGGTGGAGCGCATCACTGAGCTCCTCGATCTCCTGCGCGCCGAAGCCCCGCCTGAGCTGCGCAAGATCCGGGCGCGCGTCGTGTCGAAGACCACCTTCCCGGTCGCCGCGGGCCTCGCCTCGAGCGCCTCGGGCTTTGCCGCGCTGACGGTGGCGGGCTCGGCGGCCTACGATCTCCAGCACAACGCGGTGGAGCTCTCGGCGCTGGCCCGGCGCGGCTCGGGCAGCGCGGCGCGATCCTTGTTCGGCGGCTTCGTGCGCATGGAGGCCGGGCGCCTCCTCGACGGCTCCGACGCCGCGGCCCACCCGGTCGAGGGCGTGCCGATCGAGCTGGCCGCCGCCGTGACCATCGTGAACTCTGGGGAGAAGGACGTGGGTTCCACCGACGGGATGGAGAAGACGCGCCAGACCAGCCCCTATCACCGGGCTTGGCTCGATCAGGTGGTCAAAGATCTGCACGCCGCCGAGGCCGCCCTGAAGAAGGGCGATCTGGCCACCCTGGCCGGCATCGTGGAGGGCAACTGCCTGGCCATGCACGCCGACGCGATGGCGGCGCGGCCCGGCATCATCTACTTCAAGGCGGCCACGCTGTGGGCGATTGACCGGGTCCGAGCGCTGCGCAAGGGCGGTATACCGGTGATGTTCACCGTCGACGCTGGACCGCACGTCGTAGCCTTCACGCCGCCCGCCCATGTGGATGAGGTCGCGCGCGAGCTCGCACAACACCCCGACATCAAGCGGGTCATCACCTCGCGGGCGGGCGAAGGCGCCCAGCTCATCGACGCCCTGCCGGCGGAGGTCGTGCGGTGAACCGGCTCACCTACTCCGCGCCAGGCAAGGTCTTCTTGCTCGGGGAGTATGGGGTCCTCGCCGGCGGCCGCGCGATGGTCGCCGCCGTGAGCCGCCGCGCCCAAGGGACCACCAACCCCGCCGCGCCTCCGCCCACCCCGGTCGTGGCGGCCGCGATCCAGCTGGCGGAGGGCCATGGCTGTAAACGGCTCGGCGACGGCATCACCATCGACACCCGCGCCTTTTACGACGGACCGATCAAGCTCGGGCTCGGCTCCTCGGCGGCCGCGGCGATGATCGCCACCGCGCTGGCCACTGAGCAGGAGGACGAGACCGCGCTCGATCTCGCCGTGCGCGCGCATCGAAACGCGGCCGGCGGCGGCAGCGGCGTCGACGTGGCGGCGGCCTTCTACGGCGGCGTGATCGCCAGCGCCCAGCAGCCCGCCCCGGTCTCCCCGCTCCCGAGCCGCCTGCGCGGGCTCGAGCTGTACATCCTGGCCACCAAAGAGGCGACCTCGACCGCCGACTTCATCGCTCGCGCGCAGGCCTACTCGGGCTTTGTTGCCGCGGCGCAGGAGCTCTCCCGCTTCGCCGAGGAGGGCATCGCCGCCTGGTCCAAGCAGGACGCGGCGCGCTTTCTCTCGGTCGTCGCGCTGGTCGGGCGGCGTCTCGAGCGCCTCGGCGCGGACGCCGGGATCCCGATCGTCACGCCGGTGATCGCCGAAGCGATGCGCATCGCCGGCCGCCATGGCGCAGCGGCCAAGCCGAGCGGCGCGGGCGGCGGGGATGTCATCGTGCTCTTCGCGGCGGAGGAGAAGGTCGCCGACGAGGTCGCGCGAGGCGCCGGGCTCACGCGCATCGACGCCAAGGTGGATCCGGTGGGGCTCAGGCGAGAGCGCGCGCCGGGCTGAACGGATTCTCCAGATGTCTCCGGCCCTGCGCCGTGGGGCATGTCATGCTCACCGGCGGCTCGAATGTTGTCCTCGGACTCGCCGGCTTGACTCGCGCGGCGCCGCGCCCGTACCTTCCTCGGCTGTGACGACCTTCTTCGCCGCCCGGGTCTGAGGCCCGCCCTCTCCCGCATCGTCTGAGGCTGTGCGTGCGCTCCCTCGCTGAGCGCGCCGCGAGGTCACCACATGTCATTGCAAAACTGGGGTTTTGGCCCCTTTTTCCAGGCTCAAACGCCGCCGCAGGGGCTCCCCGCGCGCGTCGTGGCGCAGGAGCGCGGGCGCTGGCGTCTCATCACCGCGGAGGGCGAGCGGACCGCTCAGGCCCGCGGTCTCCTCTACAGCGCGGGTGTCGTGCCGGTCGTCGGCGACTGGGTTCTGCTCGATCCGGCCACCGGGCTCATCGAACAGACCTTGGAGCGGAGGACCGTGCTCGAGCGCGCGCAGCCCGGGACTGCGGTCGCCGCCCAAGCGATCGCCGCCAACGTCGATCTCGCCTTCGTCGTGATGGCGCTCGATGGCGACTACAACCTGCGCCGGCTCGAGCGCTACTTGGTCCTGATCCGAAGCGCGAAGGTTCGGCCGGTGGTGGTCTTGTCGAAGATCGATCGGGCGCCGGATCTGGAGGTACGGCTCGCGGAGTGCCGCGCGGTCGCGGGGGACGCGCTGATCTACGGCATCAGCGCGCTCCATGGGCTCGGTCTGGACGTCCTCGCGGGTGAGTTGGTCACAGGGGAGACGGTGGCGCTGCTCGGCTCTTCGGGCGTGGGGAAGTCCACGCTGCTCAACGCGCTGCTCGGAGAGGAGCGGCAGAAGACCGCCGAGGTCCGCGCGGGGGACGATCGAGGCAAGCACACCACGACCTCGCGCTCGATCACGATGCTCCCCGGCGGCGCGCTGCTCATCGATAGTCCGGGTCTGCGGGAGGTGGAACTATGGATCGGGGATGAGTCGACCGGCTTCGGTGATATCGAAGCGCTGGCGGCGGACTGTCGTTTCGGCGACTGCACGCACCAGCGCGAGCCGGGCTGCGCGGTGCGCGAGGCGGTGGATCCCGCGAGGCTGGCGAGCTTTCATAAGCTCGGGCGGGAGCTGGCGCATCAAGCGGCGAAGCTCGGCGGGCACGCGGCGGTGGAGGAGAAGCGGAAGTGGAAGGTGATCCACAAGGCGCTGCGGAGGAGGCCGTGGGAGTAAACTCCGGGAAACCCTGGCGAGTTGGGGCCGTCCAGGCGGCCGTGTTGCCCTGGACGATTGTTCGAAAAGGGATCGCTGGGCGGTGCCAGAGAGAGAGATCTTACCGGAGGTACGAGGGGTTGCGACAAGCCTGAGCGGGCGACTGCATGAGAGGGGTATCCGTGTTAGGGGTTCAATCGATGGCTCGCATGGAAGACGAGGCAGCGTCGATCCCCCAAGCCGCCGACGAACTCCCTTCGCTCGAACGGCTAGGAGCGGTGGTCCCGGGGCTCCTCTACATCTTCGACTTGATCGATCGGCGGAACATCTACGCGAACCAATCGCTCGCCGGGCTGCTCGGTTTTACTCCGGAACAGGTCCTCGAGATGGGGGACCAGATCCTCCCCAGCTTCGTTCACCCGGATGACCTCGCCATCGTCGCTGCTCACCATCGGCGAATGATGCAGGCCGACGATCAGGTCGTAGTGGAGGTTGAGTATCGGGTTCGAGATGCGCGCGGCAGTTGGCGCTGGCTGCGCTCCTGGGAATCCGTGCTGCATCGCAGCCCTGACGGCATCCCCCAGCGCATCGTCGGCATTGCGCACGACGTTACCGATCGCGTGCTGGCCGAACAGAGCCTCGAGGAGAGCCGGCGAGCGCTACACAACTCGGAGCAACGCTGGCGCTCGATCGCCGAGAACCCCTTCGACTTTGTCGTCGTGATCGATCGCTCCTATAAGTACACGTACATCAACTTTGTCGCGCCGGGACTCAGGCCAGAAGACCTGCTGGGCAAGGCCACACCGTTGGACTTCATTGCGCCCGCCGACCATGACCGCGTGGTGGCGGCGTTTGAGAGCGTCTTCAACGAAGGACGCCCAGCATACTATGAGGTACACGTCCCCGAGCTGGATCGTTGGTACTCGTCCTTGGTGGGACCGATTCGGGAATCTGAAATCGTCACTCACGCCTCAATTCTCACTCGAGAGACGACCGCTGATCGGCGACATCTGGCTCAAGCCGTGGCGGCCCAGGAGCAGCTTCGCCTCGCCGAGGCGAAGCTCATGCAGTCCGCCAAGCTCGAGGCTGTCGGTCAGCTCGCGGGTGGCGTCGCTCACGACTTCAACAACCTCCTCACGGGTATCGCTGGGGTCGGCGAGTCTTTGGCCAATCGATTCGCGAAGAATGATCCGGCCCAGACTGAGATCAGCGACCTGCTCGAGGCCGTCCAGCGCGGCGCGAGGTTGACTCGGCAGCTCCTGGCCTTCAGTCGGCAGCAACCGGTTGCCCTATCCGACGTGGATCTCGGTTGGTTGCTCAAAGACACGCTTCGGCTGTTGGACCGCCTCATCGGCGAGAACATCGCGATCGAGCTGGGCGCGATGAGCGACCGATTCGTAGTCCACTGCGACAAGGGCCAACTCGAGCAAGTGCTGCTCAACCTCGCCGTCAATGCCCGAGATGCGATGCCCGGTGGAGGGCGCCTCTCGTTCCAACTCACTGCGGCCTCGCTCGACGAGGAAGCCAAGAAGTTGCACCCAGATGCCGCTCCCGGGGCGTACGTCCTGTTGAGCGTGGCCGACTCGGGCTGCGGGATGGATGCTGCCACCATGGCCCGCATCTTCGAGCCGTTCTTCACGACCAAGCCCGCAGGCCAAGGTACCGGTCTCGGCTTGGCCGTGGTCTACGGGATCGTCCGCCGAAGCGGAGGATTCATCCTGGTTCACTCCAAGTTGGGCGAGGGGTGCCGCTTTGAGGTATTCCTGCCGCGCCGCGAGGCCCAGCCGCAACCCGAGGTCGTCGACCCCAAGCGCCCAGGAGGCAGCGAGACCGTGCTGGTCGTGGAGGACGAAGACCTCGTGCTCCGCGTGACGCAGCGAATGCTGTCCAACCTAGGCTACAAGGTTCACACCGCGACCCGCGCTTCAGAGGCGCTGGCCTTGGTCGACGGCGGCTTGGTGTTCGATGTCCTACTAACCGATGTCTTGTTGCCGGACTTTACCGGCTTCGAGCTCTATCGACGGCTCGCGGCCGTACAGTCCGCGGTGATCTTCATGTCGGGCTACACCGATGCGGCCATTGGAGAGCGTCAAGTCGCAGAGTCGCGCGGCCTCTTCCTGCAGAAGCCGTTCAATCAAGCTGAGCTCGCGGCCAAGGTCCGTGCGGCGCTCGACCCAATGGCCGAGCCACTCTCTGACGTTGTCGGGCCCTGAGCCCATTCACGAGGTTCAAGGTGCCGAGCCTGGCTGGGGCGTTCTTGATGCTTGGGCCTCAGAACACTCCGAGCGGGCTCGGCAGCGGCGCCAGCGAGACCACGTCGGTGATGTCGAGCTTCAGCACGTCCGCGCGGGACGTCACCGGCCCGAAGGCCTGCAGAAACTCCACGATCTGCTGGGCCTCGGCCGGCTGGTGGTCCAGCGCCTCCGCGAGGTCGGCGTAGGCCGGCTGGGTGAGCAGATCCCGCACGCGCCCGAGGCCTTCGATGCGGTTCGGCAGCCGGCCCATCAGCGCAACAAAACCTGCAAACCACGCCCGGTACTCATCCTGGAAGGCCGCGGCCGTGCCCGGCGCGGGCTCGATGTTGTGCAGGTGGTTGACCTCGTGCACCAAGGTCGACAGCGCGAAGTGCTCCTCGAGGAGGCCCTCGGGGCCACCGCCGACCGGCAGATCGTCGGCCTCGAACACCCGCCGGTTGAGGATCACGGTCCCCGGTCGGATCGACTCGCCCGCCACCGTCTCATGGGTTCCGTAGGGCAGATCTTCGAAGGCGAGGGTGTAGCCCTTGTCGCGCAGCAGCTCCTCGAGCGCGCCTTGGATCAGCTTCTTCTGCGAGATCCCCACGTCCTCGAAGGTCGCGCCCGTCTCCTGCGCCGCGCAGAAGGCGAAGACCTTGACCGCGCGGAGTTGATCCGCCGGCTTCATCTTCTGTAGCCAGCGCGCGCCCATCAGCCGGAGCAGGACGCGTCCCGTCTCCATCGTCGGCTGCGCCTCGAACTGGGTGAGCACGGCGTCTTGCACCTTGGCGGGCGCGGCGAAGAAGGCCTGACGATCACCCTCGAGCGCGGTCCACAGCGGGTTCGTCACCACCTGGAGGAGGTGCGCGATTCGATCGGGCCGGGGGTGCTCGAGCGCCGCGCGCTGCTCCGCGGCTCCGAGCGACGTGAAGCCGGGGGCCTGGAGCAACTCGAGCGCTGCCTGTTCGGCGGCCGGAGCTAGCTTCAGGTTCGCGCGCAACGCCGCGGCCACCTTGGGATCGAGCTTGGTGAAGGCCGGGTCGCTGTAGATCGCCAGCGCCGCTTGAGCCTTCGGCGCCACCAGGGCCAGGGCCGCGTGCTTGGCCGCCTCGCTCGGGGACGCTTTGACCTTGGGGGGGTTCGAGGCCGGGCGCGCGGGCGAGGGCGCGCGCGGTCCCAGATGGACCACATCACGCGCCCTCTTGCCCTCGATCCCGTGCATCGTCGATCTCAGGAGAGCTGCTTGATCGTCAGCTTGGCGTTGCTGTCTTCGTAGCCGCGCATCGTCACGTAGATCTTGTCGCCGGCCTTCACGTTCAGCGTCTTCTTCTCGCTCGAGCCCGGCTCATACAAGGCCACGCTGGTCTTGATCGGTGAGCCGTCTTGCGCGCTGAAGGTGGGCGCCTTGCCCTTGCGGGCGTAGACGTCCATGTCCCCGCTGCCGGAGATGCTCAGCTCGAGGACGCCGGACTTCTTCACCACGATCGGATCGAGGGAGAGGGTCTGGCCCTTGTCGAGCTTGGCCGTCTTCTCCACGTTCACCAGGTCGGGGTTGGTCGTGCCGCCGGTGCCACCAGTACCGCCGGTGCCGCCCGTCCCGTCGACCGACTCGCGCGACTTCGCAAGCAGGACGCGCACCTGCTCGAGCGAGATCTGCGGGGCGATCGGCATGCCTCCGTCCTTGTAGGGGTACCACAAGAAGTCCGGGTGCGCGGTGCGGGAGTCGCCGACCCATTCACCGCCGAGGATCTTTCCGGCCTGATCGAGCTCCAAGATGTACTCATAGGGATCTTCGCGCTCCTGCGCGTCGGTCCCGGAGTTGGGGTTCGTCGAGGGATAGGACTCCGAGATGTAGTCCACCTCGGTCTTCACGTGCACGAACTTCACCGCCTTGGCGTTGAAGTCATACTTACCGTCGGTCTTGCCGAGGAGCTTGGCCGCGTCAGCCGCGGTGACCTCGTCCTGCTGCACCACCCGGTACTCGGCGATTGGCTGGTTCCACACCTGGCGGGAGGCGGTGCGGTCCTCGACGAAGGGCTGCCCGTCGCGGCCGAGCAAGGTCCCGAGGAGGATGTGCATCGTGCCGGGGTTGATGTCGCGAGCGCCGGCGCTCTTGGGGCGACCGATGGTGTCGACCTCGAGCGACTTCTGCTCGTCGCGGCCGCCGATCATGATCGAGTTGCTGCGGTTGTAGCAGGCGATGAGCAGCGCCTTGATGTCGCTGACCTCGAAGCGGACGCCGTTGTACTCGACCGCGTGCAGGGGCTCCTTCTCGCGGATCGAGGCCGGGCACCAAGCGTGGCAGAGGCCGGTCCAAGACTCGACGCCGCCGTAGTCCTCCTCCTCTTTCCCGCTCTTGGCCGTGCCGTCGGAGTTGAGCTTGCCGGCTACCGCCGCGTCGCGCGTGGCCTTGTTACCCTTGAAGCTGCTGAGGTATTTGGCCAGCGGCCCGAGCTTGTCGTAGTAGGAGGCGTCGAAGGGCTTGTCGAACTGGCCGTACTCCGCGGCGAAGGGCTTCAGGCCTTTGACGTCCTCGGGGTTCCAGCTGTTGAAGGCCGCGTCGAACTTCTCGGCGGGCGAGAGGTCGTTCTTGAAGTTTCCCGTCGATTGCCAGCGGTGATTGAGGCCGTCTTGGTAGGTCGGCCAGTAGGTGTCCGCCCATGGACGGTCCTTGGCCTTCCCGGTCTTCGCCAGCTTGTCGAGGCTGGTCTCGAGCACCACACCGAAGCGCGCCGGATCATTGATCGCGTCGATCGCCTCCTTGCGCGAGGTCCCGAGCAGACGGAGATGTGAGGCCGAGGCGAGCGCGGTAGCGGAGGCCTGAGCCTTCTTTCGGGTTGGGACCGACTCCTTGGAGGCGTCGGAGAGGAACATGAGGCGTGGGTCGGTTTTCTGTATGGTTACCATGGCTTATTCTCTCGTCTCTTCCTGGACTGAAGGACAATTACTCACTGTTGCCTACATTATCGTCGACTGACGGAGCAGGTTGCGACGAAACCGCCAAAGTTTGGGAGATGTTGCACAAGGACCCGACGTCCCAGTCGCCCCACCGAAGATCGGGGGCGCGTGCCGGACTGGAGGTGAAGGGATCGCGCCCGCCGCGGGGTTTCATCCCTCGAGGGCGTCGAGTGAGCGATCGCGAGGCCGTCGAGCGAAGTGGTCGCGTCCGCCCGGAGATCTGCCTGGTGTCAAGACGCTCAGCGTCGTCGAGGGAAGCGATCGCGCTCAGGTCAGCGTTCGATCGACTCAGCGACCCGGGTTCCATCCCCGAGCCGGTCCCCGCGCACGATCGCCCGCACCACGCTCCAGCCGGACAGCTCGAGGTGGATCGACGTCAGCTTCCCTGGCGCGCCGTTGATCACCGTCAGCGCGCGCGCCATGCACCGCCCCGTCGGCGTCTTTTGCACCTGCACCTCGATCTCGCGCGAAGGCAGCGCGCGTAAGGCGAAGCGGAGCCGATGCGCGCCGACCTGGCGGACCTTGCCGACGCCGTAGCCGGAGCGCTCGATGATGGTGAGCTCGGAGGTGGCGGTCTCGGAGATCTCGAGGTCGCGCCAGTAGGCGTGGATGGGATCTTCGGAGGCGAAGCTGCAGTCCTTGCCGAGCTGGAGATCGTAGTGGACCTCGTTCTTGTTCTCGCTCTTGGTGATCACGAAGAGCGTGCCGAGATCTTTGCCGGCTTCGAGCTCCATATCCGCCGAGGCGATGAGAGGAGCGACAGCGAAAGCGAGCCAGGCGGTGAGCACGGCGCCATCCTGCGCGCGATAAATGACGCTGGGGTAGCAGAATTCGCCGATCTCTTCGGTCGGATAACAAACCAGCCCGTCGGTACAGGCCCGGTCGCGGTCCGGGTGTCCGGGTCCCGGTCCCGTTCTGGAGCCGGCGTTCCCTAGAGGCGCTCGAGCCTCATGCGGTGTGGCGACTCCGGGTGGGCGGCGAGGAAGCGCTGCAACCTGACTTGCGCTTCCTCCCGGCGGCCGAGCTTGGCCAAGGCCTCGATCGCGATGGCCTCTCGTTCCTGGGCCAGCGCGCCCCGGGGATAGTTTTGCTCCAGGATCTGGGTCAGCGCGAGGGCCGCGGCAGGGTCGTTCGTGAGCGCCGCCTCGGCCCGCTCGAGGAGGACGATCTCCTCTTCCGGACGGGCGGGCGCATCCGAAGGCGGTGGCGCGACGGCGAGAGGACCTGCATCGGCCCGGAGCGCGCGGGGCCGCGTCGTGCGGGTCGCTCCCGCATCGAGCGGCGGGGCCTCATCAGCGGCGCCCGCGTCCTGGGCCGGCGCGCCCGCGTCCCCCACCACGCCCGCGTCCCCCACCGCGCCCGCGTCCCCCACCACGCCCGCGTCCCCCACCACGCCCGCGTCCCCCACCGCGCCCGCGTCCCGGAGCAGAGCGTCCTCCACCGGCACGCCCGCCGGCCGCATCAGCACGGCCCCCAGCCCCGCCCCCGCCACCATCAGCGCGAGCAACACCTTCTTCACGGCCGCCCCCCGCACCGCGCGCGCCACGCCGCTGCCCACCACGCCGAGCACCGCCGGCCCGGGCGTCACCGCCTGCGCCTCCTCCAAGGCTGCTCGCAGCGAGGGCGCGACGGAGGGATCCTCGAGGAGCCGCGGCGGATCTTGCTCTGTGCTCATGTCCCCTCCGCGGCCGAAGCGGCCGGAAAAGCCTGCGTCACCAGGGCCCGTGCGGCGTACAGGCGCGCGTACGCGGTCTGCACCGGGCATCCCACCGCGTCGGCCACCTCCCGCATCGACAGCTGCTCGATCTCAAACAGCACGAACACCGCGCGCTTGTCCTCGTCCAGGCGATCCAAGGCCGCGTGCAGCGCCGTCAGCGCCCGCCGTCGCCGCAAGATCTCATCGGGGTGCTCGGTCGTGCCGCCGCTCAGCGGGGCCTCGGTGGGCTCCTCTCGCCGCACCGCGCGCCGCCGATAGTCCGACGCGGTCCGCACGCAGATCCCATAGATCCAGGTCTTCAGCTTGGATCGTCCCTCGAAGCCGCTGAGCTTCTTGTGAACGACGACGAAGACCTCCTGCGACACATCGGGCGCGTCGCGCTCCGGGACCCCGAGGTGGATCAACGTGCGCCACACGAAGCGGCCGTACTCCCGAAAGATCTCCTCGAAGCTCGGTCGTCGCTCGGGCAGCACCCCGAGGATCGCGGCGAAGAACACAGCTCAGCGACCGTCGATGATCGCAGCGGTCGCGCTCAGCTCAAAGGGCGCGCCGTCCTCGTAGAGGCCCGCGATGACGAGCGTGAGATCGCCCGGAGTGTTCGGGTTTCCTGGGCTGAACTTGGTCACGTAGCCGCAGTCGGTCGTCAGCCTGACCTCGCCGGGGCGGCCGGTGAGCGCGGTGAAGATCAGCTCGAAGTCGAAGATCGGGCTGCGCGCGCCCGCCGGGATGTAGCCTCGAGCGAGGCCAGCGTCTTGGCAGCTCGGCGGCTCGCTGAAGTTGGTCGGGCCGTAGGAGCTCTCGACGCGGACCCGGCTGATCTCGGTCATGTTCGAGCTCGCGCCATTCACGATCACCATGCTCACGCGGTAGCGATCGGCGTACTCCCCGCTCGCAAAGCTGGTGCGCTCGAGCAGGGTGACGACGAGGTTGTCGAGGGAGGAGGTGGTGGGGCCGTCGGCGTCTGAAGTCATCGCATCGCTGCGTGAGACTCCGCTGGTGGTGGCGTCCTTGAAGTTGCCAGGGTTGTTCGAGCTGGTCTTGGCGTCCTGCGCTCCGCTGCCCCCGTCGGCGCCGGGTTCGATCCCGATCCGATGCTCGGATCCCCCGCAAGCGACGACGAAGAGTGTGAAGACGATCGAGCCAAGTTTGGTGACGTTCATGATTCCCTCGCCCCTGAGTGGGGACGCCCGGCCGATCTTTTGAAACGCCGACCCTACGGGAGCTGAAATCCGAGCCCAACCTCCATCCGACCGATGATTGGCTCGGGCTGAAAGAGCGCGCGATCACGCCCCGTGGCGTCCAGATAGGTGAAGCTGCTCCGCAAGAGCGGGACGCCCAGGGCCAGACCTACCCGAAAACGCAGGGGAATCGCGGCCGGCTGGTAGCTGAGCCCGCCGCTGAGCTCGAGCGCGAGGAACATCGCCTGGGCGTTGATCGGGGACAAGAGGTCCACCGGCTCGGCGATCAGGTCGGCCAGCTCAGCGGACAGGAAGCCGCTAAACGCGAAGCCTTGGCCGAGCGGCTGGACCCAGCCGAGCCCCGCCAGGCCGCCGGCCATGATGAAGCGGGTTTTGGCGCCCCGGTCGGTGGCGGCGTTGCCGAGGAAGAGCTCGCCGCTCAGCCGGGCGCGGAGGCCGGTCGCACCGCCGAGCTCGACCGAGATCATGGCGCCCGGCGCTGCCCCAGGCAGGCGCCCCAGCACGAACCCGCCGAGCACGTCGGTCGCGAATACCAGCGCAGACGCGCTCGCGCCGCCAGGCGGGTTCACCTCGCCGACAACGGGGGGTGTTTCGGCTGCAGGCGAGAGCGGCCGAGGCGGCGCCTGTGGGATCGCCTCGGCGTCGATGAGCAGCGCCAGCACCAAGACCAGGGAACGGTCGAGGCTGCGGCAATCGGTGCTGGTCGTGCTCAGCTCGCGCTGGCCGAGGAGCTTCCCGCGCTGATCGGCGACGCTGAGCACCGCGCCAAAGCCGCTGCCGTTTGGGGCGATCCGGGCCTCGACGATGCGCTCCGCCTTGGGCGTGGGGACGAAGACCGCGCGACCGAGCCGCGCCTCGACGGCCCGCGCCAGCTCCACGCTACCAATGCATTGCTCAGCGCCCGGGAGCCGAACCCAGGCCAGCGCCGACGTACGCTCGCTCGCGCCCGCCGCGCAGAGGAGCAGGAGGAGGGATGCCGGAGTCAGAACTTATAGGCGACGCCCGCGTTTACGCGGATGCCGAATTGGGTGTAGCCGAAGTCTCCCGCCGTGATGAGTGGACCCAGCTTCATGTCGAAGGTGATCGCGACGTTGGGGGTCGCGTGGTACTCGAACACCGGACCAAAGAAGAGCGGGATGGCCGCGAAGAAGCGCGGCGTGAAGTTGAAGGCGAGGAGCAGGTCGACGCCTCCGCCCAAGAACACCTGGGGCGCGAGCTTGAAGCCGATGACCCCGCCCGCGTTCAGCAAGAGGCCGAACTGCACGTCCTGGTTGCTCGGGAAGCGCAGGTAGATCCCAGGCTCGAGGTTCAGCGCCGCGCTCATGTTGCCTTGCTTGAGCAGCGTGAGCCGCATCGGCGCCGAGAACGACAGGCCCGGGGTGATGCCACCCTGCGTCGCGTAGCCGGCCAGATCGAAGGTGAAGGCCGGTCCGACCGCGAAGTTCTCGGCCACGCCGATGCTGTAGGTCAGCTTCGGGATGTTCGAGTACCCGAGCTCGCCGAGGAACATCGCGCCGCGCGGGATCTGTCCGAACTTCGCGTCCCAAGCCGCGCCTTCTTGGGCGAGAGCGACGCCCGGGCTCATCGCCAAGATCAGGCCAACGGCCCACCTGGCACACCGTAGGTGAGGATGCTGCGACATTGGCTTCGTATCCGGCAAAGGAGGGCGGAGCGCAAGGCCCGACTTGCGCGGCGCGCCAAAGGCTGGCCGAATAGCCCTGTGCATTGGGGGCAGCACGTAGTCGCCGGCCTGATCGGCCTCGGGATCCTTCTTTGCTCGGGGGCAAGGCCAGCGCTCGCGGAAGGCGATCTCCGAGTGGACGGCCTAGGCGGGCGGGCTCCCGAGCGGATCCTCGTCTTGGTGGTGCGCGGTGAGGGAATCAACGTCCCGACCGTCGCCTTCCAGGAAGTGGCGCGGCACACGGTCGAGGAGCATATGCACGCGCAGGTCGTCTCCGTAGAGGAGGCCTTCGTGCGGGCTGGGGAGTCGCTCCAGCAGCGCTTGGCCGAGTGTAAGGGCGCCGATAGTTGCTATGCCCGGCTGGCCGGCTGGGTGGAGGCTGCGTACCTCCTCGTGATCACCGCCAGCCACGTGGGCTCCTTCGACGTCGTCGGCGCGCGCCTGCTCGACCTCGGCATGGTCAGCCCCATCGGCAACGCGGTCGACCCGGTGCCGCTCGACGCCGATATCTTGGGCGTCATCCCCCAGCGCATCCGCGCCGCGGTCCCTCCCGCGATGTGGGATCCCTTCGGCGCGATGGTCGTGCGGGCCGATCAGCCGGGCGCCGAGATCAGCGTCAACAGCAAGATCGTGGGCGTCACCCCGCTCGATCGCATCTCCTTCCTCCTCCCCGGCAACTACAAGGTCGCGGCCCAAAAGTCGGGCTACAAGCGCACGGAGGCCGAGGTCCTGGTCGAGCGCGGCGTGGACGCGCAGGTCGGCCTGGCGTTGATCCCGGAGGAGGGCGACGGGCCCGCCTGGTGGGTTTGGACCTTGATCGGTGGGGCGGTGGTCGGCGGGGCCGCCGTGGCGATCGGCGTCGCGGCCGGCAGCGGTGGACAATACTCGTTGTGCAGCTCGCCCGACCCTACCCGCTGCAGCAAGTAGGCCCCGACCCCTGTTCGAGGGCGTGGTCGTTGCCGACTACTTAGCGGCGAGACCGACCGCGGTCGCGGGCAGCCCGGTGACCGTTCCGAGGTCGGAGAGCCGTCCGTTCGTCTCGATGCGCGCGATGGAGAGAGCTCCGGTCCCGCTGTCCAGCGTGTAGAGGTACCGGGAGTTGCTGGTCACGGCCATGTCGGTCGGACGGCTCCCCTCGCCGGTGTCGAAGGCCCGGCCATCTCCGACCAAGGTGAGCTCGCCGCTCGCCGCGACCGTATACGCGGAGATCGATCCGCTCGCCGTGTTGGACACGTAGGCGAAGCGGTCGTTCTTGGCCAGGACGACCCAGCACGCCGCCGACTCGGTGTTCGGCACGGAGGCGCTGATGGTGCTCAAGCCGCTCGAGCTGCCGAGCTGATAGGAGGAGACCTTGCTGGCGTCCGCTGCGCCGCCGAAGGCCTCGGAGACGACGATCTGCCCACGCGCGGTGACCGCGAAGCCGAACGGGGTCTGGCCGCTCGAGTCATGAACGATCGCGTCTCCCGGGCGCCCGGTCCGGGTGTCTACGCGGAACTCGGAGATCTTGTTGGTCGCCTTCTCGGTGACCACGAGCGCGCGGCCGCTGGGGCTGAAGGAGATCTGGGCCGGAGCCGTGGTCTCGGCGCTCAACGCCCGGGTCGAGCGAGAGATGGGAGTGAGGCTGCCGTCCGAGCCGCGGCGAAAGCCCGTGATGCCGCTGGCGCCATCGCCGGCGTGGAGGACGTAGATCAAGCCACCGTTCTCGGTGACGCTGACCGGTTTTTGGCCGCCGGTGGGAACTACGTCGACGAGATAGAGTGAGTCGCCGTAGACCGAGAACTCCGAGAGCTCGTTGCTGCCGGCGTTCACCACGTAGAGGTACGAACCGCCCTGGCTCAGCGTGAGCGCGCCCTGTGACCCGAGGCCGCCACCCGTTCCGGTGCCCGTGGTGTCGTAGATGCCCGCGCGCTGCAGGGAGCCGTTCGAGGCGCGGCGATAGACCAACACTTGGTTGGCGACCGGGTCATTGCTGGAGGTGAACACCACGCCGGCCCGGCCGCTGATGGCCTCGTCGCCGTCGGTGTCCGCGAGCTGGGGTTGGATCTCCGGGCCGCCGCAGGCCAGACCGAGACTAGTGAGAGCAAAGGCCGAGAAAAGTGCACGAATCTTCATCACAGTATTCCTTTGGGTGAGGCGGCAGGTCCGTCATCTGCCGCGTTTGGACACCCGTAGGCGAGTTTCCCAGATACGAATAGCGCAATGATTCGAGACAATCGTTCGCATTTGGGCAACGATTGGTCATGAGCAAAGAGCCTCGTGGGAGAGGGGTTTCTAGCGCCCAGCGGCGCGTCTCTGAGATCTGGCCTTGGCTGCCGTCCTTTCGCGCCGTGGCGGAGCGCGAGCACGTGCAACAAGCAGCACGCGATCTCCGGATCGCCGGCTCCTCGTTGTCGCGCTCGGTTCGGCTGGTTGAGCAGGCGCTGGGCTTGAAGTTGTTCTTCCGCGTCGGGCGCAATCTGAAGCTGACGGCCGAGGGCCAGGAGTTGCTCGCCGCCGTGAGAGACGGGATGCGGCGGATCGATGATGGCGTGGCGACGCTGACGGGCACGAACTTCAAGGGAGCGCTCAACGTCGCGTGCGAAGGCGAGCAGCCGCTATCGCTGGTGTGCCGGGCCGCCGAGCGCCTCGCTGAGAGGCACCCCGAGCTGCTGGTCACCGTGCGCGCCCTCCCCAGCGCTGGTGCGCAGCAAGGACTGCTGGCGGGCGCGCTCGATCTGGTGATCACCCGAGACCCTCGCCTCGAGAACCGCCTGGTGGCCTCCGAGCTGGCGGTCGTCACCTACGGCATCTATTGCGGTCCGAGCCATCCCCTTAGCCGCGTGCGTCGGGTCAGCACTGCGGAGCTCTTACGCCATCCCTTCGTGACACCTTCCGCCACCGACGACGCCGACAACTGGCCAGCCGCTTTGCCGCGGATCGTCGGTTTGGCGCTGCCCTCGCTGGCAGCGGCGATCTCGGTCTGCGCCAAGGGGCGCCTGCTGGCAGTCCTTCCGGATCACGCAGCCCCCTCAGAGCTGCGCCGGCTTCCCTCGGAGGTGGTCCCTCCGGTCCGGCTTCGGCTCCTGCGTCGCGCTCCGCTGGGACCGGTCGATCGGACCACCCCGCTGGTCGAGGCCTTGCTCGAGGAGGCCAAGCGAGGGCCATGATCTTGGGCCAATGAAAGGACGAACTTCGGTCGTAGCCTTACGTCTCGAGCCGCGCGCTCGCCACGCCGAGCATCGTCCAAAACGCCAGCGCGACGGGCACGTGGTAGAGCACCGAGTGCAGCATCCCCAGCCCGATCAGCGCCACGAGACCTAAAAACACGAAGCGATCGAGCGTGGCCTGGGGGCTCTGTACGTCGCGATCGCGCCGGATCGCGAGGGCCGTCGCCGCCAAGCTCGAGCCGACCGCCGCCGCGAAGCCGAGGAAGCCGAGCACGCCGGTCTCGGCCATCACCTGCAGCCCCAAGTTGTGGGGGCTGTTGAGCCCGTTGCGCAGGACCTTGGCGCTGAGATCCGGCGGCAGATAGGCCCCGATCGATCCCGCCCAGCCGCCATGCCCCACGCCGACCAGCGGGTGCTCCATCACGAGCGTCAGCGCGGCCTGGTAGATCTGGAGCCGTTCACCGAGCTCGAGCGCCGCCGCGTCGATGCGATCGCGCCCGTAGTCCGTGAGGAAGTAGAGCAGCAAGATCCCTCCCGCGATCGCCACCACCGACGCGGCCAGCCGGAGCCGCCGCATCAGGAGCGCGAGCAAGAGGCCTGCGCCGAGGAGGGCCGCGGGCGCAGCGCGACGGTAGGTGAGGAAGAGCGCGAGCCCGAGCGCGACGGCCGCCCCGAAGGCCCGGGCGATCTGGCCCCGGGTTCGTCGCTCCTGGATCGCGCCGTCGATCGCCAAGCCGATCAGGCCGAGCCCGAGCACCGCCACATGGGCAAACTTGAGGCGGTTGTAAAACAACCCGGTCGCCATCCGGAGCCGCCCGCTGGCCTCGGGATCCGCCAGTCGCGCTGCCGCGCTGCGTCCGATGATCACGGACTCCAGCGGCGGATCGAAGAACGCGACCTGGAAGATCCCGTAGAGGCCGTTGATCACGCAGGCGACGGCGAAGGCCAGCCCCAGGCGACGCAGCAGCGTGTCGTCTGCGCGGGCGATGCCGAGGCGCCCCGCGACGTAGGCCAAGGCGATCAGCGGATGGAGCGTCGGTGCGCTGCCCAGGACGGCGGGCGAACCGATGAGGCCGATCGCGCCGGCGACCAGCCACAAGCCCACGCCGAGGTCCGCCACGTTGAGCCGCGCGTCGCGCCAGGCGCCGCCCGCGAGCAGCAGCCCGACGGCGATCACCGCGGCGATCTCCGCCGGTCCCTCGAAGAGCCCGGCCAAGAGCGCCATGGCCACGAGCGCGATATGGGATGCGCGGCCCATAGGGTCGTCCAGGTCAGCCGCTCAAGGGAGGGCAGCTTCGCTTTGACGAACGAGCTCCACATCGCCAGCGGAGGGGTCTTGGCCGGCCATCAGGTTGTTGAGCAGCGCGGAGAGCGGTCCCGCCAGGTCGGCTCGTCCGGCGGCCTCCGCTCTCGTTTTCGCGGCGAGCGTGCGGCTCATCAGCGCCTCGCGGCTGGGCGGGGCGACGTTCTTCGTCGGGCTCGGCGCCGCGGTTCTCGAGGGGCTCGGGGCCGCGCCGCTGGAAGAGGGAGAGCTGCGGGGCTTGGGCGACTCTGGGCGGCGCGCGGGCGACGACTCTCGGGGCTCGCTAGGCGGCGTCGGGTTGGCGCTGGGCGTCGGGCTGGCGCTGGGGGCGGTGCTCGGCGCCACCGTGGGCGGAGCCACGCCGATGCGTTGGTGCTCCTCGGGGCTCGGCAGCGGCTGTTCGACCCGCACCGGCGGCGACAGCAGGCTCTGCAGCACCAGCACCAGCGCCGCGCCGCCGACCAAGGAGGCCCCGACGATCATCGCCAGCTTCCCGCGGCTCTGCTGGGCCGGGCCCGCGCTCAAGGAGGGCGGCGTCATCCCCACGATTGAGGGTGAAGACAGCGGGCTCAGCATCGGCGTCGTGGGATAGAGCACGCCCTGGAGCTGTCCATTGCTGCTGCCTACGGTGCCTCGCAGGTTCACGCTGCTGGCCGGCGTGAGCTGCGCGTTGGCCGCCTCCACGACCTGCTGAATGAACTCATTGGAGGTCGCCGGCACCGACTCGGGGGTGCTGCGCGCCGCGGGCGGGGTCGGCCCAGGGGCGGGCGGCGGCGGGCGCTGCGGTGGCTGGGTGTGGCCCCGCGGCAGGCCCTCGAGATCCGGCATCGCTGTCGTCGCCGGGGTCAGGGTCGGCTTCATCGGCGTGTTGGGCGTTTGGCCGAGCATCGCGGCGATCTCGGGGGAGAGACCGGCCCCCGGCACCTTGAAGCGGGGCGTGACCGGCGTGGTGGTCGAGGCCAAGGTGGGGTGCCAAGCCTCGACGTCGGGCAGCTCATCGGCGTACTGCTCGTTGCCGAAGAGCTGCACCACCAGGGCCACGATCTCCTCTTCGATCGCCGAGGCGCGGTGCTTCTTGATCGTCTTGCTCAGCGCGTCTTCCAGCTCCCCGCAGTGGGCGTAGCGGTCGTTTGGGCTACGTTTCAGGGTCTTGTGGATGACCTCGGCCAGCTCGACGGGGACCTCCGGGTTGCGTTCCCGGATCGGCGGTACGTCCTCGCCGATGATCGCGCGCATGGAGGCGATCTCGTTGTGGCGCTGAAAGGGGCGAAAGGCGGTCAGGCACTCGTAGAGCACCAGGCCCAGGGCGAACATGTCGGTGCGACCGTCGAGGGCTTGGGCGCGGACCTGCTCCGGGGCCATGTACGCGGCTTTTCCCCGGACCTGACCGGTGCGGGTCTTGTGCATCTGGATCGAGGCCCGCGCTACGCCGAAGTCCATGAGCTTCAACATGCCGGTGCGGCTGACCAAGATGTTCTGGGGAGAGACGTCGCGGTGGACGAGCTTGAGCGCTTGGCCGGTGGCGGTCTGAACCCGGCGGTGGGCGAAGTCGAGCGCGTTGGCCATGCGCGCGCCGATGTACGCGGCCACGTGCGGGGGCATGGTCTTGCTCTGACTCTTCAGCTCTTGGATGACGCGCGAGAGGGGGGGCCCGGGGACGTACTCCATCGCGATGAAGAGGGTGTCGTTCTCGAAGCCGAGGTCGTAGGTCTGCACGATCGCGGCGTGTTGCAGCATGGCCGCCACCCGCGCTTCGTCGAGGAAGAGGCTGATCGACTCCTGGGCGGCCCCGGCGGCGACGATCGTCTTGATCGCAACTGGGCGGGAGAAGCCGGCGACCCCGACCTTGGACGCCAAAAACACCTCGGCCATACCGCCGGCCCCGATGCGGCGGACGATGCGGTACTGACTGAGCTGGACTCCGGCTTCGACCAAGAGATCGCGAAAGTGTACCCCAACCCGAGGTGACAAGGCCCATTACCTCTGGTACTGAACAAGTGTATGGTGCACCGCGTCGCTGCGCTCCAGCTCTACGCGCTGCCGCTCGAGCGCGCCTTTGGCTTTGCCCTGGAAGGAAAGCGGGCCGTCCGGCGAGCAGTGGGGCATCGGACCCTGATTTCGGTGTCGCCCGCGGCCATGCGCGAGGGGGTGCGGGTCGGCATGAGCGTGGTGGAGGCCCGGGCGCGCTCGGCCGAGCTCGAGGTGCGAGAGGAGCGCCCCACTGAGGAGCTGCGCCTCCTGACCGGCGCGGCCGAGGTGCTGCTCGGCTTCTCCCCCGACGTGGAGATCGCGGAGCCTGACGTGCTCCTGGTCGACATCGGACCTTGTCTCCGCCTGCTCGGGGATCGCTATGGCTCCGAGGAGGAGATCCTCGAGGCGATGGTCGCCCAGCTGGAGGCGGTGGGGCATCGCGTCGCGGCGGCGCTGGCCGACGACGCGGACACCGCGCGGACCATGGCGCTGCACGTCGCGCTGCGCGAGCGGGCGCACAAGAAGAAGGGCCCCGTGGCCTGGCCGATCGCGGCGGTGGGGCAGGGCGCGCAGGCGATCGCCTCGCTCCCGCTGGCGGCCATCGCCTGGACCGATCTGCGCGAAGATCCCCAGGCCAAGCGCGCGCAGAAGCTGCAGAGCACGCGGGCCACGCTGGAGCTGCTCGGGGTGCGGACGGCTGGGCATTTGGCTTCTTTTCCAGCGGATCAGGTGGCCAGCCGCTTTCAGGAGGCGGGGGTGCTGCTCATGGAGCGCGCGCGGGCGGTGCATGTGCGGCCGCTGGTCCGCTTCACGCCGGCGCCGGATCTGATCGAGTCGATCGAGCCCCCGGGGCCGATGGAAGATCTCGAGCCCATCCTCTTTCTCCTCAAGCGCCTGCTCGATCGCTTGGAGGCTCGCCTCTGTTCGCGCGGGCTGTCGGCCTCGGCGCTGGAGCTGCGCTTTCGCGTCGAGCCCAGCCGCAAGACGGAGCGGCTCAAGGTGCTCCTGGCGCGCCCCTCGCGCTCAGCCCAGACCTTCCATCGGCTGTGCCGGGAGCGGGTCAGCGGGGCGCTGGCGGGCGCGGTGGTGAACGTGGAGGTCGAGGTGATCGATCCGGTGCCTGAGCACGGCGCCCAGCTCGATCTCTTCACCGCCCACGCCCAGCGCATCGAGAAGGTAGAGGAGCTGGTGGCCCGGCTGCAGGCCAGCCTGGGGGAGGAGTCGGTGTTCTCGGTGGAGCTGACCGATACGCATCGGCCCGAGTCCGCCTGGGTCGCCAAGCCCTTCGCCATCGAGCAGGCGCTGGCCGAGGTCGCGCTCCCGCCGGTGTCCAAGAAGAAGCGCGCGCCGGCCTTGGTGCTCGGACGCCTGGGCAAGGCGGAGGCGCTCCCCGAGGCAGATGAAGATCTCGCGGTGCTCGGTCGCCAGAGCGAGGCCCTCCCTCCCGCGGCCTCCCGCGATCCCCGCGCCTGGCCCAAGCCCGTCGAACGCAAGAAGGAGGACGATCCCCTGCCGCCGCTCCCTCCTCGGCCGCTCGAGCTGTTCCCCGCCCCGGAGTCGGCGCGGCTCTCGGGGGAGAGCCTTCATTGGCGGGGGCGACGGCACCGGATCGCGGGGGTCGGACGGAGGGAGCGCTTCGAGTGCGAGTGGTGGCGGCCAGACCCCTTGGTCCGGGAGTACGTGGTGGTCGAGCTCGAGGATGGCCGGCGGCTGTGGTCCTACGCCCAGCCGGGGGCGGCCTTGGAGGCGCTGTGGGTGCATGGGATCTTCGATTGAACCGCCCGTAGTTACGGAGGTTACTCGGTAGGCGGCGAAAATCGGGTCTGCCCTTCATAATCGGGGGCCTTCGCAGCAACGAAGTCCTTGGAATCGTATGGGCGGCCTCCTCTCCATCGCGCTCGGGCTCAGCCTCGCCGGCTCGCCCGACGGCGTCGACATCGTCGTCTCGATCGACGCAGGCACGCCCGCGGTCGCTCGCGCTCGCGCGGAGGGCGTCGCGGGCTATCTCGAGGATCGGCTGGCGACGTGGAAGCGACCGCTCGTGCGTACGCCGCACCGCTTCCGCGTGGTGGTGCTCGGGCGCGGGGACAAGCGCGTGGAGCTGCGGCTCATGGGCGAGACCGCGCTGATCGCGGCCCGCGAGGTGGCGCCCAGCGATGCGCTCCTCCTCCGCGCGACCGCCTGGTCCTTCGTGCGCTCGGCGATCCGTCGGACGTTGATCGACCGCGGGGCCCTGCCGCGAGACGCCCCGGATGAGGGGCCGGATCTCACGCCGGCCATCCCGCCTGCGACGCGGGCGGAGCCAGTGGCTCGGCCGGAGTTGGTCGCGGTGCGGAGCGCGCCTGCCTCGGGCGCGGCTGCTGCGGCTCGCTCTGGTGCCGCCGCGGGGACTGTTGCTGCTTCCGCGCCTGCGTCTGGTACGACTGCTGTTCCTGCCGCGGAGGCTGTTGCTGCTTCCGCGCCCGTTGCTGGCTCCGCGCCCGTTGCTGGCTCCGCGCCCGTTGCTGGCTCCGCGCCCGTTGCTGGCTCCGCGCCCGTTGCTGGCTCCGCGCCCGCCGCAGGTTCCATTGCGGCTCCTCCCGTTGCTACGGCCGCCTCCGCCGCCGCCGCGCCTAGCCCCGAGCCGCTCCGCTCCGGCCTGGAGGTCGAGGTCCCTACCGGTGGCGACGCCGCCCGCGCGCTCGCCCTGCTCGAGCGACAAGGCGACGAGCCCTCCGAACCAAGCTTGGCTCTGAGCCCCGCACCGGCCCCCGCCGATCCGGCCCCGCCGGCGAGCTCCGGGATCGGCTCAGAGGGGCTCTCCGCGCGCTCCTTCGATCGAGGCTCTGCGCTCCCGGTCTCCCTCTCCTTGGCCGTCTTGGGGGCTGGCGACTACGCCGGAGACCTGGCCTTTGGACCTCGCGTCCGTCTCCGCCTCGAGCCGATCGCCAACCTCTCTTTGGCGATCGAGGGCGGGTGGTCGCGGACCGTCGGTGGCTCTGAGCTCCGGCTGGACTCGGTCCCGCTGGCCGCCGCGGTAGGGGTCGTCTTCGGCCAGGAGATCGAGCTCGGCTTGGCGGCCCAAGCGCAAGTTGTCTTGCACTTCGCGTCAGCGGCCAGCAGCGCGCAGCTCTCCACCGGCGTCGATCTCGGCTTGGTCGCGGCGCTCTCGGTCCCGCTGACGCCCCGGCTTTCCTGGGCGATCCGCGCCTTTGGGGGCGCCGCGGTCCGGCGGCAGAGCTACGTGCTCGACTCGGGCGCCAAGGACCCGGGGGTCTTGGCGGCGTCCCTGGCCACCGGGCTGGAGTGGCGATGGCGTTGATCGAGCTGCTCCTCGGCCGGCCCTCGCCGGAGGCCGTGGTCAGAGACTACGGCCCGCAGGTGCTGCGCCAGCTCAAGCGCATCTTCGGACCCCGGGCCGACGTCGATGACGTCTACCAAGCGGTCTTCGTCGAGGTGATCCGTTCGCTGCCGAGCTTCGCCGGCCGCTCGCAGCTCAAGACCTGGGTCCACCGCATCACCCTCAATGTGGCTTACCAAGAGATGCGCCTCAGCTATCGCAGCAAGGGAGGCACCGAGCTCGACGAGGAGGCGCTCAGCCTCTCCGCCGAAGGGGATCCCGAGACCAGCGCAGTCTCCCGTCAGGAGCTCGAGATCTTGTACGCGGCGCTCGAGGAGCTCGATCCTAAGAAGCGCATCGCCGTCGTGCTGCACGACATCGAAGACAAGCCCCTCCGCGAAGTGGCGGAGATCCTCGGTCGTCCTCTGCAGACCGTGGCCTCCCAAGTTCGCAGCGGTCGCGCTGAGCTGGCGGCGAGGGTCGCAGGTCACCGAGGGAGCGTGTCGCGCTTGCCCGCTCAGAGAGAAGGAGGCGGACGATGAACGCCTGTGAGGAAATCCGCCCCGAGCTGATCGCCTTTACGCGGGGGGAGCTGACCGGGCTCGCTCAGGCGCGCCTCGAGGCTCACCTCGATCATTGCACCGAATGTCAGCGCGTGGAGTCGCTCCTCGCTGGCGGGCTGTCCCAGGCCCAGCGCTACGAGCCGGAGGTGACCGAAGAAGAGCTGGCGCGCTTGGCTCGCCGGATCACGCCGGAGCTCGCGGCAGCCCGATCGCGCGGGGCTTGGATCCGTCCGGTGTTGGCGCTCGCTGCGCTGGTGCTGGCCCTGGTCTCGGGGTGGTGGTTGTGGCGGGGGAGCGCCGCTCCGACCGCGCCGGTATTGGTCCAAAAGGCTCCGGTGGAGGCGCCGCCCTCGCTCGGACCGACGGCGCCGACCGCGCCGGCCGCGCCTGAGTTGGCGGCGCTGCCGACGTCGCCTCCTGCGCCGCTGCCCAGCCGCGCGCTCCGCCGCCTCACGCTCCCCGGAAGCGTGCGCCTCGTGGCCAGCACCGACTTCGATGCCCACGGCCGGGATCGCGCCGGAGACCGACTGGAGTTCAGCCACGGCTTCGCGGTGATCGATGTGGCCTCGGGCAGCGCGCTCTCCCTCTCTTCACCGGAGCTGGAGCTGCGGGCCTCGGGCGCTCGCTTTTGGGTACGTCGTCTGAGCGAGGGAGCGCTGGAGGTTGGCGTGGTTCGAGGGAGGGTGGAGCTTATCTCGGGGAGCCGCGCCGAGGTGCTCTCCGCGGGACAGCGGCGAGGCAGCGGGCCCGCTCCTGAGGCCGCGCTGCTGGAGGACCCCTTCCTCGCGGCCCTTGAGACGTCCTCCGCTCCGACGTCCTCCGCTCCGACGTCCTCCGCGCCGACGTCCTCCGCGCCGACGTCCTCCGCGCCGACGTCCTCCGGTCCGACGTCCTCCGCGCTGCGCCCCCTCAAAGTCCCAACTCTCCGGTCCTCGGCGGCGCCGGTTCGCGCCTCCGCCGATGTGCTCCGTGCGCTGGCCGACGCCGAGTCTTTGGCCGACGCCGGTAAGCCGGCCGAGGCGATCGCGGTCTACGATCGCACCCTGGCCGATCGCCGAGTGCCGCGGGCCCAGCGGAGTTTGCTCGAGTATGAGCGTGCCCGCGTGCTCGGGCTCTACCTGGGCAAGAAGGACGAAGCTCGGCGTGCGCTGCTGCGCTTGGAGCGCGGCGGAGAGCTGGCGATCGAGGCCGGCTTCACCCGCTGCGAGCTGGATCTCGGCGAGTCGCCCTGCGCCGCGCGGGCTTGCCTCTTGGCCCTGGGGAAGCGACCGGCCGCCGCCAGCGAGGCCAACCTGCTCCTCTCCCGCTGGGGTCTCGAAAGAACCGATTGCTCCGATCATAAAGCGGGGCGCTGATCCCAACTACATCGGTGAAAGCTGTCGCCCACCGCGCAGCGCAAACGGGCAATGCCCAGGAGTCACCGATGAAGTCTCACCAACCTATCCGCAACCTCCTCCTCCGCAGCTTCGCAACCTTCGCCGTTCCAGTCTTCGTCGTCGCCTGTGGCGGCGCGATCGGCTCGGGCGATCCCACCGGACAGGGGGGCAGCAGCCTCGGCGGCCGTGCCAGCGAGCAGCCTCGGACGAGGACCCCGGAGACGGGCGGGGCCGGAGGCGAGACGGGTCAGCACCCCGGAGGCGAGACCGGCGGTAGAGGCGGTGAGGCGGGCGGCGGTGGTGGCGGGGCCGGAGGCGAGACGGGTCAGCACCCCGGAGGCGAGACCGGAGGTGGTGGTGGCGAGACCGGCGGAGGCGGCGGTGGCGAGACCGGAGGCGGCGGCGGTGGCGAGACCGGAGGCGGCGGCGGTGGCGAGACCGGCGGCGGCGGTGGCGA
>Ga0154020_10001756_pt1 | contig 26596 bp, 19 predicted proteins | sample Klosneuvirus_201_FD_109709 | JGI IMG/M metagenome (GOLD analysis project Ga0154020, IMG submission 109709) | Active sludge microbial communities from wastewater, Klosterneuburg, Austria - Klosneuvirus_20160825_MG | ecosystem: Engineered > WWTP > Aerobic digester > Activated sludge | place...
CCGGCGGCCAGCGCAAAACCAAAGAGGAACTCCACGGCGCGCACGACCTGGTCCAGCACGCGCTGCACCTGTGCCACCTGGGTCGAAACATCCACGTTGGTCAGGTTAGGAAACCGCCGAACCAGCGCGCTGTCGAACCCGGCCTGCGTTGGGGCTCGAAACGCGCTGATGTAGGTGGCCGGCATCTCCGGCAGGCTCGAGCGCGGGAACATCACGAAGAAGTTCACCCGCATTGAACCCCAGTCCACCTGGCGCACGCTGGTGATGCGCCCCTCGTGCACCTGCCCCGCGATGTCGAAGCGCAACCGATCGCCCAGCTTGAGCCCGAGTGTCTGCGCGAGCCCGGCTTCCACGCTCATCGCGTCCACCTCCTCCGGTGTCCAGCGGCCCTGCTCCACGATGTTGTGAACCGGCAGTTGCGCCGCATGGCTGAGGTTGAACTCGCGCTCGACCAGGCGCTGCGCGCGATCGTCGACATAGCTGCCCGGACCGACTGGCCGACCGTTTACCGCGACCAGACGGCCGCGGATCATCGGGAACCAGTCGTAGCGCTGCACGCCGGCATCTGTCAGCTGCTTGCGGAAATCCTCACCCTGCTCAGGCTGTATGTTGATCACGAAGCGATCGGGCGCATCAGGCGGCGTGGCATTGCGCCAGGCGGCGATCAGGTCGGTGCGCAGCAGCACCAACAACACCAGCGCCAACAGGCCGACGGACAGCGATGACACCTGCAGAACGGCGAACGCCGGACGGGCCGCCAACTGGCGCGTGGCCAGTACCAGCCAGCGCGGCGCGCGGCTACGGGGCACGACCCAGCGCAGCGCGGACACCGCTAGCCAGGCCAGCAGGGCAAAGGCGAGAACCGCCAGAGCGAAGCCGCCCACCGCGATGAGCCCCATGCGCAGGTCGGCCGCCACCGCCACCAACAGCCCCGCAAAGCCAGCGACGCCGGCGACGAGCACACCCACCGAAACCGGCTTGAGTCCGCCGACATCGCGCCGGATCACCCGCAGCGGCGGCACACGCGCCAGCTGCAGCACCGGTGGCAGGCCGAAAGCCACCAGCAGTGTGAGCCCGACGCCCAGGCCGAAGGCCGCTGGCACCCAGCCCGCCGTGGGCAGGTCGGCCTCGACCAAGCCGGCCAGCAGGTAGACAAAGACGAAATGCACGGCAAATCCCAACGCCACACCAGCGGCGCTGGCAAGCAAGCCGACGACACCAAACTCCAGCGCATAGGCCCCCGCGATCGCGCGTTGTGGCGCGCCCAACACCCGCAGCATCGCGCAGTCGTCCAGATGCCGCTGCGCGAAGTCCCGCGCTGCGATGGCCACGGCCACGGCAGCCAACAACGCCGCCAACAGCGCCACGAGGTTCAGGAAACGCCCGGCTCGATCGAGGGTTTGGCGCATCTCCGGCCGACCGGATTCGAGCGACTCCACACGCACGCCGCGGGTGGTACCCCGCTCGATCTCCTGCTGCGCCCATCGGACGAACTCGCCCACCTGCGGCTGGCGTCCCTCGGGCGCCGCCACCGCCAAGCGATAGGTCACCCGGCTGGCCGGCTGCACCAGCCGGGTGGCGGGCAAATCGTCTGCGTGCAACATCACGCGAGGCGCGAACACCATGAACCCGGCGCCACGATCGGGCTCGAGGAGCAGCATGCGGTCGACGACGAAGCGGCGCTCACCCAGCCAAAGGGCGTCACCCACCGCCAGACCCAGGGCGTCGAGGAGCGAGGCATCGGCCCAAACCGCGCCGACCGGCGGACCATGGCGAACCTGCTCGGCGGCTGCACCGGGGCCAGCTTGCACCCGCAACGATCCGCGCAACGGGTAAGTGGCACTCACCGCCTTGATCGCAGCCAGCTTGACGCCACCGCCTTGGGCATCATCGGCCCGCGCCATGCTGGGAAAACCCACGTTCGTCGATACCTGAAGTCCCAGCTCGGCCGCACGCGCCGCGAACGTCGGCGCCGCCGGCTGGTCGCTGGCCACCACGGCATCGCCACCGAGCAGCTGGCGGGCATCGCGCGCCAGGGCACCGTCCAATCGGTCGGCAAAGAAGCCCACGGCTGTCAGCGCCGCTACGGCCAGTACCACCGCCACCATCAGCAGCCGCAACTCGCCGGCCCGAAAGTCACGCCAAGCCTGCCTCCAGGCCAGGCCCAGGGTGGAGATGGGCAGTCGTTCGAAGGTCATGGACAGGCACGGTACACCAACACCGCTGAACCGTGCATGCAAAGGCCGCGAACGCCCCGCCATTGCCGGGCTGATCCACGACGCGGCCCGAGCGCCCGTGCCGAACCGGCCCACGGGCGTGCGCGCTGTTTCAGCGTCGCGCCGGCAGCGCGCCCACGACGCCCTGCACCAGCCAGTCCATGCTGGCGATGCGTGCATCGTCGAGTTCGCCTGTGTCCAGGCGGTTCTTCCCGGCGTTGTCCACGAGCGGCGCCGAAAATGGCTTGAAGCGGCCACCGACGATGGCCTCGCGGCGGCTGTCCAGTGCCGCCCTCAACGCAGGCGGCACCGCCGAACTCAGGGCCGACAACTGGACGTATCCGTCCTTCAGCCCACCCCACGCCGGCCGGGGTTGCCAGGTGCCAGCCATCACCGACTGCGCCACCTGCGTGTAATAGCCGCCCCAATGATGGGTAACGGCGGCGAGCTGGGCGCGCGGCGCGAACTTCGACATGTCGCTCTGGTAGGACACCACCGCCACGCCCTTGTCCTGTGCCGCCTGCGGCACTGCGGGCGAGCCGCTGTGGTTGGTGAGGACGTCAGCGCCCTGGGCGATCAACGCCAGCGCCGCCTCGCGCTCGCGCGCAGGGTCGAACCAGGTGTTCAGCCACACCAGCCGGACCTCGGCGCGGGGATTGGCGGCACGCATGCCCAAAGTGAAGGCGTTGATGCCCTGGACGACTTCGGGCACCGGGAAGCCGGCGACATAGCCAGCCAGCCCGCTCTTGCTGTGCTTGCCCGCCAGATAGCCGGCCAGCCAGCGAGCTTCGTAATAGCGTGCGTTGTAGGTGTTCAGGTTGGCCGCTGTCTTGTAGCCGCCGGCATGCTCGAACCTCACACGCGGGAAGTCGGCGGCCACCCGCAGCGCCGGTTCCAGGTAGCCAAAGCTGGTGGCGAAGACCAGGCCGCAGCCATCGCGTGCCAATTCGCGCATCACGCGCTCGCTGTCGGCACCTTCGGCCACCGCTTCGACGAAGCGAGTGCGGACGCTGGGCGCCAGCGCTCGCTCCATGGCCAGGCGGCCCTGGTCGTGCTGGTAGCTCCAACCTGCCTGGCCAACGGGGCTGACATACACGAAGCACGCTTGAAGGGCTGCAGGATCGGCGGCTTGCGCCGCTGTACCCGACCCCAGCCAGGCCGCCAACCACAGGCTGCGAGCGCGCAGCCGTTGAATACGGGGTGGAAAGCCGCGAGCGGTCGACTGGGCGCGCACAACCGCGCGCCCGAGGTTTTTGTACATGGTTGTCCTCGACATGGCCCCAGGGTTGACAAGATGCATGCAGGCTGCGGGGGCACGCGACCGGCACCCCGGTATTTTCCCCGAAAACCTGAGGAAACCCCCAATCGTCGATCGTGCGGGCCTGCTGGACTACCGACGTAGGATCGCCTACCCCACGAGGAGGATGACCATGAAGACAATCGCACGGGCCGCGCTGGCCCTTGCTGCCGCGCTGGCGATCCCGGCGCTCCAAGCCAAGACACTGGTGTACTGCTCCGAAGGCTCGCCCGAGAACTTCACGCCCGCACTCAACACAACCGGCACCAGCTTCGACGCCGCGCGCCCCGTCTACGACAAGCTCACCCAGTTCGCGCGCGGCTCCACGCAAGTGGAGCCGGGCCTGGCGGAGAGCTGGACCGTCTCGCCCGACGGCAAGGTGTTCACCTTCAAGCTGCGCAAGGGCGTGAAGTTCCACTCCGGTGTGAATGGATTCAAACCCTCTCGCGAGCTCAACGCCGACGACGTCGTGTTCTCGTTCGAGCGGCAGTGGAAGGCCGATCACCCGTATGCCAAGGTGTCCGGCGGCAAGTACGACTACTTCGCCGACATGGGCCTGCCCGACGACCTGCAGTCCATCGAGAAGATCGACCCGCACACGGTGAAGATCACGCTCAAGCGCGCCAACGTCACAATGTTGGCCAACCTGGCGATGGACTTCGCGAGCATCCACTCGGCCGAGTACGCCGACATGCTGGCCAAGGCCAACAAGAAGGAGCAGTTCGACCAGTTTCCGGTGGGCACGGGCGCCTTCTCGTTCGTGGCCTACCAGAAGGATGCGGTCATCCGCTACAAGGCCCACAAGGAACACTGGGCAGCGCCTGCCGAGCGCGCGCTGGTCGACGACTTGGTGTTCGCGATCACGCCGGACCCCACCGCGCGCTACAGCAAGCTCAAGGCCGGCGAGTGCCATTTCGTCATCGCGCCGCGTCCGGCCGATCTGCCCGAGATGCAGAAAGACCCGGCACTCAAGGTGATCAGCCAATCGGGACTGAACATCGCCTATTGGGCCTTCAATACCCAGAAGCCGCCCTTCGACAAGAAGGAGGTGCGCCAGGCGCTGTCGATGGCCATCGACCGTGCGGCCATCATCCGCGACGTCTACCTCGGTGCCGGCCAGTCGGCCAAGAACCTGATCCCGCCCACGATGTGGTCGTACAACGACGCCATCAAGCCGTACCCACATGACCCCAACAAGGCCAAGGAGTTGCTGGCCAAGGCGGGCGTCAAGACACCGCTGGCGATCGACCTCTGGTACATGCCGGTACAGCGCCCCTACAACCCGAACGCCAAGCGTATCGCCGAGATGATGCAGGCCGACCTGGCCAAGGTGGGCGTGAATGCCAAGCTCGTGACCTACGAGTGGGGCGAGTACCGCAAGCGCATGCAGCAAGGCGAGCACATGACCGGCATGCTCGGCTGGACCGGCGATAACGGCGACCCCGACAACTTCTTCTTCCTGCGCGGTTGCGATGCCGCCCGCCCGGGCGGGCAGAACCTGTCGAAGTGGTGCAACAAGGACTTTGACACCCGCCTCGAGAAAGCCCGCAGCGTGGCCGACACCAAGGAGCGCACGAAGCTGTACCAGGAAATGCAACTGATCGAGCACGAAGACGCCCCCGACCTGAAGCTCGCGCACTCCATCGTCTACGAAGTGATGCGCAAGGAACTCACCGGCTACAAGCAAAGCCCGTTTGGTTCGCACCAGTTCAACGGGGTCGAGCTGAAGTAGCCCCGCCGCAGCGCCGTCGGCGCGCTCCGGGCAGGGGCGCGCCAGCCACCGGCCGGACCAGCCGTGCCGAAGGCGCCTGTCTGGGCCAATCACCGTTCGATCCGGACTCCGCGTGCTCCGCTTCCTGCTGCGCCGTCTGGCGCTGACCATCCCGACGTTCATCGCCCTGATGTTCGTCACCTTCGTCGCGATCCGGCTGGTACCCGGCGATCCGGTCGAGGTGCGCGTGGGCGAACGCGGCATTTCGCCCGAGCGCCTGGCCGTCTTCCGCCACGAACTGGGCCTGGACCAGCCCGTCTGGAAGCAGTTCGTCGACTATGCCTGGCAACTGCTGCACGGCGACTTCGGCACCTCGCTGGCCACCAACCAACTGGTGCTCACCGAGTTCGCAGCCCTGTTCCCGGCCACGCTGGAACTGGCCGCCGCCGGCATGTTGTTCGCGGTGCTGCTGGGCATCCCGGCCGGCACATGGGCGGCCGCCCGCCGGGGCACCTGGTTCGACCATACCCTCATGGGGCTGTCGGTCACCGGTTACTCGATGCCCATCTTCTGGTGGGGGCTGCTGCTCATCATGTTCGTGGCCGAGCGCTGGGGGCTCACCCCGGTTTCGGGCCGCATCGACCTGATTCGCTACTACTTCGAGCCGGTCACAGGCTTCATGGTGATCGATGCGTGGCTGTCGGGACAAACCGGCGCGGTGAAGGATGCGCTGCACCATCTGGTGCTGCCGGCGGTGGTGCTGGGCACCATCCCGCTGGCCGTCATCGCCCGCATGACGCGATCGGCCATGCTGGAGGTACTGGGCGAGGACTACGTACGCACCGCCCGCGCCAAGGGGCTGGGGCCGGTGCGCGTGATCGGGCTGCATGCCCTGCGCAATGCGTTGATCCCGGTGGTCACCATCATCGGGCTGCAGGTCGGCGGCCTGATGGCCGGTGCCGTGCTCACCGAGACCATCTTCTCGTGGCCGGGCGTGGGCAAGTGGCTGATCGAGTCGATCGCCCGCCGCGACTACCCGGCGCTGCAGGGTGGCGTGATGCTCATTTCCTCGGTCGTGATCGTGGTGAACCTCGTGGTGGACCTGACCTACGGCCTCATCAATCCCCGCATCAGGCATGGCTGACTTCGCATCCACGACTGCGAACGCCGGCGACACGCTGCCGCCGCAACCCTCGCGTCTGCGCGCGTTCTGGTCGTCGTTCGCCGAGAACCGCGGCGCAGTGGCCGGGCTCGCGGTGGTGCTGCTCATCACCGTGCTTGCGCTGGCGGCCGACTGGGTCGCCCCCTACGCGCCGGACGAGCAATTCCGCGATTCCGTGCGTGCCGCCCCGATGTGGACCGAAGGCGGCAGCACGCGCTTCGTGCTCGGCACCGACAGCCTCGGCCGCGACATGCTCTCGCGCCTGATCCACGGCGCGCGGGTATCGCTGTTCATCGGCCTGGCGGTGATGGGGGTGTCGTTCATCATCGGCATCCTGTTGGGACTGGCCTGCGTCGCCCTGCGCGGTGCGGGCGGGCAAGTGGTGGATGTCGCCATCACGCGGCTGATGGACCTGATCATGGCGGTGCCCAGTCTGGTGCTGGCCATCCTCGTGGTTGCGGTGCTTGGCCCCAGCCTGGCCAACACCATCATCGCCGTCACACTGGTCACGCTGCCGCGCTACGTGCGACTGGTGCGAGCGTCGGCCCTGGCCGAACTGAGCAAGGACTACGTCATCGCCGCGCGCGTGGCTGGAGTCGGCCGGGTGCGACTGTTGTTCGCCACCGTGCCGCCCAACTGCCTGTCGCCACTGATCGTGCAGGCGGCGCTGGGTGTGTCCGACGCCATCCTCGAGGCTGCCGCGCTGGGCTTCCTCGGACTGGGTGCACAGCCGCCCACCGCCGAGTGGGGAACCATGCTCGCCGACGCGCGCGAGTTCATTCGCTCCAATCCGTGGCTGGTCACCCTGCCCGGCCTGGCCATCCTGGTCACCGTGGTGTCGATCAACCTGGCCGGCGACGGCCTGCGCGACGCCCTCGACCCGAAGATGAGGCGATCGTGAGCGCCGCCCCGCTGCTCGACATCCGCGGCCTGACCGTGCGCTTTGCGACCCGCGGCGGCGCCTTCACTGCGGTCGACGGCGTGGATCTCGGTGTTGAACCCAATGAAGTGCTGGCCATCGTCGGCGAGTCGGGCTCGGGCAAGTCGGTGGCCATGCTGGCCATCATGGGCCTGCTGCCCTGGACGGCCACCATCACTGCGGAGCGCATGGCCTTCGACGGCCAGGATCTGGCCGGCCTGAGCCCGCGACGGCGCCGCAGCATCATCGGGCGGGACATCGCCATGGTGTTTCAGGAGCCCATGACCTCGCTCAATCCGTGCTTCACAGTGGGCTACCAGATCGGCGAGGCACTGGCCACGCACCTGTTGCTCGACCGCGTCGCGCGCCGAGCGCGCGTCATCGAGCTGCTCGAGCAGGTGGGCATTCCCGACGCTGCACGGCGCCTGGGCGCCTTCCCACACCAGCTATCGGGCGGTATGTGTCAACGCGTGATGATCGCCATGGCATTGGCGTGCAAGCCACGCCTGCTCATCGCCGACGAGCCCACCACTGCCCTCGATGTCACCATCCAGGCGCAGATTCTCGAGCTGCTGCTCGGGCTGCAGCGCGACACCGGCATGGCGCTGGTGCTCATCACCCACGACTTGGGCGTGGTGGCCGAGACGGCCCACCGCGTGGTGGTGCAGTACGCCGGCCGCCAGGTCGAGCAGGCGCCGGCGCAGGCCTTGTTCGACGACCCGCACCATCCCTACACCGCGGCACTGCTGGCGGCGCTGCCCGAGCGCGCGCAAGGCCGGCACCTGGCGGCCATCGGCGGCATGGTGCCCGGGCAGTTCGATCGCCCGCCGGGCTGCCTGTTCGCACCTCGCTGCTTGCACGCCCGCCCGATCTGCGCCAGCGCTCCCGGGCCCGCAGTCGCCGAACTGGGGCGCGCGCTGTGCCACACACCCTTGCGCCACGGTGCGCCCCTGCCCGAGGGGGCCGGCACATGACCCCGCCCGTGCTGCAGGCCGAGCAGCTCGCGCGCCACTACCGCGTGCGCCGCGGCCTGTTTGCCGCGCCGGCGACGGTGCAGGCACTCGATGGCGTGTCCTTCGACGTGCACTCAGGCCGCACCCTCGCCATCGTCGGCGAATCGGGCTGCGGCAAGAGTACGCTGGCGCGGCTGCTGACGATGATCGAGCCGCCCACGGCCGGCACCCTGCGTGTCGATGCCCAGCCGGTGCCAGCCGATGTCGCCGCGCTGCCGCCACAGCTGCGCCGTGCCGTGCAGATCGTGTTCCAGAACCCGTACGGCGCGCTCAACCCGCGCCAGACCGTGGGTGCGGCACTCATCGAGCCACTGAGCGCGCATCGGGAGTCCGACGCCCGCGGCCGCGAGGACGCCGCGCGCCGCATGCTGCGACAGGTGGGCCTGCGTGACGAGCACTATGACCGCTATCCCCACATGTTCTCGGGCGGCCAGCGCCAACGCATCGCCATCGCGCGGGCGTTGATGCTGCGCCCGCGGGCACTGGTGCTCGACGAACCGGTCTCGGCGCTCGACGTCTCGATCCGAGCCCAGGTGCTTAACCTGCTCACCGACCTGCAGCAGACACTCGGCGTGGCCTACGTGTTCATTTCGCACGACCTGTCGGTGGTACGGCACGTGGCCGACGACGTCGCCGTCATGTACCTCGGCCGCATCGTCGAACAGGCGCCGCGCGACGCGCTGTTCGACGCTCCGCAGCATCCCTACACCCAGGCCCTGCTGTCGGCCACGCCGACGGTCGACCGCGCCGCGCGCCGCCAGCGCACCGTGCTGCGCGGCGAGCTGCCCTCGCCCCTGAGCCCGCCCGCTGGCTGCGCCTTCCACACGCGCTGCCCGGTGGCCCTGCCGCGTTGCGCGCATGAGCGACCGCCGCTGGCCGGCACCCACCGCGTGGCGTGCTGGCTGCGTCAGGCTTGACTGTCTTCGGCGCCCGTGCCTTGCGCGGCCCGCACCAGGATGCGGGCTTCCCCATCAAGTGTCACCACCTGCCCTGCGCGCACCTTTGCCGTCTTGCGGCTCTCGCCGGCCCCGTCCACGCAGACACGGCCTTCCGTTATCCAGGCCTTGGCCTGCCCGCCGCTGCCGGCAAGCCCGGTAGCCTTGAGCAAGCGATCGAGCGTGATGTGATCACCACGCAGCGTGAACTCGATGGGGGTCATGATGGGGCGGGCCCGGTTGACACAGTGCCCGGGATTGTCGGCGCCCCACCTTCTCTTCGAGAGTGGCGGCGACAAGACCACTGGTATTAAGTATGGTTATAAGTCTACGACCTATGGCGATTGCGATCGTTCTGGGCCGAAAGTTGACGCGGAGGTTGCATGTGGTACCATACTGGTATTAAACGATCGATTCCTGTGATGCCAGCCACCCCCCACTTGCCAGCCGGCGTGCGCTACCTCGTTGGCGTGGATGGCGGCGGTACCGGTACGCGGGCCCGCGTGCTGCGGGCCGCGTCCACAGTCGGGGCGCCGGCGCAACTGCTGGGTCAGGGCGAGGCGGGCCCGTCGGCATTGGGCCAGGGACTGGAGCAGGCCTGGCGGCATGTTCAGCTGGCCATTGCCCGCGCCTTCGATGCCGCGGGTGTGCCGGAGTCCGCACCCACAGAGCTGGCGTTGGGGCTGGGCCTGGCGGGTGCCCATGCACCCTCGCGGCGCGAAGCATTCATTTCGGGTGCGCCCGCGTTTGGTCTGTTGCGGGTGGACACCGACGGCGGCGCGGCGCTTCGGGGCGCGCACGCGGGCGCCCCGGGCGTGGTGGTGGCCGCCGGCACCGGCAGCGTCGGCGAGGCTCTGCGCCGCGATGGCCGTCGCCTCACTGTGGGCGGCTGGGGCTTCGGCATCGGCGATGAAGGCAGCGGTGGCTGGCTGGGCCTGGAGGCCATGCGCCTGGCCCACCGGGCAATCGACGGCAGGGCATCGGCGGGCGCTTTGGCGCGTGCGGTCTGGAGCGCAACGGCCGGCGAGCGCAACGCGCTGGTCGACTGGTGCGCCCGCGCCGGCCAGAACGGCTATGCCCGTCTGGCCCCGCTGGTGTTCGAACACGCCGAAGGCGATGCCTGTGCACGCCGCCTGCTCGAGCAGGCGGCCGTCGAGCTCGAGGCCCTGGCGCTGGCGCTCGATCCGGCTGCGGAATTGCCTGTGGTGCTCACCGGCAGCATTGCGCAGCGGCTCGAGCCCTGGCTGGCCCCCGCGCTGCGCCGCCGCTGCGTCGCCCCTCAGGGCGACCCGATCGATGGCGCCTTGCGCCTGCTGTGCGACACCGCGCAGTCGCCCACCTGAGGAGAGCGCCTTGGCCACCGTGATCGAACGCACCCCCGACCTGGCCACGCCGCGGCCGCATCCGCCGGCGCAGACCCTGCGCGGGCACATCCTCACACCACGCGGATTCGTGTTGGGCACGCTGGCGATGGCCGAGGGCCGCATCGTTGCGGTCGACGGCGAGCCGCGCACCGAGTTCGCGGTGCGCCAGTCGCGACTGCCGCTGGTGCTGCCGGGATGCATCGACCTGCATGTGCATGGCGGCGGCGGCCGCGACACCATGGAAGGCGGCGATGCGATGGCCCGCATCGCGCGTCTGCATGCGCGCCACGGCACCACATCGCTGCTGGCCACCACGATGACGGCCCCGCCCGCCGAACTGCGCGCCGCACTGGCCGCACTCGGCCCGGCCTGCCGGGAGCGCAATGCCGGCGGTGCCCGGGTGCTGGGCGTGCACCTCGAAGGTCCCTACATCAGCCCAGGCAAGCTCGGCGCCCAGCCCGACCATGCGCGCACAGGCTCGATGGACGAACTGCGACGCCTGCATGCCCTGGCGCCCATCCGCCTGATCACGCTGGCACCCGAGTTGCCCGGCGCGCTCGACTGGATCGCCGCGTTGGCGGCAGAGGGCTTCCGGGTGCAGCTTGGACACAGCGCCGGCAGCTACGAGGACGGCGTGGCTGCACTGGAGCGTGGCGCCAGCGGCTTCACCCATCTGTACAACGCGATGTCGGGGCTGCACCACCGCGCACCTGGCATGGCCGGCGCTGCACTGGCCCACGCCCGCTACGCCGAGATCATTCCCGACCTGCTGCATGTACACCCCGGCGCCATCCGCGCGGCGCTTCGGGCCATCCCGTGCCTGTATTGCGTCACCGACTCCACTGCCGCCGCCGGCATGCCCGACGGCGACTACCGGCTGGGCAGTCACACCGTCACCAAATGCATGGGTGGCGTGCGCCTGGCGGATGGCACGCTCGCCGGCAGCACGCTCACCATGGACCAAGCCTTGCGCAACCTGGTCGGGTTGGGTCTGGAGATCGAGGATGCCTCGCGCCGCACGGCCACCCATGCAGCCGACTTCCTCGGCCTGCACGATCGCGGCCGGCTCCAGCCCGGTGCCTGGGCCGATGTGCTGGTGCTCGACCCGACGTTGCAACTGCAGCGCGTGATCATCGAAGGAGAAGAGATTGACCTCTCGGATGCTGGCTGAGGCCCGCGAGGCCCCGGCTGCGGTGGCCCGCGCTTTGGCGGCCAATAGCGAGGCGATTGCCACGCTCGCCGCCTCGCTGCGGGCGGACCCACCCGGTGGCGTGCTGACTGTGGCGCGCGGCAGTTCCGATCATGCCGCGCACTACATGGGTTACCTGGCCATGGCTCGCCTGGGCCGCCTCGTCACATCGCTGCCGATGTCGCTGATCACGCTGTACTCGACGCGCCTGCCCGGCCAGGGGCTGCTGTCGCTGGCGTTCTCGCAATCAGGCCAGAGCCCTGACCTGGTCGCCCCACAGCGTTACCTGCGGGCGAGCGGTGCACGCACTGTGGCGTTGGTCAACGACTCACAATCGCCGCTGGCACAGGCTTCCCGATGGGTGCTGCCGCTGCACGCCGGGCCCGAGACCAGCGTCGCGGCAACCAAGAGCTACATCGCGCAGCTCGTCGCATCGGCGCGCCTGGTGGCCGCCTGGCAGGGCGACCCCACCCTGGCCCAGGCCATCGAGCGGTTGCCGGGTGACCTGCACACCGCCGCCTGGCTGGACTGGTCGCCGATGGCGCAGGCGCTGGCCGGCGCCGACCGGCTGTTCGTCATCGGACGCGGCCTGGGCCTGGCCATCGCCATGGAAGCGGCGTTGAAGTTCAAGGAAACCTGCGGCATCCAGGCCGAGGCCTTCTCCGGCGCCGAGGTCCGACATGGGCCGATGGCCCTCGTCGACGACGGCTACCCGCTGCTGGTTTTTGCCCCGCGCGGGCCTGCGCAGGCCGACCTGCTGACGCTCGCCGAGGACATGCGCGCCCGCGGTGCACATGTGCTGCTGGCCGCACCCGCCGGTACGCCGGGCGCACAGTTGCCGCTGGCACCTGCGGCCACAGATGATCTCGACCCCATCACCGCGATCCAGAGCTTCTACCCGGCAGTTGAGGCACTGGCCCGCTCGCGCGGCCGCGACCCCGATGCGCCCCGGCATCTGAGCAAGGTGACCCGCACGCACTGAGACACGCACGGGTGTCCGCATTCATGCAACCACCCGTGCGGCCGATCGCTGCTTAGCGCCATCCACTCGCCCTTCATGCCCCCACGACGCATGCCCGACAACGCCTTCCACCCCGGCCACCTGGTCATGGCCGACATCCCCGGCCGCAGGCTCGACCCCGATACGGCGGCCTTCCTGCGCCGTCACCACATCCGTGCGGTGTGCCTGTTCCGGCGCAACCTGGGCACCGAATCCGAGGTGCGCCGGCTGGTGGCCGACCTTCACGAGGTGCTGGGGCCGCATGCCCTGATCGGGATCGACCAGGAAGGCGGCTCGGTGGTTCGAGCCACCTTCCTGCCACAGCCACCCGCGGCCATGGCCCTCGGCGCGATCGACGACGAGGCTTTGGCCGAGGCGGTAGGGGCGGCGGTGGCCCGGGGTCTGCGTTCGCTGGGCATCAACTGGAATTTCGCGCCGGTGCTCGATGTCAACAACAACCCGGCCAATCCGGTGATCGGCGAGCGCAGCTTCGGCGCCGATCCCGACCGCGTGTCGCGCCTGGCTGCCGCCTGGATGCGCGGCAGCCTGCGCGAAGGCGTGGCCTGCTGCGTGAAGCACTTCCCAGGTCATGGCGATACCCATGTCGACTCGCACCATGCACTGCCCACGGTGGACAAGTCGATGGCCGAGCTCGAGGCATTGGAGCTGCGACCGTTCCGCGCCCTGCTCAGCGGATCACAGCCAGCCCCAGCGGTGATGACGGCCCACATCGTCTACTCCCGCATCGACGCGAATCACCCGGCCACGCTGTCGCGCCCACTGCTCACCACCTTGCTGCGCGAGGCCATGGGCTACCAAGGCGTGATCATCACCGATGCGTTGTTCATGAAGGCGGTACATGAGCGCTGGGGCCATGCCCGGGCCGCCGTGATGGCGTTGCAGGCCGGCGCCGACATGCCTCTGGCCCAAGGCAGTGAACACGAGCAGTCGCTGGCCGTGCAGGCGATCGAAGCGGCCCTGCGCGAGGGCGAACTGCTGCCCACGCAGGCGCTGCGTGCGCAGGCCCGGTTGCAGGCGCTGGCGCATCGCTTCCCGGTCGCGCCGCGACCCTACCCCAGCGATGAGCGTGCCGCGGACGACGCGCTGATGCGACACGCCTGGGCCCGCGGCCTGCGCACCCTGGGGGGTGCCACCCCTCCGGCCCTCGATCGGCCATTGGAAGTCGTGACCCAGGCCAGCGTGGCCAGCGACGGTGTCTCGGAGGCCGGCATACCGTCCGACCCGGTGGCCGCTCTTTTCGCGGGCCATACCGATGTCCGCCTGCTCACCGTGCCTGACCTCACCGACCCCTCGGCTCTTGATTTGCCCCCCTGCGATCCACGCCGGCTGCGCGTGCTCGTCTCGAACCAGCGTCGACGCTACCCGGCCGCGGCCGCACGGTGGCCGGTGGACCTGCACCTGGTGCTGTGGAACCCGTTCCAGGCCGAGGACATCGCCGCCCCCGCACTGGTGAGCTGGGGCTATGCCGAAGGCGCGCTGGACGCCGTGCGCCACTGGCTGGCCGGCGAACTCGACGTGGGCACCGGACTACCGGTGCCGTTGTGCATACATCCCCGCCCCGCTCCATGACCTGCCCCGACACCGCTCCCGCGCCCATCCGTTGGGTGCCCAGCCTTTACTTCGTGCAAGGGCTGCAGTTCTTCGTCGTCATGTTGATCGCGGGGCTGATGTTCAAGAACATGGGCGTGCCCAACGACGAGATCGCGCGCTGGACCGGTGTGCTCGGGCTGGCCTGGGCATTCAAACCGTTGTGGAGCCCGTTCCTCGAGCTGGCATCGAGCAAGAAGCGGCTCGTCGTGGCGTTCCAGTTCACGGGCGCCATGGGCCTGGCCCTGCTGGCCCTGGCCGTGCAACTGCCCATGTTCTTCGCTGCCAGCATCGCCGTGCTGTTCGTGCTGGCCTATGCCTCGGCTACGCACGACATCGCCTGCGACGGCCTGTACATGGCCAGCCTGAGCCCGCGCCAGCAGGCAGCGTACGCAGGCTGGCAGGGCGCCTTCTTCAACGCATCGAAGTTCCTCACGCTGGGTGGGCTGCTGGTGCTGGCCGGTCATCTCGAGCGCCGTGTGGGCGTGCACCACGCCTGGTCGGTGATCTTCGTGCTGCTGGCGGCGCTGTTGGCGGCCCTGGCGGCCTACAACGCCTGGGCGCTGCCGGCTGGTGGCAGCCACAGCACACGCAGCGCCGACGCGGGCGACGCGCGTGCGGTGCTCGCCACCTTGGGTCGTGTGCTGCGCGCCTTCCTGGCCAAGCCCGGCATCGCCCTGGCCATCGTGTTCATCGTGCTGTTTCGCCTGGCCGAGGGCCAGGTGCAGACCATCGGCCCGCTGTTCCTCATCGAGGCCCGCGACCGCGGCGGACTGGGTCTCACCACTGAACAGGTGGGCGGCATCTATGGCACCGCGGGCACTGCGGCATTCCTGGTCGGCAGCATCCTCGGCGGCACCTTCACGAGCTGGCTGAGCCTGCGGCGCGCCATGCCGTGGCTGATCGTCGCCATGGCCATACCCAACGTCGTGTTCTGGTACCTGGCCGCCGTGCGCCCCGAGCATCTGGCCCACACCGGCGTGGCAGTCGCCGTGGAGATGTTCGGCTACGGCTTCGGGTTCGTCGGCATGATCCTGTACATCATGCAGGCGGTCGCGCCGGGCCCCTACCAGACCGCCCACTATGCGCTGGGCACCGGCGTGATGCAGTTGGGCTTCATCCTGTCCAAGACCGTCAGCGGCGACATCCAGGTGGCCCTGGGCTACGAACGCTTTTTCCTGTGGACCATCGCCTGCGGGGTGCCCGCCTTCATCCTGCTGTGGTTCGTGCGCCTGCCCGACGGTACGCCACCGCAGCCGGCACCGGCTGCGGCCCAGGTCGACCCCGCATGATCGGCGCCCCGATGGTGGTCGCCGCAACCGCGGCGCTGCTGACAGCGGCGCTGTTCTTCGACGACTTCGCCGATGCCGATGCCGCGGCGCTGGCGGACGCCGGCTGGCAGGTTCGCACCGCAGCCGGCCATCCAGGCGTGCCCGGAGCGCGCTGGGCGACCGGGGGCGTCTCGATCGTGGTCGACCCGAGTCGCTCCGGCAACCGCCTGCTGCAGTTGCAGGCTCGCACCGATGGCACGCCAGCAGGCACGGAACAAGCCCAGGTCTGCCAGCGCCGAAAGTTTCTCTGGGGCACCTATGCCGCGCGCGTGCACCTGGCGGACGAACCCGTGTCTGGCTTCGATGGCGATCCGGTGATCCAGGCTTTCTACGCGGTGAGCCCGCTGCGCCATGCCTACGACCCGCAGTTCAGCGAAGTCGACTGGGAGTACCTGCCCAACGGCGGTTGGGGCAGCCCGGCCACACGCCTGTACGGCATCTCCTGGCAGACCGTCCAGGTCGAACCCTGGCAGGCCCATAACAGCGCGCATGAGCGCCCGGGATCGCTTCAGGGCTGGCACACGCTGTCGATGCAGGTGCAGCCCGATGCCGTGCGCATGTTCGTCGACGGTCGCCTGCACGTCCGGCATGGCGGGCGCAATGTGCCCGTGGTGCCCATGGCGTTGGCCTTCAGCCAATGGTTTTCGCCGGGCGGGTTGCTTCCGGCCTCGGCGGTGCCGCGCACCTGGCGCATGCAGGTGGACTGGGTGTTCCATGCCGCGGGCCCGGTGTTGACACCCCACCAAGTGGAGCAAGCTGTGCAGCGGCTGCGCCACCGGGGCCAGGCGCGGGTGGATACCGTGCCCGACGCGCAGCCGCCCCTGGAGTCGCGCTGCGACCTCTGATGGCAGGGGCACGAGCCGGCTTCGCACGGCAGCCGTGCCAGCACACCCGGCTGGCGCAAGCTACAGCGCGTTGAGCTCGGCCACGAAATCGTAGGTATCGCCGCGGTAGACCGACTGCGACAGCTCGATCGCCCGGCCATCGCGCAGGTAACCCAGCCGCTCGACCAGCAGGCCCGCATCCCGTGGCCGCGCATCCAGCAGGCGCGCCTGGTCATCGCTGAGCAGCAGCGCATGCAGGCGTTGCAGCGCCCGCACGGGTCGATGTCCGGCTCGATCGAGCGCTTCGTACAGGGAATCGCCCACCGCATCGAGCGAGGGCAGCGCATACGCGGCGATGGTGCAGGTCTCGATCGACATCGGCGCATCGTCGGCGAACCGCAGCCGGTTGAAGCGATACACCAGCGTGCCCGGGCTCATCGCGAGCTTGAGCGCCTCCTCGGGTGTCACCGTGCCGGCCGCCTTCTTCAGCCACTGGCTGCGAGGCGTGCGTCCGCGCGCCCGCATGTCCTCCGAGAACGACGTCAGCTTGGAGAAGTTCTTGTCGATGCGCGTGCACACGAAGTTGCCCGAACCCTGGCGCCGCTCGAGCAGGCCTTCTTCGGCCAGGCCGTCGATGGCCTTGCGCACGGTGATGCGCGACACGTTGAGGTCGGAGGCGAGTTGCCGCTCCGACGGCAGCGCCTCGTCGGGTCCGAGGATGCGCTGGACGATCGCATCGCGCAGCGCATGCTGCAACTGGATATACAGCGGCTGGGGGCTGTGGGGATCGAGCGCGCGCAGGATCTGCGCCAGCGCGGCTCCCGGGGGCGCCTCGGGGGTCATCCGTGTGGTCTGCTCATGTGCATGGGCGGCTTGCTCCCGCGGGCCGCCATCGCTGAATTGCGGGGCCTGCAGGGTCTCAGTACCACTATCGTACCAGAAGCCCGATTGCGCCGAATACCGATCCTGCCACAAAGAACCCATTTCCAGCGAGACTCAGCTGGCCAAACGCTAGGGTTAACGGGTAGACCGCTGCACGCAAGTGGTAGTATAGTGGTACGTATCCACTTAGAACCACGCGGCGTGATGCCGCACATCCCACCGGCTGCCGCCCGACGCGCAGCCCCACTCGACGAGGAGCACATGAAGGCAACCCTGACCCCCATCGCCACGGCTGTCGCGTTCGCGCTGTCTGCCCTGCCTGCGCTGGCCCAGCAGGCCGCACCGGCCGAATCGAAGGTGATCGTCACCGGCATTCGCGCCGCGCTGGAAAGCTCGCTGAACCAGAAGAAGGGCTCGGAATCGCTGGTCGAGGTGATCACCGCGGAGGATGTGGGCAAGATGCCCGACAAGAACGTGGCCGACTCGCTGCAGCGTCTGCCGGGCGTGAACATCGCCACAGCGGGTGGCAGCGAAGGCGGGTTCGGCGAAAACGACCGCGTCAGCCTGCGCGGCACGCCCTCGTTCATGACGCTCACCACGCTAAACGGTCACACCGTCTCCAGCGGCGACTGGTATGTCGAGAACATCACCGGTGGCGGCCGCAGCGTCAGCTATTCGCTGTTTCCGTCGCAGCTGATCGGGCGGGTCACGGTCTACAAGACCTCCCAGGCCAACCTTGTCGAGGGCGGCGGCGTGGGCACGGTGGACATCGAGACCCGCCGGCCACTGGGATTTCGCGCACCGCTGACGCTCATGGGATCCGTCGAGGGCGCCTACACGCAGGCCTCCGGCAAGACCGACCCGCAGCTGTCGGGTCTGGTGAACTGGCGCAACGATGCCGGCACCGTGGGCGTGATGGTGCAAGCCTTCGACGAGAAGCGCCACTTGCGCCGCCAGGGTCAGGAGTTCCTATGGTGGGACAAGGTCGACACCTGGTTCGCACCGGCCTGGGTGGCGGCGAACCCTGAGGTCAAGGGCAAGAACATCTCGCTGCTCACCGGCTCGGTGCTGTTCCAGCAGGAGCGCCACCGCCGCGGCGGATTGGTCGATGTGGAGCTCAAGCCGACGCGCGACCTGCGCATGGACCTGAGCCTGTTCTCCAGCAAGATGAACGCGGACAACATCAACGCGAACTTCATGCTCGCGCCCTACCAGGTGCTGTCGAACAACTGGTCGGGCGACGCCAACAGCGCCGTGCCCAGCAGCTACTCCATCGCCGGCAACACGATCACGCAGCTGGCCTTCCCGGCCACCTGCCCGGTGGCCGACTGCTCCAAGATGGGCGCTTCGGTTCAGGACGTGATCTCGCGTCCGGGCTCCTACAACTCCAGCACCTTCGCCAACCTTGACGTGGACTACAAAGCCACGCAGAACCTGTCGTTCAAGGGCAAGCTCGGCCGCACGGAAGGCAAGGGCCACGCCCGCGACTACGGCTACGAGGTGTGGAACGCCTACGCCGGCAACAGCATCTCGCTCAACGGCCTTTCGGCGCCCGCCACGGTCACCGTGGACAACGCGGGCACTTTCTCGCCGCGCACGGGGGCGGACTTCTTCGGCGGCTGGGCATCGGACGTCACCTCCACCGACCGCGAAGACTACGGCCAGGTCGATGGTGCGCTCAAGCTCGAGTCCGACACCTTCCACACGTTGCGATTCGGCCTGCGCAGCGCTACCCACAAGCGTTCGTTGCAGTGGCTACAGGGCACGCTCGCCACCGGCGCGGGCAGCCTGGCCAACGCGCCCACGGGCGGGCTCACGCGCTTCCCAGGGGCACCGCTGCCCAACATGCTCGACGGCGCCTGGACCTTCACCGCCGACTCCGTCAACGCCTGGGGTGATCGCTTCGTCACCTTTGCCAACCACGCCTACCAGAACGAGTTCGTGATCCGCGAGCGCGCCAATTCGGCCTACGTGATGAGCGAGTTCGCCATCGGAAAGCTCACCGGGAACGCGGGCGTGCGTCTGGTCAAGACCGACGTGCATGTGGAGAACGGCTCGCCCAACACGACCTGGAAGCCGGTGGTCACCGACAACAGCTACAGCGACGTGCTGCCCAGCCTGAACCTGCGCTACGAGCTGTCGCGCGACCTGATCGGCCGAGCCGCCCTCAGCCGCACGCTGGCACGCCCGGAAATCGGCTCGCTGGGCGCCTTGAGCCTGCAGGACATCCAGCGCACCGGCAGCGGTGGCAACCCGTCGCTCAAGCCGGTGCTGTCGAACAACTTCGACATCGGCCTCGAGTGGTACTTCGCGCCCAAGGCCATGCTCAGCGCCAGCTTGTTCGCGCTCGACATGAAGTCGTATGTCACCTACGGCTCCTACGTGGCCAACTTCTACAACCAGTCGGCCAACGCGGTCACGCCCTACAACATGAGCGCTGCGGTGAACACCACCGCCGAGGTGAGTGGCGTCGAGCTGGCCTACGCGCAGGCGCTGGCGGGCGGCTTCGGGGTCAACGCCAACTACACCTACGCCGACGGCAAGGAGACCGGCAAAGTGCCCGGCTCGGCCTGTGCCACCACAAGCAATTGCCGCATGCTGGGCAACTCCAAGAACGTCTACAACCTGGGCGCGTACTACGAGGACGACCGCTTCAACGTGCGCCTGGCATACAGCTACCGTTCGGACTTTCTCAACGGCCTGAACCGCAACAGTGCGATCGTGCAGACCGGCGTGGGCACGGTGTCCGCCGCGTTGGGCTACAAGATCAGCAACCAGTGGCAGCTTTCGCTGGAAGGCAAGGACCTGAACGACCCCGTGCTCAAGTCCTACGCCAGTTCGCCCGACCAGCCGCGCGCCTTCTACAAGAACGGCCGCCAGTTCTACCTGAGCCTGCGTGCGACGATGTGAGTGCCGACTGACAGGAACTTGGGGCGCAAGCCAGCGGGGCATCGACGCCCCGAGCAAACTTTCTTTGCATGGGCGACTCACACCTGGCAAGGCACCGGTGCATCATCGGTGCCTGCCACCAGAAAGGAGCCCCGCCATGCGAGCCACGCTGGCCACCCTGTTCCTGCTGGCCACCCTGGCCAGCCCCGCCGCCGCCCTGGCGGCCAGCGCAGAGGTGAAGTTCATCGATCCACAGAACTACACCGACGCGCGCGACGCCAATCGGCGCCGCGACGATGTCCTGCGGTCGCTCGAGTCCCACATCAAGCAACTGGCCGCCAAGCACTTGCCACAGGCCCAGAAGCTCACGCTGGAAGTGCTCGATGTCGACCTGGCCGGCGATGCCTGGCCACGCGTCAGGTTCAGTGAGGTGCGGGTGCTGCGCGGCAGCGTCGATTGGCCGCGCATCGACCTGCGCTTCACCCTCACCGAAGGCGAGCGCGTGATCGCCAGCGGAACTGAACGCGTGGCCGACATGGCGTATCAATTGCACGGGGTGCCCGGACTCGGCGATGGCGACCTGCCCTACGAGCACCGCATGCTCGAGCGCTGGTTCCGCGAGCGGTTTGAGGGCAAACCTTGATCTGGCCCCGGGCGGCCGCCCATTTCGGGGGATCCACATCCGAGCCATGGGCGTAGGATGCAAAGCGTTCCTGGCGAAGAATCGACCGCACCAATGGGCGGAATCCGGAACCCGTTACCGGCGCCAGAGCCTACAAGCCCTGCTCGATCCACCGCGGTCGGACAGGCACCGCAAGGCCACTCTCGGGTGGCCTTGTTTTTTTGGCCCGCGGCACGCCCGCGCCCTGTCCCCGTGCAGCGTTGCGCGCCGTTCGGGCGGCGATGGCTTATGCTGCGGTCAACGCCTACAGTTGGAGCACCGCCTTGGCGACCCCGAACTACTCGTACGAGAAGCGCCAGCGCGAGCTGGCCAAGAAGCGCAAGGCCGAAGAAAAGCGGCAGAAGAAGCAGCGCGGCCAGGATGGCAGCCCAGCGCCCGATGAAGGTGCCGGGGGCACCACGACCGACAGCGGCACCGCGCCCGACGCCACGCCGCCGCAGCCGCAGGCCTGAGCCCCCACCGGGCACCGCGCAGCAGTCCATCGCGGGGCACTTCGGCAGCCGCGCGGCAGCCGTGTCAAGATCCGCGGTCGTCCGACCCACTGCTGCCCCGCATGCTCCTGATCTTGTCCCGGCCGCGCCGCTCCGCGTGGCCTTGTTTGTCGTTGCCCATGCTGGTGGCGGGCACTCTGGCCATCGGGTGCGCCCGCGCCGCCGATGCGCCTGTACCACCGCCGGCGGCGTCGGCGACCCGCCCTGCACTGACCGTCACCACGGTCGCACCCCAGCGCATCGACTGGCCACAACGGCTGTCTGCCGCCGGCAACGTTGCCGCCTGGCAGGAAGCCGTGATCGGCTCCGAACTCGGCGGGCTGCGCCTGATCGAGGTGGCGGCCCAAGTGGGCGACCGTGTCCGTCGGGGCCAGCTCTTGGCGCGCCTGTCCACCGACATGATCAACGCCGAACTCGCCCAGACCCGCGCCGGCCTGGCCGAGGCGCAGGCATTACTGGCCGAGGCGCAGGCCAACGCCAACCGGGCACGCGAGCTCCAGCCCTCGGGAATGATCAGCTCGCAGCAGGCGCAGCAAGCCATCACCGCTGAACAGGCCGCGCGTGCGCGGCTGGCCTCGCTCCAGGCGCGGCTTCAGGCCGACGAACTGCGGCTGACGCAGACCCGCATCGTCGCCCCGGATGACGGGGTGATTTCTGCGCGCGTGGCCACCGAGGGTGCCATGGCCCAGCCCGGACAGGAGCTTTTCCGATTGATCCGACGCGGGCGGCTCGAGTGGCGGGCCGAGGTGGCCGCAGCCGACCTCGCCCGCCTGGCCCCCGGAACGCCGGCCGCAGTGCGCACGCCGTCGGGAGCAACGCTCGAGGGTACCGTGCGCCAGGTGGCGCCCACGGTCGACACCCAGACCCGCAACGGCCTGGTGTACGTGGATCTCGCGAGGCCGGGTGACGCCAAGCCCGGCATGTTTGTGCGCGGCGAGTTCAGCTTCGGTCGAGCACCTGCGCTCACGCTGCCGCAGACCGCGGTGCTGCTGCGCGATGGGCACTCGGTGGTGCTGCGCGTGGGCGCCGACCAGCGCGTGCAACTGGCCAAGGTGCAGACCGGACGGCGCCAGGGCGATCGCGTCGAAGTGCTCGAGGGCCTGCCCGCCGACGCGCGGGTGGTTGCCTCCGGTGGCGCCTTCCTGGCCGACGGCGACCTGGTCAAGGTGGTGGCGCAGTGAGCGGCGCGCCCGCAGCCGGCCCCGGCGCACTCGGCGGCCTGAACGTTTCGGCCTGGTCGATCCGCAATCCCATCCCGTCGCTGCTGTTCTTCATGCTCCTCACGCTGGCAGGCCTGCTGGCGTTCAAGGCCATGAAGATCCAGAACTTCCCCGACGTCGACTTGCCCATGGTGTCGGTGCAGGCCGCGCTGCCGGGCGCATCGCCCGGCCAGCTCGAAAACGACGTCGCCCGCAAGATCGAGAACGCCATCGCCACTGTGCAGGGCGTCAAGCACATCTACACCACGCTGGGCGATGGCCTGGCCATCATCAGCGTCGAGTTCCGGCTCGAAAAGCCGGTGCAGGAGGCTGTTGACGACGTGCGTGCAGCCGTCTCGCGGGTGCGCGCCGACCTGCCCGGCGAGCTGCGCGATCCGATTGTCACCAAGACCGATCTCGCCAGCCAGCCGATCCTGGCCTACACAGCGGCCTCGGCGCGCATGGACGAAGAAGCGCTGTCGTGGTTCATCGACGACACGCTCACCAAGCGCCTGCTGGCTGTCAAGGGAGTGGGCGCGATCAGCCGGGTCGGCGGCCTCACGCGCGAAGTGCGCGTGGAACTCGACCCGGCGCGCCTGCTGGCGCTGAACGCCAGCGCCGCCGACATCTCGCGCCAGTTGCGCCTGACGCAGCAGGATGCCGCAGGCGGGCGGGCCGACATCGGTGGCATCGAGCAGTCGGTGCGCACGCTGGCGGCGGTAGGCTCGGCACAGCAGCTGGCGGCGATGGAAATCGCGCTGTCCGACGGCCGCCGCGTCCGGCTCGACCAGGTGGCACGCGTGCTCGACACCACGGCCGAACGCCGCCAGGCGGCCTTCCTCGACGGCAAGCCCGTGGTGGCCTTCGAAGTCAGCCGATCCCGTGGCGCAGGCGAGCTGGAAGTGGCCGCCGGCGTGCGTGCCGCACTGGTTGAGTTGCAGGCGGCGCATCCCGACATCACCACCACCGAGGCCTTCGACTTCGTCGCCCCCGCCAAGGAGGGCTTCGAGAGCTCGATGATGCTGCTGTGGGAGGGCGGGGCGCTGGCGGTGCTGGTGGTGTGGCTGTTCCTGCGCGACTGGCGCGCCACGCTGGTGGCCGCCGCCGCGCTGCCGCTGGCGGCCATCCCCACCTTCGCGGCGATGTACCTCCTGGGCTTCACGCTCAACGGGGTGACGCTGATCTCGCTATCGCTGGTGGTGGGCATCCTCGTCGACGACGCCATCGTCGAGATCGAGAACATCATGCGCCACCTGCGCGAAGGCAAGCGACCGTACGACGCGGCGATGGAGGCGGCCGACGAGATCGGCCTCGCCGTCATCGCCACCACGTTCACGCTGATCGCCGTGTTCCTGCCCACCGCGTTCATGACGGGCATCGTCGGACGCTTCTTCGTGCAGTTCGGCTGGACAGCAGCGATCGCCGTGTTCTTCTCGCTGGTCGTGGCGCGCATGCTCACCCCGATGATGGCGGCGTATCTGCTCAAGCCGGTGGTCGATGCAGGACGCACGCCGCGCTGGATGCAGGTGTACGAGGGCTGGGCCACCTGGTGCCTGCGGCATCGGCTGGCCACCCTGGCGGCCACGGCGGTGTTCTTCGTCGGCTCGTTCATGCTGGTGCCGCTGCTGCCCACCGGCTTCATCCCGCCGGACGATCTGTCGCAGACCCAGGTAACCCTCACTCTGCCGCCGGGCGCACGGTTGAGCGATACCGTGACCCTGGCCGAACGCGCGCGCCAAGTGGTGGCGCGACACCCGCAGGTGCGTTTGGTCTATACGGCGGTGGGCGGCGGCACCGCCGGCGCCGACCCATTCGCCCCTCAGGCCGGCGGTGACCCGCGGCGCGCCGCGCTCACCATCAGCCTGAGTCCGCGCAGCGAGCGGCCCGGCATCTCGAAACAGGCGATCGAGGGCGACCTGCGACTGGCGCTGTCCGAGCTCCCCGGTGCGCGCATCAAGGTCGGCTTTGCAGGGTCGAACGAGAAGTTCATCCTGGCGATCTCCGGCGACGACGGCGCCGTGCTGGCCGAGCACGCGCGGCGCGTCGAGCAGGAGCTGCGCAGCCTGCCCGGTGTGGGCGCGGTGGTCTCGAGCAGCAGCCTGCAACGACCCGAACTCATCGTGCGACCCGACCACGCCCGCATGGCGGATCTGGGCGTCACGGCAGCCACGCTCGCTGACGTTCTGCGGGTGGCCACGGCCGGCGACTACGACCAGGGACTGGCCAAGATCAATCTGGCCCAGCGCCAGTTGCCCGTGGTGGTCCGCCTGCCCGCCAGTGCACGCGAGGACCTCGACCTGCTGGCCCGCCTGCCGGTGCCTGGCGCTCGTGGGCCGGTGATGCTGGGCAATGTGGCCAGCCTGTCGATCGAAGCCGGGCCGGCCCAGATCGAACGCTACGACCGTCGGCGCAACGTGAACTTCGAGATCGAGCTCAACGGCGTACCCCTGGGCACGGTGGAAGCGCGGGCAGACGAACTGCCCAGCCTGCGCAACCTGCCGCCCGGCGTACGCAAGGCTGCGGTGGGCGACGCGGAGGCCATGGCCGACCTCTTCAGCGGCTTCGCAGTGGCCATGGCAGCGGGTGTGCTGTGCATCTATGCCGTGCTTGTGCTGCTGTTCAAGGACTTCATCCAGCCCGTCACCATCCTCGCGGCGCTGGTGTTGTCCATCCCGGGCGCGTTCCTCGCGCTGTTCGCCACCCGCACGGCACTGTCGATGCCCTCGCTCATCGGCATGATCATGCTGATGGGCGTGGCGACCAAGAACTCCATCCTGCTGGTGGACTACGTCGTCCTCGCACGGCGCGAGCGCGGGCTCGACCGCTGGCACGCCCTGCTCGATGCCTGCCGCAAGCGAGCGCGCCCGATCGTCATGACCACCATCGCGATGGGCGCGGGCATGTTGCCCATTGCACTGGGCTTCGGCGCCGATCCGAGCTTCCGCGCACCCATGGCCATCGTGGTCATCGGAGGCCTCATCACCAGCACCTTCCTCAGCCTGCTGGTGATCCCGGTGGTGTTCACTTACGTCGACGACTTCCTGCAGGGGATGCGCCACCTCGTGCGCCGCCCATGGGGTTCAACCCGCATGCGTTCTAGAGGCGGGGCTCGAACCTAGGCGACACCAGGGCACCTGGCGGCACCAGGAGCGATCGATATCATGGATCGCACACCCTGGCGGCCGGGTGGGACGGCGCGAGCCGCCGCGGACCGACAGGGGCGACAACGATAGGAGCCCCATGTACGACTACATCGTGATCGGCGCCGGCTCGGCCGGGGCGGTGCTGGCCTCGCGGCTGAGCGAAGATCCCAACGTGCAGGTGTGTCTGCTCGAGGCCGGCGGTCCGGACGACAGCGTGCTCATCCACTGCCCTGCGGGCCTGGCCCTGATGACCCGGATGCGCTCGATCAACTGGGGTTTCGAGACCGTGCCCCAACCCGGCCTGGACGGCCGCCGCGGCTACCAGCCGCGCGGACGAGTGCTCGGTGGCTCGAGCTCGATCAACGCCATGATCTACATCCGCGGCCAGCGCCAGGACTACGACGCCTGGGCCGCCGAGGGCAACCCGGGCTGGGCGTTCGACGAGGTACTGCCCTACTTCAAGCGCGCCGAGCACAACGAGCGCGGCGCCGATGCGCTGCACGGCAGCGGCGGGCCGCTGAACGTGATGGACCTGCGCGACCCCAATCGGCACACCGCTGCGTTCATCGAAGCCGGGCGTCAGGCCGGTCATGCGCTCAACCCCGACTTCAATGGCCCGGACCAAGAGGGGATCGGCCCCTACCAGGTCACCCATCGCAATGGCGAGCGCTGCAGCGCCGCCAAGGCGTTTCTCACGCCGCACCGCGGCCGTGCCAACTTGCATGTCCTCACTGGCGCGCA
>Ga0154020_10001758_pt1 | contig 26592 bp, 25 predicted proteins | sample Klosneuvirus_201_FD_109709 | JGI IMG/M metagenome (GOLD analysis project Ga0154020, IMG submission 109709) | Active sludge microbial communities from wastewater, Klosterneuburg, Austria - Klosneuvirus_20160825_MG | ecosystem: Engineered > WWTP > Aerobic digester > Activated sludge | place...
CTAAATAAACTCTATTTTGATCAGCAGCTTTCTTTAGATAATCTTGACCTGAAGTTCCACCCGTTCCAATTTTTGAACCGAGCATGCGATGGGCCATCATAGAATGACGATGACGCCAACTTGTAAAATTCTCATCAATATCAATAAGTGCATTTAGAACTTTATATGGTAAATGCATCAGAGGTTCGTCTCGATAAAGAAAGATAAAGAGGGCATTGAGCAAAGCGGGGCGACTCATGCGACGTAGGCCTTTCATCACTAACTCCTCATGAATTTTATCATCAAACAGACTTTGAAAACTTAAGCGTGTAGTTTTTAAATAATCCTGTTGAATCTTTTTTTCAAAGTCACTGGTGTGAGGATTTCCTGAAATCACGGACGCATCTTTATTTAGCATGGTATCAACTGCAACTTCGTATTGTTTCCAGAAAGTGAAGTTATGTTTGTCGGTAAAGGGGAGACGGAGCAGCCATTTTTCTACTAAAGTAAAAAGGGAATTTTGCTGTTCCAGAGACTCAATTTGCTTTTTATCACTATTATTGAGGCGTCCCAAAAAGGAATCTCGATCAACGGTATAGCGGGTTTGAGTTGTGAGACCAAACAAAGTCTCAATGGTTTTAAATTGAACACTTTGGAAACCAGATGCTGGAATAAGCAGATCGCGAAATTCTAAAAAATCCATGGGGCTCATAGTTTCAAGAACTTCGAGTTTCGTTTGAAGTAATGATTGTATTTTAATAATACGTTCAAAGCGTGCTAAAACAAATCCAAGTTCATGCTCTTCAACAAAATCATGAGAAAAGATTTTTAAAACAGGTGTGAGCTCATGTAAAATTTGTTTAAACCATAACTCATAGGCTTGATGAACAATGATAAATAACATCTCATCATGGGCTTCATGACCATTCTCCTTACTTTTTGCATGCTGACTATCAAGGAGTTTATTGAGATGAAGGTAATCTGGGTAGTAAACGGGTTTTTGATCTTTTATCATTTAGTGTACTCCATATTTTAAAGTCGTTTTAATTTGGTCAATGTTCAGTTCTTGATTAAAAAAACGGATGCATTTTTTTGTCTTTGTTCTAACTTGAATCAATCTCTCAGAGGCAATAAGTTTTATTCGAGCCTAAATCGATGCGATAACTTTAAACTCCACGGCAATAGGGGTGGGTAGCGCTCCGACTTCAATGGTTGTGCGAGTGGCTCCAATGGATGTAAAATGTTTTGCATACACCTCATTAAAGTCTTTGAAATCATGTTTCATATTGGTTAAGAAAACTTGAATATCGATAATTTTTTCGAGAGAGGTTCCTGATGCTTCTAAAATATTTCGAATATTTTCGATAACAGATTCTGTTTGGATTTTGACATCATAAGAAATAATATCTCCATCTTTATTAAGTTCGACTCCTGGAATGATTTTGGTTCCTGGTTTGCGCGGGCCAACACCTGATAGAAAGACCAAATCTCCAAAACGTCTGGCATGAGGATAGGCGCCCACAGGTTCTGGAGCCTTATTGGTATTAATTTTTTCATCTAAATTATTTTTATTTGTTTCAAGCATGAAGATCTCCTTCTTCTCTGTACCAACGATCATGGTCGGGATCCCACTCATCCCAAGTTGGAATTGTGGCAAGTTTTGATAAGTATTTTTCGGGTACAATTTGTGGAACCAGAAAGGCTTTTTGGCGTCGGAGTGGATAGGGGTTGCGTAATTCAAAACCTAATACACCAAGAATACCGCGAGCGAGATACCAGCTGGCTTGCGGATTCCAGCCATGAGCGATTTTGATGACGATCCCGAGTCCCTTGGGATAATCAGGATGAACGATAGACATTCCAAGCAGTCCATCAGCGCCCTCTTTGGCGATCACTTGCCCTTGGCAGGATTTCATGATGGTCGTGTCAAGGCGGTTAAAGCCACCAACCAAGTCAGGATGGCGCACCATGCTCTCCCAAATCCAATCACTTTTTTTATTGATGGCTAAACCTGCATAACATTGAGCCAGTTCGTTGACCGTCATTGCTACCGTAGGAAGCCCATCACCATCCCTTGCTACCCGGAGTGGTTGCCACTCTTTGCCTAAGTAATTTCGTACAACTTCGAGATAGGCATGATACACTTCATGATCAGGGAGCGTGTAGCCGGCACGATTCCAACCCTTGAGGCGACATCCTTTGAGAATTGCAGCATGATGTCCAGAGGAATTATTGTACCACCTGCGAGGTCTTCTCACTTGTCGTCCAAATTGTACGAGTGGAAGATCAAGCGGAGTTTGCATCAAACCCCATTCGCTTTCGGATAAGAGCGATTGAGCCGCCTCAATGTGCTCGGCAGCGCCATTGTGACTGGCGACGCTGATGGCCTTTTGTTCCCAAGTGGTGGAGGCTTGCAATTCAGAAGCAAAAACTTTGATATAAAAAAGCTTCATCATACTTCGTCCATAACATAAAACATTTCCACCAAAGGAATGAATGAGTTCGTTTCCACTGTACCAAGCAATGGCTCCATGAATCGTATTCTCACTAACTTCGTTTCTGCGATAATCGATCAGGGGTTGCCAGTCGACATCGCGACCAGTAGGAATTCCAGGAATTTTTTCTCCAAAGGGACTTTTAGGGTAAACCTCATTTATTTTCATGAGAAAGCTCCTTCACTCGAATCCATGTTTTCTTCAGCCTCTTCTGATCTTTGAAACGAAGAGGCTCCATGATGATGAGAGGTTTGGGATGAAAAATCAGCCAATGCTTCTGAACTGAAACTCAAAACATTGCGTTCTCCAGAATAATTTTCAGGAGCATCTTCATCAAATTCGAGATCACGAGCCGCATGAGTGGTGGGAGTTAATCCTATGACGGCGCAACCTGTTCCATAGATGGGTTGGTATTCATAAATTTGTCCTTTGTAGCGATTGTGGGCTCCCATCACAGAAGAGAGCCACCAAAAGGCTTTAAAATTGGTTACTTTTTTTACCCGTGCTTCTCGTTGAATTTGCCTGGAAAGTTGAGACACGTCTTCGAGGCGACCTTTCTCTAAAAATTCTAAAATTTTGAGATTCCACTCCTGATCTTTAAGAGAATGAATTTTATCGTCTTTGGGTTCAATCCAATCTGAATGCAGACGATTAGAGAGTGTTGAAATAATCACAGCAATGGCTGTTTTACCTTGCTCTTTAAGTGCTGAGACGGCCGCTTTAGCAAGCACCACCGTTTCAGCACGGTCTGCATAAATATTACTGGAGACAATAACAGCGGGAATTCGATTTTGTGGATTAATTAATTTCAACGCCACGATAGAGCCACTATCGATTGGAAATCCATGATAAGCAATAGTTCGACAGTGAAGACCACGCTCTAGAGCATGCTTATTATAGGCATGAGCAAACTCGCTATCAATTTTTAATTTATAGGGAACTGTACCTAAATCATGAAATTCTTCATCCACTAAAATCCATTCCGGTTCTGGATGAGCTTGAATTTGATGTCCCAAAATGGATGGCCACATGGTGCTGTAAATGAGAATAAGATCTGCAGACGATTTTTCAATCTCTTCGCGAACACGATCAAAAGCTGATCGCACTTTTTGATATCCTGGATTGGACTCAGGACAAAGAAGCGGTTGAATTAATCCAGGAAGGACGAAGCCTTTGAGAATAGGATTTGATTTTAAATTTGAAGTCGCACTCATGGGGCTAACTCTCCTTTTACAGCTGTTGGTGTAGGCGGAGCCCAGTGCGCGACAGCGTTTCCAGTGCCGATAACGGTTCCATAGCCATGAACTTTGGCGGGGTAGGTTGGAAAGCCCATGGCGGTCATCATCCAGGTGATGGCGCCAGAGTCTGATTCTGCCATGGTCTGTTCAGTAAAATCAGGAATCAAATTAATCATCTCCTTGGATTTTCCTTCTTTCATCAGTTTAATCATTTTCATATCCCACAAATATAAACTATGGTTAGTGATATGTTCTTTACTCATATCTTCAGGAATTTCATTTTCTACGGTGAAGTGACGGTGAGAGAGCGAGTGGCTAGCCAGTAAAATAGCCCGACGACCACTTTTTTCAATGGCGGTTTTTGTTGCTTCACCGAGTTCCATCATTAAGGCTTGCATGCGATCCAGATTATAATAAGCCGCAACACAGTTGGCGGAAAGTGCTACGATGGGTTTATTCCAAGAGGGGTTAACCATATGACCAGTAACAATAGTTCCGTAGTCGACTCTGAAATCAGGATTTTGCATTAATTTAGTTGGAATATTTTTTTCTTTGCAAACCGAGTGAATTGTTTCAGCAAGTTCCACATCGACTTGAATATCGTAGTGGTATCGAAAAAGATTCGGAAAAATCGGATCAACCGAAAGTGACTTTAAATGAGGTGTTGCCAGGATATGTGTGCCCACATAGGTTTTCCAATGGGGAGAGAGAAGGACTAAGACATCATGATCAATAGCACTTAAATCATTTCTCATGGATTCGTAGGCCCAGCGCAGAGTTTCCCAGCCACACTCAGAGCGAGGTTCATTTTGTGGAGGGTTTTCAGCATACACAAGATGAGGAGGGTGTGGAGCTAGGCATCCTGCTACGATACGACCCTGACCAGAAACAAATTTATTTTTTTTGGTATCAAATTCATTTTGTTTACTCATAGTTATCATTCTTATCCTTTTATTTATTTAATACTTAATGCAAAGGTTGGTGGGTTCGGTGAAAAATTCCAACGAGTGCAAGCCACCTTCACGTCCTAATCCTGACATTTTCATTCCACCAAAGGGTGCTCTTAAATCCCGAATCATCCAGGAGTTTACCCAAAGAGTTCCTACGTCTAAACTGTGCCCCAGACGATGAATTCGTTGAATGTCTTTGGTCCAAAGAGAGGCCGAGAGTCCATAGTCAACGGCATTTGTTAATATTCGAGCTTCGTCTTCGGTTTCAAATGGTGTTACGGTTACGACAGGTCCAAAAATTTCTTCTTGCATCACCCGACTTTTAGGAGAGAGGCCCGTGATAACAGTGGGACGCATAAAATAGCCATTTCGAAATTTCTCACTAAGGTTGAGTTCTTCTTTTCCTGTTTCAATTTTCCCACCTTCTTTTTCTGCCAACTCAACATAGGATTTTACTTTTTGAAAATGGCTAAGGCTTACAAGGGCTCCTAAAAAGTTTTCTTTCTGAGAAGGATCACCCACTTTTAACAATCGCGTTTCTTCAACAAAGCGAGCAAGGAATGTAGGATAAATAGATTTTTCAACAAATATTCTAGAGCCACAGAGACAAATCTCTCCTTGATTTAAAAAACTAGAGCGAATCGAAGTGCTCACAGCATCTTCTAAATCGGCATCGGCAAAAATAAGATTGGCATTTTTTCCACCCAGTTCCAAAGAAACTTTTTTAAGTAAAGGCGCAGCCGTGGAGTTTAAGTGTCTTCCGGTATTGGTGCCACCAGTGAAACTAATCACAGGCACTTGAGGGTGTTTAACAAGGGCTTCACCAGCTTCAGCTCCTAAACCAAACACCATATTAACAACGCCCTGAGGAAGATCGGCTTCTTTCATAATTTGGCAAAGAAGTGAAGCCGTGAAAGGGGTGATTTCTGAGGGTTTGCAAACGACTGTATTCCCAGCAGCAATGGCAGGAGCGATCTTCCAGGAAAGCAGATAAAGAGGTAGATTCCAAGGAGAAATTAATCCTGCTACTCCAATGGGTTTTCGATGTACGATGTTGATGGCTTTATTAGAAAACTCATTGGATTCAATATTTGTAAATAAAATCTGATTAGCAAAAAATCTAAAATTTGCGGCAGCTCTGGGAACATCCAAAGACTCCGCCAGCCAGAGAGGTTTACCTTGGTCTCGTGACTCAGCAGCAGCAAGGATATGCAGCTGACGATCAATACCATCAGCAATTTTATGTAAGATTCGAGAGCGTTCTTCTGCACTGGTTTTAGACCAAAGTGGAAAAGCTTTTTTGGATGATTCGACTGCAGCATTAATATCGGCGAGGTCTGATCTGGGAATTGTGGCATACACCAGTCCGGTTGATGGATCAAAACATTCGATCACCTTTTTAGATTGAGCAATATAGTATTCGCCTCCAATAAAATTTTTAATTTCGATTAAAGACATGGTGTTCTTCCTCCATCGACAGGTAAGTTAATGCCAGTGATAAACCCTGCGTTTTCACTAGCTAGAAAAGCAATGGCATAAGCGATTTCATGAGGACTTCCGAATCGACCAGCAGGTGTCGCGGCCATCCACTGGGACTTTATAGTATCAACAGATTTGTTTTGCTTTTGAGATGCGGCGACGGCAAGCGCTTCGAGTCGCGGTGTATCGGTGTAACCGGGTAAAACATTATTCACCGTAATTCCAAATGGCGCCATTTCATTAGCAAGTGATTTAGCCCAACTTGCCATGGCCCCTCGAATGGTGTTTGAAACTCCGAGATTCGATATCGGAACTTTAACAGAAGTTGAAATGATGTTTATAAAACGCCCATACTTTTTTTCCTTCATTCCCGGAATTATTTTTTTTGCAATAATAGACGAGGCTAAAAGATGAGTTTGAAAAGCAAGCAGGAAGTCTTCCTCTGCGGCGTCGAGGAGAGATCCTGACTTCGGACCTCCGGCATTATTAATAACAATATCGATTGGTCCGCCAGAGAGGGCTGGGTTAAGCTCTTCACTCAATTTTGTTGTGTCAGAAAGATCGAGCGGAAGCATGAGATGCTTTTGACCATGGGCAAAGGGAAGATTGGAGTAAACGTCTTTTAGTTTTTCTTTATTGCGAGCAACAAGTATGATTTCAGCTCCTCCCTGCGCGAGAAGGTGAGCTGTTGCTGCACCAATCCCTTGAGAGGCGCCACAAATGAGTGCTCTTCGATGAGCAAAATTAAAGGTAGAGTTGTTATTTTGAATCATTTAGTCCCCTCCCTCATTATTGAAATAAATTAAAAAGTGCTTGAGTTAAAATGGACATTGATTCAGCACTTATGCTCGTACGAACCCAAAGATGCAAGCATAACTTTTGCTTTAAATCGAGTAAATTCAAGGAGATTATATCAACTTAGCCACGCCAAGTTATAAATATTAAAAGATTGAAAAAATGTTCTTGTAAGGGGTCAGCTTGTCTGAATAAGAATATTGATCTGGAGCTTTGTAAAGCCTCGGACAAGTTCTGCTCGCCTTCGGGTGAAGAAGCGCAGTAGTTGTGTGTATATTATGTGTAAGCATGATCCCCACTCAGGCTCCGCCGCTGAACTCGTTTTCCGAACCTCCAGATCAATAGACTTATTCCATCGCGCTTATCAGTTACACATACACATTATAAAGAATATAAAGACCAATAGGAACTATTTTTATTATGAAAATACTGACCATGATTAAAAAATTATATCATGGTCAGTTCTATGGCAAAACGATTGAAAACCACACCCAAATATTTGGAAAAAATAACTAATTATAATATAATTTTTCAATCATTGGGTAGTGAGTCTAAAATGATTTGCTACTTTTCAAATTGATATTGGTTATAATGATAAAAATAAAGACTCTGTAATTTCAAAAAATCCAGATAAAGGATCGAGCCATTGAAAAATCAAATCACAGTTCCATTAATAAAAGCAGTTCTTGGTTCTTTAATAATAATAGTACTTATCCGTTGCCAAAGCCATCGAGCTAATAACAATGATATTACAAATACAAAGTTATCTGCTTCCAAACCTTGTGAGGGAGAATTAGAAAATGGCAAAAAAACTGGTTCGTGGACTTGTTTTTTTGCTAATGGAAAAGTGAGTACGATCACTCACTTTAAACAAGGAATTAAACAAGGTGAATTTATTGCTTATCGAGAGGATGGAACTAAGGATGTTCAAAACTATTGGCTAGATGGAATGATGCATGGCTTGTTATCGAGTTTCGATGAAAAGGAAAAGTTGATACTGACTACGGAATTAAAAATGGGAAAACACCACGGCTATACGCGCGAGTATTCAACGAACGGTATTTTGGTCTATGAATGTAATTATAACGAAAATTTTCGTCACGGCCCATGTCGAGGTTGGTATGAATTCGGCCAACCGAAATTTAATTCGCAGTATAATAAGGGAACTTTAGAAGGTGAATATTGGGATTGGTATCTCAATGGTCAAGTTCGAAGTAAGGGTATCATTGATGTCACATCTAAAAAAGAAACCTGGGAGTATTATAATGAGCAGGGCACTCGTATTACGAAAAAGCATCCTCTTTTAGGTTCATAGCACTTCGAACTTGGCCATTTAAATATTTTCAAAGAGATAATTTATTGACATTTAAAAGACATTTCATATCGATAGCCTTGTCCGATAACTTCATGGGCCACAGCCCCACCAAGTCCAATGACGCCTCCTAAATCCGATTCTTTTTTACCACCTAAGACATAACCAGTTCCACCTACTACCTCAGCGACCTTAGCTCCAGTCTTGGCATTATTATAGGAGCTTTCATCCATTGAACCGATATATTGATTTGTTTCAGAAATGATCATTGGTCTTCGACTTTGCTCCTCACAGTAATTTTCTGCTTGGGAAAGTGCAGCACGACCACTAAAATTCTTTTCATCGTTCATGAGGACAACTTTATTAATGCCATCGCCGCCTGGTCTTACATCGCGGTGGTGAGCGCAGGCACTTATTATCATTAAGACTATCATACCCAGAATTCGATTTAAAATCTGTTTGTGGTTAAGCATCCAATCCTCCTCAGTAGAGTTCTACATTAACTTCGATTAAAATAAAATCAAGAAAATATTGATGAAAGTTTGAAAGGATTTTCTTTATTGTATTCACTTTCGCATCGTTGTGAAATAATACATATACGATTAGCCCGCTTAATTTTAAGGCCTCAAATAGGATATTTTTAAAACAGTTTCTTAGATTGAATCAGATCAATGTAATCAATGATAGATTTTTATTCTTTAAAGGTAGAAATGGAGTTAGATATCGATTAGGTTTATAAATTGAGTGAGTTTGAATTCGCTGATGAATTAGTATAAATTGTATATTATAATAATGGAACAAGTAAAATTATTGAATTGTAAAAAAAAAGAGGGATCTTGTGAGAACGATAAAATACATTAATTTTTTTTTGATTTTGATTGTTTTAAAATTTTGTTACTTAGTCCAAGCACAAAATATAAATAAAATTTCTGAAAGCAGTTTTAAAATGTCTGACTTAATTAATTTAACTCCGCATAAAATTATACCATTAAATTTTCAAACTAACACAGGAACTCATTTTCTGTCTGCGACGAGTGGGTTGGTTCATGTTGGTAATAAATACTTCATGATAGCCGATGATGATTTAAATATTGGAAGTATGAATGAGGATGGTTCCAAAGCCATACTAAAAAAAATACTACCCGGTGAATTACCAAGGGATGAAAAAGAACGAAAAAAGAAGAAACCTGATTTTGAATCTTTAGTTAGAATTAGTGATGATAGACTGGCCGGTGAAGGCTTGATTGCTTTCCCCTCAGGATCAAAACCAAATCGATTTCTAGCCATCTTTATTCCAATGACGAACAAAGGGAAGCTCGACATAGAAGGGTTGATTCGTTTTGATGTAAGTCCTTTTTTAAATTCGATTTTAAAACAAAATGAGCATCTGAATATTGAAGGAGTCATCATTGAAAATCAGAAGTTGATATTGTTTCATCGAGGGAATACGGATGGCGATGAGAATCGCATCTTTGAATTTAAAAAATCAGATTTGGTGGATTTAATATTAGGAAAAAACAAGGAAACTCTTTTTCCAATTGCTAAATCAGAAGTTGTGGATCTTGGAAATTTTGAAGGAGTTAAATTAACACTAACAGATGCCACTTTTTTTGAAGGTCGTCAGTTTTTTCTTGCTGCGGCTGAAAATACTTCAAATGCTATTGATGATGGTGAGATCAAAGGAACAGTATTGGGAGAATTTTTAGGTCCTGGTCACATTCGAATTATTTCTCTTTTTAAGAAACAAAAATTTGAAGGACTTAGTTTGCAGAGAAGTAAAAAAACTATCAAACTAAGTTTAGTCACTGATAATGATGATCCAACTCACCCTTCAAACTTATATCTTTTTAAATTGAAAATGCTTTAAAATAACTGACCATGATTAAAAAATTATATAATAGTCAGTTATTTTTCCTGTTAGTTCGGGGTGATTTTCAATCACCCCGTATTATGAAAAAGATGATCTCAAATAGATTGTTTAAAACGTACCAAAATCGAACACAGCAAATTGTCGATAAAGAATCCCTTAATCTCAAATGAGATTTAAACCCTTTTTGTAGTTACATATATGAATTTGTAAATTTTAAACTCACTTTTTGCACCAAAAATATAACAACGATTATTTTACAGAATTTGATATAGTGTATAAATGATGTCAAAGGGAGGGGCAAATGTTGCAGAATAAAATGAAAATAATCAAGTTGAGTCTGCCGTTGGGTCTTCTCTTAGTCATGAATCTTATTGGTTGTCAAAAACGTTTTACTAGTAATCAAGTTACAAATTCTAGTTCAAATTTGAATCAAAATTCAAATTTGAATCCATCTGTTCTAATTGAAGGAATCACACTTTATGCAACCAACTGTGCTGCTTGCCATGGTGCTATTGGAAGTTCCACTAAAATAGGTCGTACAGCGACTCAAATATCAAATGCGATTAATAGTCAAACATCGATGTTTCAATTGAAATCAGTTCTGAGTGCGGCTCAGATTCAGGCTATTGCAGATGCACTTAGTGGTCAAAATCAAGTGGCCGTACCAAGCACTATTGCTGATCAATTGATGGCTCAAATTAATCAAAATTTATTTAATTTATCAATGAAATACTTTGGCGGTTCAGAAACCACGCTGCCCAAAAAGAGAATTTTTAGACTGACTCGGCAACAATTAGATCAAACAGCAAAAACCTTACTCCCCAATAACTTTTCAGTCTCGGTTAAAACAACGATGGCAAATGACCCGCTCCAAACGAACTATGAATATGCAGATGTCATTGGTATAAACCAATCCAATTTTACACCACTCACCAATTGGATTCAAGGTTTGGTAGACTCGATTAGACTTAATCCGATTGGAGTCATAAACTGCGCTTCAAGTGGTAATTCTGAAAGTTGCCTCAGGCAGCAAGGTCGTAATTTTATAATAAAAGCTTTAAGGGGAGCCGTCGACGATTCTAAAATAACGAGTTATTGTGATTTTTTAGTATCGAGTGTGGCTCAGATTGGAATTAATGATGCTGTGGCTGATTTTGCCGATTTAGTTTTAAGTTCTCCACAGTTTCTTTTTCGCTATGAATTTAATGTTGGTGGCACGGGAGTTCTCACGGCATCCGAATTTTTAGAAACACTCACCTATACAGTGGCGGATGCACCTCCTGAACAAGTCTCTTTATCTTCGGTGACTCCTACAACTGCGGTTGGCACTGTGGATTCTTTAAAAAATACGATTGATCAATTGGTGGTTACACAAGCCTCTCGTGACAAATTACAACGGTTTTTTACTGCATGGTTAGAAGTTAAAGAACCAAGTGAGTTTACTATTTCTACAACAGATTTTCCAACTTTCACCCCAGCAGTGGCTGCAGCGGTAGTGAATGAAACAAATCAATTTCTTTCTTTTCATCTTTCTAAAATAACACCCAATTTAAAAGATATTACTCAGTCTACCAGTTCTTTTATTGATAAGTCGACGGCACCTATTTATGATATCAATCCTAGTACTATCACTTCGCCTACGAACACCCAACAAATGAATCTTGATACTCAAAAAAGATTAGGAATTTTTTCTCAAAGTGCAGTGATCGCATCTCATTCTGGACCAACCAGTACGCGTTTAGTGAAACGAGGAGTCTTTTTTGTTCGTAAAGTGATGTGTATGGATTTAGGAGGGACACCACCAGGAGTGGATACTACTTTACCACCATTAACTGCATCCATGACAGAAAGAATTCGAATTGAGACCATCACAAATCAAACACAATGTCTTGGATGTCATAGTATGATTAACCCCTTTGGTTTTGCGATGGAGAAATATGATGCCATCGGAAAATGGAGACAACTTGATAACGGTTTAGCTATTGATACGAGTATTAGTCTAAGTTCGTTGTTTGATGAAGGGCCACTGAATACGAGTAATCCAATTGAGGCACTTAGTACCTTTACAAGTTCTGTTCGCTTTAAACAATGTTTTGTTAGGCAGCTTTTTCGCTATTACATGGGGCGTAATGAAGAACCTTCTGATGAGCCGGTTTTAAGGCAAATGTTTTTTTACTTTTCAGATGGTGATAAACAAGATATATTTACATTACTTAAAATTATGCTTGGATCACAAAGATTCTCACAACGGGGGGGATTATGAGTTATAAGTATGGGCTGATGTCACGAAGAGAATTGATTAAAAGATTTGGTGTTGTAGCATTTTTGCTTCATCCCCTTTTGAGGTCCATGGCGAAGGCTTCGACGTCTCCTTTTGCCGGAGCACCACGTTTTATTATGTTTTTCAAAGGTGGTTCCTATTATCCAAGTCGAACGAATCCATCAGGAATTACCATTGATAATTTTGCTTCCACAACAGCTGGGCCGTCACCATTGGCTCCTCTGCAAGCCTATTCACAAGATTTAATTCTTTTCCGCAATATGAATATTCATGGAGGCTCTCCCAAGTCCAATGGTTATCAAGAAGAACACGGTGCGGGACTCTTTGGTTGCACCACTGCGAATAGTTATAAGTATACTAAAAATGATGCTTATTATGCCTATACCGATTTTCAATCAATTGATGTGGCGATTGCTAATCACTATAAGTCTCGCGCAGATCTTGCTGGCTTACCCTTTGCGAGTTTAAATATTGGTGGTGGAGCTCATTCCGATGCCGACAATGTGGGTTTAGGTCAGAGATATATTTCATTTCGTGCTAGACAAACTGGAGACACGACCTATGGAAATGCGATTGAACCGATTCAAGATGCCGGTCAAGTCTATGATCAGCTTATGACAAGAATTAACCTTATTTGTTCGTCCTCATCAAATCAACCCGCTACTGACACGGCAAAAATGAAAGCGGCATTGATGCGCAAAAAAAGCATTCTGGATTTAAAGATAGCCGATGTAAATAGTGCCAAAAGTAAATTAGGATTAGACTCAGAGCACGCACACAAATTAGATGCCTTATTAGATGGATGGCAACAAACAGAGAACTTAGTACTACAACAATTAATTGCACTTGATAGCACTCCACCTGTAACTTCAAATGGATGTCCAACGCTTGTAAAACCAACAGGTAATGGCGTTAATAAAAAAATATTAACGGGAGGAACAGCTCCGTTAAATGACGTTCATGATCAAATGATCTCTTTAATTAAGTTAGCCTTTCAATGGGATCTCACACGAGTTGTTGCCTTCACCCTTTCAGGTGCCTCGAGTGGGCAACAACTCACTTCAAGTCAATCAGCCCATCACTCACTTGAACATTCAGGCAATGTAGATGGACTGGTTCAAATAGATACTTACTACTCTCAAAAGTTTGCTCTTTTACTTCAAGCGCTTAAGGGTGTCGATGATGGTTTAGGTAAAACAGCTCTTTATAACAGTTCAATTGTGCTGGGAATGGAGTGTTGGAGTAATAGTTCTAGTAATCATTATCTTACGAATGTCCCTTTCGTTTTTGCCGGGCAAGGTGGTGGTTACTTTAAAACGGGTCAAGTGATCGATGCCAAAAATAGAAATAATAATGATTTACTAATTTCTTGTCAAAAAGCCTCGGGAATTGCTTCAGACACGTTTGGTCTTGCGTCTCTCTGTGGAGGGCCGATTATTCCGACTGTTTGAGTGGCCGGCACTAAGCTTGTCTATTTCAGATTTCCCTAAAGTTGAACCCCACAAAGTGGTCGTCCCGATCCTTGGTCGAGGGCGACAATCGCCAAAAACAGGAAATACCAAAAACTTTCTACAAACGTACCACAACTATCAACGACTTAGAAAAACAAATCAAATAACTGCTTTACAAGCTTAATCACTAGTAAAACTAGTCTTAAAATTTGTAAAGTTTTGCTCAAATAACGTCGAAAAGATCCATAGGTACTGGATCGTTTAGTCTTCGTCATTTTGACCTCCATCGTTAGGGTGGGGGTCAATTCTTTTCTGCTTTCAAACTTAGTGCGGCCGAGCCATAGATTTGCAATTTGCAGTCAAGCTCCAAAGAGAATAGGACTGGATTCAGTTATCCAATATGCCCGATTATTGGATTTTTAATACGATGCCGGACAGCTCAGTGATTTCAAAAGAGTTGTAGCATTCTTTTGATTGCCTTTCGAATTGATTCTCGTTAATGAGTATAGACGATGTCACAAGATCCTATTTATAATTATTTGAATGATTATTTTCGCAACTGTCTTGGAGCCAAGGAAATTCTGCTTCCAGTTCAGATAGAAACCAATGAGAAGCTGTTTGAAAAGTATGATCTTGAAGGCAGTGAGCTTGAACGAGCGAGTTACACAGCAAGTACACCGCAGCGATGCGAAAGTGAAAACAACGAAGAAGACGGTACTTTTCAAGCAGCCTCTGAAGAAACGAGTATTTCAGAAGTTCTCTTTGTGAGGATCAAACCTAAGAAGCTGTTTGAAAAGTATCATATTCGAGGCCTTGAACTGGAGCGAGCGAGTCGTACACCAAGTACGTCGCAGCGAAGCGAAAGTGAAAACAACGAAGAAGATGATACTTTTCAAACAGCTTCTAATAGCAACAAAGGACAAGATTCTTACCTTAAGTCTTTAAGTCTTGAGGAGCAACCAAGAGCACTCGAATTATTTAATAAACTAAGGCAGGCAATGAATTTAAATTCAAGTTTAGCTCCCTATATTGAGTTGAGCAGTGAGAATTTAATAGTCGATTTGGCTCCCCTTCGTTCTAAAGCCCACAGGATCATACTGATGATGGATGACAAAATTGAAATGGGTGAGGACTCTGATGATAATAAAGATTGGATTATTCCTGATCCTGTAGTTCTTGAACTCCAGCCTGGGTTAAAACGTCCTACTTGGGAGTTATTAAAGAAGTGGATGGAGAAAAGGAATCATCATTTAAGTTCTGGTGATTAGGGGTCATACACCAAGACTTGAAAAAATTATTATCTAAGCAATATTCAGCCAAAAATATTGATAAAACGGTTGAGCTGAATTACGAATGAATGTGTTAATGAGGAGAGATCTCTGTGGATCAACATAAACTATTACATGGAGTCACATTAGAAAAACTTCTCACTGAGCTAGTAGATCACTACGGTTTTGAAAAATTATCAAATCGAATTGAGATTAATTGCTTTAGTAATAATCCTAGCATCAAATCGAGTCTTACTTTTTTAAGAAGAACTTCTTGGGCAAGAGCTAAAGTGGAAAGACTTTATATTGAATATAAAGAAGACATAGAAAAACAGACGATTAGCTAGTCGGTTTCGCGGCAGCGTCTAACCAGATCAGTGCTGATTTTTTGCAGAATCTCATCAGCAGCATCTCAATAGTCAAAAGGCGTGACAGAGATTGAATAAAATAAGGGAATAGTTCAAAAAGCAGTTTTAATAAAGTGAGTGGACGCTCTCCTAGTATCTTAAGAGGAAATGGATGTTAACAAACAATGATATATTAAAAAAATTACGAGTGGCTCTTTCATTTAGAGATACAGACATCATTGAGTGTCTTGAGCTTGTCGATTTCAAAATTTCGAAAGCGGAGTTAGCAGCCTTATTTCGAAACCCCGATCATCCGAACTATCAGGAGTGTGGTGATCAGATTCTTCGAAATTTTTTAAACGGTCTCATTATAAAAAAGCGTGGTAAAAGGGAAGCCCCAGCTGAGAACTCTTAGACGCTGTTTAACGGTACGGTTAAGGGTTCATATCTTGTTTTATGAAATTAGGGTCTCAAGGACTCTTCTATGCAATTCATATAGGTTCCGTAATCCGCATATTTATTCAAAACAGCATTGGTTTTTGTGTTTATCCAGTTAACTCTAAAATTAAAATGTGAATGCGCATCTTTTTTTGAAAACTCTTTATCTACTAACCAATAAGCATCTAAATATTCAAAATGTGCGGGAACCATAATAGGATTTCCCCATTCATCATATCCCATTTGATCAACATATTTTTTTTGGATCACCAAAACGGGCTGCCAATAGGGCTTCGAAGTAATCTCTACATCAATATTTGGATTCATGTCGTCTCTGCCAATAATTTTTAAAGATACCAGAGAGTAGTAATCAAAGCCGGAGTTGGTTTCGCGGACGAGTGATACATGATAGGTTCCATTAAAAATTTTATTATTTTCAATGGGAATATTTTTATAAGTAATAAAGTAATTAGAGCGATAATTAGTAAATATAAAATCGCTATATTGTGTTATGATATCTCCATTTTCAAGCCAGGGATGTTGCTTTGGCTCTCCTGACTTATTCATTCGTTTTTCATTTGGCAGAAACATTAGCTCTGTTGGCAAAAGGCAACCGTCCGTGCATGCTTGGCCGATCAAGACTTGATTAATAAAATTGGCACTGCATTTTTTTATGGTACTTTCATAAACTTGTTCAAAATTAGAAATACCGGTGTATTGGAGCGGGAATGCTACTTTTTCTATTTCGGCGTTGATATTCAAAGAGTAAGTTCCAATGACGAGTATCAGTAGAAGTAAGGAAGTGATGTTCATATCTTTAGATCCTTTAATGAGTTGTTAAACAGTTACATACCTAGTTGGTGTCGCGACGGTGACTAGTTACAGGAATAATTTTTCATAAGATCTATTTACACATTCCATATAGCTATTAAAATCTATTTGAAATGGAGTCTGAATATGTGTTTTTTTATTTCTCCAGTAAATTTTTTTACCTCTGGAGTCGCTCGACCATCTGGAAGTTTTAGGAATAGACCACTTCTTAGTGCAAATTTTCTGTCCCCATTCATCAAAATGACAATCCCATTGAGCTTGAAGATTAAGGAGAAACACTGGTCCCGACTCATCTGTGATTAGCTCCACACTTTTGCTGGTTCCATCTTTTTTTGTTTCATAAAAACGAAACAAGTAGATCGGAGCTTTATGTCGAGTGGGGTATTCCAATGGTTGAAGTGTAGCAAGAATGCTTTTGTCAGCCATCGGATCGTTATAATAGTATTCTATGTTGGGGGCGATGGCTTTCTGTTCCTCAAGCTCAGAGAGCGCTTGTTGATAATAAGTGCTAAAGTAAAGGTGAGAGGTACAATTTGTGTTTTCTATATCACAAAGTTCGGTGGGAATTAACTTTTGGAATTCGCGATGGGCACATCGGGAAAGATCCTCTAATAAAAAGTTATTATATTTTACCTGATCTCGTTCTGAAAGCACTGGAGGGGGGTATTTTGTTGATGTTGATACATTAGGTAAAGCTTGGGTCGCGATACTTAATTGAATCATGCTAATATAAATGAGAATTATTTGTCGCATAATGCTTCCTGTTTGTTTTTATTATTATCGCGAGTTTAAAACTTAAAAAATTTAGCATCCAGAAATATCCGTAGCATGACAACTTGGACTACCCGCTGGGCCACCGCGACTATTGCAGGAACTTTCTGCTGCTCTAACTGCATCATAGATATGACAGCCAGTTCCTACTCCATCATCGCCTCGATCGCATTGAACGCTACATTGATAACCGCCTCGTGTTAAAGATTCATTGAAATTCATAGATCGTGAGGTGCTGCTGCAGTGAATATCACTGACCGATACATGATCGCAGCCTTCTGCTTTACAGTTTCCAGATATCGAACACTGGTAATAAAGCGTGCTTCTTGCTTGTGAGTCTGTAGATCCTGTCGCCGTGATTGAATACACGCGTCTATCAGAACCACTAAAAGCTCTACATGTGCCACTGCATTGATAGTAAGTAAAACCATCTTGCGCACTAAGAATGAATACCGCAAAAATCAATAACAATTTCATCGCTAATCCTTTTCTAAAATAATTTTATATATTTAATTTACCTTGTTCCTAATTTTTGTAGCGACCCATCCTCTTTGAGTCAAGATTGTGATTCACAAAAGTGTTGCATGGGATGCAACACTTATTGGAGGCTTCTTTTTTTAAAAGGTATCGAAAGACGCATCTTCTTTTGACGTGTGATAGAGTGTACACTGAAAAAATTAATTTGTTGGAGTTAGAATGTGTTCACTATTAGCGATTGTCAAAATTTCGAGTTGTGGGCATACACAAGTATTTTTGAATTAAATCTCTTTTACATAATCAATTTAATTTTGAGCATTTTTTGCACTAATCTCACTTTGCACTTTCATTGTTTATTTCTAGCTCTCCGTCAGCTTTTAGTTTAATTTGAATTTCATTAAAATGTGACGAAAATCTATTCTTAGCCTTGTTCGATTTACATTCTGAATTAATAAAATCAAATGCAGCAATAACATTTAATAAGGTCTTTGCTTTTCCTCTCATGCTTTTGCGCCAATTTCGATCTTCACCTGTTTTGGCATAAGACTGAACACCTTGCATTGAGTTAATTATAGCATCAACTAGAGTATTGCAAGTCGAGTCCAATTCACCTAAATCACCTTTATTATTTATAGGCACTGTACAGTTCAAATTTGTAGAATACGAATTAGTAGAATCAACTTGAACAAAAAGATTCAAACTTGAAAGCTCATTTTCATTATAATTAATATTTAAATTGAGAGGGTTTTTATACATTTCTGTTTTATAATAAATTTTCGATATTTTTTTATCTTTACAATCAATATCAACAATATTTAATCTATTAATCATCCCCTCATAATCATCTGTAATACCATGTATTTTCGAATATTTGTAAAAATCATTTCCAATCGAAGCTAAAATACTTACTATAATCAATAATGTAATCAATTCAAAGGCTTGTGATTTTGGTATTAATAAATCAATTACAGATGTTGTCGTTGAGATCAGAAGGGCATTCTGAGATTCATTATAAATTTGCGAAATATTTTTTAACTTGTCGAGATTTAAATTTTTACCATTGATGATAACTAAATTTGGCTTATACTTATTTATTTTTAAAATCTGGACGTTTTTAAAGCTAAATTTATATGTATCAGAAGATTTAGCTACTTTAATTTTTGGAACAAGACTTTTCTCTAATTTGTATTGGATAATTTTATTTAACAAAAAGGATCTATCCTTTTTATTAAATAAAATTCTATTCATAAAATCAGTAATTGATAACTGATCTTGAGATGATTTTTTGATCAATTCAACAGTCGCTTCAATATTTGATGGCTCACTTATGTTGCGATTAAATGAATTGAATGATTTATTTTCTGATGCTAAGTTAGCCTGAGAAAATAAATATAGTATTGAAATTATAATCTTAATAATACTGGAGTATTTTGAATTCAAATAAAGCTCCCGTGAATACTGTGCCTCACTAGATAACATATCGACAATCTCTAGCAGAAGTTTAACAAGCGGAACAAATCAATACTTAAGACGGTGTTATCCATAAGTAATTGATCTGATCCCAATTTGCTAGACACTAAGTTTTGTGGTTGTTAGGAGCAACTTCATCTTACGCAGTAAGAATAAATACGCTAAAATCAATAGAAATTTCATCACTAATCTTTTTCTAAAATATTGTAAATATTTATAATTTTTCGTGCTCATATTTTTTTGTAGCGACCCATCCATTTTGATTTAAGGTTGTATTTCATGAAAGTGTTAAACCAGAAGGGAACACTTATTGGATGCAACTTTTTTCAAAATTTATCGAGAAACGAAGCTTCATTTGCAGTGTGATAGAATGTGCACTGAAAAATTAATTCGTTGGAGTTTAAACGTATTCTCAATTTGCAATTGTCAAAATGATGGAATGCCCTTGTATTTTTGAATTAGAGTCGAAAACAATCTAATCCTATTGAAACAACGTCTTCTTCGGGTGAGCGATCAACGCGTTGTCTGATTTCGACAATTAAATCTTGAAGTTGCATTTTTATTGTTTCGTAATCTTTCACACTCATCGTATAGACGGCCGAATAATGAAACGATTCGGGGTTTCCGAATAGGGCATTGTTAGCCGCTTTCATTCTCCATGTGTTATGTTGAACGCCGGTCAATGGTGAGCTTTTGGGAAGATGTAAATGATTAACCAATCTTTCCCAATGCGGTCCTTTTTGGGATACGAGATTTAAAGCTTTTAGTTGTTGTAGACAGTATTCGGTAAAACTTTCCGGTAGTGAGAGGCGCTGAGCAATGCTAGGGACTGTTTGATATTGAGGAATACCTAAAATGACATGAATGGCGCTCCAATACCATGCCGTATAATAGGTGAGATTATTCTCCGTGTTTGAAATAGTTTTAGAGGGTACTCTTTCGGCAATGTCTTTCCCCTTTTCTTTTGCGGTTTTTAATTTTGCATTGATCCAGGATTTATAGGCTATCGAACCAGAACGATCGAGTTGGACTAATAAGACAAAATATTCTTTTTCGTTTTCATCCATATTTAAAAAGTGACTGATTCCAAGAGCCTGTTCAGGAGTGAGTTGAATGCTAGAGTGTAGTACCTGAGAAAGATAGGAGCTTTGGCAGGGAGCTGACTTCGCTATTTGCGCTTGAAACCCTCGAGTTTCTTTATTTTCTTTAATAATTCCTTTTAAAAAATCCCGATAATTATCGTAATTATAAACACTTACAGACTTCATTATTAAATTATAATCGAAGTCGATATTAATTTATAACTTTTATGTGGAAATTATATTTAATTAGACGTAAGTTGTGTCCGTATTTGATTACTAACTAAAGGAGGTTTAGTCGTGATAAATAAAATAAGTTTGTTTTTTTTGATTACCATAATTTTATCCAAAGGGGTAGGGGCAGAATTCAATTTACACAATCATGATATCAATGATCGTTGTCACTATACACCTTCTTCACCCGACTCTCACTTTGGTGCTTGGGATAATGTTTATAAACTACATTTCAAAAAAGATATTCCCTTACGATTAACCTTAGTCGAGCCAAGAAGTGTTTATAGGTCGAATTTCTATGTTTATTTTCAAAATGGTGCTTTTAACTCTGGTGATGTGGAACCCAATCAAAGTTTGTTTGATCCACTTAAACCCTATTGTGCAATTAGATATATTCATGGCGCCAGTTTTAACGAACAGCCTGTTAGTGAAAAATCTAAAAATTACCGTGCTCTTGAATCCCAAATAAAGGCAGGAACTTCAATTGAATTTGAACACGATGCTATTGATTTTACTGATATGAGGAATGATATAAAGATTGTTCCGAGAGTGGATTTAATCAATTATGGTCGTTTGTATAGCTTTTCAGATGAAGTAAATCGCAAAGAAAGTGGAAACTTTAATCATAAACCAAAATTAGGAGATGGTGTTTATGCGATATCGTGTTCATCAGCGTTCTCTGGATCTGATGGTGGTACCATTACTATTGGAATGGTTTTAAATTCTTTTCCAAAAGACTCACTGGTTATAGAAGAACGAAATTTTTATCCACCTGAATGTGATTAAATAGAAATGAGGTTTATAGTGCAATTATCAAATATTTTATTAATTTTATTTTTATTTATTTCATCTCCTCTTTTTGCAGTAGGGGGGAGTTCAGGAAGTGGAGGAGGTGATCATAGTAAATTGGATAGTGGTGCTTGGTTTGTTGGTTCTGAACGCACTATCAAAATCTGTGTTCAAGTTTCTCAAGATTTTGGAGTTCCAATTAATAAAATTAATGAAGCAATAAAAGATGTTTTTAGCGTCTGGGAAAACTATATTCTTAACCGAAAAGTTGAACAATACAAAGAACGAGATGGCCTTTACAAACCAATTGAGGCTGTCTTTCGAATTTCATTTAAGACAGAAATCTTGCCCAATTGTGATGGAAATGAAAATCTTAAGTTATATCTTGGTGACACAAGTGCTGAGGTGGAGAAAGCTAAAAATAAATATATCAATCCAATCGGGATTGCAGAACGAACGGATAACAAAAGAATTGATGGTTTTGGAAAAGGATTTATTTGGATTGCCAAACCTCGTTTGTTTGGACCTGATAATTCAACAGCAGAAAATCATTTTTTGAAATTTGTTGGAGTTTTGTCTCATGAGTTAGGACATGTTTTTGGTTGTGATCATGTCGCTGGAACTATTATGGATAAGGATATAGATTTATACTTATCGCCTACGACTTATCCAACAAATGCTCCTAAAACAGATTTTGCAAAAATGGTTTATAGTATTGATTATAAAAGACAACTTATTCCTTGTTTGAATTGTTGGCCTGAATATTCAGGTAAGCATGACCGACCTACACAACTTGGTGTATCGCCTGATTTTTTTAGAATACTTACTGGAAGGCGAATTGAGGGAGTGAGTCGAATTAAATTCAACATGAAAATACCAGATCAATACTTTTTTGAAATCAGTGATGATCACGAACAGATTATTTTGCCTGTTCGTTTGAATAATAATATTCATTGGCTGGAGAATACTGGCAGTGCTGTTTTCTATGTCTATCGTTCATATACTGATGGAGAGCATTTTTTTCGTAGATTATTTGGCGGTTCTATTGGAATAATTCAGGGCCAAATTTTAATACCCAAGTTCAAGAAGTCGGTAAAAAACAACAAAAAGGAGTGGATTCCAATTTTGATCACCCATAATGAAACTGCTGTGATGCATGCTTCCATAATGATTGAAAATGAATCTTATGATTTATTTACTTCAGCACCTAAAGCAGAAAATTCTTTGAATAAATAATATATTAATGGTGTGAGGATTATGACACCATCTGGGCTTGATGGGGTTTTAGTGCGAAATAATTAATTAGAAAAAGTAATTTTTGAATATTTGAATTGGAAAGTGGTATCTGATAAATAGTTAGAACCTGTGAGAATAGTATAATGTCAGGGAGCTTTTTATAACAATGTGTTGAGACGATAACAATGGAGATTCCAATGAAAAATACTAAAATGTTTTATCTTCAATTTCTTGTAGCGGCGCTATTTACTTCCACAACTTCAACTGCAATGAGTGCAGCAAGTCCTCAGCCAATCATTGCCAATTGCACTGAGAATTTGTTTGTGAGTGGTGGCGAAATGAATCAAATTACAATTGTTGGAAAAACCTTTAATCCAAAGTGCCTTAAAATCAAAGTTGGATCAATCGTGATGATTGAAGCTAACTCGAATCATCCTTTAGTTGCTATGCCAGATATCCAAGGTGTCGCCAATCCCTTTGCCAATTCTTCCCCAGCTAAATCACCACAAACAAGAACGATGAATGTGGTTGGAACATTTGGTTATCATTGTAATAATCACGGAGATGATGCCGGAAATGGAATGGCTGGAGTTATTATTGTTGAGCCTTAAATAATTTAAAGGATTGTAAGAAGGTAAAGGTCTAGTTCTTGAACTTTACGCATCTGTTTCTTAGTTCTTCAGAACCATTTTAGATAAAATGGTTAAATACTGGAGGTATAGGTTATGGATGTGCAAAGTTATTTAGAGCGACGCCATAAAATTTCAGAACAAAATCCAAAATTCAGGGAACTCTGTTATGTGTGTATTCAGCCAAAGTTTAGCTGTTACTGCAAATACATCCAAAGATTTGATCCGCGAATTGACTTCGTTATCTTAATCCATCCCCTAGAAGTTCGTCGTCGGATCGCTACAGGGCGAATGGCACATTTGATTTTAGAAAACTCAAAATTGATTATGGGGCAGGACTATTCACAGTACGATGAAGTTAATGATCTCATTGAGGATTCTAGTAGACACTGTGTGATTTTGTATCCTGGAATGCATTCACAAAACTTATCACTAATATCTCGAGAAGATCGTCTTACTCTGTTTCCTCAGTCTAAAAAGCTCACTCTTTTTGTGGTGGATGGGACTTGGGCTACCGCACGCAGAACTATGCATCAAAGTGAAAATCTTAAAACATTATCACGCTATTGTTTTTCACCTCAGAAACCCTCAACATTTCGAGTGAGAAAACAGCCTAACTCTATCTGCTATTCTACAATTGAGGCGATCCATCACACGATTGAACTTTTGGGTGAGAGTCAGGGTTTTGATTCGACTGAAAAAATACATGATAACTTGTTAGACGTATTTGATAAAATGGTAGAACTGCAACTCGAATTTATTAAAACTTCTGAAGCGAAACCAGGAGCCTTACGATACCGTCGTAATATAAAAAAGATTGCTTGAATCACGCAATATCCTTGTCCCTGAGGCGAGCACCACTTGTTTGAGGTTTAGCACAGTCTAGGTTTGCATTCAATTTTCATAGAAACTGTGGCTAATTACAAAACAAAAAGGTCCTTAGATGATGTATCTAAGGACCTTTAAAGTTTTGATTACTATAGAACGAATTAAACAGTTAACTCTTACTTGATTCTCATGCAGTAGAATGATCTCCAAACAAATACTAAGCCAAGTAATCCTGTGATCACTGCCACAACAGTGGTGAGGCCTGTCTCTTGACCGTGGTTTGAAACCTTCACTGCGATTTCAGCAGCGAGTAATCCAAACAGTGTTGTAAACTTAATGATTGGATTCAATGCCACAGAGGCTGTATCTTTGAAGGGGTCACCCACAGTATCGCCAACAACAGTAGCGTCGTGGAGTGGCGTTCCTTTTTCTTTCAAATCCACTTCGACACGTTTTTTTGCGTTATCCCAAGCCCCACCGGCGTTAGCCATAAACATAGCTTGATACAAGCCAAATACAGCAATGGAAATTAAATAACTGGCAAAAAAGACCGGAGAAAAGAAAGCAAAAGATAAAGTTAAAAAGAAAATCACGCCAAAAATATTAATCATCCCTAATTGGGCAAACTGCGTACAAATTTTTACAACAGCTTTAGAATCTTCAACTGAAGCCTTTTTAGAATTAGCATCAAGTTTAATATTCTTTTTAATAAATTCAACGGCTTTGTAAGCTCCTGTTACAACCGCTTGTGTTGAAGCGCCTGTAAACCAGTAAATCACCGCTCCACCAGTGATTAGACCCATTAGAACCAAAGGATCCATCAAATCAAGCTTCAAATTAAGAAGAAGAATGATGGAGAAGATCATCGTGGTAGCGCCAATTACGGCAGTTCCAATCAAAACCGGTTTTGCAGTTGCTTTAAAAGTATTTCCTGCAGAATCGTTTTCTTCTAGATATAATTTTCCTCTTTCAAAATCAGGTTTAAAACCGAAATCTTTTTCAATTTCTTTGCTAATATTAGGAATAGTTTCAATTTGTGAAAGTTCAAAAACGCTCTGAGCATTATCTGTTACAGGGCCATAAGAATCAACCGCAATGGTTACAGGGCCCATTCCAAGCATACCAAAGGCCACAAGACCGAAGGCAAACACAGCAGGATAAATCATCAAGGCATCAAGACCTTCTTGGCTTGTTTTGTAAGCCACGAACATCAAGGCAACCATCGTGATACCCTTCCAGAACGCACTAAAGTTACCAGCCACAATACCTGAAAGAACGTTCAGAGACGCTCCACCTTCGCGAGAGGCTTCGACGACTTCAAGCACATGCTTCGACTTTGATGAAGTAAATACTTTGGTCAACTCAGGAATGATGGCTGCGGCAAGTGTACCACAACTAATGATGGTCGAAAGTTTCCACCAAATTCCATTTTCAATCTCGCTGATCATTAAATAACTGACTCCGAAAGTAACAAGAATTGAGACCAATGAGCTGATCCATACTAAAGCTGTTAATGGTATTTCAAAATCAAAGTGTTTTGCTTGAGAGTATTTTGCTTTGCAGATAAAATTATTGACCCAGTAAGAAACAATTGAAGTAATGACCATCAAAATTCTCATCGCAAATATCCATACAATGAATTTTGCTTGTAGAGTGGTTCCATCGGGCATCATCTGGCGAGTGCCATTCATCATATGATAACCAACCGCAAGCACGATAAAGCTGATCAGCGCAACACCAGTCACACCATAGGTTTCAAATCCATCCGCTGTGGGTCCAACAGAGTCACCGGCATTATCACCAGTACAATCTGCGATCACACCAGGGTTTCTGGCATCATCTTCTTTAATTTTGAAAACAATTTTCATTAAATCAGAACCGATATCGGCAATTTTAGTAAAAATACCACCGCAAACACGAAGTGCACTGGCACCGAGCGATTCACCAATGGCAAAGCCGATAAAGCAGGAGCCTGCCGCTTCTGCTGATACCAGTGTAAGGATGATGATCATCAAAATAAGTTCAACACAGATAAGAACCACACCAATAGACATTCCTGCGCGTAATGGAATATCCATTACAGGGTAGGGCTTCTCTCCTAATGAGGCAAAAGAGGTACGGCTATTAGCATAAGTATTCAGGCGAATTCCAAACCATGCGACTGAGAAGGAGCCAAGTATCCCAAGGACTGACCACATGAGGATAAGGGCTACTCGACTAGCTTCTAAGCCCATCAAAACTTTAAAATAATAAATGATACAGATACCGATAAAAATTTCGAGTGCAATTAAGAGCTTCCCTTGTTGAAAGAGATAGGTTTTGCAGGTTTCATAAATAAGATCCGA
>Ga0154020_10001759_pt1 | contig 26590 bp, 22 predicted proteins | sample Klosneuvirus_201_FD_109709 | JGI IMG/M metagenome (GOLD analysis project Ga0154020, IMG submission 109709) | Active sludge microbial communities from wastewater, Klosterneuburg, Austria - Klosneuvirus_20160825_MG | ecosystem: Engineered > WWTP > Aerobic digester > Activated sludge | place...
ATTGATTTTTGAGACCGTTATGGCAGAAAATTCGTGGCCTGTAAGTGGTACGCAGGCCGTCAGCTCTTCCCAGAGCGGTGTACTCCATCGCGTACTGTCAAAGCTGCTGCTGAGCGCTTTTGCTTCAATGTTCAGGTTTCTGAACATGCGTTTTTTAGCTGGCAGATACATGATCTTCTGGTTGTTTGGGTCGACCGCAAATGGATTAATAAAGTCATAATCGGCTCTGCTGAGTTGTGCGGGGTCCAGACGGGCATATTTCACCGGCTTGCCGATGGCATCAATTTCCAGGTGTGCCACGCGCCCCTGTTGTGCGCTGGCAAATACCTCATTGCTGCCATTTTTAAAGGTACACCAGGATCCGTCTCCGTTAAAAGACATCTGCCAGTAGGCCGGACCGTAAACATCCATAAACATTGTGCCGTTGTCCTGCAAACCGCCAATGATCTTGTGGCTGCCGCTCAGGCTTTGGTCAATAGCAATCGTGTAGAATTGAGAGGTCACATAATTGTTGTTGCGGTCTTCCCAAACCACTTCACTGGCCATAATGGCATTTGTATAGCTGATGCCGCCATCGTGGGTACTGTATACCTTATCTGAAGAACCGGGCAAAAAAACCATATGATGGTTGTCCGGATGGTGGTTTTTGTAAAGTTGAAAATCAGGCCTTGTTGTGTTGACGGCATATCCTCCGATCCAGTCGGTGGCGGTATTGCTGCGGAAAGCATCTCTGCTGCGCCAAAGGTTGGTAGCCCCTATAAAAACCACATTGGTATCGTTTGGTTTTATGCGGATAAAGAGATCGTAGCCGCCCTGGGTGCTGTAATAACCGAAATCACCCCCTTTATCGGGCAGGTTGCTGCTGCGGTTTACCCATCTGCCGCCGGCAGCAGTGCCATTACCTGAAACATAATTGTATTTCCAGAGGCTGTTCCATTCTGCAGTACCCTGGAAATTGTAACTGACAAATCCTGAATTGGTCGTTCCGGTTGCCACAATATAGACCTGATTCTGATCGGAAGGCGCTATACCTATGCACATGCGGCCATATACAGTCGGAAAACCAGCTGGTGTTATGCTGGCCCAGGTTTCGCCGTCGGTGCTGCGCCATATACCCCTTTGTGTGCTTTCACTGCTCATGGTCGCATAGACAACGCCATTATCATCAACCGCCACATCGGTGTGGTAAGAATAGTTTGCAACCGTACCCGAGCGTTTCTTTTTCCAGCTTGTGCCTCCGTCGAGCGATTTCCAGATGCCGCCATAAGTGGCGGCATAGAGTTCATCCTGGCTTACGTTGGATAGGTCCAGAGCTATGTTCCACACACCGTCAAAGTCGGTGTCAAAAGCACTGCTGCTGCCGCCGTTGGTAAATGTCAGTACAGACCATGAATCACCGCCATCCGTGCTTTTCAGAATGCCCTGCCCCAGATAATAAGCACCGGTGGCGGTTCCGCTGCTGCCGCTCAGTTCGCCCGTTCCGGCGTACCAGACATTGGTCTTTCCGGCCCGCGTATCCTGCACCAGGCAAGTAATTGACAAAACAGGACAAATGGTTTTCTGCCAGGATCTCCCCGCGTCTTTAGATTTCCAGATTCCGCCGGTAGCCGATCCGGCAATCAGTTCATTGTGATTATCTTTATTGATGCCGAATGCTCTGGTTCTGCCGCCCTGATTCAGCGGTCCGCGCTGTTTCCAGATGTCTTCACCGCGTTTCAGACCATAGAATGCCGGCAGGGTGGATGTGAACGCCAGCTCTGCTGAACGAATACCGGCCGGAATTTCACCTGTTTTAGGGTCGGCAAGCAGTTTTTTGTAATACGCTTCCAAACCGGCTTTTTCATAGGCCTTGTCATCAGATTGCGCAGAGTTTCCTGCTCCGGAACAGGAAAACAAAAGGGCTGCCGCCGCTGTCCAGAATAAATAAAATGGTCTCATTTGAGATTCAATTATAGTGAAAAAATCACAGAACACCATCCCGCCAAACCGGCGCTTATCCCTCGCTTAAAAAGGAGACTGAACCGGAGCCGCCTGATCAGACCACAATGTTGATGATGCGGCCCTTGACCACAATGATCTTTTTAGGGGATTTTCCTTCCAGATATTTGATCGTCTGCTCGTTTTTCAGCACTTCCTGTTCAAGTGTGCTGTTATCCATGTCAAGTGCAAAATTCAGGGTGAAGCGCACCTTGCCATTAAACGAGACCGGGTAATTGAATTCGTTCTCAACCAGCAATGAAGGGTCAAACACCGGCCATGCGGCATAGGTAACACCTTCTCTGTGTCCGCACAATTTCCAGAGTTCTTCTGCAATATGCGGGGCATAAGGCGCCAGAACCACCACCAGCGGCTCCAGTATGCTGCGTTTGTTGCATTTCAGGTCCTGCAGTTCATTGACACAGACCATAAGGGCACTTACGGTGGTATTGAACGAAAAATGTTCTATGTCTTCGGTGGCCTTTTTAATGGTTTTGTGCAGAACCTTCAGCTCAGCTTTGTCCGGGGCTGCTTCTGAAAGCAAAAACTGTTCTTCGGGGTTGTTGTGAAACAAACGCCAGAATTTTCTGAGGAAACGCAATACACCTTCGATGCCCTGGGTGCTCCAGGGTTTGGCATCCTGCAGGGGCCCGAGGAACATTTCGTACAAACGCAGGGTATCGGCACCGTATTGCTCACAAACATCATCCGGATTGATCACATTCCATTTTGATTTTGACATTTTTTCTACCTGCTGGCTGCATATGAAATCATCTTTAAAAATAAACCGGTAGTCTTTGAATGTCTTATCGTCAGCAATAGCCTCAATATCAAGCACAACCAGGTCTTTTGAATCTAAAGTTTTAATGCTGGTATACTGAATTGGCAAATTGCGTACTGCACCCAGTGAAAACATGCTTAAATTGACATTCGGAGAGAGAGAACTGGAAATTTTCAGGAGCTTATCATTAATAAAATTTTTGGCATTGATGTATGCTTCTGAATTTTCATCTGATTCGATTGCATCTGCCAAATCTGAAGAGACACAATATGTGTAATTACCAAAAGAAAAGTCAGAATCTACATTAGAGATATTTTGTACTATTAATGTTCTACCCATTGCAGAAACCCCCTGTATCATTCCCTGATTGATCAGTTTTTTGGCGGGTTCATCCACCGGAATGTGGCCCAGGTCGAACAGCACCTTGGTCCAGAATCTGAAATACAGCAAATGACCCGTGGCATGCTCGCTACCGCCCATGTAAAGATCAATTTCTTTCCAGTAATTAAGCGCTTCCTTAGAAGCGAAACCGGTTTTATTGCCCGGATCCATATACCTCAGAAAATACCACGATGATCCGGCCCAGCCGGGCATGGTGGTGGTTTCGAGCGGATGGCCGCGGTAGGTCCAGTTGTTTGCCCTGGCCAGCGGCGGTTCGCCTGTTTCGGTTGGCAGGTATTTGTCTATGTCCGGCAAAACCAGAGGCAGATCCTCAACATCCATCAGTTTTGGAATGCCGTTTTCGTAATATACAGGAATCGGTTCACCCCAGTAACGCTGGCGGCCGAAAACAGCATCGCGCAGGCGGTAATTGGTTTTTCCCTTTCCGAGTTTGCGGACCTCTATTTCTGCAATGGCTTTTTTAATGGCCTCTTTCACTTCCAGACCGTTCAGAAAGTCTGAATTCACCAGAATGCCGGTTTTGGCATCGTAAGATTCAACCGTTAAATCACCGCCGCTAACCACTTCGCTGATGGGCAGGGTAAAGTGTTTAGCAAATGCGTAATCGCGGCTGTCGTGTCCCGGAACGGCCATAACGGCTCCGGTTCCATAGCCGCCAAGTACATAATCTGCTACCCAAACCGGGATTTTGTCGCCTGTAAACGGGTGAAGGGCATATGTACCGGTAAACGCTCCGCTGATGTTTTTAACTTCCGACTGTCTTTCGCGCTCACTGCGGTTTTTCGCCTTTTCGGCATATGCCAGAGCGTGTTCTCTGTCACTGCCTGTGCAAAGTTTGTCAAGTTCTGCATACTCAGGTGCCACAGCCAGAAACGTCACACCGAATATGGTGTCGGGCCTCGTTGTGAATACTTCCAGTTGCAGGCTTTCAATCCCGGTTTTGAACGTTAATGAGCAACCGACGCTTTTTCCGATCCAGTTGCGCTGTGCCTCTTTCAGACTATCGCTCCAGTCTATGTGTTCAAGCCCTGTCAGCAAACGTTCGGCATATGCTGAAATGCGCAGACTCCACTGGGTCATCAGTTTCCGCTCAACAGGATGGCCGCCGCGCTCGCTTACGCCGTCTTTCACTTCATCATTGGCCAATACCGTACCCAGGGCGGGACACCAGTTTACCATGGCTTCGCTTAAGAAAGCGAGGCGGAATTTCAGAAGCATATCGGAACGCTCTTTTTCAGTGAACGCCAGCCAGTCTTCAGCGGTAAACCCGAAGTCATCGCTGTGGAAGCCTTCGCGTTCAAACTGGTTTACAAGAGATTCTATGGGTTCGGCTTTGCCGCTTACCGGGTTAAACCAGGCATTAAACAGCTGCATAAATACCCACTGTGTCCAGCGGTAATAAGCCGGATCACAGGTGCGCACTTCACGGTCCCAGTCGAATGAAAAGCCTATCCGGTCGAGTTGCTGGCGGTAGCGTATTATGTTTTCTGCAGTGGTAATTGCCGGATGTTGTCCTGTTTGTATGGCATATTGCTCTGCAGGCAAACCAAAAGCATCGTAACCCATGGGATGCAACACGTTAAAGCCGCAATGGCGTTTGTATCTGGCAACGATATCGCTGGCTATGTATCCGAGCGGGTGGCCGACATGAAGTCCGGCGCCTGAAGGATACGGAAACATATCAAGCACATAGTACTTAGGTTTACTGCTCAGATTATCAGAGCTAAAACTCTTATTATCAGCCCAGTATGCTTGCCAGTCTTTTTCTATTCTTCTGAATTCGTAGGTCGCCATAAATTTACGTCTGCAAAAATATCATATTCACTGCACCTTTGCTATTTTTGACGGCAAGGATGATTCAAAATACTGATTTAAGACAGCTGCAGGTCTTATTTTTGATAATTATTATTTGTTAAATGTGCCAAAAGCTTAAATTTGCAGCCCTTACTATTAATTAAACATCGTAAAAATGAGTAATGCAACCATTCACAGCAATCTGAATCCTTTGGATTCAATGATGAAACGTTTTGATGAAGCGGCCAAAATCATAGGTCTCGACGAGTCTGCCTATGACACTTTGAAATATCCTGCCAAAATTGTTACCGTTAACCTTCCGGTGATTATGGACAATGGCAAAGTAAAGGTATTCGAAGGCCACAGAGTTCAGCACAGCACAACACTCGGCCCATCAAAAGGCGGTATCCGTTACTCAATGGATGTTACACTGGATGAAGTAAAGGCCCTTGCAGCCTGGATGACCTGGAAAACGGCCGTAGTGGGCATACCATACGGAGGCGGTAAAGGCGGAATCAAATGCGATCCGAAATCCATGAGCAAAGGCGAACTGGAGCGTCTGACCAGAGCATACGCAGCTTCTATGAGCGATGTATTTGGTCCGGACAAAGATATTCCGGCGCCCGACATGAATACCGGACAGCAGGAAATGGCCTGGATTGTTGATGAATATTCAAAGATCAAGGGTGTATACTCTCCGGCTGTAATCACCGGAAAGCCGATTTCAATGGGCGGTTCACTCGGAAGGGTTGAAGCAACCGGAAGAGGTGTTATGGTTTGCACGCGTTCAGCCCTGGCAAAAATGGGTTTGAAACCTGAAGAGTGCACTTGTGTGGTACAGGGTTTCGGAAACGTAGGTTCCATTTCAGCCAAGCTGATAGAGATGCTGGGCGTTAAAATTGTAGGTATTTCAGATGTTACGGGCGGTTATTACAACCCTGAAGGCATAAAAGTTGAAGAGGCTATGGCTTACACCAAAGCAAACGGCAATCTGGGCGGATTTAAAGGTGGCAAAACCATTAACAACGCTGAGCTCCTGGAGCTTGAATGTGATATACTGGTACCTGCTGCAATGGAAGACCAGATCACCGATGCCAACGCCGGCAACATTAAAGCCAAACTCATCGTAGAAGGCGCAAACGGACCAACCAGTGCCAATGCCGATAAAATTCTGAACGATAAAGGCATCATCGTTGTGCCGGATATTCTCGCCAACGCTGGTGGAGTAACGGTTTCTTATTTCGAATGGGTACAGAACAGAATGGGCTATTTCTGGACCGAAGAGCGTGTCAACAGACGTGCCGACAGGGTTATGAAAAGCGCATTCGATGTGGTTTTCGAATCGGGCAAGAAGCACAATGTAAGTCTGCGTACAGCTGCATACATTGTGGCAATTGATAAAGTGGCCACCACTCAAAAGTTCAGAGGCGTATTCTGATGCTGATACACAGAGAAGGCTATAAGATCATACTGGTTACACTGCTGATACTGGCGGGAATCAATATTGCCATGCAATCATGGCTTGGCGAGGATCATCTGGCCGGTAAAGCAGTTCTGGCCATTTCCCTTATATTCTTCATTCTGATTGTTCAGTTCTTCCGGAATCCGTTTCGCAACACCGTAATCAACGAAAACCATGTCATTGCGCCGGCAGATGGCAAGGTGGTGGTTATTGAAGAAGTTGAGGAGACGGAATATTTTAAGGACAAGCGCAAACAAATCAGTATTTTTATGAGCCCGGTTAATGTGCATGTCAACCGGAATCCGGTTGCGGGTCTTGTAAAATATGTCCGATACCACCCGGGTAAGTACCTGGTTGCCTGGCATCCGAAGTCATCTACCGAAAACGAGCGCACCACCGTTGTAATCGCCGGTTCTAAAGCAGAAGTGCTGTTCAGGCAGATAGCTGGCGCACTTGCCAAGCGTATTGTTTATTACGTCAAGGAGGGTGAACAGGTTGAACAGGGTTCCGAGATGGGTTTTATCAAATTCGGATCCAGGATAGACATCTATCTGCCGTTAACGGCTAAGGTAGAAGTCAGCCTGCAGCAGAAGACCAAGGGCGGCGAAACCGTTATTGCTACTTTGGCGTGATTTTTGAACCAATAGCATCAAAAGACAGAAAATTTAACATCAAATGAAAAAGATAATTTTAACTTTCGTATTATTCACCGGCCTTTCAATGTTGGTAAATGCCCAGGACAATGCAGCAGGAAATGCAACTGCAGAAAAACCTAAAGCCGTCATAGAAGTGTCTAAACCGGTTGCCACTGCTACCAGCACAAGCAACAGCAACGACACCACAACCAAGAAAGCCACACCGGCCGAAAAGCAGTGTGCCGCTAAGAAATCTTGTTGCAAGAAAGAAGGCAGTACAACTTCCGGAAGCTGCAGCAAAGACAAAGCTGAAAGTTCAGCCTGCTGCAAGAAGAAAGGCACCACCACTACAGACAAAAAAGACTAATCGCTTAAACGATTTTACAATGACCTCCCTCTGATCATTCAGTGGGAGGTTTTTTTTGGTCCGGAGGATTTTCAAGACAATTCCTTCTTTCTTTACTTTACCGATGCAGGGATTGTGTTTCGGCCAAAAGTCTCTCTGCCTGGTTTTCATGCCGTTTCCCTGATTTTATGGTCTGTCGTGTTTAGTCGTAATTATGCCCGATGCATAGCAAACAAGATGGTTTTTGCCGCTGCATAGCGCCTAATTGAAGGCATATCATAGACTTGCAGCCGGTGTTTATGGTATTTTATCCGGATGATTGCACAAAGGCTTAAAATGGCCTGTGTGGCATTCAGATTCATTCGGTTGAATAGAAGAAACTGAAAAAGTTCAGGGCATAAAAAAGGGCGGGTGCATGCACCCGCCCTTTTTGCGTATTTTGATTGCGCTTAGTAGCTAAGCGTGAAGTCTACTCTTCTGTTTTTAGCTTTTCCGGCTTTGGTTTTGTTATCGGCAATTGGTTTAGAGTCACCGTAACCAATGGCTTTGAGTCTTGAAGGTTTAACACCTTTGTTGATCAGGTAGGCCATTACCGCATCGGCGCGTTTTTGAGACAACTCCAGATTTGCAGCAGGGTCACCTACATTGTCAGTGTGACCTTCTATCAGTGCAGATGCTTCAGGATACTCGAGCAGTATGCCTGCGAGAATGTCCAGATTCACAAACGAAGCTGCTGTTATTACATCTGAACCAGTTTCAAAGTTGATGCCTTTGGCTGCCAATGCAATTTTAGCTACGGTTTCTTTTTTGATTTCAGGGCAACCTTTATTTGTGGCAACACCAGGTGTGTTAGGGCATACATCGTTGTGGTCGTATACACCGTCACCGTCCGTATCAGGGCAGCCTTCTCCGGCACTTGTACCTTTGTGCTGAGGGCATTTGTCCATATGGTCTTCAATGCCGTCGCCATCGCTGTCAGGGCAACCTTTGAATTCTTTGGCACCTGGTACTTTCGGACAATGGTCGTCTGCATCAGGTATGCCATCTTTATCGGTATCAGGGCATCCGTTGAATTCCGGAAGTCCGCTTTCTTTAGGACATTTGTCTTTGGTGTCAATTATACCATCACCGTCGGTATCAGGGCATCCGTTGTATTTACGCGGGCCGAACTGGTAAGGGCAGGAATCCTGGTAGTCTGGAATGGTATCAAGGTCTGAATCTTTAGGACAGCCATCTTCGTTGACGGGAAGCTCCCAAGGCTGGGTTTTAGGACACTTATCCAGTTTATCAGGTACACCATCTTTGTCTTTATCTTTCTGAGAAACACCGCCCATACTGGACTCACCGTATGGCAGGTTGAAGAAGAATCCGAGTGAATGGTAAGCAAATAAATCGTTGTTTTTGTTTCTGGTGTGCACCAGGTAAGCGTATGGCTCACCATCCCAGATGTCATTAAATGTATAGTTGAACATAGACTGAAGTCTGATGCCGAACTTTTCATTAATGCTGTATTGAAAGCCAAATCCGGCTGCAGCATTTCCGGCTGCACCGGTATATGTGTTAGGATCACGGCTTACCTTGCTGTGCAGATAAACGCCCCCGAGCCCAAGCATCAGGTAAGGTGTGAAAGGCTTGTCTTTTAAAAATTTGAAACGGATACCACCATTTACAGTGGCTACATTGGTTTTGAAAAATACATCGGTAAACTCAGGATCTACATATGGCAGTCTGGTAAAGAAGCCTACATCACCACCTGAACCGAAAAACGACAAATCGATATTCGGGGTAAGGTAATAGCTTAAAGAAGCACCTATTCCCTGATAGTTTGGAGATCTTGCAAAAAACAAAGCAGAACCCAGATCACCCTGATATTCGTTTATACCCCCGTTTACTTCTATGCCCAATCGTCTCTCTGCAGATTGCGAAAAAGCCTGATAAACAGACAGGAATGCAATGATAGTTAATAGTAATTTTTTCTTTATCATAAGCTGCTTTTTATATAGTAATTTGTTGATATAACCCGACAAATATATAAAAAGGTTTTACTTTGTAAAGAATTTTTTTAAAAAAAATTAATTTTTGATATTGAGCAAGTTGCCTGATTTTATGACCTGATAGTGCTTTAGTCCGAAAGTGGCCGGACCATCCAGTACCTGGCCGTTCATAAAAAACCTGGAATCGCAGCATTTCTGAAAACCGCCGGCCTTACTCTCACCGCATCTGAACACCAGAACAGTGCTGTCAACCTCTACTCTTGAGCACGCATTGGACGGCTGAAAACTGCAGCTGCGGTCGAAAGCGTAAAACTGGTCATCGGTATGGTGAACCACCACCACACCTTTTATGCCCCCGTTCTCGAACACAAAGGTTCCGGGGTCCAGAAGGTGGGTATATGACGGCAAGGCCATATTGATGGTAATGTTTACCGGCACATCCGCAATCGGATCGTTGTTGACGGTGTTTTTATTGCATGAGAGTATAGTCAGGAGTGCAATTGTTGAAAAAAGAATGTGTTTATTCATAGGTGTAAAATCCGGCTTTTGTTTTTTTCCCGTGTAGTCCGGCATCTACTTTTTGTTTCTGAATTCTGCTGGGTCTGAACCTTGGTTCAAAGTTAAAAAGTTTGTATTGGCTTTCTGTAACAGCGTAGTTCGTATCAACACCAATCAGATCCATCAGTTTGAAAGGCCCCATTTTAAAGCCGCATGATTCCATAATGCCATCAAGCGTTTCGATGCTGCAGACGCGCTCTTCCAGCATTTTGAGCGATTCAACATAATACAAACGGGCAATCCTGTTCACAATAAATCCAGGTGCATCAGCGGCTACCACAGGTTGTTTGCCCAGTGTCCGCACAAATGCCACCGACTGATCAAGTACCTCGTTTTTGGTTTTTGCACCTCGGATCACTTCTACCAGTTTCATAATCTGTGCCGGGTTAAAGAAGTGGATACCCACAACGTTTTCCGGCAAACTTACGCCTGCAGCAATCTGGGTAATGGGTATGGAAGATGTGTTGGTGGCATATATGGTTTCAGGGCCGTTCAGGTCCATCAACTGCTTAAACAGGGCGGTTTTAGCTTCCGTTTTTTCAACGATTGCCTCTAGAATCAGATCTGCTTTCATGTTGCCTACGGCTTCAGAAAACACTATTAAAGCCATTATCTCTGTTTTGCGTCTGGCGTCAATCTTACCATTGCTCTCAAGTTTAGCAAGGGAAGCCTGTATGGCAGACTCAGCTTTAAGCAGCATGGCCTGACTGATGTCTGCCAGTATTACCTTATAACCTGCCTGTGCGCATACCATTGCAATGCCTGCGCCCATGGTGCCGGCACCGGCAATTCCTACTGTTTGTATGTGTATAGCGTTCATTTTGAATTTATCTTGCGAGCCAGAGACCCGGATCCTGTTTGTCCTGATTGTACCAGATTTCCAGATGTATTTCCGTTGCACCATCTTCATCTTCTGCAATACTGCCGATGGTTTGTTTGAATGCCACCGTTTGTCCCTGACTCACGCTGACATCTTTAAGCTTTGAATACACGGTGTAGTATTCACCATGGTTAACGATGACGGCTTTACCCATTCCGGGGATGAAAATGATGGCTGTTACGGTACCCTTATGTATGCATCTGGCAGATGCGCCTGCACTGGTCTGAATGTCTATGCCATTGTTTTGTATGGTTACCTGATCCAGTTTTTCGTGCACATGCGTACCGAAGCGTTCACTGATAAAGCCCTTCTCCACAGGCCACGGCAATTTGCCTTTGTTGGCCGCAAAATTGTCGGAAAGTTGCTTCACTTCAGGTGTCACACCGGGTGTTCTGGCGGCATTTTTTTCACCGTCCGTTTTGCCCTTGCCTTCGGCAGGAGCGGTTTTCCCACCTTTAGCCTCCTGCGCCTTTTTGCGCGCAGCAGCAATTTCTTTAGCGATGATGGCATTGATTTGTGCATTCAGATTTTCTTTGGCCCGCTTCTGCTTTTCAAGCTTAGCCTTCAGTTCTGATTCTTTTCCGGTGAGCGCAATCACCACTTTGTTCTTTGCCGTTTTGTCCTGTTCAAGCTCTTTTACTTCACTTTGCTTGTTTTTAGCCAGCTTTTCTTTTGATATTTTAAGGCCAAGCAGTTCCTGAAGCTTGGTTTCCATTTCTGATTTTTTTTCATTTATCCTGAACAGAAATTTTTCCTGAGCCGCATTCAGGTAACTGCTAAACCGAAACCTCAGGAACAACTGATTAAATGATTTTGCAGCGAACAGATAAAGGGAATTGTTGTATACTTTTTTGTTTTTGTATGACTGTACCAGAGCCTTTGCGTAATTTTTCTTTTCCAGGTCTATTTGCGAGTTGAGGTTGTCAATTTCAGTTTTCTTGTCTTCAACATCGTTGTTTACATAGGCAATCTCAGAATTAATTGTGCTGATCAGCTCTTCACGCTTTTCAATCAGGCGCGATATTGTAACAATTTCACGCATACTCTGCTGCTTCTTATTCTTGGTTTCCCGGAGTATTTTTTTGGTCAGCGCAATCTCTTCTTCCGTCTTTTTACGCTGCTTTTCAAGTTCTTTTTTGCTCTGGGCAGGCAATGACTGCAACATCATGGCAAAAGCCAGAAAAAGGGCAGTGGCCTTATTTGGTCTTTTCATAAGATGCGGGAATTGTAAATGGGAATGTAAGGGCCGTTTCAAAATCTGTGTCAGAATAGCGAAGTTCAATCTCGTATATTTTCTGACCACTGGTGGCAGTAATAAACGTAAAGGAAGGAAAATTGTGTCCGTTAACCACCGAGTATTCAGAATACCTGGCTTCTGCAAAATTGGGCGTGCTTTTGTCCCGGATTGAGGTGGTATCTATGGTGAGAAACTGTTTTTGAAAACTGTGTTGGGTTTTGAACTTTTCCTGACTGTATGCAATGGACAGGCGGTTTTCGTTTTGCAGCAGGATCTCGTAAAGTTCAAGAGCGTACACAGGTTTTGCAATGATCAGATTCTGGAGTTGGGTAACGGTTAGCGGTATGTCTGATATGCCTTTAAACGCATTGTTTTTGTATATTGTGTAGGTTTTCTCCAGTTTGTTGATCATCACCACCGAATCTTTATTGATCAGAACGCGCAGACCTTCTATGCCAAACAATCCACCCGATAACCAGATCAGAGAATCTTTATACATCCGTATGCTTGCATTCGGATTGAATTTTTTGCCTTCGCCGTAGCGCACTTCAACGTCAATCTTAGCGGAGAAATAGGTCCACGTTTTCAGTGTGGATGATAGAAGGTCTGCAGCACTTGCTTTTGCAGACATGCTGTCATTTTCCATCCGTACAACAGGTGGGGTCTCACGGTGTTTTTTTCTTCTGCCTTTGCAGGCATACAAAACAGAAACCGCCAGTAATATCAAGAGAAACCCTTTATTCAACATATTTTCCTGTTTTTATTTTTTGTGTCAGATTGTTGGATGTCAACCCAAGTTCTCCTGCTTTTTTCCATTGCACCAGCGCTTTGTCTGTCTGTCCCGACAGCGCATAAGCATCGCCCAGATAATCATATAACACCGCATCAGCAGCATTTATTGCAATTGCTGCAAGCCAGGACGATTCGGCCTGATTGTATTTACCAAGTTTAAAATAAGCCTGCCCCTCTGTTTTCAGCAATTCGGCCTTGTCTTTAGGATCCAGTGCCATTCGCAGCCCATCTGCGCAAAATTCAAGGGCTTGCGCGTATTCTTTAATGCGGATGCTGGAAACAGCTGCTTCGAGGTATATTGAAGCGACATTCGGATAGTATTCCAATGCCTGTCTGGCAAACGCAATTTTTTCCCCGTGCATTTGCAGTTTGCCACACATGCGCAGAATGCCATTCCAGGCATCAAATCGGCCCGGTTGTTCTTTGCAAACCTGCTTATACGCCTGCAGAGCGGTATCATACTGTGCGTTCCATTCGTAGTATAGTCCTGCCGTATAAATGGCATTGGTATTTTTCGGATATACGCGTAACAGGGTTTGTGCAACGGTTCGGGTGTAAGCAAGGTAGGTACTGTCTTTAAAATACAGTTGATTGAGCAATGCACAGTAACCCAGTTTGGCATCAAGACCGGTCAGTGGGTCGTTGAACGCCTGGCCAATATACCGTCTTGCCATTTCCCGGTTATTGGTCGCTGCTTCCTGAGTAAACAACGTGTAATTCAGTTCAAAGTTATTCGGATTAATGGACAGGGCCCGGTCAAAGTTGAAACGGGCATTAACCATATCTTTTTCCTGTAAATATAAGTTACCATCCTCAATGAAATACTGATATTTCAGCGGACTGGCTTTTTTAATTTCATCGTAAACAGCATGTGCTGAAGCATAATCCTGATTTAGTTTGTACAGCTCTATTAGCTTCAGCGCTGTTCGCAATTTGTAGCCGCTGCTTTTGCGATAGGATTCCCAGAGTTTGATCCGTTTGTCCAGCTGGTTTGTTTTCAGTGCATACAAAGCGTCCAGCAGTTTCAGAACATGTTCATCTGAGGGTGCCGTTTCAGCTGTTTTCTCAAGTACCGTGATTGCTTCAGTGGTATTGCCTTCCGCTCTGAGCCGTTCAGCATACCAAAGGGCATAATGGACATTTTGCGGGGCAAGTTGCCAGGCTTTCATGCCGTATTGAAGGCTGCGGCCCCCATCATTTTCGTGAAAGTATGTTCTGCTCAACTGATAAGAAACAGAAGCTTCACCCGGCTTAAGGTCGTAGCATTTGTTCAGGAGCTTTGATGCGACGGCGTAATTGCCCAGATTAAACTGGGTACAGGCATCAATGAAATAAGCATCAAACGGATTCTCTCTGACGGATCCATCTGATTCAGTCGTTTTTTTTTCCGATTTCAACAGTTTGCAGCCTTCAAAGAACAACAGACTTCCCGAAATCAGCATCAGAAAGACGGTATGAAAGCGGCATTTCAATGACAATCAATTAAGTGAACTGTAATCGCCGATGTTGAATTCCTTACAGTCGCCGTTTATGGTAACATGGTTTCCAATCATACTGTTGGTAAAGCTGACATGGTCAATCTTGCAATCTTTTTGAACAATGCTGTTGGAAATGGTACTGTTTTTAATTACAGAGCCTTTGCCAATGCTGACATGCGGTCCGATGGTGCAGTTTTCAAGAACCACATCCTTGTCTATGAAACACGGTTCGATGATTTTGGTTCCATGGTTGTATAGTGCGTGATCATTCTGAAATTCGGATTTCTTGATTTCAAGAATACGCTGGTTGGTAAATACGGTTGCATCTTTATTGCCGCAATCAAGCCATTCTTCAACTTCACCCGGCCTGAAAACCAAACCTTTGTTTTTCATGTTTTCAAGAGCATTGGTCAGCTGATATTCTCCTTTTTCCTTGATATCGTTGTCTACCAGATACATGATCTCATCCAGCAGATTTTCGCCGTCCTTGAAATAGTAAATGCCAATGATGGCCAGATCAGAAATAAATTCAGCGGGCTTTTCAATAAAATCAGATATGTTGTTGTCTGCATCCAGTTTAACTACGCCAAACTGACTCGGATTGGACACCTTGTGCACCCAGATGGTGCCATCGGCAGACTTGTCGAGGTCAAACTCAGCTTTGAACAGCGTATCGGCAAAAGCCACTATCACTTCACCGTTAAGCGACGGGGTAGCGCACATAACCGCATGAGCAGTGCCAAGCGCCTGATCCTGATAGTATATCCGGCCTTCTGCGCCTATGCTTTCAGCAATTGCCATCAGCTGCATTTCAACTTCATGTCCGAAATCGCCAATCACAAAGGCAACTTCATTGATTTTATCTTTGCATACGGCAGCGATGTCTTCAACCAGTCTCTGAACAATCGGCTTGCCGGCGATTGGTATCAGGGGTTTTGGGATGGTCAGGGTGTGTGGTCTCATTCGTTTGCCCATGCCCGCCATTGGGATAATTATATTCATTCCGCTCATTTATATTCTGATGATTTAATGTTTTCCGGTGTGTCCGTATCCGCCTGTGCCCCGCACAGTTTCTGTCAACGCAGTTTCTGACTGCCATTCGGCTTGTTTGCAGGTCGCTATGACCATTTGGGCAATGCGTTCGCCGGGTTGCAGTCGATAGACTTCATTGCTCAGGTTGACCAGTAATACTTTAATTTCTCCTCTGTAGTCGGCGTCAATGGTTCCGGGAGAATTGAGAACCGTTATGCCATGTTTGAATGCCAGCCCGCTGCGAGGTCTGATCTGAGCTTCGTGGTTTTCAGGAAGTTCAATAAACAGACCACTTGGAATCAGGGTTCTTTCGAGCGGCTGAATGATGATTTCCTCATCTGTGTTGGCATAAATATCTGCACCGGCCGAATATTCGGTCTGGTATGCCGGTAAAGGATACTTGCTCTTGTTGATGATCTTAACTTTCAAATTACGCTCAGTGTGCAAATTTAAGCATTTTTTCGTTTTGGTTGCAGCATCCAAATTATCAACACCATCAACGACAGCATCAGAACGTTTATTGTTATTTGCTGCCATATGACAGAAATATGACCGGTAAGCTTGCTGCCGGCAAGCCAGAAACCAGTTGCAGCGGCTATCAGAACCGCGTACCGGGTCAGATGATAAGGCACCGGGTAATGTCTGGCGCCCATAATATATGAGGCTATGCACATGGCGGCATAAACGCCGAGGGTAATCCAGGCGCAGGCTACAAAACCGAATGCCGGAATGAAAAGTATATTAAGTGCAATGGTGAGCAAAGCCCCGCCAATGGCGATGGCTGCACCGAGTCTGGTATTGCCGGTAAATCTGTACCAGATGCTCAGGTTGTAGTAAATGCCCAGAAACATATTGGCCATCAGCAATATCGGAACAATCATCAGTCCGTCCGGGTTTTCAAAAAATGCCTGTTTCCGTATGAACAGGTGCGCCAGTTCATCAATGAAAAACATACAGGCCAGAAATATCAGGTTGCAGACCCCGATGAACCAGTACATGACCACAGCATAATCGGCACGGCTATCGGTGCTTTCTTTTTGTTTGAAAAACAATGGTTCGGCGGCAAAACGGAAGGCCTGAATAAACATGGTCATAACCATGGTCAGTTTGTAGAAGGCGCCGTAAATGCCGTTCTGGTAGGAGCCCTCTGCAGCCGGCAACATGCGTTTCAGCAGGGTTCTGTCGAGTGTTTCATTAACAATACCAGCTAAGCCGACAAAGATCAGGGGCCAGGCATACGACAGCATTTGCCTGAAAAGCGCTTTATCAAAGACGCCTCTGATCCGGAAGGCAAGAGGGGAAAGCAACAAAAAAGAACTAAGACTGGCGGCCGCATTAGCGATCAGAATCAGGGTCACCTGACTGTATGCTTTCAGAAATTCAGGTGTATTGGTCAGCAGATAAACGTTGAGTGTCACATTTACACCGATGTTAATCAGTTTAATCAGGGCAAATTTCAGGGGCTTTTCTTCATAACGGATGCGGGCAAACGGCAAAGCAGACAGCGTGTCAAATACGAGGAATATCAGGCAGCAGTATACATATTCCGTATTCCCCGGAAAACCCATGAAAGCCGCACTTTGGGCGGTAAAAAGCAAAACAACAACTGCAAATACCAAGGTTGTAAATAAAAGGCTTTTCTGAGCAACCGAAAAAACGCTGTCGGGGTCACTGCCGTTGCGGATAAAATTAAAAAAGCTGGTTTCCATCCCATAGGTCAGCAGGATGTTGAAAAAGGCCATAAACGCGAAGATGGTGGTGATATCACCATAGGCACCCACGGTTTTGAGGTATTCTGTATGGGGAATTACCAGCAGAAAGTTGATGAACCTGCCGAGCATGGAACTCAGGCCATATACGGCGGTTTGCGAAGCAAGTTTACGAATCAGTCCCACGAAGGGCAAAGATATTGTTTATTTGATCCGGTGGTCTGAAATTATTTCAACAGCTCCCAGCTCTTGTCTGCCAGCAGTCTGGCTGAGCACATGTGGGTTTCGTAAGCTTGTTTCTTACCCCACTCTTCAGGCGCCACCAAAGACAGAATGGTTTTGCCTTTGTGCTCATATACATGATAAACAGTGCCGATTATCGGCTCGAAATTGATATCTGCTTCGTAAATTTTGCGGGAAATAATCAGCCGGTCTTCTATCAGTCTTGCCTGTTCTATAAGCAAATCGGCCTGTTTCTTGAGCATTTGTATCTGCTGATTCGCCTGATACTGCATTGTTTCAAATGCCGTTGCCTTGAGCAGCCGTTTGTCGATCGGGTTTATCTTTGGTGAAGAAACCGAGAGCGGAATGGGCGAAAACTTATCCGGACCCTGGTAAAGGGCGTCTTTTTTTAGTGGGTCGGGGGAATATCCCGGGTCATTTTCAGTTTCAGTCACGATTTTAAAACACTAATGCTGTAATTTTGTTCTCTGATTATGAAAATTATCATTTACATCATGGGCATATTGAGTTTGATTACGTCTTGTTTTGTAGGCAAGTCCAAAAAAGTAGAATCTGCAGCGGCAGTTTCGCCGAACAGTTCTTTTTACGACATCAGCATTAAAACGCTGGATGGCAGCGAAACACTTAAAATGGCGGATTACAAAGGAAAGTATGTTGTTGTGGTGAATACTGCCAGTGAGTGCGGTTATACTCCGCAGTATAAAGATATGCAGGACTTTTACGCACGTTTCAAAGACAGTAACATCGTGGTTATTGGTTGTCCGTGCAATCAGTTTGGCGGACAGGAGCCGGGTACAGCGGCAGAAATTGGTGCTTTCTGTCAGAAAAATTATGGCGTTACATTTCCTTTAACGGAAAAAATAGACGTGAAGGGTAGTCTTCAGCACCCTTTATACCAGTGGCTTACCCAGAAGCAAATGAACGGTGCCGGTGATTTCGAGGTAAAATGGAACTTCAATAAATTTGTTATCAGCCCTGAAGGCAAACTTCTGTATTACTTCGGATCCAATGTCAAGCCAACAGATGTAGAATTTCTGAAGGCCCTGGGCCGCTGATTTATAATGGTTTCAGTGATACCATCTGAAGTACAGGATGGACACGATTAACAGCACATTCACAACTTCTTTAAGCATATTGACTTTACTGTTTGAGAAATAGAAGGTGAACGAAAATGCAAGTGGAATGGTAATGAAGGAAAACTCCTGTTTTGGATTCTGCTTTCCTGTAATCATCAGAATCACCGAGGTTACCAGCAGTATCATCATAAATTGAATGAAACGCCTTTGTTTGGTTGAATTCCTGAAAAAGTTCTTGTACATGCGCACGAATGCCAGCAATCCGACCAGACCTATGCTGGGCAATGCAGAATAAAGTGCCCAGTTCTGGTTGTTGAAATTGCCGTAATCCGGAAAAAATATGTAAAAAGGCAGGAAATTGCCATTGATCAGAAAATTTACCATTGTACCTACATAGAGCGGCATCAGGAAGCCGATGAGTGCGGAAATGTTTTCCCTGAAATTAAATGGTCTGAAAATGTTAATACCAATAAGTACGACCAGAAAAAACGCTATGTAAGTCATATTCAGTAGTGCGCTCAGTCCTGCGAGAGTAGAGGCTGAAAAAATGGCAATGCTTGGATTTTCAGACTGGTACAGATTTAAAATAGAGCCAAGGGAGATGATCAGAAATAGGTTCACAAAAATTACCGGACCTGCATAAAACTGATCAACAAACACAGAGTTGAGCAATACAAAAAAGTATGCGGGCAGATAGGAAGGAAAAATAATCAGTTCGTGTTTAACGCATATGTTGTTAAAGATGATGGCGGTTATAAATACCACCATTGTTGAAATGGCAAACCCAACAATCGGATACTGGTTGATGCTGCTGAAAAAAGCTGACAGATAATTGATGTTCAGTGTCTGGGTGGTATTGATGTAGGGCACAAGCAAACCTGTTGTCCGTATCACCAGTGTGAATATGAACAGAAACAGAATGGTCTGGTTGAATGAAAAAGAAAATAAACGTATCAATACAGAATTTTAATATAGGTGTAATCTCGGTTTTGGGTAACAGGTATAACAATGCTGTTGGCACTCACCTGATTGTATTCTGAAGGGATCACCAGTGCATAAAATTGTTCATTGTTCATCAGTATTTTTTTATTGTGCGATCCGTCCGCTTTATAGGTAATCTGAATGATATCGGCGTTTGCGCTGATTTTATCGTTGTACAGAATAACCACATCGTCCTCATTCACCATAATGACAATCCCGTTGAAATATCCGCCGTCGTTAACAGAAGACTGGTTTTTAGTGATGATATCAGACCAAAGGGGTACACCATTGCTGTCGAGATTCAGAACCATGACCTCATCGTTGTTGAAAATGCGGGCGTAGCTGCTCTGGGGAATACCGTTTACATAAAATATCTCACTTTGGGTTGTGATGAACATCCGCTCGCAAATGGCCATCAGACCACCATCGGTTTTGGGAATCAGCTTTTTGATTTTGAATTTGCTCAGGGCCTCTCCCTTTTGCTCGTTTTTTATGCCGATAACCTGAGCAACCATCTTGCGGTCAATGTCTGTGAATTCATTGCTGATGACTTTGAAATCACTGCAGCGCATGCGTATGGTAAAATACCCCTTGTTGTCGTCTTCATCCGTCTGACCCGTCAGGCCAAATGCGGTTACGGTCTGAAAATCAGGATTAAAGCTGAGTTTGTAAGAACTGAAAAAAGTTTCAGGATTGTTGATGAGCAAATCTTTTTCTTTAAGATCTGATGTATTCAGGGCAAGCAGGCGATGTTCAAAATCGGCAGCCAGTTTGCTTTTAAATTTTGAAGAACGGGTGTACAAAACATACAGATTTCCGCTGTCGTCCGTTAAAGCATCACCAATAAACAAATCGGACGGTTTACGGTCGATAACAGCGGATCCTTCTCTGATTTTTGCGGTTCTGCTCAGCAAATGAAAGTACAGTTTTGTTTTTTCATTTTCTTCCATCAGATACCAGAGCAGAAATTTATCCCTGTGCAGTGAATACTCAATTCGAATATTACTGATTTCACTTTCATTTCCGGAGTTGCCAAAAACAGCTTTTGCTGCAGACTCATTCATGGCGGAATCAATGTTCTGCCAGAGCAGTCTGCTGAAGCGCCCTTTAATGTATTCGCGCGTAAATACGGTAATACCGCCTGAGTGGACTACGATTTTTTCAAGTTCGGCATTCGGAATCCTGAAAGTTTTGCTTTTCAGCAGATTCATCTTTTTATCGAAATGTTCCAGTATGTAATAGCGTCGAAAGTTGCTGTTTTTGTGTTTCAGGACATACACCCCAAAGCGGTTTTGTCCGACCACCTTGGTGAAATCGGTGCGTTTATCGAGCTTATTCTTATTGGCCCAGATGATTTGCTGAGCGAAACAATCCTGAGCAAGCAGTGTTGCCAGCAAGACAATTGTATTGAAGAGCCATTTTATTTTGCCGTTAATTTTCAAAGAATGCCTCAAATAAAGGGCTAAATTACTATGTTTGTGCTTTGATTGCAAAAAATATTTCCAACTATTGAAACCAGATTATTTTTACAACAACGTTAAAACAGAAAAGGCCGTATTGGTTGGCGTTCACCGCAAGGATGATAAAGAAAACCGCCTGAAGGATTATCTGGATGAACTGGAGGCGCTGACTACAACAGCAGGTGCCAAAACCATGGCAAGGCTGACACAGAATCTGGAATACCCCGATCCGAGGACTTTTATAGGGGAAGGCAAGCTGAACGAGCTGGAAACACTTGTAAAAGTGCACGAAGCAGATCTGGTTATTTTCGACGATGAACTCAGTCCGTCTCAGATCAGAAATATTGAACGCGTCATTAAAGAGGTTAAGATACTGGACAGAAGCATGCTGATATTGGATATTTTTTCTAAAAATGCCAAGACAGCACAGGCTAAAACTCAGGTTGAACTCGCCCAGAATCAGTATATGCTGCCACGGCTGACCAAAATGTGGACCCACCTTTCAAAGCAAAAAGGCGGTATCGGCATGAAAGGACCCGGTGAAACGGAAATTGAAACAGACAGGCGGGTTATCAGAAGCAACATTACCAAACTGAAAGAAAGACTTGAACTGATCGAAAAACAAAACACCGTTCAAAGGCAAAACAGATCAGATAAAAAACGGGTTGCGCTGGTAGGTTATACCAATGTGGGTAAAAGCACCATTATGAACCTGCTGAGCAACGCCGATTTACTGGCGGAGAATAAATTGTTCGCCACCCTTGACTCCACTGTACGAAAGGTTGTGCTGGAGGATCAGCGCTACGAGGGCGTGCATGTTCCGATACTGTTAAGCGACACGGTTGGGTTTATACGCAAACTGCCAACCTTGCTGATAGAAAGCTTTAAAAGCACCCTGGCAGAAGTGGTTGAAGCAGATGCGCTGTTGCATGTAATAGATGTTTCAAATTCCGATTTCGAAAATCAGATGATGCTGGTAAAACAAACCTTGTTTGAAATCGGGGCAAAGGACAAGCCTACCCTGCTTGTTTTCAATAAGGTTGATCAGTACATGGCACAACATCCGGATACCGTTTTGACGGAATTTGAGAAGAGCTGGCTCAGCAAGGAGCACGCACCTGTTGTTTTTGTTTCTGCTACAGAAAAGATCAACATTACAGGATTCAAACAAAAAATTGTTGAATTGCTAAATAAATAATCACTCGTAGGCGGAAAGCCATTCTCTGGCTTTTTCAACATCCGTAAAAAATCTGCAAGGGTAAAGATCTTTAATGAATTTCAGATAGAAATTGGTCGTCATTTTTTGTGTCAGCGAAGTAACCACAACGGCTTCGGCAATGATGGTGTTTTTCCGGCTCATATTTTCTTCCTGCAGGAAGTGTCTGGCCTTCATGTCCATTGTTGCATTCTTTGTAATAACAATGAGCCTTTTGAGGCGTTTGTTTTCCGTGAATTCATACATTTTGTCCATGAGTGTTTTAATCTCTTCCAGATTCACCCGCGCATTTTCCCGGTACAATACTTCTACCGTATTGTCGTCTAGCATTTTTAAAGACTGGAGTACGTTGCTCAAAGGTTCCATTTTCTGATCAGATTCATTATTTGGTATTGAAAGCATTGCAATCATTGTTCCAAATTTACAAACCTGGCTCAGGATTCCTGAACCGGCATATAAAAACCAATTCATTTCTCACACGGTTTCTTCAGATAAACCCATTAAGCATCTGACAGAATCTTATCCGCTTTGTACAGGGTGTGATCATTAAATTAGACGCATAGCTATGACAGTAAAACCAACGTTTAATCTGATTAATACAATGTAATGACGTTTTTTGTGCATAATTGCTTTGAATCCCGCTGCTGTCTTTGCTAAAAAAATCCTTTGAACTGAACTTATTTTGTACTGTTAAAAACTATGTCGGATCGTTTATTCTTCGAGCAACTACAAAGTCGGTTTTCTGCCGAATTCGCAACACTGAACAGTTCATTTGAGGCTATTTCTGTTTTGTACCGAAATCTGCCGGTAAATGAACAGGCTAAAAAGCAATATCTGGATGGTGCACTTAAGGTAAAATCTGCCTGGTATGCCTGTCTTGTTAATTCCAACATTGATGTTTTACTCTTACCGGAGTATCTGGAAAGCAAACTGAGCAGAAATATTCTGATCAAAAAAGAAACGGAACAGTATTTCAGGTCTTTTGATAACTTTAATCTGCACACAGTGCAGAATACAGCTGCCATATACGATTGTATACTTTACAATGAGGATGCAGAACCTAAAAGCAGTTTTGATCTGTTTTCATCTCAGGCACCTGAATCAGCAAGTTGTCCGAAAGCATTAAAAGCACTTTATGATTCCTGGTCTCAGAAATTTCATTCGTTTTCGCCACTTGAGACATTGGTTTTTGAATGTATGGACTGGCACCGTTTCAACGGCTTCAGTTTTTCCGGTCAGAGGCAGTTTGTTCTTTGGTTGAATTACCGCTTATGGAAGCTGTACGGACCGATTGTTCAGAAAACAGGAATAGAGTATTACCTTTATCAGAACTGGAACCAGACACTCAGCAATCCTGCAGAAGCTCTAAAACAAATGCTGCATCATCTGATACAGGAGATTTCAGTCTATACCCTTGAACTAAAAGAAATGTACAGAGAGCAGATTCGTTTTGATGCATTAAAAAGCAGGCAGAAGATTGTTGCCGGATATTTGTTTGAAAACGGATTCAGATCAGAAACCAGTCAGCAACTTTTAAGTGCACAGGCCCAGTCTGTTCTTAAGTTGGTTCTAAAGAAAGGCTTTGTTTCAATGAATGACTTTGATGACCGTGCTGAACTTGACAAACACAGGAATGCGCTGACAGAATTAACCGGAATCGGCATACTTGAAGCGGATAATGAAGATGGCGAAATTTGTCTCTATCTGAATACTACACTGAAAAATAAATCAGGTTATCTGTTTAAATTTCAGAACCTGAAAAGCGCAGAAAACAAACTGAGTGTTGATGATTTTATGCAGCAATCGCCGGTAAAATCAATCGTTCCGGCAGAAAAGATAAGTATTCCCGAACCTGCGGTGGCAAGTGCGGTAAAATCCAGAAGGCAAAAAGCCTTCTTTGGGTAAATCAATGCTCGTCTTCGTGGAAAAAGTAATCGTCGTCTGTGGGATAATCCCCCCAGATTTCCTCTATACTTTCATATGGTTCACCATCGTCTTCAAGTTCCTGAAGATTTTCTACAACTTCCATAGGTGCGCCTGAGCGGATAGCATAATCTATCAACTCATCTTTGGTTGCAGGCCATGGTGCATCATCTAAATACGAAACCAATTCTAACGTCCAATACATGTTAACAATCTATTTTTTGCAAAAGTAAATTTTTTGGGCTATTAATGTTTATTTTTTTTGTTAATTTTATAATTATCTGAAATACAGCATTGTATACAGATTAAATAAACAGAATTACTTCTAATACGGTTGGATTTAATATTTTACGAGCAACCTGAAGCCTGAGTTTCCATATTCATCCGATGCTTTCAGAATATAGGTGGCAGCCGGAAGCTTACTCAAATCAATATGCTCGCCGCTGTGCAATTTGTGCATAGAAACTTGTTTACCGCTGATATCCATTATCTGAATGTATAGCTCGGATTGTCCGGTAAAAAATACCGTAACCGAATTGCCTGCAGGGTTGGGATACAGACTAATTTGCACTATGGATTCGGGATTGTCAAGGTCTGTGAAATTGCGCAGTGTAATGGTGGTGTCTGAGCTGCCGCAGCTGCCGCTAACAAGCAGGCGAACGTTCTGGTTGTTAGCATTTGTGTATGTATGAACGGGGTGTTTTTCAGAGCTGCTGTCGCCGTCTCCAAAATACCATTTGTAGGTCATATTACTGCCGGAGGATTTGTTTTCGAAGCCAACGATGTTTTTGCCATAATAGCCATAAATAAACGACGCAGAAGTTAATGTGTCAGTGCCGATGCTGATCAGGTTGTTCCTCGTGTAGGTCTGGGTTCCGCCGCCGTTTACATTTACGCTCAGCGTGGCTGATTTGTTGCCTGCAGTGCTGTAAATCACTTTATGCGGACCTTTTCCAACAGCAGAAGAAGGCGAACCGCCTGCAAAGGTCCAGGTCCATGCTGATACCAGATTATCGCTCGAATCGGTGAATATCAATGGCTGACTGATGCAGGCCGTATTTTTGTCTGCTGTGAAGTTAAGCCATGCCAGGCGGATGGCTTTTATGCTGTCGTCTGTATTGCAGGTATTGGTGGAAACCAGTCTGACATTATACGTTCCGCCTGCGCTGTAGCTGTGTACAGGAGCGGCGTCTGTTGAAGAATCGCCATCTCCGAAATACCATTTATTGCTGTTGTGGTTATTTGAAGTATTTGTAAATGTTACCTTGCCCTTTTCTGCCGCAATGTATGTGAAATCAGGAAGCATTTTACTGTCGCTTTGAACTGTAAGATTTTTGGTTTTGTTCAGGTTTCCGGTAATGGTGCTTATGGTTAATGATATGGTCTTATTGCCGCCGCTGCTGTAGTTTACCGTATGCGGACCCTTGGTATTTGCTGTGGCCGGGCTGGCGTTCGCGCCGAAATCCCAGGCCCAGGCGGTTATATTGCCTGCGGACGAATCTGTAAAGACAATGTTTTCAGAGCGGCATATCGTATTTTTACCCATGCTGAAATTCGGATTGGGTGCAACGATTGCACAATTGCCCGAATTGAGCTTGCTGTGTCCGTTTCTGCCACATACCGTGGTTCCGCTTTTTGCAATGACGTAATTGCCTGCGCTGATGTCGTTGGCACTCAGACCCGGTTTGGTTTGACCGTTTGCGATGGAATAGTGCATCACAACGGCGCTGTTGATCACATGGCCCATCTGATGGCCATGACCGAGCTCATGGGTGGCCACCGATTCAAAATGGAACTGATTGGATAAAGCATTTCCGGTGGTGTAGTTCCAGTTGGTAGCACCTGTTGGTTTAATGCGGAAACGGATGTCCAGCTCGTTGACATACCATTTCAGGCCGGGTGTGAAACACCCTGACCAATAGCTGAAACATTGCGCGAGAACGCCGCTGGGCATATTGGAATTGCTGTCCCATGCGCACATATTAACGCCGTCTGATTTAATGGCACTGTGGTTCAGTCTGCCCAATGTGTCCCAGTTGATGTAGGTTCCGCAACGCCAGCGTTCCAGGCTTCTGATAAACGCCGATCTTGCACCTGAAGAATCGTAAAACCGTTTATTCAGTTTCCAGGTAATGCCATTGCTTAAATTCATGCCGATTTGCTGTGTTTCGTAGCCTATACTGTCGCCGCTTACAACATTCAGATGTGCATATGATATCTTGAGTGTATCTGAAGAAACTGTGGTTCCGTTACCGGCTATTACCAGACGGATTTTACCGGTTCCGGCCTTGGTTCTGACGATTAATCTGATCATGGTGTCGCTCCAGGAAATGTAATCTCTCTTCAGTGCTTTAATAAAACTGAGACCACCATCATCGCCGTTTCTGAACTGAACGCTGCTCGTATCAATTGCCGAATTGAAGCTGCTGCCTTTTATTGTCAGAACAGAAGAGGTACCTGCCGTTATGGTCTTGGGTGAAATGGACGTGACAGCAGGTGTGGCCCTTTTGGTGTTCAGTACCACTTTTGTAAGCAGTGCATTAATGTCTGTTGCCTGCAGTCCGGTGAGTCCGACCATAGTTTTCTGAATGCTGTATGCAGGATAGGTATGAAA
>Ga0154020_10001760_pt1 | contig 26590 bp, 22 predicted proteins | sample Klosneuvirus_201_FD_109709 | JGI IMG/M metagenome (GOLD analysis project Ga0154020, IMG submission 109709) | Active sludge microbial communities from wastewater, Klosterneuburg, Austria - Klosneuvirus_20160825_MG | ecosystem: Engineered > WWTP > Aerobic digester > Activated sludge | place...
GCTTCCCATTGCCTGAGCTTGAGTGGAAAGCTTAGTTTCTCTGCATCCAATTGCTGCCTGTTCGGATCCTTGGAAAGGGCCTGACCTGCTTTGAATTTGTCAGTTTTTACGTGGATGTTTAGGTCATAATAATGGAATTCTTCCTCCGAACCGTTCAGAGAAACTGCTTCCCGGTCTTTATTTTTTAATCGCTTGATATGTAAATTTCCTCTGTCTTTCAATAGGCTGAATTCTCCCGAGTAGAATAGTTTGCCGGTGTCACCGGACGTGAACAAGCTGTTAAGCTTGGTCGCCTTGATGCTCAGGTCACTGAGAATCAGTTGAAGTTTGATCTTCGACTCAGGCTCTTTCATCAAGGATCTGAGATTTAAGATCCAGCTGCCCTTGCTCGTTAATTTGAGGTATTTTTTCTTTAGCGCGGAGGTAATTTCAGCTTGCAGGGCAACGGATTGCCGGATATTCTCCAGATTCTTCTCCATAACTGAATTGAATTCCGGCAGAAGTTCATGGAGAACCGGGATGAGTTTGTGCCGGATTCTATTTCGTAGGTAATCATCTGACGCGTTCGATGAATCCTCGCGCCATTTCAGATTTTCCTTTTTTGCAAAGTCCAGAATTTCTTTCCGTGCAAAACAGGAAAGCGGGCGAATGAATTCAGCTGTCTTCACAGGAATGCCGCTCAGTCCCTTGATTCCGGTTCCTCTCATTAAATTTATAAAGAAAGTTTCGATGGAATCGTCGAGGTGATGAGCCGTTGCCAGACTTTGATAATTTTCTTTTTTTAAAAGCTCCCGAAACCATTGATACCTCAAGTCTCTGGCAGCAAGCTGAGTGGATACTTTCTCCTTTCTGGCGTATGATTCGGTGTTAAATTTTTTTGAATGAAATTTAACTCCATATCCTTTTGCCAGGTTTTTTACAAATTCAGCATCAGCGTCAGATTCTTTTCCTCTTAGGGAAAAATTACAGTGCGCAATGGAGAAAGGAATATCTCCTTTTGAAAATAATTCAGCCATTGCCACAGAATCCAGTCCGCCACTGACAGCGAGAAGAACTTTGTTCTCTGTTATGAAGAGTTTCTGATCTTTCCCGAATTTCAAGAATGTTGAAAGCATGTCTGATGTAATCCTTGAAGCTTAAAGTGAGAGCAGAAATTATTCAGGAAGCGAATTGATTTTTACCAGCAAAGCCTCGGTTTCCTCAAAATCCTGATTTGATTCCTGGGCAATAGCAATGGCTTTATCGGCAGCAGCCCTGGCTTCTTGTTTCTTCCCCAGTTTAAAAAGAACAGCTGCATAAGTGTCATTATTGGCATAATTGTTTTCCAGTTGACAGGCTGTCATTGCCCAGCTTGCTGCCTTGCTCAGCAATGCTGCATCATCAACATGCTCATAAAAAGTCCAGGCGTAATTGTTCAGTTCGTTGGCTTCTTCAGGGGAGTATCTGGACATGTAATCCAAAACATTGCTTGCGTAATTTTTCCAGTCTTTCTGCTTTTGTGACTTATATATTTCAGACTCAAGAATTATTTTGTCTGTTTCATTGGTTTTTGCTGATAGCAGTTTCTCCTTAATCGAGCTATAGCCTATCATATCATTATTGTCAATGGCAGCATAGAGACCCATCGTAGTCACCTTCGTGATTTTCTCATTGATAACATCCACACCATACTGTTTGGAAAAAACATCTTTCTCCTTCTCAAAATTTTGAAATGGTTCCGAGAAATAATCAGTAACATACTCCTCAATAATTTCCCAGTTTCCTTTGCTGCTGAATTCTTGTTGGTCAACATGATTAAAGTAATCGCTTAAGGCTTCTTTTTTTGAGAGGCAGGCTCCTTCCAGCAGTGAAAAATATTTGCCTGCATATTCGGCTCCGACCTTTCCGCCACGAAATTTTTCAGTACTGGTAGCCAGCCTTTGTGGCGGGTCAAGGGCAACTCTTCCGTTCTCAATAAATTCATGGGTTTCAGAAGAGCCACAAACTCTGTGCAGTTGCAGCCCTTCGGCATTTAAATAGAGCATTGTAGGATAGTTGCGAACCTGATACTTTTTAGCAATATCAAGACCCTCGCCTTTTTCCATGTCAATTTTGGCATTGATAAAATTCTGGTTGTAAAAATCAGCAACGCTGTCATTTGTAAATATATTCTTCGACATGAATTTACATGGGCCACACCATGTGGTGAAACAATCAATAAAGATCATCTTGTTTTCTTTCTTCGCGCTGGCGAGAATCTCTTTGAACGTGCCATGGTGAAATTCAATGCTCCTGTTTTGTGCGTTTGATAAACCGGCAATAAAAATCAGCAGAATAAATAAGGCAATATATTTTTTCATAATATTTTTTGTTTCGAAATTATCAGGTATTGTGTTCGGTAGATTATGCTGAGCAAAAATACAGTTTTAGAGGCTTGGTTGGTTAAACCAGAAAAGAATTAATAAAAAATTCCACAGTAAATTCAGCTTACATGCAGATGTGAAATTCTATTACTGGAGGCTGTACACAGAATTTTCTCTTATTCCGACAAAGCATCTTGCATACTTTCGGCTTTTAATAAGCATTCGAGATATTCTTTTTCCGGATCTGCGTTGATGGTGATGGCGCTCCCTACCATAAAGGACAAGCAGGATTTATTTTCTTTATAAAGGATGCTTCGAATAACAACATTGAAGTCAAAATCTCCTGTAGGGTCAATATATCCGATGGAGCCGCTATATAGCCCTCGCTTGGCGGTCTCGAGTTCCTCGATTAATTGCATGGCTCTTATTTTTGGTGCGCCGGTCATGGAGCCCATTGGAAAGCTGGTTCTTATTGCATCAACCGGATGCAGTTCAGGTTTTAACTCAGAACTCACCGTGGAAATCATTTGGTGTAGTTTTCGAAAGGTTGAAATGCCAAATAGTTCTTCAACATGCACGGTGCCTTTCACTGCTGTACGGCTAAGATCATTGCGCACCAAATCAACAATCATCACATTCTCGGCTCTTTCTTTCGGATCATTGCAGAGTGATTTAACGATGAATTTATCTTCGTCATCGTTTTTGCCTCGACGGGCAGTTCCTTTAATTGGTTGACTGATGATTTTACTTCCGCGTTTGGCCAAATATCGCTCAGGACTTGCACATAATGCATAGGAATCATTCAGCCGGTAAAGTGCAGAGAAGGGCATTGGAGAAAGGCTGTTCATCCTTTCGTACACTTCAACAGGATTAATACGTGCATTAGTACAATAGAATTCTGTGCAATAATTCATTTCGTAGATATCTCCCCGTTGAATATGTTCCTTTATTTTTTTAATGGTTTTAAGGTATTCGCTTTTATCTACGGCCGCAGAGATTCGAATTGCGATTTTAGGCTGATTTTTTTTTGTGGACTCAATGAAAAGTGTCTCCAGAAATAATTTAGCTTCAGATTCGCTATTATAGTCAGGTAAATAGTCCAGCTGTAGCTTGTTGTCCGAAACTCTGATTACATATCTCGGCTGAAAAAAATGAATGGGAGGAAAGTTTAATCTGTCCGGATTATTTGAACTTAAATTTTCAACTTCATCTTTGAGTTCGTAACTGAAAAATCCAAACAGCCAGTCGTTTTTTTGAGAATGAAAATTTTGTAAGTCATCAAAGGAATTTCCCTTGACAGATAATGTTTCAATTGCATCTATGCCCGCCACTAAATCATACTTGAAATACTTGTCAGGCTGCAGTTGGAAAAAGCTGTTGCTGTTAAGTACTGAATAGACAGGATTCTGTTGAATGTTGTTCAGGATCAGAGATAAATCCTTTTGGAGATCAACGGTTCTTGTCAATGTCTGACGCATAAAATATAATTGGAGGCTCTGGTTTAAAGACGACAAAATTGCGGAGAAAATTAATCAAATTTGGACGCTTCTTCAGTTTTGCTTGAGTCTGCAATCAGTTCATTTATCGTTTTTAATTCTTCACCTGTAAGTTCACGAAGTTTCCCGGGCTCAAGATTTTCGAGTGTGACATTCATTATTCTTGTTCTAATCAATCTTTCGACATGGAAATCGAGGTACTCACACATCCTGCGTATCTGACGATTAAGCCCTTGGGTCAGGATAATTCTAAATTCATGTTTACCGGTCTTCTCCACCAGGCAATTTCTGGTGACGGTCTCGAGAATTGGAATTCCATTTCCCATCTCGTTTATAAATTTAGCCGTGATTGGTTTGTCTACCGTCACAATGTATTCCTTTTCATGATTGTTTCCGGCGCGCAATATTTTGTTAACGATATCTCCATCACTGGTCATAAATATTAATCCCTCTGATGCACGATCCAGTCTTCCTACAGGAAAGATCCGTTTTGGATATTGTAAATAGTCAATGATATTGTCTCTTACGTTCGTTTCGGTAGTACATATGATGCCGGGGGGTTTATGAAAGGCGAGATAGACAAAGTCATTTTGCGCTTTAATAACTTTTCCGTCAACTGTCACGATATCGGTATCACTTACCTTGGTTCCTAATTCGGGAACAATGCCATTCACCAGTATTTTTCCTTCCTGAATCAGTCTGTCAGCTTCTCTTCTTGAACAATATCCTGTTTCAGAAACATACTTATTCAGACGTGTGGATGTTTTTTCCATGCAATTTAAAGATTCTTCAGACTAAATTCTTTTGCCGGATGGTCAAATTAAATTGCAAAAGAATTTTTTCGTGTAAAAATGAGTCAGGCAATTCCAACGATTTCCAGATTGTGTAAACGCTCGAAGTGCTTGAAATGATGTGTATCAAGGTACATTTTATATCGACGTGGTTGGCATATTAGCTGTATATTTTTCATCGATGAAATAATACTTCAATATAATCCATACTGTCTTGAAAGTTAGGGGGATTCATAATTATCGATTCAAGGCCTTCTCTGGGAAATTTACTAATATTGGGATTGCAATAAATTCTCTATTCAATGAAAAGCTTTCATGCTTTACTATTTCTGTTTTTTGTATCCTATTTGGCTTCAGCACAGGTTTCCTCTGAGCGTAATTCTCATATTCTCTACTATGATATATTGTACAACGGCAATGTAGAGCAACTGGAGTCACTGATTAATAACCTGACTAGCTATTCTCCGAAAGATACCCTTGCACTCAGTGGAGCCTTAAAGATGAAGCTTGCCGGAAAATTAGGGTCACCTTTTCAGAAACTTAGTTCATTCAAGGACGGGAGAAAAGCATTGGATTCAGCAATTGAAAATGATTCATTAAATGCCGAGTATCGTTTTCTTCGCATAATCATTCAGGAAAATGCCCCCGGAATTTTGGGCTATAATGATAAGATGGAAGAAGATAAAAACCTTATTCTGAAAAAATTTCCAAAATTGAATGAATCCCTACAGAGTGAAATCCGAAAATATACTAACTCATCCAAAGTGTTAACTCTTTCAAGTTTGAGGGAATAGTGATTATGTCAGAGAAAAAGATTCTTGTAGTTCATTACTCTCAGTCCGGACAATTGACTGAGATTACAGACAAATTTGTTTCGGGTTTAAGCGCAAATTCGATCGAGAAAATTCGTGTCCGAATGCAAAAGGAATTTGATTTTCCTTGGACCAGCGAACGCTTTTTTGATGCCATGCCTGAGAGTGTCTTGGGTATTCCTGCAGCTCTTGATTCTTTCCATCCAAAGGAAGAATCTTATGATCTGATTGTTTTTGCATACCAACCTTGGTTTTTATCACCTAGTATTCCAGCAACTTCAATTTTGGCAAATGATGAATTCAGAAATCGATTGAAGAATACACCGGTCATTACAATCATTGGTGCCCGAAACATGTGGCTGAATAGTCAGGAAAGGGTTAAGAAAGTTTTGAATGAATGCGGAGCAAAATTGGTTGGCAATATTGCTTTAACTGATAAAAACAATAATCTCATCAGTGCTGTTACGATTTTACATTGGATGCTATCCGGAAGAAAGGATTCCTTTCTTGGAATATTTCCAAAACCAGGAATAGCAGATGATCTAATAGAAGGAATGAATAAATACGGCCATATTGTAAATGATTCTCTTCATCAGAATGATTGGGATCTTCTCCAAAAAAACCTGGTTGCGGAGGGAGCAATTGAGGTTAAGTCGAATCTCATGTTCATTGAAGCCCGGGCAGGAAAGCTATTTTTAATCTGGGCAAATATCATCATCAAAAAGAAAAATCGCCGTCTTTGGCTCATATTCTACAAGTACTATTTGTTCATTGCTCTTTTTGTCCTCGCGCCAATTGTTTTGACAGTTTATATGCTTATTTTTAAGCCCTTTCTCGTTGCTTCTATTCGAAAGAAAAAACGCTACTATCTGGGTTTGGAATAAAAAATAGTTAAATGTCTTTAAATCAAGTTTATATAATCCGCACCTCTCATTTTTTGCCGAATGAGCCTGTCTCAAATGATGAGATGGAAGAATATCTGGGGCTCATCCACGGTAAACCTTCAAAATCTAGGCGGATTGTGTTAAGGAATAACGGAATTAAGCGAAGGTTTTATGCATTAAACCGTAAAGGTCAGGGTACGCATACTAATTCTCAGATGGCTGCTCTCGCTGTTCAGGGTTTGTTCAATGATGCGCCTTCTGCAATGAAAGATCTTCAGTTAATCACTTGCGGTACATCCACACCTGACCAGTTTTTACCCTCGCATGCTTCTATGGTGCATGGTTGGTTAGCAAAATCAGGAAATGCAGAAGTTGTTTCTCCTTCGGGTGCTTGTTGCTCAGGAATGCATGCTTTGAAGTATGCCTATATGGCAATAAAAACAGGCGAAATCAGTTCTGCTGCATCGACAGGATCAGAAAGAGCTTCAAGAATTCTGAGATCGGATGTTTTTGCGATCGAAGAACAAAATTCCGAACTACTTGAAGCGAATCCGATAACAAGTTTTGAAAAAGATTTTTTACGTTGGATGTTGTCGGACGGTGCAGGCGCATTTCTATTATCAGATAAAAAGAATGAAGACGGAATCAGTCTGAAAATCGAATGGCTCGAGGGAGTTTCCTTTGCCAATGATGTGGAAACCTGTATGTACATGGCCGGCGACAAAATGGATGATGGTTCATTGAAGAGTTATATGGATTATTCTCCAGCCGAAATCATGACCAATGCCATTCTGAGTATGAAACAGGACGTTAAATTACTCAGTCAGCATATTGTTTCGCTTGGTTTTGATAAAATGAAATTGATTCTTAACAAGCATGGAATCAAAGCTGATGACATTACTTATTTCTTGCCTCATATGTCCAGCGAATTTTTCAGAAGCAAGATTCTGGATAACATGGTAAAAAATGATTTGAACATTCCTGAAGAAAGATGGTTCAGTAATCTGAGTCAGGTTGGCAATGTTGGAGCAGGATCAATTTATTTGATGATTGATGAGCTATTCAAAAGTAAAAGATTGAAAAAAGGCGAACGGATTTTATTGGCTGTGCCCGAAAGCGCCCGCTTCTCCTACATGTTTGGACTTCTAACCGTAGTCTGAGATGGAAAAGAAAAATGTCCCCCAGGATTCAAGCAAACTTGAAAATTTTACCCGTGAGGTATGTTATGCTGTGGATGAAAACGGAAATTACGTAACCGAGCTAAGCACCGGATGGGATGTAAAAACCACGGCCTTAAATGTGGCCTGGACCGATATTGAATCCCGCGTGAATGATGCACGCCAACAAGTTCTGGAAGGAAAAGCAAGTCCTGTACTATTTTTCATGGAATACAGATTGATGGATATTGGCATCGTTGCGGCCTATACCGGTTTTTGGAAATGGAACATCAAACGACACATGACAGCAAATGGATTTCAGAAGCTGTCCGATAAAAAGTTGAAAAAATACGCGGAGGCATTCAACATAAGTGTTGACGAGTTAAAAACAATGCAGGTTCATGAAAATTGATTTCGAACACGTTCAAGCCGCGCATTGTGAAAATGGTGTAACAAAAAATCTGTTGCGTTTCAATGGCGTTGACCAGATTACGGAGCCTCTTGCTTTCGGAATCGGCTCCGGTTTATTCTTCATATACATTCCGCTCCTTAAAATAAACAACGGCCCTGCATTTGCTTTTCGTACCATGCCGGGAAATATATTTAAAAGAACTTGTAAGTCTCTCGGTATTCCTGTTGTTAGAAAAAGGTTCAGCTCAAGAGAGAAAGCAGAAAAATTTCTGGAAGAAAGATTAGCTGAAGGGAAACCGGTCGGTTGTCAGGTTGGAGTTTATTACTTGAGTTATTTCCCCAAAGAATACCGCTTTCATTTCAATGCCCATAACCTTGTAGTCTTTGGACGAGAGGATGATAATTACCTGATCAGTGATCCGGTAATGGAGACTACCACTTCATTGAGTAAATATGAATTGGAAAGAGTTCGTTTTGCGAAGGGCGCTCTTGCTCCGCGCGGACAATTATACTATCCGAAAACAAACATCAGTGTTTCGTCCGCGCAGATTCAGTCGGGTATTAAGACCGGCATTCGGCGAAACATTCGCGACATGCTTTACATTCCCGGTAACTTTGCGGGGGTAAATGGAATTAAATTCACAGGTAAGAAGATCATAAAGTGGAGGGATAAACTTGGTGCACAAAAAGCAGGCATGTATCTAGCCCAGCTTGTTCGCATGCAGGAAGAAATTGGAACAGGCGGAGGTGGCTTTCGTTTTATCTACGGTGCTTTTCTTCAGGAAGCTCATGCCTTTATTCCCAATGATAAGTTGTTGGAAATTTCTACTCAGTTTACAAAGGCCGGTGATCTCTGGCGCTCTGCTGCCGTGCAGGCAGCCGGGATTTATAAAGGCCGCTTGCAATCACAGGAAGATTTTAATGACATGGGTGAGTTTCTTTTTCAAATAGCAGATCTGGAGAAACAAGCCTTCACTGCTTTGTCTAAAATAAAATGGCAGTAGAAGGAATTTCCGCACTCTTTATTGATGAGCTTAGCTTTCAATACAAAGGAAGTTCATCGCCATCTATCAATGACTTAAATCTTGAGGTAAGAAAGGGCGAACGATTTGGATTGCTGGGACCGAACGGGGCTGGTAAATCTACCTTGATGCATTTGTTGTGTGGGCTCTTGTCTCCCGGAAGCGGTTCTATTTGTTTATTTGATACTAATCTTTCTGAAAGTAAAATAGCACATCGCAAACGATTTGGATTTGTTCCCCAGGATTTTTCTTTTTATCCTGAATTAAGTCCGCTTGAAAACTTGAATTTCTTCGGGGCATGGTACGGATTAAAACAGGAAAGAATCAACAAGCGATCCAAAGAGCTGCTTCATGTTTTGGGCTTAACGGAGGCAAAGGATAAGGCGGTAAAAACTTTTTCCGGAGGAATGAAGCGCAGAGTAAATCTCGCCATCGGAGTGATTCACAAACCACAGATAATTTTTCTGGATGAGCCTACAGTGGGTGTTGATGTTCAAACCCGTAATGCAATTATTTCTTATCTGAAACAATTGAACAGCGAAGGAACCACCTTGTTTTATACATCTCACCAGATGAAAGAAGCAGAGGAGCTTTGCGAACGAATTGCATTGATCGATGAAGGCAAAATAATTGTTTCGGGTACGGTCGCTCAATTGCTTAATGATACTAATGAGAAGGATCTGGAAGGAGTGTTTTTGAAACTGACAGGTAAAGAATTCCGAGACTGATGTTCAGGTTATATGCTACCTTACGCAAAGATTTATTGCTGCTCCTTCGGGATAAGGTGGGCATTACTTTCATATTTATTATGCCTGTAATCCTGGTATTGATCATCACCAGCGTTCAGAACAGTGCTTTTGATATTGTTAACAGTAATAAGATTCCGGTTTTAATTTACAATCAGGATAAAGGTGAGGCAGCAAACCAATTTGTTGATGCTTTGGAAAAAATTGGTCTCTTTGACTTACGCATTCTAATGGATTCAATCCTTCCTTCAGATCTTGCCGCAAGAATGCATAAAGAAGATGCATTGCTTGCCATCAATATTCCGGAGGGTTTTAGTGAAAGGCTTGGAAAGAGAGCTTCTGTCACTGCCAACAAAGCCTTTCAGATTCTTGAGATGCCTGAAAGTAATCTGACTCAGACCTTGACAAGCGATACTGTTATTTTATATTATCACCCCGTTCTTCAGGCGAATTACAGACTCAATATTCAAAATGGTTTGCATAGTGCCATAAAGATGGTTGAGACGAAGCAAATATTGAAAGTGGTGTATCAGAGTTTAAATGAAGACGCAACTGAGCAGAATGTTGATGAGGATATTTTCAAAAGTGGAATAGATATTGTTGAGGTTCCTGTCTCAAGAGGAGGGATGAAGAGCATTCCAAATGCTACTCAACATAATATCCCGGCATGGACGATCTTCGCGATGTTTTTTATAGTAATTTCTTTGGGTAGCAGTTTGGTAAAGGAGAAATTAAGTGGAAGTCATCTTCGGTTAAAGACTTTGCCTACAAATTATACAATGTCCTTAGTCTCCAAACTTATTTTGTACACAGGAGTTTGCCTCGGACAAGTTTTGTTGATTTTCTCACTCGGAGTTTACTTGTTCCCGCATATTGGACTCCCGGCTCTGCATTTACCGCAAGATATCTTCGGATTGTTTATTGTTTCCCTCATCAGCGCGCTTTGTGCGGTCAGTTATGCAATATGTATTGGTGTTTATGCAAAGACTCAGGAGCAGGCCAATGGATTTGGTGCTGTTTCAATAGTCATCCTTGCAGCCATTGGAGGGATTCTGGTTCCTTCTTTTGCCATGCCGGAAGCTTTTCGTCCCTTCATGGCTATTTCACCACTACACTGGAGTCTTGAATCGTACTATGGTTTGTTTCTCGAAGGAGGAAAACTATCAGATGTTTGGGGAAAGCTCTTACCTTTGCTGGCAATTACACTTATTTTGCAAATTCTTGCATTTCTGGGTTTAAAAAAGAATAATTTAATCTGATTGGCATTTTATGGAAAACACAGTATTAAAAGAAGAATTGAAGGCGAATATCGTAAAGTTCCTGAATCTTATTTCTGTCAATCCTGCAGATATAAAAGATGATGAACCATTATTTGGTGAAGGACTTGGTCTTGATTCTATCGATGCCATTGAACTGATCGTGCTACTCGACCGTGTTTATGGAATAAAAATTACAGATCCCAAAGAAGGTCGCAAAATATTTATTGATATAAATACAATGGTAGATTATATCGAGAAGCATCGTACTAAGTAATTTTTCATGACAAAAGTCTTTGTCACAGGTATGGGACTGATCACATCACTCGGGGATTCGGTCGAAGCAAATCGTAATGCATTGCGATCAGGAAAATCAGGCATCACTTCAATTGAACTTTTTAAATCGAAGTATGCAGATTTGCTACCATTTGCTGAAATTAAAATATCGACAGAAAAATTAAAGGAAACTCTTACAGTTAATTCTGTATCGGTAACTCGCACAAGTTTATTGGCTTTGCATGCCTGTAGACAAGCCATTGATGACAGTGGTTTGGATTCATCTCAAATTCAGTCTATGCGTACTGCAATCATTGGAGCGAATACGGTTGGCGGTATGTGTCTTACGGATGAGCTTTACAGAGACGCAAACAGTAAAGAGCTTGGCTCCCCATATCTCGCTTCTTATGATGCAGGCTCAGTGACACTTTTCTTGCAGGATCAGTTGGGACTTAAAGGTATTGCGAATACTATCAACACTGCTTGCTCTTCTTCTGCCAACGTAATTATGTATGGAGCAAGGTTGATTAGAAACGGCTTGGCGGATAGAGTCATTGTCGGCGGAGTCGACAGTCTTGCAAAGTTTACCATCAATGGTTTTAATTCTCTTCACATATTAGCTAAGGAAGCTTGTAAACCTTTTGATAAGAACCGCCAGGGCTTGAATCTCGGTGAAGGTGCCGGCTTTTTAATTCTTGAGAAGGAAAGTTTCGTGGAGAATAAAAAAGTGTATGCCGAGATAAGCGGGTACTGTAATGCCAATGATGCCTTTCATCCTTCTTCCTTATCCGAACAAGGTGAAGGACCGTTTAATGCTATGAAAGGCGCCCTTGAAAATGCAGGACTTTCAGCAAAAGATATTGGTTACATCAATGCACACGGTACTGCAACAGAAAACAATGATCAGGTGGAAAGCGTTGCAATGCTTCGATTGTTTGAAACTGTTCCTCATTTCAGCTCAACGAAATCAAATACTGGGCATACCTTGGGTGCGGCTGGTGCTGTTGAAGCTATTTATTCAATCTTGAGTTTATACTATTCCGAGTTATATCCGCATCTGCGATTCAACGATCCAATTCCGGAGACAAGGCTGATTCCTGTTCAAGAATTTTCAAAAAAAGATTTATCGCATGTGATGTCGAATTCATTTGGTTTCGGCGGAAATTGCACTTCATTGGTTTTTTCAAAAGTCTGATTCATGTTGTATATCCATAAAACAACTTGTATTTCTCCCCAGCAAACATTCAAGAATGTGGATCTGAATTCTTTGATGCCTTCATCGATGAATAAGCTTCATGCCATTGAGCCGGGTTATGAAGGAATCCCGGCCGGACAATTGCGACGCATGGGAAAAGCTGTTCGTTTGGGTGTTGGTGCTGCCTTGCCCTTGTTAAAAGAGTCTCCTGACATAAATGGAATTATTTTAGGAACAGCAAATGGCGGCATGGAAGACTGCATTAAATTCCTGAATCAAATTATTGACTATGATGAGGGAGCCTTAACCCCGACCAATTTTGTGCAAAGCACCACGAATGCTATTGCATCTCAGATTGCATTCATGGCAAAGAATAAAGGATACAACATCACCCATGTTCACAGAGGTTTGTCCTTTGAGAATGCTTTGCAGGATGCCATGATGCTGGCTATGGAAGATCCCGGGAAGACTTATTTGCTTGGCGGTGTTGAAGAAATCTCAGACTATAATTTCAATATAGATTTGTTAAACGGAAGTTATAAGAAGGAATTTACTGATAATAATGCGTTGTATGCTTCAGATTCTCCGGGAACTATTGCAGGCGAAGGCGCAGCGATGTTTCTTGTGAACGGACAAAAAGAAAATGCTCTGGCGAGTGTAAATGCATTGTCAGTTTTAAATTCAAGAGACGAGGAGGAATGGGTAAATAGTTTTTCGGAATTCATTCGTTCGAATCAGATTGATCTGACCAAAATAGATCTCTTGATCAGTGGAGAAAATGGCGATAACCGGTACGATAAATATGCCTTTGCTATTGAGAAATCTTTGCCTTCTGAAACCGGAATTGTTCGCTATAAGCATCTAACGGGAGAATACCCTAGTGCCGCTGCTTTCGCATTATGGTTGGCTACAGACATTAGCAAGGGTCTCCCGATTCCGGGTCACATGCTTAAAAGGAAGGGTGCCAATTCAAGGTCAAAAAATATTTTGATCTATAATTGTTATCAGGGCTTGCAGCATAGTTTAATTCACGTTGCAATTTAGATTTCAATTTCCTTTTTTTAATCCTCACTTTTCATTGTCCCCAATTTAGGCTCTCGGGATTTTCTGATGAATAAATTGTATTGGCGAAAATAATGTAGGTAAATAAGCTGTCTGATTTTACTCTACCCAATCTTCAAACTCGTCATCGCAATTGACCCCATCACTGTCTTGTCATTAAAATATTCTAATTGTTCATCTTTAGTTTGCAATCCCAAGGTGTACAGTAGTGGAAGATAATGTTCCGGCGTAGGAATGGATAATTGAAATTCAATTCCCAGTGATTTATACTCAACGAGTTTTTGATGTTCGCGTTTATTGATAAGGTTTTTCATTTCACTGTTTGCCTCGTCGGCCCAATCAAATCCGGAATCTTGTTTACTCCAATCAACTTTGCCGAGGTTATGCACGATGTTGCCGCTGCCGATAATTAGGATTCCTTTCTTTCTCAGGGTGGCAAGCTCTTTTGCGAGCTCGTAATGATAATTTGCCGGCTTTGTTCTGTCAAGACTAAGTTGAACTACTGGTATATTTGCTTCAGGATAAAGATGCTTCAGCACGCTCCAGCAACCATGATCAAGTCCCCAGTCATGATCCAGTCCGACATCTGCTTGCTTTACAATTTTTTTAGTTTCCGAAGCCAATTCAGAACTGCCGTCTGCCGGATACTGAGTGGCAAAAAGTTCAGGAGGAAAGCCTCCAAAATCGTGGATGGTTCTTGGTTGATTCATGGCAGTTACAAAAGTCCCACGTGTTTCCCAGTGAGCAGAAATGCAAAGGATAGCAGAAGGAGTCGGGAGGTTTTTAATTGAATTCTTCCAACCTTTGGTGAAATTATTTTGTTCAATGGCATTCATCGGACTACCATGACCATAAAACAAAACCGGCATCTTATCAGTCGGCTTGAATTCAGAACTGCTTTTTTGAAATTCATGTAAGTTCATGGCTGCGCCTGTTAACGGAAGGAGTAAAAGGGATTGTAAAAAACTCTTCCTGTCCATTGATAAATTTTAGTGTATTTTATTGTTTTTTTTCAATGAATAATCCTTTTGAATGAAATGAGGCTGATTAATTTCCCGCGAATACGCTAATTTGTTGAATTAATTTAAAACCAACTCTTTCATCGCCTCAATCCAACCTGCATCGTCATTCAGACTTGGTACCAACCTAACTTCCTCTCCACCATGTTCGCGGAAAAGTTCATTGTATTCAACACCAATTTCATAAATCGTTTCAAGGCAATCACTGGTGAAGGCAGGTGCAAAGACAAGCAATCTTCGGTCGCCTTTTTCAGCTCGTTCTTTAATTACAAAATCGGAGTAGGGTTTAATCCATGGATCCTTACCAAGTCTGCTTTGAAAACAAATGGTATATCCTTCTTTTGGAATACTTAGGGTCTCAGCGATTTTTCTTGCTGTCTGAAAGCACTGTGCTCTGTAACAGTATGCATTTTTTTCTGTGAATGTTTCACAACAAGAGTTTCCCAAACATGCTCCAAATGCATCGGCTTTTTTGATTTGTCTCTCCGGAAGTCCATGAAAACTAAATAATATATGGTCAAAACTCTCCGGAGATAAACTCTTTCCGATATTAGAAAATGTTTGTATGAAGCCGGGATGATCACAAAAACTATTGATAAATTTTATTTCCGGAACAACCTGCCATGCTGATACAATATCCATGATTTTTTCATGCACACTGCCGGTACTAGCTGATGCATACTGAGGGAAAAGCGGCAGAACAATAATTTCTTTGTAAACAGGTTTCTTGAATTTTTCCAGCGCGCTCTCCAGTGAAGGACTTTGATACCTCATCGCAAATTCTACTCGGTAATTATTCCCCAATGCTGATTGCAATAGTTCTGCCTGTTTGCGTGTGTAGTAGAGGAGAGGGGATCCATTTTCATTCCAGATTGTCTTATAAAGCTTCGCCGATTTTGGTCCGCGGAGAGGTGCGATGATTAAATTCACCAATAGAAAACGTTTGAAAGCAGGAATGTCAATAACACGTGGATCCATTAAAAATTCACGCAGGTATTTCCTGACATCAGATGTTGATGGACTATCCGGTGTTCCGAGATTAACTAGAAGTATTCCTGTTTTCAATTCTTGATTCATTTTAAAATCTTGTTTCTTTCGATCCCAAATTGAGATGGCTATGATTTTATTTTTATTGAGGAAGATTTCTTCGCCACAAAGTTATACGCACAAGTTAGTGCATCCTTGAACATGCTTTTCCTTACCAGTTTAAGATTAACAAAGGTCGCTCCTTGAAGTCCCCACTTTCCATTAACCGGGTAGAAAATATTTTCATCATAAGTACAAAAAACACTTTGGTCTTCGAGACTAAGCTTCAGCATTGCCTTGTCATCCTTTGTCCAATAGGTACCAAATATTTTATTGTTTACTCTGAATGAGGGATTATTAAAATGTGGCAGTTCTGTTGTGTCAGGAAAAGATAAAGCCATTTTTTGATATTCTTCAAATTTGATCATGCTTCAATAGTCAAGTAATTAGATGTGAATAGCCCTATTTGCCGTAGCGGCCATACATGCTTCTTTAAATGCTTCTGTATATGTCGGATGCGCATGACTCATTCTTGCAATGTCCTCTGCAGAAGCTCTAAATTCCATAGCAACAACTGCTTCGCCAATCATATCGGCAACCCGGGGGCCGATCATATGCACACCAAGAATCTCGTCTGTTGCCTCGTCAGCCAAAACTTTCACAAAACCTTCTGTGTCCATACTCGCTCTCGCTCTTCCGCTGGCTTTGAATGGGAACATTCCTTTTTTATATTTTCTTCCGGCAGATTTAAGTTCTTCTTCTGTGTAGCCAACAGCTGCAACTTCCGGCCAGGTATAAACGACGCCCGGTATTAATAGGTAATTAATATGTGGTTTCTGTCCTGCTGCCAGTTCAGCTACCATTACGCCCTCTTCTTCTGCCTTGTGTGCAAGCATCGCTCCGCGAACGACGTCTCCGATCGCATAGATTCCTTTAACGTTGGTTTCTAAGTCTTCATTCACTTCAATTCTTCCTCGATCGTCTTTTTTAACCCCTGCTTTTTCAAGACCGAGTTTATCTGTATACGGAATACGACCAACACTTAACAGGCAATAGTCTCCGGTCAATTCTAGTTTTTTACCTGAATTGTCTTCGGCACTCACCTGGACTTCTTTCTCTTTTACCTTGGCGGAAGTTACTTTATGTCCCAGGTAAAATTCGAAACCAAGTTTTTTCAGACTACTCTGCAATTCTTTTCCGAGTGCTTTGTCCATGGTGCCAATGATCGAGTCAGTAAATTCCACGACTGAAACTTTCGATCCCATTCTGGCATACACAGAACCTAACTCAAGTCCTATTACTCCTCCTCCTATAATGATAAGGTGTTTTGGAATTTCTTTTAACTTAAGTGCTTCGGTTGAAGTGATCATTCGGTTTTTATCAACTTCGATTCCTTTCAGTCCCGCCGGTTTGGATCCGGTAGCAATGATGACCTTCTTGCTTTCAATCTCTTTTGATTTTCCATCAGATCCAAGGATGCTAAGTTTATTGACAGATAAAAAACTCGCATGTCCTGTGTAGACATCAATTTTATTTTTCTTCATCAGAAAATTAATGCCGTCTACATTTTGTTTTACTACATCATCTTTCCTAAGAATCATCTGTGATAAATTCACTTTCAAATCTTTCAGTTCAATGCCATGTGTTTTAAAGCTGTGAGACGCATTGTAATAATGCTCCGATGAATCCAATAATGCTTTGCTTGGTATACAACCGACATTGAGACAAGTGCCTCCGAGGCTGGTGTACTTTTCAATGATGGCTGTTTTCATTCCCAGTTGTGCACATCTTATCGCAGCAACATATCCTCCCGGTCCAGAACCAATAATGGCTATATCGTAATTCATTTGTTCTAATTTATTTTTTAAATAATTTGGTAAAAAATAATTTATAGTGGGAATAACAAATCTACCAACCTAAAGTTCTCTTGGCTCCCATAAACAATAATAAGCTTACAGAAATAAAAGCGGCGATAAATCCAATGTAGTCCCCATACCTTGCATAGAAGGTAACAATATTGTTTTTATAAATAGTTTCTTTAATAGCATCCTCTTCCCACCATTTTGTTTCCTGCATAATATCTCCGCGCTGGTTAATAAAACATGAAATACCTGTGTTTGCTGACCGTGCCACACTTTTTCTGAATTCCACAGCGAGAAGCCTTGAATAATCTTTATGCTGTCTGTATCCAGGCGTATCATTCCACCAGCCATCATTCGTAATTACTGCAATCATCTGTGCGCCACCACGAATATAGTTTGACATGAATCCTCCATAAATGGATTCATAACAAATGGCAGGGGCTATTTTTGTTCCATTGGAAGTAATAAAATTTGTGCGCTCAGCCTGTGTTCCCAAACTTCCTGAAGTCCCTCCCAATTGAATCGAATATTTTTCCAGGAACCCGAAAATGCGTGGATAGGGCATAACCTCTACTCCCGGAACTAATTTCGATTTATGATAGAGTTGAATGCTGTCTCCGTGATTTATCAACATTGCGGTATTATAGGCATCGTAGAATTGATCTGCATCTTTGAATTTGCGGGCCGAGAGAGGAATTTTTTCTCCAGCCTCATATGCATGATAGGAGGATAGCCCAACAAGAATTTGCAGATGGGGGAAGGCTGCGTTAAAATCTCTCAGGGTAATGATGTTTTTATCGACGAAAATTTCTTCTTCCCAAATACCTTCTGCCAAAGCTGTTTCAGGGCCGATTAGGATATTCGTACTGCTGTCAATCATGGTAGAGCTCAATCTGAGCAACTTGGCAAGTTGATCTGCTGCGGGGCCGGAAAATTTTTCATTGTAGGGATCTATATTGGGTTGTACCACCACAACATTTACAGGCTCACCTTTGTCAGTTCGTCTTTCGTAAATGAATTTAGAAAGAAGCAAAGGGCCGCCAATTAATATAACAGAAACAAGAGACAGGATCAAGGTATTCATGCGCCAAATTTTTGGCATCGTATCCTTTTTGAAAAAAGTTTTAATCAATTGAAATAATAGGATGTTTATAAGAAGCACCCAAAGTGTGCCACCCAGAACTCCGGTGTACTCGTACCATTGAATCCATTCCGGATTGTGTGCAAATACATTTCCAAGCGTCAGCCATGGCCACGACAACTCCCAGTTCAAGTGGAGGTATTCGAATGCCAGCCAATAGGCTAATAAAGAGAGATACCCAATGAAGGTGCCATAGCGCCTCCTTGTTGTGAAATAGATTAGCCAGACAATGCACATGAGTAAGGCATTGGCAGCCAAGGCGAAAATGCCACCTACGTCAGATGCGTACCAGATCCAATACGTTGTTAATCCATTCCAGGTAAGGAGACTAAGGTAGTAGTAGCCGAACATTTTCAGGCCAGCCTTCTTTGTTTCACGGCCGAGGAATTTTTCCTCCAACCATAAAATTGGAATAAAAGCAATGAATATCAACGCACTAAAGCCTCTTTCCGGCCATGCCAGCCATAATAGAGTTCCACTTATCAGTGCTGAAAAAAAGTAAATAAGGGGTGATCTTCGATTTCCCATAATCTGCTGCAAGATTGTCAAAATATTAATTTCAGGGAAATCTTGTTCCGGTCAATAAGTCTCGTCTAATCCGTTTTTCTCTAAAATTAGGCCATAAATTTTTCAATGCCTCCTCAGATTTTGCTGCGACCACAATTGAGCCTTGAAAACAAATTCAAATAGCCAGCTGAGCAATTATTCTCAAATTTCCTTTTTGACAATGTAGGCTGTATTCGCCTGTGCAAGGGGAGTGACTACAATATCATTCAAGACAACATGTGCTGGTCGGGTAGCTGCAAAGTAGGCTATATCTGCTATGTCTTCTGCATGCAATGGCTCGTAACCCAGATAGGATTTCTTGGCACGCTCTGCATCCCCACGAAATCGTACTAATGAAAATTCTGTCTCTGCTGCACCTGGATCGATAGAAGTCACTTTGATGCCATGCTCCAACAAATCAATTCGCATACTTTTTGTCAGGGCGTCAACTGCATGTTTGGTAGCACAGTAAACATTTCCTCGTGCATAAGCTTCTTTCCCGGCGATAGAACTGATATTGATGATTTGTCCTTGCTTGCGGTTTATCATTAATGGCATAATCTGTCTTGAAACGTACAGGAGTCCTTTCACATTTGTGTCAATCATTACTTCCCAGTCATCTATATCTCCTTCCTGAATAGTTGACAATCCGGACGCGAGTCCGGCATTATTCACAAGGACATCTATTTCTTTCCAGTCATGCGGAAGAGACTGGATGTTTTGTTGTACCAAGGCTCTGTCTCTTACATCAAAGGGAAGTGAAAGGACTTTCACGCCGAATTGCTCCTTCAAATCTGTTTCAATCTGGTTGAGCCTGTCAACGCGCCTGCCATTGATGATAATATCCCAACCATGCGCGGCAAATTTATAGGCAATCGCTTTGCCAAATCCGGCAGTTGCTCCTGTAATGAAAATTATTTTTTTATTATTCATAGTGATTTTGTTATATTAGACAATCTCAACTTCATTTAATTTGCTTCGCTTCATTGAGTAGACAAAATAAATAACCAGTCCTGCAAGCAACCAAATTCCAAAACCTATCCAGTTCGAAACGCCTAATTCACTCATCATATACAGACAGGAAATTAAACCTAATAATGGAATGAGTGATAGATTTTTCGTGAATGCAAAATAAGAAAGAATCAGGCTGCTGATCATGAAAATCCACAAAGGAATTTTATGTTTGAATACATCCCAGCCTTCTTCAAATTTTTTCTTTTGAGGGATAGCCAGACTATTTACCACTATTGAATAGTTTTCCGGCTGTAGATTGCTAAGATAATTCTCTAAATCGTATGAGGCTTTTTCAAAACCGGCTGCATCATTCTCCACGACATTTTTTTTAATAAGGTTGAGTTCCTCCCGATCCGCATTTCCGATCAGTGTCGCTGCGTCAACCATTACCGGATCATTATGAAAAAACCGAACAACATTTTCTTTATTGTAAGTATAGCTTAATACACAGGTAAGTACTATAAGTGCAGGCATGATATATTTCGAATTCATATATGGTGTACGGAATTTACCTCTCGGCGCATCCGGGACGGTTTGTAGTTTAAGGACTCCGCCACAAACCAGCACGAATGCGAAAAGTGTTCCGATACTTACAAGGTCGGTAACCAATGTGAGATTCATAAAGAGAGCCGGGACTGCTGTAACAATCCCTGTCACAATAGTTGCATAAGATGGCGTGCGAAATTTAGGATGAATCTTCGCAAACTTTTTTGGCAACAAGCCATCGCGGCTCATGCTCATCCAAATACGAGGTTGGCCTAGTGCAAAAACAAGCAGTACACTGGCCATCGCAACGATTGCACTCAACGCAACTACACCTGAAAACCAATGAAGGCCTATTTTCTGGAAGACAAATGATAATGGATCTCCTACTGCCAGATCTGAATAGTTTACCATCCCTGTAAGCACCAGGGCAATTGCTACGTAGAGTATGGTACAGATAATTATTGCCCACATCATGCCTCTCGGCAGGTCACGTTGAGGGTTTTTACATTCTTCCGCCGTCGTGCTGATGGCATCAAAACCAATATATGCGAAGAATACAGCCGATACCCCCTTCAATACTCCCGAAATTCCATTGGGCATGAAGGGATCCCAGTTTTCGGTGTTGACATAAAAAGCTCCAACAATGATTACCAGCAATACAACAAAGACCTTAATCAAAACCATGATGTTGCTGGCATTCCTCGACTCTCTGATACCACGGTATACTAGCCAGGTAATAAAAATTATAATGAATAGTGCTGGGATATCTGCAACGAAGTGTATTCCCAATAACACCGGAGCATTCGTCCATGCAACATAGGCTTCCTGTAATGCGGGGCTGAGGTTTTCAAATATTTTTCCGCTGTTAAGCAAGGCTTCAGCATGATCATGCCCCTTCATGGCGGAGAGAAAATCCATTGTCATCCATGCAGGAATATGAATTTGGTTGTTTGCAAGTAAACCTGTCAGGTAATCAGACCAGGAGATTGCAACGGTAATATTTCCGATGGCATACTCCATGATGAGTGCCCAACCGATTATCCAGGCAATGATTTCGCCAAATGCAACATAACTGTATGTATAAGCGCTTCCCGAAACAGGAACCATGGAAGCAAATTCTGCATAGGCAAATGCTGCGAACCCACAGGCAATAGCTGTAAAGATAAAGAGGAAAATTACCCCGGGCCCTCCGCTGGCGCTCGCATTTCCTATCGTGCTGAAAATTCCGGCTCCAATAATTGCTGCAATTCCAAAAGCGGTAAGATCCCTGACGCCAAGATGTTTGGCTAGAGGTAAATGATCGCCCGAATCATTCCCTGCAGCTTGTTCAAGAATTTTACGGACAGATTTTTTGCGGAAAAGATTCATACGCTCGGTAGATTATGGTTGGAGTTAAACAAATGTAAAAAGATATTTGAATTCAAATGGATATATCCGCTTATTCCCCGAAATCAAAAGAATGTTTTGGCTCTTAATCTTTACAACATCCAGCAGTCCGGCTATTCTTCCACTCTTTTTTGGAATATCTTTCTTTTGTAAAATGCCAGCCTGCCTAATAATCTTTCATGATCAATTATACTAATCAATAGAAACAGAAGAAAGGGCAATGCAGGTACACGATAACGTACCAACGCCCCGAGGATGGGAGTAATTAATCCTGCCAACACAAACATTAGCAGGACGAAAAACAAGGAGAATAGTATTATCGGTGAGACCGGATCGAGATCTTTTTTTCTGTAAATAAATGTTGCTGCGACAACCAGTAAAATCAGAACATTTTCAAAAAGTGAAATCAGAATGAGCGGATTGCGATTCACGTCGCCGGGAAATGGCCTAAGAAAGGTGTTAAAGAATGCCGTAGGGGAATTTAGAAGAATGCTTTTTAATCCGTAGTCAAGTTGAGGGATTTCAATAACACTTTTCGCTCTGGTAAGCTCTACCAAGGTGTTGAAATTTTTCTGCTTCCAGTATATGATGTCAGCTACATTGTATTCAGGAAATACATGGTAAATATTAAATACGATGACAAAATAGATAAAGTATACACTTACAAATTTCAAAGCAACTTTCCATCCTCTGTTATTTCGCGACCAGATCCAGGCAATCATCCCGGGAAAAATGGAAATGAGAACATAGAGTTTCGTGAAGACCAGCAGTACAAAACTCAGCAGAAAAATAAGGAGATTTTTAGTCCTTACCTGATTTGACAACAACTGATTGAAGGTGTAAAGCATTAGACCAAAGGCGAAAATTAATAAGCCATCTTTTAATAGACCTGATCCCCAAAACATGACTGAAGGCAATAGAAAAGTTGAACAAAAAATAAGTTTAGCTGCTGAAGGAATATAACTGGCCAGAGTTTTGAAGATGCAAACCAATCCTATGAATGAAATAAAATTAATAAACACGACATGCACAAAATACTTGTTCATTGAAAAAAATCGAAAAAGTACATTCAGGCGAATAATCGTTTTATTGTCATTAAACATCACATCTTTATTCAGCCAGAAATCCATTTCGGCATAGTATTTCCTCAGCTCAGGGGCCTCGCCTCCGATTCCTGTGAACATTCTGATAAAATCATAGGGCTTGCTGAACAAGGTATCGAACATAATTTTGCTGTCATCAAAAAACTTAAAAGTGTCAGCAGTAGCGCGATCGGGATAATAGTAGGTGTAGATGAGCCCGAGGGATATTCCGGAAATGACTTTAAGACAAAATGCCGTCACAAACCAGGAACGCGGAATGCCAACTCCACTAAGTCCCGGAGCTCTCAGAATGAGCGCAATAAATAAAAATAAATAACCTGCAACCAGGATCCATTCCATAGCCAATTCTTCTCGGAAAAAATAAATTATCTTTGTGTTAAGAGAATTCTTTATTTGTTACTCTTCAAAAGTAGAGAAATAAATTATCCCTACTTTCGCATAAAATTAGTTTTACTCACCATTATATACCAACCATGTCAGAAGTGATGGAGCCGGCTGCAAGCCTGGAAACCGCAAAAGAATTAGGATTGCTTCCTGAAGAGTTCGAGCAAATTAAGAAGTATTTGGGTAGAACGCCAAACTTTACAGAACTAAGCATTTACAGTGTCATGTGGAGTGAACATTGCTCCTATAAAAACTCCATTGTTTGGTTGAAAACATTGCCCAAAGAAGGTCCTCATATTCTCGCTGAAGCCGGACAGGAAAATGCAGGATTGGTCAATATAGGCGACGGACTGGCATGTGCGTTTAAAATTGAGAGTCATAATCACCCTTCTGCCATTGAGCCTTATCAAGGCGCCGCAACAGGTGTTGGTGGTATAAACAGAGATATTTTCACCATGGGTGCTAGACCCGTGGCTCAGTTGAATTCATTGCGTTTTGGGAATCCGAATTCTGAAAAAACAAAAGCTTTGCTTCGTGGAGTAGTTAAAGGAATTGGAGATTACGGAAATGCATTTGGCGTACCGACTGTTGGCGGTGAGTTGTTTTTTGACGAGTGTTATAATGTAAATCCGCTCGTCAATGCAATGTCTGCCGGAATCGTGGAAGTAGGAAAAACCGTTTCCGCCACGTCTTATGGTCCGGGAAATCCTGTCTTCATCGTTGGTTCGGCTACAGGTAAGGATGGAATCCATGGTGCAACTTTTGCTTCAGGTGATTTGCATGAAGATTCTGCTGATGATTTGCCATCCGTACAGGTTGGTGATCCATTTACCGAAAAATTATTGCTTGAAGCAAGTCTTGAAGTGATCAAAACCGGTGCTGTGGTCGGCATGCAAGATATGGGTGCAGCAGGAATAATTTGCTCTACTTCTGAAATGTCTGCAAAAGGTAAATGCGGAATGGTCATTCATCTTGATAAAGTTCCGACACGCCAGCAGAATATGCTGGCATGGGAAATATTACTGAGCGAATCTCAGGAGCGTATGCTAGTGGTTGTGAAGAAAGGTAAGGAAGCAGAGGTTCAGCAGGTTTTTGAAAAATGGGATTTGAATTGTGTGCAGATCGGACAGGTTGCAAGTGGTTCTCAATTGAAGTTTTACATGGGAACTGAAATGGTTGCCGACGTAAATGCCGATTCACTCGTACTGGGCGGAGGTGCTCCGGTTTATAACCGAGAGTATACAGTCCCTGCATATTTCAAAGAGAACAAAAGATTCAATATCGATTCGGTAGATGAACCTGAAGATCTCAAACAAGCTGCAGATTTTCTCTTGTCTCATCCGAATATCGCTTCTAAAAACTGGGTAACCAAACAATATGATTCAATGGTTGGCACCGTGAATATGAGTACGAATGCCCCATCTGATGCGGCCATCGTAAACATTAAAGGAACCGATAAAGCACTTGCTTTAACAGTTGACTGCAATGCTCGTTACGTCTATGCGGATCCTGAGCAAGGTTGCGCCATTGCTGTCGCTGAAGCTGCCAGAAATATTGTGTGTAGCGGAGGAGAACCTTCAGCAATCACCAATTGTCTGAATTTTGGAAATCCATATAACAAAGAAGTGTATTGGCAATTCGTTCAGGCTATCAAGGGTATGGGAAAAGCTTGCCGTAAGTTTCAGACTCCTGTCACTGGCGGTAATGTGAGCTTTTATAATCAGAGTTCTGATGAAGGTCCTGTTTTTCCAACACCAACCATTGGAATGCTCGGATTGCTTTCTTCCAAATCAAATCGTATGACGCTCGACTTTAAACAAAGTGGAGATTATATTTACATGATTGGTGAATCGAAGAATGATATTTCCTGTTCGGAGTACCTTTATTCTTTTCACAAAATAAAGCAGTCGCCTGTTCCATATTTTGATTTGGATGTTGAATACAAAAATCAACAAATAGTAAAGCAATTAATTCAAAAGGGATTGTTGCAATCAGCCCATGATGTTTCTGATGGAGGATTATACGTTACCCTTGCAGAATCTGCCATGCCACGAGGACTGGGCTTTTCCATTGAAACCGATTTCGACTGCCGTGCCGATGCTTTCCTGTTCGGTGAAGCTCAAAGCAGAATTGTTGTTTCCGTCCACCCTGATCAGATAGATGAATTCGTAAATGTACTCGCAGCCAGCGACGTAGAATTTTCAAATCTGGGAACAGTTACTGACGGTGAAATCTCAATTGATGAAGCCGACTTTGGCACAATCGCAGAAGCAAAAGATTTGTATGATAATGCACTTGGTAAACTTATGGCGAAAGAAGTCTGAGTTTGTTTTAAAACTGTAACTCAAATTAAAAGGAGGGTTCAAATTTCAAAGGAATTTGAACCCTCCTTTTAATTTGAGAATCTATGAAAAGCACACCGTCATCCCCCGGGATCTTGAGGCTTACAAGAGAGCACAGTTCAAATCCAACCGGATTCAATTTCGTTAACATTGTTGAGATGGATAGATGTTACAGACTTTATCCCCCGGGATCTTGTGACATACAAGAGAGGACAATTCCAATCCCACCGGATTTATATTCATATATATGGTTGAGATGGAAAGTTTTTACGGACTCCTATCCCGCGTGATCTTGTGGGTTGCAAGAGAAAGCCGATCAAATACTAATTTGTTTGCATCGCCGAGGGTGGTATATACTACAAACATCAATACTTTGGGATATTACATCTAAACTCCCAAAGCCCGTCATTTTAACCTTTTCCCCCTTGTTTCTTCCACATTTCTTCTGAAATTAGCCGGATGAACAAAACCCTAACTTTCAGACAGTGTTGCCGGATCGCAATTTTTGCTTTAATTATTTTTTTCATCGGAACTGATCAGATTTATTCCCAGCCGTCAACCTACACAACTGGAACGGATCGTCTCAAAGGCTTAGAAATGCGAAAAGCTCTCGAAGAGGAATCCCTTGTGAAGAACGTCATGTTCCGCAACATCGGCCCGACAATTATGAGCGGACGTGTCGTTGATCTGGATGTCAATCCCGAAGATCCAACCGAATTTTATGTGGCTTATGCTTCGGGTGGACTCTGGTACACAAAAAACAATGGACAAACTTTTGTTCCAATCTTCGATCATGAAGATGCCTTAACGATTGGTGATATTGCGGTCGAC